>JACCDS010629038.1_pt1 | contig 20613 bp, 30 predicted proteins | sample 7446441 | NCBI WGS metagenome assembly JACCDS01 (sample SAMN15323445, study PRJNA562643) | freshwater metagenome | isolation source: river surface water | place: USA:Blue River Watershed | collected 2017-08-17
ACACGATCACGATAGTCCTGATAGGACTCGCCCTTTTTCTTGTACATTATTCGTTCTCAGTGGTGAGTGGGTTTTTAGACTGTCGCAATTGGGTGCGGCACGCGAATTTGAAGAACTTACTTTGTTCCGCATTCAAATCAGCAACGTCAACGCCAAGACCTTTATTGAGAGAGTCTTTGATGGCGCTGCTTGCGCTTCTGAGTTTGCTTTCATCATAAGTAATCCCGGTTCTGAAGCATGTAACTGAATTCATTGCGCTTGGTTCTGTTGCGAACTGTGGAAGAACCTCATTGTAGAAGTATTCCTTGAACCAGTCGTAGTCGCTAATGTTGGACATTACGAAATCATCGGTCAGATTAGTGAGATGCATGCCTAGACGGGTTCCATAGATAGCCCACAAGCCGTTATCAGCATCTGCCCCAACAGAAGCCCAAATAAGCAGGCGTCGGAGGTTCTCTTGGAAGATATGGTTTTTGATCTTTTCTGGGTCGATACGGTTACCACGGTCAAGGGTCATCTTGACGCCTTCACGGAAACCAGCTCGGAATGCCTGGAATGGGGAGCCGTTAGGGAATGTGTCAGAGTAGATGTTGCGAAGCTGGATGTACTTGTCCTTCCAACAGAAGTCTAGCTTTTCGTCTTCAGACTCGGCAGCCTCATGGGTCTTCATGTTGAGAACGAAGTCCTTGGTCCAAAGCTTTAATCCACCGTTGCCATAGGTAAGGCCGTTGATCGCGTTGACGCTGTTCCAGCTAAGGACGCAGTCATCATATCGAGCAGGAATTTCAATTTCAGCTTCGAAGAAAATAGGATGAACAAGGTTATCACCGTCAACAGTGATAAATCGATCTGTTTCAGAGGCGTTTGCGGCTGCCTTATGAGCAGCGTCAAAGCCTTTGACGCTGTCGATTCGTTTAGCCCAAGGCGCAATGTCTAGTAGCTTTGCCCAGAATTCTTCTTTTTGCGGCTCGTCGTAGGAAATGTAGAAAATGTCAAACTCGGACATTTGATACTGTGCCATTTGCGGTATCCCTTATGATTTTGATGTGGTTCTTTGAGATTGAAGGAGCATCAAAGTCCACGTCGTTGAGATCAAGAGCTCCCGCATTCACGGTAATTTTTCCAGGCTTCGTTAAACTGACGACAGAGTAGACTTGTGATTTGTCGTATTTATTCCTCAAGAACACCTTACACGGTGGCCGCCCTTTTTCAAAAGAAAAGTCATTTGAGATCAACACTTTAGTAGGCAACACTCGAATTTCGACTGTGCCGGTATCAGCGTTTTGCACTTCAATATCAGTGTTTCGAATATGGAATTTACTTGAGAAAAATGATAAATCTCGAATGTCAATTGAGTCAAAGACGAACTTTAGTCGTTGCCCATTTTTAACGTTGAGCTTTTTTATGAGGTACGAAGGGTCATTTTTCTTGGTAATCGCCATTATGAAATCAATAAAAAGGTCGTCCGATTTATGGGTTTCTGAGACAATTGACACTGAATTTTCGAAATGATTGATAGTGATCGTGCAAATCTTTTGTAGACCAGTCTTCTCACGCGGCTTATCATTGAACAGGTCAAGCTCAACTAGAGAAAGGAAATCAGTTCGATTGTTGAATAGTGATGAAGATTTTGAACCGCTCTTCGCATCTGACAAATGAGCAAATGGCTCACCCTGATGTGTCTTCAGAATTTCCCAATCAGAGAATGCCGTTTCACCAGTAAGAATAGAATAAGCGACAAGCTGTTCAACCTCAACTGCTGATAAATCTTGAGCCTTCATTTGAACGCGATCAATTTGTGTGACTAATTGGATCGATTCTTGAGTGTCGTTCTTATAAAGCAAATAGAACTTTTGATTCTCTGGGAAGAAGGTCTTATCAACAACGTATGGCGGAGTAGCAAAATGATTGACAAGCAGATTGGTTTCGCTAATTATGCCATTTAGTAGTTTCTTAGCGAGAGCTTCCTCGAGCTGAATCGTGATGACAAGGTCTTCAGACGATTCAGCTTCTCTATCAATCTTGAGAATCTTGCGCTCTTTGACATTGTAGTGAAGATAGAACAGAGGAAATGTTGACATTTAAATACCCAATTTCTTTTCCATGGTCGCTATCATTTCATCAGTGAGAAAGTCCTTAACGAAATAATGGAACGGAAGAGTTTGAAGGAAGTTACCAACTTTGAGTTGGCAGTCCTGGTTGAAGTAGATTGGCATCATTTTGGTCCAATCCTCGTTCATTAGGTTGTCTTCAGGCCAATTTTGCAGGCGCGACTTCATGTGAACAAATGTTGGAAAATCTTCTGCGAGAGTTTTATTGCGATTCAACTCTTCGATATTGAGAATTTTTGCAGCCAGCGCGAAGACCACATCAGTTGAGACATACTTTGGTCTATGCTCAGGTTTGAAGAACTCTTCAAAGAATTTTTCCCAGTTGTTGAAGATAAGTTCAGTCAACTTGAAAAATTCAAATGAAGCGTCTGACTTATCGAAATAGAAATACGCAGAATAGACATTTGGGAGATTGTTTTCAGTGAACACCTTGCGATAAAAATCGCTTGTCACTGTGTCGCCTCGATAAGTCTTAGCATTAGTAGCAAAGACCAAATTTGAGCCCTTAAGGTAATCAAACCAATACGACTTATCAGTCAAGAAAAGCATGTCAGCATCTAATTTGACTGTGTGATCAAATGGTGACATGTAAATCGACTTCCATTCATTCTCCAGCTTCCAATTCGATTTGGCTGCATGGTCTTTCCATGGAATATCGATGATGTTCTCAACGCCTAGAACCTCTCTCAATTTCGGGTCGATTTGGAATTTTTCTTCTTTCGTTACGCCGATGGCAAGTTTGTTCCTACCTTCCTTTTGGGAAATTAGCAGTGACAAAGCGAGACCATAAGCGAAGCGTTGGTAAAGTGGCCCTTGGGCGATTGTGAAGTAGCCAAAAGTTTCGCTCATGATATGACCTTCAGGATTTCATCCGCTTTATTGAGGATTGAGATTTTGTTGAGGCAGTGAACATTGACGGCCTTCACCTTTGTTACATAGAATTTGTACGTTTCCTTTTCATCGTTGACAAAGAATTTCATAGTCGTTTTGTCTTCAAATTCGATGAATTGGTCAGTGTCAATCGCAGTAAGGATATGGTCAACTGGGAATGGTTTTGCAAAATCAGTGTCATCTGTGAATCCATTCAACATGTGCAGCGCGATTGAGAACGCGAAGTCATTTCGATACAACGTCCCGGGGAAATCATAAACGTGCTTATAATAGTCCCAACATTCTTTGACATGATCTACTAGTTCAAAGATGAGTTTGGCCTTTGGGCATTTCTTGAAGTAAATCAACGTCGCCCAGTACATTCTGATTCCGTATGGGTTAAGTCGAAATTCAGGACCTGAGAGTGGTCGGTGAGTTAGCGAATGCGCTTTCTTGTTGATTAGGAATTCTTCCTGATTTCCCCAGACAGCATTCAGGCTGTCATTCAAAACAAAATAGTCTACGTCAACAAGAATTGTTTCATCATACGGTGATAACTCGTACGCGCTCGCCCGGCTCTTGTTAAGAAATAAATCTTGGACAGAATGATATCGAGTATCACGGTACGTGCGGACATTTTCTTGCGCATCCTGCTGAGGATCACGAATTATTACATCGTTAAAGATGTCCAGCACGGACTTGTCAGTAAACCAATCAATTGAGCTTTGTGTTGTAACGACAGCAACATTAGTCTCTTGACCCATGTTGTTTTTTATACACTTAGCGGCAATGATCGCTAGCTTTAGGTAGTTAAGGCGCTTATTGTTTTCAGCGAACAACAAGACGCCGCGAGATGGCGTCGTTGTCATATTACCAGGTTACTACCTTTTGGGTGGTGCGAAGCTTCTTGAATTTTTCAAATTCAGCCAAGTAGTCATTCATGCCTTCTTGGTAAACTTCAAGAATGTTCTCCAAAAAATCCTCGAGAGATTCGATTTTAATTGGATTCTCATTTGAGTCAAGAAGTACTCCAGATTTCTTAAATTGCGAAAGCGTATGAACGAATGCAATAAAATCTGGGGTAATTTTGAATATACCACCGGCCTCTGAATAGACTAGGCGAGTGCGTAATTTGAGCTTCGAATTTTCGCGTTGAGTGTTGAGCGTTAGGCGGTAATTTGAAGCCTCAAGAGCTGAGGCCAGGCGCTCGTCGATCGCGTTTACCACGACTTCAACTGTAGTTTCTGTAGTTTCAGACATTTTATTCTCCGTTATTGTTATGTCTTACAGGATAATTTATTGTTTCCTGCGCAAAAATAATGGCAAGATTTTTAACCTTGCCATTATATCATACTGAGTTGAAGTTGTAAACTTAAACTGCTGTGTCAGTGATGAAGGTTCCCGTGTTAGTGATTGTTGGGTATTCCATAACTTGAGTGTTCAAGTTGACGCTATTCGGTTTAAACGTGGTCATCGATGAGAGAGTTGAACCAATTGCCGCATACATGCTTGAGGTGTAAGCGTAAGTGTAGAGGCCTACGTGGTTAACGCCTTCTGGGCAGAAGGTAATTTTGAAGCGGATTGCGGTGTTATTGTTTTCAAGGCGAGCTTCAACCTTCAACCAGGCCCCGTTCGACGAACCTGTTGAGCTAGTACGATAGAACAGGGTCTTATATGTTGCAGTTAGATCGTAGAAACCGTAAGTAGCACCAACTTCACCAGCGTAAGAAGTCTTCTCGGCGTTGAACGTTATGTTCCCGATCGATGAGATGAACTGCTGCCAAGAAGTGTTGAAAGACGTGGACTGGCTAGGTGTGAATTGCTGGTTGAGTTGGAACTTACCGCCAGAATTGAAGAACGCCTTCATGTGATCTTCATTATTGAAGGTCGCAACAATTTCGTGTGATTTCGCGTAGAAGTAGGAACTTGTACGGGTGTAAGACGAATTGGCAAGAATGCTTGACTCAAATGACATTGGGTTAAACATATGGATGTTGTTCTCGACTGACCCAGCTACTGTCAACAAATTACCATATTCTGAAAGCGCAGTAACTACGCCATGCACCGTAGACTTATCGAGAATGAAGCCGCGAGTTGGGACGAGTGAGGTGTCAGTACCCTGGTGCTGTGCCAGCTTTTTGAACTTATCCATCAAGTCAAGCCAGAGTTGGTTATTCATGCTGATAATGTCTGCATGCGGCAAATGATCTTGGCCATATCCCATTGCTGTGCCGTATGTCGTTCCAGTTGGGGTTCCAGCAATGCGATTGTAAAGGTCTACGAGCTTATTGTATTCTTCAACGTACGCAACAGGGACAATAGCTAATGATGGCCAAACTTGCTGCCAGTCTACTCCATCGTAAACGTGAAGCTTGTTGTCGTCGTTATCCCACCATAAATCGCCTTCGTAATATCCAGAGGCTGGTGCAATATTGCCTTTAAAGATTCCACCGATTCTTTTCCACACTGTGTCGGTGTCAAGGAAATAGAGAGAATGATCAATGGTGTTGAACCAAATTTGACCATAAGTTGGATGTGGTGGTGGAGTATCTGATGCAAAATTCTCAAGCAGGCGGATGAAATTTTCTTGCTGGATTTCACCGTAGTTGGGAGTGCCTTTACCTGTTAAGGTAAGTGAGGTTGACGTGGTGTCAGTAGTTAACTGAGGCAGTGTAATTGCTGGTTTGCCGTTTGGGGGCGTTCCTGTTTTTGTCCAATTGACAATGTATGACATATAGGTCTCCAATGTGCCGGTTCACAAATGAAAAATGGTTGCCCCGGTAAAGATGACAACCATTTGGGTTCTAACGGTATTTATTCAAAACTCGATAAATTACCTACCTTGTTGCAAGAGGGCTACATGGTTATTGCGGCCATTGATCTTGATTTCTGTGGTAGACTCGTGGTGCTCTTTGCGTGGTTCTGGTGAGTCAAGATAGGTCAAAATCTTCGTGATGAGCGGGTTACGAACAATGTCTTTATTCGAGAATTCACAAACAACGATATCGCTTACATTTCCGCGAAGCTTTCTTACCGCCCACTGAAGGCCATGCTCTTCGTATTTTAACCCCAAGTCAGATTGAGAGTGATCACCATTGATACACATTTGGGTGTTATAGCCAATACGTGTTAAGAACATTCGCATTTGCTCTTTAGTGGTGTTTTGCGCTTCGTCGAGAATGACAAATGCATTATTGAACGTGCGGCCTCTCATGAAAGCGAGTGGCGCAATTTCAATTTTACCAGAGTCTTGGAGTTTCTGCGCCATCATTGGACCAACATGGTCTTCAATAGCGTCGATTAGTGGGAGTAAATATGGATGGAGCTTTTCTTTAAAATCACCTGGCAAGAAGCCAAGATTTTCGCCTGCCTCGACCACCGGACGGGTCAAAATAATGCGATCAATTTCATTGTTCATCAATTTTTCTAGAGCGACAGCGGTAACGAGATAGGTTTTGCCGGAACCTGCGGGACCGTTACAAATTGTAACGGTGTTCTCTCTTAGGGACTCTATGTAAAGCTCTTGTGAGTAATTTTTTGCTTTGAGCTTTGTTTTGAGGGTAAAACCTTCTCTTACGGCAGGGACTGGTTTTACTTCTTGTGGATATTTTTGTTTGGACTTAAGTCCACCCGCTTGTCTTCTTGACATTAAATGAAGCTCCTTATAGGAATAGTAAAGGCATCACTCGTCTTGGATTGTAGCGTTCTTGATGTATGCAACCCAATCAAATGTAGATGGTTCAACGACATCCATCTCTAAGAGTGATTTGAAGTGTTTCGCCAAATTTACGCGATTTTTGTCCGATAGTTGCTTGATTTCGTTATAGATTTCTCCGCTTCTGAAATCGAGGTCTCCCTCATTACGATACGTCGAGTAATACCCGACCAGTCTCTCCAAAGCCAAGTCATGAACAGTGTTCTTGTTCTTGCCTTCGATGATTTCATTGAGGATCAAGGAGAGGTAAGCCTTGAACCCTAGTAGTCCGTCCTTGTTTGCGATGCTTCTAAAATTAAGTAGGAACATTTAAGTTCTCCAAATGTTGAAGGGTATTATGTTCGTATTTATTTGTAAGGATCATGATACTTCATTTTTCGCATTCATTATATTGAAGCCCCTAATCTGTAAATATTCTATTGGGACTTCATCCCAACCAAGCTGAGCAGAAACAGTATTCTACCGGCACAAAGGAGAACAAATGACCACAGTAATTTCAACAGCAACAAACGTCAATTTAGTGGATTCATCACGTTGGGAAGAGATGACTTTCAGTGATTTGATCGAACAGAAAAACATCATGATGAATCGATATGAGTTCATCATGCAGCAGGAAAACAAGTCGTATGCCGACCAGCTAATCCAAGGTATCCAGCGGATAGAAGAGCTTATTCAGACTAAGACGTTAAAATAGAAAAGGGAGCATATGCTCCCTTTTCTTATACCATGTACTCGCGAACTTCGTCGCAAATACCGTACTTTTTTGCTTCTTTTGGTGTTAGCCAACGGTCTGTTGGGGAAAACATGATGTCCTTAATCTGTTTCTCGCTCATCTTAGTGTGGCGTAAGAAGTGTTTGATAAACGTCTTCTCAAGTTTCTCATGATACTTTTGACTTGCCACAAGTTCATGATATTTACCATAGACCATCGTACTAAATTGGTGCGCCATGATTTCAGTATTTTTGGTGATTACTCGTTTGCCTTTAGTTCCGGCCGAAACGATAAGAACCCCCATTGATGCCACTTGTCCAAGACCTACTGTAGCAATGGGAACTCTTGAAGTGCCCATCACGTCGATCAATGCGAAGCCATCCGAAACTGACCCGCCTGGAGAGTTAACCAACATAGTTAGAGTTGTCTCGTCGTTGAAGATGTAGTTGGACTTAATGATGAAGTTGATTGCTGGGTAAACTGATACGGTGTTTATTTCCCCAAAAAGTAAATGAGCTCCTAGTGTGTTAAGAGAGATAGCATCAAGTGGTACGCCTGGTTCGTCATCATCTGATGCTGCAATTTGTTGAGTTAGGTGCTGCTCGGACATTCACTTTTCCTTTCGAAGTTGATGAATATACTAGAATTTATAGTTAACTAGACGATGTTTTCTGCACGTGAACGCAACTGTCCAATAAATACATAGAAATCAAATCAATAGGGTTTTCAATCTATGAAGGTCGAGCAGCTATTTGAAGCAAACGCCAAATTGAGCAATACGTCAGAAATCTATAAAACGATTAGAGACTACGAAACAGTTTTTGTTGATGGGATAAATCCAAGCAGATTTTCCGTTGACGCGAAGACTGGCCGCTTAAATTACAAAGGAAACATTGAATTTCCAAAGCAGCTCTATGTTGACAGTGAGGGCAAATTACCGTTTGAGTTTGGTGAAATTATTGGCGATTTTGTTCTAATGGATGGTTACACTGACAAGTTAAAAGATTTGAGCGGTTTACCAACTCGAATTACTGGCGATCTCAAAATTTTTAGTTCCACCGCTCAGCCAGCCGAAGTGTTTAGACATTTCCCAAAGAAACTTCGTCGTCTGATTTTAAAAGTGCCGGTGATTCACGACTGCGACTTTGGTGTAGAAGAATGCGACAACTTCTCAATTGACGCGGTAATATTCCACAGTCTTAAAGGCAGTCCTCGTAAAGTTGGCTATTACATAATTGATTGCTCAAAAGATTTCCTTGTCACGTTTGAAGGAATTTCACCAGATATTCAGACACTAGAGCTTTGGGTAGAAGCAGGCAACCACGATAATTTTGACTTTGGTGATCTGCCTTTTAAGGCGCAAAAGATCGGGGCCATTCACGTGAACGCTCACACTTTCAAGAAGGACTATCCAATGTTAGCGTTTTTTAGGGTGAAAGGGCTCAAAACCATAGTATCAAACCTCATGGGCGGAAACACTGATGTCCTTCATATCCTAAATCACTATTTACCAGACAATGACGTGTTTGGTTGTCAAGAAGACTTATTAGACAGTAAAAGACTTAAAGGGTTTGCAAAAGCAAAATGAAAATTACCGATTTATACGAAGCGCTAGGCGACGATGAAGCTCGCCACCGAGTAAGAGAAATATTGCTCATCGAGCCGGGCGAAACCCTCAACCGTGAATTACATCCTGCTGAGCTAAAGCAGATTGCGATGGGTGGCCCGCTTTGGGAAATAAATTTTGATGAACTTGACGTCAAAGAACTCGAAAGATTTGATAATTTATGGAACCTTCGATTCTACTATGTCGATGAAGATTCTGGGCTAATTAGAGTGTATAGTAACTCACGAGAGAAACTCATCCAGTTGTATCGAACAATTTGGACAGCGGCAACTCTTGACGACATCCAAGACCTTGAAAACGACGGATACTTACAGAAAGTGGCGTAATGAAATCGTTCAGACAATATCTCTACGAGCTCGAAGCTCAGGAAACATTTGACCCAAAGCTTGCATACCATGATGAGCTTAACCCAGCTTTATGGGTGCCAGTAAAGAACAGAGGTGAAGGTGCTGCGCTGTTAGGCTGGGAATTGAAACCGGAAGTCTCTGTGGCTCTCAAGAAAATAGCTGATGAGTTTATTGAGTTCCTAGGTATCAGTGCAACCGATGTCACAGACGTGATCCTGACAGGCAGTAATACAAACTACAACTGGACTGAGCTGTCTGACGTTGATTTGCATCTCGTTATCGATCTTTCTAAGGGCGACAAACTTTGCCCTTCCTGCCCGTCAAACAACTTTATCGAAGACTGTTTCCAAGCAAAGAAGACGCTTTGGAACAGCACGCACCACATCACCATTCACGGTTTTGATGTTGAAGTGTACGCACAACCTGCAAGTGAGCAGGCGGTAACTGATTCAGGCATTTATAGTTTACAGCATTCTCAGTGGTTGCAAATCCCTGAGCACAAAGCGGTGACAATCGACAACAATGCCGTTAAGCTCAAAGCACAAGACATTATGAATCAGATCGACGATCTGCTTAATTCTCAAACTGACAATCTTGATGAACTAAACACCATTAAGGACAAAATCAGAAAACTGAGAGCGGCAGGCCTAAAAGAAAAAGGCGAGTTCTCTATTGAGAATCTCGCCTTTAAGGCCCTACGAAATTTAGGTTACATCGCGCGTCTATCAGACTACATCAAAAATATCCACGATCGCGATCTAAGTGTTTGATCAGAATTCGAAGGTCAGCGCAACATGATGGCCTTCGTTTTCTTCTTCCATGAAGGCGGTCTTACCAGGGTTGTAAGCACCGAAACTATGCAGGTAGAAGAAGCCAGCGATCGTCATAATGACGCGAATGATCATGATGATCGGTGAATCTGCGTCAAACACCAGGAACTTCCAAGCAAACTGGCTCAACGTGATTTCTTCGTTGGAGAAGCTAGTGAGCAGCGGGCCGTAGGCGTTGATGACAAGGTTCCAACCTTCATCGTAGTTACCAAACACGAAGTTTGTGCCAGCATAGAGCGGGAAACCGATGAATGTCAACATCACAGTTGCGCAAGCTGTCCACAGGTAGAACGCCGGCAGGAACCATGCGATGGTAAGCCATGTGTTGATCTTCCAGCGATTTTCCAAAGTTTGCGGCACCACCATGTAAATCAGCTTCGTCAGAAGGAACGTGACGAAGAAGCAGAGGTAGAGAACTGCCATGCCGAACGGCACCGCGAAGAGCGTTCCTGCTCCAGCCCAAACCATGAGAGCGCCAATGCTTGAGACCTTCATGAACGTTGCAAGCTCTGGGGTTTTTGCTGCTACGATGTCTTGAAAGGTGGTTGTCATGATGTTCTCCAAGTTTGTGCTACGATTGCATTATAACACAAACTTGGAGAAATTAAACCTGTTCGAGTGAAAATTTTTCCTTAAGTACGTTTCGTTCGAAAAAGTACTTGATGTCGAATTCTTTTCCGTTGTACAGGTCCATTGCTGCGCCAAACCATTCATGACCCTTCAGCTTTAGGGCTGCTTCCTTTCGAGTCACGCAATCCTTGATCAGATCGTATGCCGCTAATATTTGAGCCTGTATGTGGTTCAACTCTTCCAACACCCGTCGCTCAATTTCAATGACTGGTTCCAACGGCATTCCAGCTTGGGTACGATACGACTTGTAATCGTCAACAGTTTCAGACAGGACCATTTCAGCGATATCGCGCTCACGAACGAATACCACAGCGTGGTGCATTTCGAAATACCAATCGGTCTTCCACTTCATCATGGAACCATCATCGAACTCCATGACAAAGCCTTCGACGTCTTGTAGCGACTTAGTCAGCGCCTTAGTCTTGTCAAAGGTATAGTCATAGCGATTGAACTCGTCAACCACTTCAATACCAAATGGTTTCGCAATTGCATGAATGACGCCAGAATGAAAATACTCACCGGTGATATTGTCACGAACGTGCAACAGGACAAGTTTTTCTTCGCCGTAGGCCAACACAATACGCGCTTTTGGTGAGGTATATTCAAAGACTGGCGTCCAATTGTTGACGACACAATGACGGCAAAATTCAAGAATGTCAGCGTTCTTCGGATCGTTGACGAACTTGGTGGCGGCCAAGGCAACATCAGAAGTAAACGATTTCTTCGTCTTTAGGATGATGGTGCCATCTTGCAATTTGACAGGATGCAGCATTGAGCCATCGCGCTTGTCCATGATGCGGCGCAGTCCGCCCCATTTTTCTTTTACAACTTCTTCAAGCGTTTCTGGCAATTCGCCAACGTTGAAAAACTTATGAAGAGGTCGAGACGCAATGGTGCCGTCAGGAGCGAATGTTATACCACGGCACTCGCGAGAAAATGCTGCATGTTCGCCAGAGAAGGTATCAGCCGTAGCAATCATGTAACAGACAACAGTGAAGCCAAATTCATTGGTCTGGAAGCGAATTTCTGGTAAATGGCCTACGCGGTTACGTAGATCGTCGATATGGCGTATTTCAGGAAACATGTTTCTACCCTCTGATTTTATGCAAGTTAAGATTGAGAATTATAAATTCAAAACCTTGAAATGTAAATAGGGGCCGAAGCCCCTATGAAACTTGTCTCTTGCTGATTTTATCTAGCTAGGGCAATGATAGCAATGACCACCGCAACCGCTGAGATTGCGCCATTGATTACTGCTAGTTGCACAGCTTTTGCGACTTTGCGGTCGAACGAATCGACCATGCTTTGCACTTCTTCTTTTGTGATTGCTTTATCGCTCATAATTCGCATAGTGGTGTCTCCTTAAATGTAGTTGAACTCTATCTTTTTTAATAAGGGGCTAATTAGTAGATCACGTGGTGTGACGCGGAAGGAAGTTTCATTGAGTAGCGGTACCCCAGCTTTTTGAAAGGACCAAGCAGCCAGTTCACTACAAAACCATTTATCTTCTTCTTCCCAATGACGATTCCTTGTAACAAAACCAAGCACCCCCGCCCAATCATATGGCTTGCCTTCTTGCGATAAGGCAAAATCAATAACTGAATCAGGTGCGTCAATTTCATAACGCTCAATACGCGTATAGTGTTTTGGTTTTTGTAGGTCATGGATTTTTACCCCGCCGCCCCTTTCAGCTCCTAAGGCGCCATAGAGCTTTCCATTAGGTAGAACAAAATCCACGTGACTTGCCCACGACCAAGTAAAAAACCTGATCGCCCTGGACGCAAGCGCATTAGTTGAACTGAATTGCAGGGTAATCATATTTATGCTGCCGGTGGGGTGTTAGAAAGAATTTGGGCCGATCTGCCAACACCAATAAGACCAATCTGCTCAAGAAAACCAATACCTTGAGCCACGTCTGGGTTGAAGAGCTGGACTTCGCCTGAAACTTCTAGGTCTTTGATGATCGTCGAAAGAATAGCTTTATTTTGATCGGAAATGCCTGGGTTACTAGCGAAATTGTCGATGCCAATTCGTTCAGTGAATGTGAAGAGCTTTCTAAATTGGTATTTAGTCAGTGTTACTCCACCCGGGCCTGCTGGATTGGCAGCAATCCAACTGTCAAGAGATGCCTGTGGAATTGGTGTAACTCCTTCGCCCCAAACAAGGTTTTCATAAACAAAGGGATCACCGACCGCCGAAACCGGGGTTCCTGGTGCAAAGCCTGCTACTGCGTCTACATAGTTCAAACTCATTATTTTTCCTTAGAATTCAATAATTGAAAATCCGTTGTGCTTCAAAATGTCGCTTCCAAAGCTTCCATTTGAACCGTCATTTTTATTTATCTTCCAAGTTCCTGCAGCGGATAGGCCGATTCTTGCAGTGTAAGTTGTGGTTTGCGTAGTATTTGGCGCATCAACTAGTTGGATTGGCATTTGCTCTGACACATTGTTAGTACTCGTTGCTTTAGTGATGACACCAATCAGTGTAGTGCCTCTAAATATTGAAACGATACACACTTTGTCCTTAACTGAAGACTCAATTAAAGGAGACATTTGGATTAAGATTTTTGAGGTGTCAGCAGAAGGGGTAAACGACTGGGACCAGAACTGGGCGCCCTCAGTAATCAACGGCGGAGTATTGTCATATGGAATTTGGTTCGTTCCAGTTGCATAAACAATATCACCAACTACCATGTTCTTAATAACTGGCGCTGCTTGCTCGGCTACTGAGGTGTTTATCCACTCGTTACCAGTGTAGGTTAAGATTTGCCCATTAGACGGTGCGTTAATGTTGAAACTTGCTCTTGACCCACCAGTAGTTTTAGCATATTGAAGGTGATCATCATTAGCTAAACCTCGCTGAGTGCTGTGAACATTTCGCACAACGTTCTTCGAATATTTCGCGCCGATGTACGTGATTGCATCAATTGTTGGATTTGCTGACACAATTCTTGACAAAGCTGAGTTTGTAAACGTTGCGTTACATTCCAAGATGATAGTGTGCAGCGGGACAAATTCTGGAGTTGGTAAACCTGAAGATGAACCCAATATGACTTCAAGTTCTTCTGAAGCGCCTTGCGCCGCTAATGATGCTGAACTGTAAGCAGCTGAACCTTGAATTGCAAAAACTGGACCTGGATAAAAAGCGGTGGTCGCAACAATATGGATGCAAATGAAGTTGTTTGGGTTTGAAACTTCAGTTAGTTCCCAAACACCAGTCCCGCTGTTAAAATTATTGATCGGCGGTAAATTATTTATGCCGTTATAGTTTAGACCAGACAAGTGATTGATGAACGGGAAATCATTGACAGTTGACAAACGATGCCAAATTCCTGCTCCCGCGCCTTCTCTGTACCAGACCGGCAATTGAGCGATTACTGATAGTTGTTGATTTACCCCATTAGTGATGGAAAACGAAATATCTTCGTCACTTATGGCGCCGTCTGTCAGCGCAATTTTTATGTCGTTGTCAGAACTACCGTCACCGTTTACTTGGTTGAGCGTTAATTTTAGCCCACGAACGTATTTCGTTCCCTCAGTTGAGTGCAAGTATGAGTGGGTTGCGCCATCCATGACAATACCATGCCGTTCGTCACCACAAAACAGCGCGTCTTGGATTGATGAATCCCAATAAACTTCGCATACGAATACTAAGTGCGTTATGAGGTTGGATGGGAAAGTGTTCGATACTAGCAGTGTAGCAGTTTCGTCAAAATAAATCCAACTTGGCCCATGGACGTCCGGTACCGTGACGCTTATGGAATCTGAGATTGTAAACTTTTGGCCCCTAACAAAAATAGTATAACTACCGTCGGTAGGCGCGATAGTGAATGTTCGAGTAGTTTTGTCAAAGGAAATAACTGAGGCGGAACGATTAGCAAAACCTGTCGGCTCATTAGTCGACTGATAAATGTCGTTGATTTTGGTAACTGAAGTATTTAGCTCAGTGATTGCATCATTCGCTGTTCCTAAAGAACTGCTAATTTCTTCAACAGCGCCTTGTATTTGGTCGGAGACAAATGGCGTGCCGGTCTTGTCAAACATGACGTCTTCAGCATTAACTGGCGGAGTTCCACTATTATTGATGATGACCAACCATTCATTACCATCATGGATTGAAAGCCCAAGCGCGTCATGATAAAAGAATTCCCCCTTGTTTGCGGCTGCTGGATATTCAGCACCATGGGCAATCGTCAAATTTTTAATATCAGAACCTTCTGACAGCGTTACTTCACCATATACTTTCATTTTTTACTCTCTTATGAACCCATTACACTTTAACAGAATTCTTTCTATTTCAGAAAGTGATCCATTAGCTGATAAATCAAGTTTTGACACTTTATCTGTTATTTGTGATAGCTTATGTTTTGGTATTACAAGAGTTAAAACTTCATACCCAACACGTAATTGAAGTTCTTCACAATCAATTCGTTGGATCATTTATGACCTTCGTATTCTGCATAAATTCGTAGGAATCTTCGACGATCAAAATCGTCGCTGCCAATCTCGCGTCTTACGTCTAAGACTTCTTGAAGTCTGTAGACATTTTTGTCTTCATCCTCAATAAGGAGTCCCTTAGCTAATCCATGCTTTTTGCTATGTAGCTTAAATCCAGCAACTTTGACCTTCTTGCTGTCTTTAAATGAATCCTTGTCAGCGGTGCCTTCTTCCTTTTTCTCATACACAAAAATGTAATCGTGCGGTTGAGGAAGGTGAATCGCTCGCTTGATTTTGCCCATCGCGGTAAACACCTTTGACGATTGAGAAAACTCAACGCGGACTCCATTGATCTTGTCAATGTCAAAGAAATAAACCACGACCATTGGTGAGGTGCCGCCATCGTTCGCGTAAAGAGCTGGCCCTTTAGGTTTGAAGTTCGTAAATCCATGGACGGTTAGCTTTGCGCCGTCTTTGGTTTCGATTTGATCTTTAGCTAGCGGTACAATGATCATGATTGCTCTTTATGTACAACGCGAACAATAATTTTGTGCACGTAGTTTTTGTGAAAACTGTCTATTCGTCTTTGGAGTTTTTCAGCCAAATCGTCCTGTTGTCCATTCGGCTTTTCTTCACCGTCATTCCTGTCAACAAAGAAAGTGAAGGTAATTTCTCCAGATTTCTTCTCAATTTTGACCTTCTCAATTTTGACTGCGGCGAGTTCTTCTTCCGCTATATGAACAACGAAGTGCTCAATATCGTCGTCAACTCCATAAAGGTCTTTTATTTTCATTCTTCGTTTTCATTGAGTTCGACTTCTTGCTCTTGAGCTTCTAGCTCCTCAAGCTCACGAAGATAGTTTTTGAAATTGATGCGGCGAGCACGGTTATCTTGCATCTCAGCAGATTCGTTAAAACGACGCTTATGATTTTTGAAGCGCGAGACGGTTTTCTTGTGCTTGTTCAAGTAACCTTCACCGCTTAGATTGTTAGTTGACATTTTTGAAATGACTCCTACTTTTAGAACATGTATGGTTATTTATCCAAATCGTTCACGATAAAGACAAATTTATGTAGGGTTTGATTCTGCCCTGGGTAACTCGCTCAATGCTTAACATTTCACGTGAAATTTTTCCAAAATACAGGCACTTTGCGGTTTTTCGATCAAAGAATAAAAAATTACTTCTACCAACTGAAGTATCTAGTACCTTGGTAAAATATTTATTCTCAATTTCGCTAAAAGTATTGGGTGTCTTTTCTGACAGATTATCGAGGGCAAATTGGACTTTGCTTGAAAAATCGATATCAGATCGCTTACATAATGGAGTATTTCCAGCAAAAATTACGCCATTCACGATCTTTAGGTTGAGATTGAACTCATCACCGTCGCTATTGATTTTACGGAGTTCGGTGATCTTACGTCTTGAAATTTCTAATTCGTTCGCTAAAATTGCTGAATTGGCGGTGTGGTCAATAAACCTTCTAACGTCTTGCAAAAACGTATGGTTGGCTTCATCTGCAAATCCACCAAACCTAAAATCCCCGTGCACTCCGTCAAACATTTGTTGGACTGCTTTGATTTCAGCAAATGGGGTAGAGCTTACGAATGAATCGATTTGGGATGAAAATCCCGAGAGTGTTAAATTTTCGCAAAGGAAATAAAGCAGAACTTCACCAGGCCCGAATCCATTGTAAGAAATATTTAGAATCCAAATAGATTCTACGGGGTATGCTTCAACGAACGAATTGATGCTGCGCTTAATGTCAGAATGTGCAGGATCAAAAAAGAAATCCTGCACATACTTATCCAAATTCAGCTCTTCTATTATTTTTGTTCTTATAGCTGCTTTATTCCCAACTGACGAAAAGTCGGTTGAGTTTAAAGTTTTCACGAATTAAGCTTCGGCTAGTTGCTTCAGTGCTGCGAGGCGCTTGTCGTAGCTACGGCCCCATGATTTGATGCCACGTAGAACGGCACCGAAAGTTCTCTTAACGAAGTCAACAACTTGCTTCCAAGTGTTGAGAGCTTCTTGAAGAGCTTCGCCCTCTAGGTTGCCTTCCTTGAGTTCAACGCGAAGTTGAGGAGCTTTAGCTACCTTTAGCTCCTTTTCAACCAAGGTGTTGGCTGCGATAATTTCTTTGATCTTGTCAGCAAGTTCAGGAACTAGAGCACCAATGTCCTTGATGATTTGTTCGTAATTTACCGTGGTCTTATCTGCGTAATAGTCAGGAGTACGCTTACCAACGGTGATTACTAGTCCACAGGTTTCAACGATACGGGTGTAAATTTCGTCAGTTGCGTCAAAAAGCTCAAGAGCTTCTTCCTTGACTTCTTTGTTGAGGGCGTCAGTTTTTTCGCTAAGCTCGTCAGTCAAGACACGAAGGTCTTTGAACTTCTTAGCGAGCTTGGTAAATTTTTCAGACTGTTTGCCGTCAAGTGTTACGATGACTTTATCGATGGCGCCTTTTGATTTCTTTTCAGTGTATGGAAGGTCGCCTCGGCGAGCCTCGGTCAAAAGGTCCAACATAAGATTTGCGATTTTGCTGTCCATGGATTTCCTCAGTGTGTAAGAGTTATTGCAATAACTGAGAATATTTATAGCAGATTATGCAACCTCATCCCAAGGATCATCATCACCGTAATTCTCTCCGCACTCTTTCACTTGATCCCAAAGAAGCATTGTCCCATCTGGTAGCCAATCCCCAGTGTTTAGGAAAGTGCAAAAGGCTCCATCAAAATCCTTCTCATATGGCTTATATTCAGGTGGTAGCTCGCCATGAATCGCCTTATCATAACGTTGCCAATATAGGCAAGGTTTGACTCTAAACACCCACCCATTTTCCGCCGATGGTGTTTCCAGAGGGGTGTAACAATACATCCCCTCTGGAATTTTGCTGATTTGGTCGTCAGGCAATTTGCGCGCCATTTACAAATAGGTGGCCGATGATGTGAACGTCTCCGTGGATTTCAAGCTGCGCAGATGCGTTAGTGAGGACTTTGACGTTCTTACCGATGATCACAGCGCCAGTGTCCTTGTCAATCACCATTGATGATTCGTCAAGGCTTTTGGTGTAAAATCTCAACGACACCGGCGATAGGATTGCACCAATGTTGATGATTGACGGATCAGCTCGATCGATTTCAAATCTACACGCGTGATTTGCTGTGTCACCAATAGCAAATCCACCAGTGTTATTTAGGAATTCAGTATAGTCTCCCCAAATTTGGCTATCAGCCAACGATCCACTGGATTTTACACCTGTAGTTCCACCGATTTTTAAGAATGAAGTTTGTTTAAACATGCTCAGGGTCCCAGCAAAAATGCTCAATTCCTTCTAACTCGCAGTCAATAATTTGAGCAATGGTATTCCAGTCTCCACCGCCAAAACCTGCACCAATTTTTGGGTAGTTAACGGTTTCGACACCATTGTCGACGGCAAATGACTTCACTGATCTAAACGCCTTACCAACTGCGTTATAGTCGACGTACCGTCTGCCATCGCGGCCGTAAAATTCTTGGGTGATTGCGTTGATAATCCACCGATTTGGTAAAACTGGAACCGGAATAATTTCACCCAGTTTTAAACCGAATTCTTCATGGTGTCTGACATACTCGTAATAGGCCCCAGGAAAATCATTCCTTACGACCTTTGCCACGCCACTTCCCATTACTCCTTGAGCATTACACCCGTGGACTACAACAGAGTTAGGGTAGAGAAACGCGTCGAACACATTTCCTGGGTTAATGATCATGCTGTTTCTGCCTCAGTTTCGCGAACCATATTAACTTGGACTGCTTCAAAGAATTGGTCTTCAATTGCGTGGAGTTGCTCAACGACTTTTTGTTCGTACGCAACGAAGCTGTCCAGGTTCTGAACGAAGTTCAGATTAGGACGATCAACGGTAATTCCAGATGAATTAGCTTTCGATTTAAGGCTCATCTTACCGTCCCAGTAGACCACGATTTTTTCACTTTCATTTGGGTAAAGTTCGACGATAAATCGCACATCGCCTAGTACGCTGCGGTATGGGGTAATTTCAGCGAGGCCTTCACCAAGTTGAATGGTTCCAACGAATTTGTCGAAAAGTTTGTAGTGCGCAAGGGTGTAGAAAATCTTGGTCGCTAACGCCTTAAGCAAGGCCTCAGTAAGACTTTCCTCAACCTTGTATTTCTTTCGCTTAAGCAGCTCCTTAACCTCTTTCGCATTGTGGTTAAGGATTAATCCCTTAGCATTGTGTTGTTTTTGAATTTGTAGTGTTCCCATTATTTTTTCACCTTATTGAGAAATTCGGCAACTTCTTTCAAAGAGCCGAGAACTGTTGCGCCGTTACCCTTAACCATCTTTCCAGTATTTACCAAAGATTTCAGCTGATGCTTGTCAAATTCCAAGTCTCCGTCCTTTTCAAGGAAACAGAAAACCGTCTTTTCAGGCCGCTTGTTTGAGTCGTCAACGACTTCTGCGATGGAGTAAACTCCAGTCATTTTTGGCGTCAAGACATACAAACAGAATTCGGATTCGTCACGAGCTTTGAGCTCGCGTTGGTACGCTTCTTCATTCCAGTCGGGGACAACAGGATTGAAATAATTGATGGTCAACTGCGGAATTAGTTCTTCACGCCACGTCGAATCATTACATGTACCACCCAAGAAGACTGTGACACTTGGATTTTTGATTTCAGACATTTTCATTTCCTTTAAATTGGTTATGCGGTCTATTTAGACCACCACCTGCACCTTCATTGATGGGTGATATTTGTAATTCTCAATAGTGATGTCCTCAAACTTGAAGTCGTCAATATTGTCTACTTTCCTGTGGAACTTAAGTTGCGCGGTGTTTGGTAGTTCTTCTCGCTGCAGCATTGCCTTAGCTTCTTCAATCTGGTTGTCATACAGATGAATGTCGACTCCAGTCCAAACAAGTTCACCGACTTCCAATCCAGTGACGTGCGCGATCATATGGAGCAACATCGCGTAATTACACCAATTGAACGGCACACCAAGGAAAACATCGGCTGACCGTTGAAGGAGGTGCATGTTGACTTTACCGTCTACAACGTTACATTGCCAGGTCATGTGGCAAGGTGGAAGCTGCATTTGGTCGAGTTCAGCGGGGTTCCAAGCAGTAACGATCATACGGCGGTCGGTTGGATCGCTTTTGATCTTGTTGATTAGGTTGGACACCTGATCAATCTCGGTTACACGAACTTTTGCATCAAAGTATGTCACAGCATCGCCGTCGTCTGGGTGCTCAAGGCTGTCACCGAAACTCACGAGATCGTATTTGCGCCATTTACGCCATTGGACACCGTAAACTCTCTTCAGATCAGTCGTGCC
>JACCDS012260170.1_pt1 | contig 20597 bp, 17 predicted proteins | sample 7446441 | NCBI WGS metagenome assembly JACCDS01 (sample SAMN15323445, study PRJNA562643) | freshwater metagenome | isolation source: river surface water | place: USA:Blue River Watershed | collected 2017-08-17
CTATGGGGTGCTGAACCTGATCAACTTCGCCCATGGCGACGTGCTGATGATCGGCGCCATGGTGAGCTGGACTCTGCTGGAAGTGCTGCAGAAGCTGAGTCCGCAGATGCCGGGATTGCTGCAGCTGGCGATTGCGATCGGCGGTGCGATACCGGTCTGCGTCGGCGTCAGCGTGCTGATCGAGCGAGTGGCCTACCGGCGCCTGCGCAATGCGCCGCGGCTGGCGCCGCTGATCACGGCCATCGGCATCTCCATTCTGCTGCAGACCTTGGCAATGATGATCTGGGGCCGCAATCCGCTGCCGTTCCCGCAGGTGCTGCCGACCGAGCCTTGGCATGTGTTCGGCGGCCTGATCACCCAGACCCAGGTGCTGCTCCTGGTGCTGGCGGCCGTGGCGATGGCCGCGCTGGTGGTGCTGGTCGAGCGCACCCGAATGGGCCGAGCGATGCGCGCCGTGGCTGAAAACCCGCGCGTGGCCGCGCTGATGGGCGTGGATGCGAACCGCGTCGTCGTGTTCACCTTCGCGATTGGCGCGGCGCTGGCTGCGGTGGCCGGTGTGATGTGGGCGGCGAATTATGCGTCCGCACAGTTCGCGATGGGCTTCGTGCCCGGACTGAAGGCTTTCTCGGCCGCCGTACTGGGCGGCATCGGCAACATCTATGGGGCCATGCTCGGCGGGATCCTGCTCGGCCTGATCGAAAGCCTTGGTGCCGGCTATATCGGCGACCTGACCGCCGGCGTGCTCGGCAGCCATTACCAGGACATTTTTGCATTCATCGTGCTGATCCTCGTACTGACGCTGCGCCCGTCGGGGCTGATGGGCGAGCGCGTCGCCGACCGTTCCTGAGCGAGAGCCGATAAGCATGCACTCCCCCGGCACGTCGTCACTTACCCGCCTCGCCCTGCTGGCGATCGCAGTGCTGGCTTTCCCTTTCATCGCTTCGCAGTTCGGCAATTCGTGGGTGCGCATCGCGGATATCGCGCTGCTGTACATCATGCTCGCGCTCGGCCTGAACATCGTAGTCGGCTTTGCCGGCCTGCTCGACCTCGGCTACATCGCGTTCTTCGCGATCGGCGCCTATCTGGCCGGGCTGCTGGCGTCGCCGCAATTTGTGGTGGTGATCGAGTCGTTGCAGATGGAATATCCGGTGGCGGGGGAATGGCTGCTGCATGTCGCAGGGCCGGCCGTGGCCACCAACGGCATACACCTGTCGGTCTGGCTCATCGTGCCGCTGGCGGCACTGGTGGCGGGCGTGGCCGGTGCGCTGCTCGGCGCACCCACATTGAAGCTGCGCGGCGATTATCTTGCGATCGTCACGCTCGGCTTCGGGGAAATCATCCGGATATTCATGAATAACCTGAACGGTCCGGTAAACATTACCAACGGGCCACAGGGCATCAACCTGATCGACCCGGTGCGCATCGGCAGCTTGTCGCTGGCAGGCGAACCCGGCGCTGGTGGCATTGTCAAGGTCGGCGGATTCACGATGCCGTCGGTGAACGCGTATTACTTTCTGTTCCTGCTGCTGTGCATCGCAACGATCTTCATCTCGGCGCGATTGCAGCACTCGCGCCTGGGCCGGGCGTGGATCGCGATCCGCGAGGACGAGATCGCCGCGAAGGCCATGGGCATCAACGTGCGCAACATGAAGCTGCTCGCGTTCGCCATGGGCGCGACCTTCGGCGGCGTGGCCGGCGCCATGTTCGGCGCCTTCCAGGGTTTCATCTCGCCCGAGTCCTTCACGCTGACCGAATCGATCGCCGTCCTCGCGATGGTGGTGCTGGGCGGCATTGGCCATATTCCCGGCGTCGTGCTGGGCGCGGTGCTGCTGGCGGCGCTGCCCGAGGTGCTGCGCCACACGGTCGAGCCGGTACAGATGGCCCTGTTCGATCATGTGTGGATCGAGGCCGAGGTGCTGCGGCAGCTGCTGTACGGGCTGGCGCTGGTGCTGATCATGCTCGCGCGTCCGGCCGGGCTGTGGCCTTCGCCGCGCCGCGAAGACCGCATGAGCGCGAACGCCGGCGGCGGTGTGGCATGAGCGCGGTCCTGCTTGACGTGCAGCGCGCCGGCAAGCGCTTCGGCGGTTTGCAGGCGCTGGCCGATGTGAACCTTGCGATCACGCGGGGTCACATTCACGGCCTGATCGGCCCGAACGGCGCCGGCAAGACCACCTGCTTCAACGTCATCACCGGCATGGTCCAGCCCGACAGCGGCACATTTGCATTGGCCGGCAAGGCCTATTCGCCGAGCGCACCGCATCAGGTGGCGCAGGCCGGCATCGCGCGCACCTTCCAGAACATCCGCCTGTTCGGCGACATGAGTGCGCTGGAGAACGTGATGGTCGGGCGTCATGTGCGCAGCCGCCAGGGCGTGTTCGGCGCTGTCCTGCGACATCGCGCCGCGCGCGACGAGGAGCGTGCGATCGGGGCGAAGGCCATGGCGCTGCTCGAGTTCGTCGGCATTGCCCATCTTGCCCATCGCACGGCGCGGCACCTGTCGTATGGCGATCAGCGTCGCGTCGAGATCGCGCGGGCGCTGGCGACCGAACCCTTGCTGCTCGCGCTCGATGAACCGGCAGCCGGCATGAACGCGACCGAGAAAGAGAGCCTGCGCATGCTGCTGCAGCAGATACGCGAGAGTGGCACGACCCTCCTGCTGATCGAGCATGACGTGAAACTTGTGATGAACCTGTGCGACCGCATCACCGTCCTTGACTACGGCAAGGTGATCGCCGACGGCACGCCTTCCGAGGTGCAAAAGGATCCCGCAGTGATCGCCGCGTATCTCGGTGGAGAGGCAGCATGAGTGCGGCGCCGGACAAACTGCTCGAAGTGCGCGGCCTGTCGGTCGCGTTCGGCGGCATTGAAGCGGTGAAGGATATTGCCCTCGATATCGCCGCCGGCGAACTGGTCACGCTGATCGGCGCCAATGGCGCCGGCAAGACCACGACGCTGAAGGCGATCACGCGCACGCTGCCCGCTGCGCGCACTACCGGCACGATCCTGTTTGACGGCGCGCCGGTCGATGCGCTGCCGGCGCACGCGTTGCCGCCGCGCGGGCTGGCGATGGTGCCCGAGGGGCGCGGCGTATTCGCCCGGATGACCCTGCGCGAGAACCTGCAGATGGGCGCCTATGCGCGCAAGGACCTCGATGGCATCGAAGCCGACATCGACCACTGGTTCACCACGTTCCCGCGGCTGAAGGAACGCCAGTCGCAGCTGGCCGGCACGCTGTCCGGCGGCGAGCAACAGATGCTGGCGATGGCGCGCGCACTGATGGGGCGGCCGCGCCTGCTGCTGCTTGACGAGCCGTCGATGGGTCTTGCGCCGATCATGGTCGAGCGCATCTTCGAGGTCGTGCGCACCGTCGCGCAACAGGGTGTGACGATCCTGCTGGTCGAGCAGAATGTCCGTCAGGCGCTGTCGATCGCCACGCGCGGCTATGTGATGGAAAGCGGCCGCATCGTGCTGCACGATACGGCCGCTAGTTTGCTGCAGGATGAACGGGTGGCGCAGGCTTACCTGGGCGGCTGACGCCGCTTCACCCGCCAGCTTCAGTCCGTCGAGCGGGCCGTGTACGCTTCGTAGTGACCCGCCATGTCGACGATGCCGGCGACCCGTGCACCTTCGCCGGTCGTCCTCACGGCCGGGTTCCCGTCCAGATCCGCCGTGACGAACCTGAACTTCAGGTAGAGCTCGCGCCGGTCGCCGAAATGGTCGCGGTTGATCCGCGCGATCAGCCAGCGCGTCAGTTCGTCATCCGAGAACAGCGCGTTGCTGGTTTTTTCCTTGTTGTCGCTTCGTTCGGCGAGCAGCTTCTTGTAGTGCTTTGCCTGCGCCGCATGCTCGCTGTGGTAATCGCCGGTCGCATGCTGCAGCATCGAGATGATCAGGCAGTTATTCCCATTGCCGCTGTTGCGGCGGATGTCGAAGCCGTGGGTGGAAAGCCATTCCCTGAGCTGGTCGATCAGGCTGTGCTGCGCTGCCATTTCATCAACCGGCACGTTCTTGCGCATCGCTTTCGGTGCCGCCTCGTCCGGCGCGAGGCTGGCCTCGATTCCGCGGGCCAGTGCATCGTCATTGGCCTGGCGCATGGTTTCCGGGTCGCCCGTCTCGCGGGCAAAGATTTGTGCTGCGGTGAGGCCATGGTCAGCGCTGTTCAGGCTGGCGCGGAGGGCGTCCTGCAGAGCTTCGTCGTTGGCACGATCCAGCGGCTCGTGGCCGGCGGACAGGCCTTGTCGTTGCGATGCGGTGATGAAAGCGTCGAGCGGACGCGGCGAGGATTTGAACGGAGGCACAGTCATGATGTTCACCCGAGAAGAGTCAGACTATTCTGGGTGTTGCAACCACCACTGCTGTTCCGTCCGCGGCTAGTCCAGTCCCGCGCGGTGGCGCGCCTGACGCAGCACCTCGGCCGGCAGCAAGCGCAGCAGCATCGGCAGCACCAGGCCTGCCAGTGCCAGATCGTCGAGCCAGCCGAGCACGGGCAGCCAGTCAGGCACCAGGTCGACCGGACTCAGCAGGTAGAGCGCCATCAGCGCCAGCATCAGCTTGCCCGGCCACGCCAGCGTTGGGTCGCGCCACGCATGCCAGCCGACCAGCAAGTGCCGGCCTGCGGCGCGTAAACGGGTTCCCAGCCGTAACAGCATCACTTCCTCCTGTCAGATGAAGCTTGGACAGCCATCACGGCCGGGCGTGCCCGGTCTTGCAAAGACAGTCGTCAGGCCTTGCGGAACTTGACGACTTTCTGGTGCTGTTCACCGAGGCCGTCGATGCCGAGGTGCATTTCGTCGCCCGGTGCGAGGAAGCGCGGCGGCTTCATGCCCATGCCCACGCCCGGCGGCGTGCCGGTGGCGATCACGTCACCCGGCATCAGCGTGATGAACTTGCTCACGTAGCTGACGATTTTCGCGACCGAGAAGATCATCGTCTTCGTATTGCCGGTCTGGCAGCGCTCGCCATTCACGTCCAGCCACATGCCGAGGCGCTGCGGGTTCGGCACTTCGTCGCGCGTGACCAGCCAGGGGCCGACCGGGCCGAAGGTGTCGCAGCCCTTGCCCTTGTCCCAGCTGCCTCCGCGCTCGAGCTGGAATGCACGCTCGGAGACGTCGTTGACGATGCAGTAGCCGGCGACATGTTCGAGCGCCTGACGCTCGCTGACATGCTGCGCCTTGGTGCCGATCACCACGCCGAGCTCGACTTCCCAGTCGCCTTTGGTTACGTCTTTCGGCAGCATCACGTCGTCGTTCGGACCGTTCAGGCAGCTAATGGCCTTCATGAACATGATCGGCTCTTTCGGTATCGGCATGTTCGACTCGGCCGCGTGATCCGAATAGTTGAGGCCAATCGCGATGAACTTGCTGATGCCGGCGACCGGTACGCCGTAGCGCGGTTTGCCGCGCACCGCGGGCAGCTTGGCCGGCTTCACTTTGGCCAGTTTGGCCAGCGCCTTGTCCGACAAGGCGGCGGGCGTGATGTCATCAATGATCCCTGACAGGTCGCGCAGCTTGCCTTCGGCGTCAATCATGCCGGGCTTCTCATGGCCGGGGCGGCCGTAACGTACCAGTTTCATCTTGTCTCCCTTGGCTTGTTGTTGATGATTCTCGGTCGGCGCATTATGCACGCTCGCCAGCGGCGGCGATATTTTCGCCCGCCCCGCACGTACGGGATGGCCCTGCGCCCGTCGATGCCAGACGCTGCGCATGACCGCGGGAATTTGCGTATCCGCTTTCAGGTTCTTTAATATCCACCGTGCAGGTGCTGTGTTATTTTCGGCGAACTTTTTCGCAGGGCGGTTCAAATTCCAAAAGGGGGACTTATGTTCAAACCATTTCGCAGCGTGCTGACCGCCTTTGGGCTGGCTTCCGTGCTGGCCATATCGCCGAGCTTTTCGGCGCCGAGCGAGGCCGATTTCCTGATCGTACCGCCGGAGAAACTGGCGTGGAAGGATGCCGGCGGCGGCGCGAAGATCGCCGTGGTGTACGGCGACCTGTCCAAGCCGGGCATGTACGTGATCCGCGCCTATTTCCCGCCGGGCGTGATGAGCTCGCCGCATTTCCATGGCGAGGACCGTCACGTGATCGTGGTCGAGGGTACCTGGAATGCCGGCACCGATGACAGCTGGGATCCGCAGGCCACCGAGGCGCTGGGCGCAGGCAGCTACATGTTCCACAAGGGCGGCGCGGTACATTACGATGGCTCGGCCGGAGACAAGGGCGCGGTCGTGCAGATCGTCGGCATGGGCCCGAGCAAGACCACTTTCCTGTATCCGAAAGAGGGCAATTTCGGCAAGCCGCGCAAACTCAACTGATCGAAGCAATGAAGAAAATTTTCCTGATGCTGGCCATTGCGGCCAGCGTACCGGCCCATGCCGAGTGGATCTCTTACCAGCGCAGCGCCGACATCGATGAGCTGGTCGATGCGCGGCCGCTTAGCCGCGATGGCAGCCGCCTGAAGATCTGGACGCTGACGAACTATGCGAAGCCGATGACCACCCTCGAGGGGCAGGACTACGCGTCCGAGAAGATGCTAACCACGGTGGACTGCGCAAGCCGCAAGGCGGGCGCCGAGCAGGTGATCCGCTACAGCAGCAGCGATGCCGGTGGCGAGGTCGTCAGCTCGATGGACACGCCGTTGCGCTTGATTGCCGTCAAGGCGGGCAGCACGGAAGAGGCGCTGCTGGCGCGCTTGTGTCACTGATACCGACGTCCAGCGGAGTTATTCAAAAATTAATAACAATGACCCTCAATTCATGATTTGAACGCATTGTTTATACTTCGCATAAGATTTGTTTTCGAAAACGGATTGCGTCCGGGCTTCGGCTCGGATGCACCGCTCGATACCGAGGTTTCTGACAGCGAGAAAGCGGCATCATGGATTGGGTTGCAGACAACTTGCATGCAAGGCTCGACAAGGCGAGCGATGCCGAGCTGGACGCCTTGCCTTATGGGGTCATTGGCATTGATGCCGAAGGCAAGGCATGCCGCTACAGTGTCTTCGAGGCGCGCATGGCAGGGCTGGAACGAGAACAGGTACTCGGCCGCCATTTCTTCGAGGAGGTCGGCCGGTGCATGAATAACAGCATGGTGGCACGCCGCTTCGACAACGCGCTGGCGAAGGGCGAGTCGCTTGACTGCGTGATCGACTACGTGATTGCTTTCAAGTCGCAACTGACGCCGGTCAAGCTGCGCTTGTTATCGCTGCCGGGTTCGCGCCTGCGCTATCTGCTGGTTCAGCGTCAGCCTCGGGCCGGCGCATGATCGTCAGCGACGCGCCCAGCGCGGAGCATCTGAGGGCGTATCTGTATTACGCCTCCGTTGGCGTGATCGAGACCGACCTTGCCGGGCGGGTGATCCTGATGAACCCGGTAGCTGTCCGCATGCTGATGCCGCTGGCACTCAGGAACGATATGCTGTCGAACCTGTGGACGACGCTTGAGCCACTGGTACCTGAACTCCCCAAACTCCTCGATGGCGCACCGGGTGGCGACGGAAACCTGCTGACGGGCTATCGGATCGTCCTGCCAGTGGGTGTACACGGGCAGACTGATGCCGCCGCACTGTCCTTGTCCGTGGTGAAGGTCGGTCCAGACGCCCTGGTCACGACGATCGCCGACATCTCTGCAGTGGTTCGCTACGAGTGGCTGCTGGGCAAGCAGGAGGCGCGGCTGAATGCAACGATGGCCATCGCCGCGCAGCATGCCGAGGTGATGCTCGAAGCTGACGGCGTGATCGTCACGTGGAACCCGGCGATGCAGCGTCTTACCGGTTTCACGCCGGCAGAAGCGATCGGTCAGCCCTGTTCGATGCTGTTCGCGCCGGACGCGATCACGCCGGACCGGATCGGTGATCGTCTCGCTGAGGCACGCCACACGGGCATCAGCTTCGCCGAGGGCAAGATCTGCCGCGCCGGCGGCGCTCCGTTCTGGGGGCAGTCCATTCTCTTTTGCGCCGAACCCAGCCAGCGCGCCGATGGCTATATTTTGCTACTGCGCGATACCGGCGACCATCGCGAGACCATCGATGCGCTGCTGAAAGCGGTCAAGTCCGACCAGCTGACCGGCGTCGCCAACCGTCGGGGCCTGCATGAGGCGGCGACGCTGGAAATCAGTCGCCACACGGTCAGGCCGCGCGACATCGCGCTGCTATTGCTCGACATCGATTACTTCAAGCAGATCAACGATACTTATGGCCATCCGGTCGGCGACGATGTGTTGCGGAACCTCGCTTCGGTGATGCTCGACAGCGTGCGCAATATCGACGTCGTCGCGCGCATCGGCGGCGAGGAGTTCGCCGTGCTGCTGCCGTCGACCGACCTGCCGATGGCCCAATGCATCGCCGAGCGCATCCGCGTGCGGGTCGCAACCCAGTCTGTGCGCTCCGGAAGTTACACCATCCGCTATCGGGTCAGCATTGGTGTTGCACGCTTCGGCGGCAAGATGACGGGCATTGATGACCTGATCGCGACCGCAGACCGCGCGCTATACAAGGCGAAGCATGGAGGGCGCGACCGCGTCCACGTCTCAGACGACGCAGGCTGATTACTTCAATATCCGAAAAAGATTGTTGGCGTCATCGGTCCAGACACCGAGGCCCGGAAGGAATGGCGGCGATTGTGCGCCCTCCGCAATGCCCGGCCGCTTCAGCAGTGCTTCATTGCGCGCGACCAGCACCCAGTCCGAACTGGCCAGCGGCGCCGCCGGCTTCGCGTCCCTGACCAGAACCGCATGCATCCCGCGGTCGGCCGCAAGCTGTGCCACCACCGGCGCCAGTGCGAGGAAACGGTTGGATACATGGAAGGCGATCACGCCGTCTTCTTTCATGTGGCGCAAATAGATCGCCAGTGCCTCGCGAGTCAGCAAGTGCATCGGGATCGAGTCGCCGGAGAAGGCGTCGATCGCCAGCAGATCGAAGCCGTTCGGTGCTTCCTTTTCAAGGCTGAGCCGTGCGTCACCCAGGACCGTGTCGATGCGCGACCGACTGTTGCGCAAGTAACCGAATTCCTGCTGTGCGACCGTGATGACGGCCGGGTCGATATCGTAGAAGCGGAAGCGATCGCCCGCCTGACCGTAGGCCGCCAGCGTGCCGGTGCCGAGGCCGACGACGCCGATCGTACGTGGCGTACCAGCGGCGCTCACCTGCAGAGCGCGGCCGACGCCCGAGCTCGGTCCGTAATACGTCGTCGGTTGTCCCGCCTTGTCGCCGTTCAAGTATTCCTCGCCATGCAGGATCGCGCCGTGCAGCAGTCGGCGCACGGTCACGCCATTGGCAATATTTACGTCCCGGACCAGCAGGCGTCCATAGAAATTGCGCTCCAGCAGGCGCGCGGATTTGAGGTCGTTACGCACCTGTACACCGAGCATGGCCGCGTAACCGGATGCGAACAGCAGTGCCGAGACCAGCATGATTCTGCGCCGTCGCAGCAGGACGGCCACCAGCAGCGCAATCACGACGAAGCCGATGCCCAGTTCATAAAAAGAAGGAAGCAAGCGCGGCGCGACGAGGCCGACGAGGATGCCGCCCAGCGCACCGCCGAGTGACAACGCCAGGTAGAAACGGGTCAGGTATCGAGGCGCCGGCCGCAACGACGCCAGCTCACCGTGTAACACCATGCAGCCGATGAACAGCCCCGCGCAGTAGAGTGGGATAGCGACCTTGATGTTCAGGCCCAGCCCCGACTGGTTCAGCCCGTATGCGCAGACGGCGAAGGTCGCGAACAGCAGGGGCAGGAACAGCGGGCGGCGGTACCAGCGGTCGCTCTCGAAGCAGAGCACGAAGGTCAGCAGGTACAGGGTCAGCGGCACTATCCAGAGGAAGGGAATGGCAGCAACGTTTTGCGTGATGTGGTTCGTCACCGCCAGCAGCAGCCACGAACCCATCGCGGACAAGGCGATCCACAGCGCCTGCGTGCGCGCCCGCGGCTCGGCGGACAGATCGCCGCGTTCGCTGGTTGCAGGCGTGCGGTCGGGCCGGATATCCCGGACCAGCGCCGTGCCCGAAAGCAGACACAGTACGGCGAACCCGGTGTAGACCGCAGACCAGACTGATGACTGGACTTCGAGCGGCAGCCGGGGTTCGATCAGAAACGGATAGCACAGCAAGGCCAGCAGCGATGCCAGGTTGGACAGCGAATACAGCCGGTACACCCGCGGCCCCTCGCCGGATTGCGCCGCCCATGACTGGATCAGCGGACCGGTGGTCGATAGCATCAGGTAAGGCAACCCGACGGTCGCTCCGAGCAGCAGCAGGATGTACAGGCCGGGGTCTTCGCTGCCATCCGGCTTCCACTCGCTGCCGGCCAGCACGGGCAGTGTCGCAAGGCTCAATGCCAGCAGCAGCGCATGCAGTATCACTTGCCGGGACGGGGCAAGCCGCCGGCTGACCTGATCGGCGTACGCGTAACCGAGCAGCAGCAGGGTCTGGAAGAACACCAGACAGGTCGCCCAGACGGAAGCCGAGCCGCCGAACCATGGCAGGATGTGCTTGGAGACGATGGGCTGGACGAGGAAGAGCAGGAAGGCGCTGGCGAAGATCGTGGCTGCGTGCAGGATGGCGCTCATGTGAATGATTTTGTTATAAATGTGAAAACCAATGTACCATGGCCGCGCCATCTTGCGTGACAGCCCGCCGGCGGTGGCGCTCGCCTTGTCTTGCGCAACGCCGTGACGCCGGCGGCGGCCAAGGTGCGCTCGCTCCGTTTTCGTAGAATAGCGTCGAATGCCGGACGATCCCGCGTCGGGCATGGGGGAAACGTGCGCTTCAACAAAAAATGGTTCCTGCTGGCTTTCGCCGTGGCAGTGCTGGCGGCGCTCTTGCTCGCCGTCTGGCGGCCGTGGCGCGACGCGGGGCCGGGCGATGGTTTTGTCATAGGCAACGGCCGCATCGAGGCGACCGAGGTCGCCGTGGCAGCGAAGCAGGCGGGGCGAATTCGCCAGATCCTCGTCGGCGAGGGCGAATTCGTCAAGGCGGGTCAGGTGGTAGCGCGCATGGAGATCGCCAGCCTGCAGGCACAACGCGAAGAAGCCAGCGCGCGCTTGCAGCAAGCGCACGAGGCGATCGCCGGCGCGCATGCGCAGGTCCGGCTGCGCGAGAGTGACCTGCAGTCCGCGCAGGCCCTGGTCACCCAGCGCGAGAGCGAGCTGGAGGCTGCCCATCGCCGTCTCGCGCGTTCCGAGCAACTGACGCGCGAAGGATTCTTTTCGGCGCAGACGCTGGATGACGACCGTTCGCGGGTGCGCAACCAGAGTGCAGCGCTGAGTGCGGCGCGGGCGCAAGTTCGCTCCGCGCAGGCGGCGATCGTCGCCGCGCGCACGCAGGTCAATGGCGCGGCTGCCAATGCGCGCGCAGCAAAGGCGACGCTGGACCGCATCGATGTCGACATGGCCGACAGCGACCTGAAGGCGCCGCGTGACGGGCGCGTGCAATACTTGCTGGCGCGTGAAGGCGAGGTGGTCGCCGGCGGCGCGCGCGTGCTAAACCTGCTCGACCTGTCCGACGTTTACATGATCTTCTTTCTCCCCGAGACCGTGTCCGGGCGCGTGGCGCTGGGCAGCGAGGTGCGCATCGTGCTCGACGCCGCGCCGCAGTACGTGATTCCGGCCGCCGTGTCTTTCGTCGCCAGCAATGCGCAGTTCACGCCGAAGACGGTCGAGACTGCGAGCGAACGGCAGAAGCTGATGTTCCGCGTCCGCGCACAAATTGACCGTGAATTGCTCCAGCGTCACCTGACGCAAGTGAAGACCGGGCTGCCCGGCGTGGCCTGGCTGAAGATCGATCCGAACGCGGCGTGGCCCGCGCACCTCGCCGTCACGCCCGGGCTGTGAGCGCCGCAGCCGCTTCGCCTGCCGTCGCCCGGCTCGCGCAGGTGAGCTTGCACTACAAGCGCGTGACGGCGCTGGACAATGTGACACTCGAGCTGCCGGCAGGCGCCATCGTCGGCGTGATCGGTCCCGATGGCGTCGGCAAATCGAGCCTGCTCGGACTGGTGGCCGGCGCGCGCAAGATCCGGCAAGGGCATGTCGATGTGCTGGGCGGTGACATGTCGCAGCGCCGGCATCGCGATGCAGTCTGCCCGCGCATCGCCTACATGCCACAGGGTCTCGGCAAGAACCTGTATCCCAGTCTGTCGGTCGCGGAGAACCTCGGCTTCTTTGCGCGACTGTTCGGGCACGATGACGCGGAATGTCGGCGCCGCATCGCGCAGCTGACGCGCAGCACCGGCCTGCATCCTTTTCTCGATCGTCCGGCCGGCAAGCTCTCCGGTGGCATGAAGCAGAAGCTCGGGCTGTGCTGCGCGCTGGTTCACGACCCCGACCTGCTGATCCTTGATGAACCGACCACCGGTGTCGATCCGCTGGCGCGCGCGCAATTCTGGGAACTGATCGCACGCATCCGCGCCGGCCGGCCCGGCATGAGCGTGTTGGTCGCCACTGCCTACATGGAGGAAGCCGAAGGCTTTGACTGGCTGGTGGCGATGGACGGCGGACGCGTGTTGGCCACCGGCACGCCGGCGGCGCTGCTGGCGCGCACCGGCCAGGCCCGTCTTGAGGACGCATTCATTGCCTTACTGCCGCACGCCAGGCGCGATGGCCATCGCGAGCCGGCAGCGGAACGGGCGCCGCCGGCTGATGTCGGTGAACTGGCGATCGAGGCACGCGAACTGACGATGCGCTTCGGCGACTTCGTTGCAGTCGACCAGGTGAGCTTGCGCATACGACGCGGCGAGATCTTCGGCTTCCTGGGGTCGAATGGCTGCGGCAAGTCGACCACGATGAAGATGCTGACCGGGCTGCTGCCGGCCAGCGACGGGCAGGCGTGGCTGTTCGGGCAGCCGCTCGATCCGCGCGACATGGACACGCGTCGTCGCGTTGGCTACATGTCGCAGTCCTTTTCGCTGTATGGCGAACTCACGGTGAAGCAGAACCTCGTGCTGCACGCGCGGCTGTTCCAGGTGCCGGAGCAAGAGATCGACGGCCGCGTTGCGGAGATGATCGCGCGCTTCGGGCTGGGCGGACAGCAGGATGCGCTGCCGACGGCCTTGCCGCTCGGACTGCGGCAGCGGTTGTCGCTGGCGGTCGCCGTGGTGCATCGGCCCGAACTGCTGATCCTCGACGAGCCGACGTCCGGTGTCGACCCGATCGCGCGTGACGAGTTCTGGCAGTTAATGATCGAGCTGGCACGGCGCGACCGGGTGACGATTTTCATCTCGACCCATTTCATGAACGAGGCCGAGCGCTGCGACCGCATCTCGCTGATGCATGCCGGTCGTGTGCTGGACAGCGACACGCCGGCAAATCTCGTCGCGAAGCGGCGCGTCGCCACGCTGAACGACGCTTTCATCAGTTATCTGCGCGAGGCGACTGCCGACAGCGCGGCGGACCTGCCGCCCCCGGTCGAAGCCACGGCCGCATCCGGCGCAGTGCGAATACAGGACTGGCGCCGGCGACTGTTGGCCGGCGGCAGGCGCATTGCCGCGCACGTGCGGCGCGAGGCACTCGAGCTACAGCGCGATCCGGTACGCAGCACGCTCGCGTTGCTCGGTTCGCTGCTGCTGATGTTCGTGATGGGCTATGGCATCAACATGGATGTCGAGGAAATGAGCTTTGCCGTGCTCGACCGCGACCAGACCGTCAAGAGCCGCGACTACGCGCTGAACCTGTCAGGCTCGCGTTATTTTTACGAGCAGCCGCCGCTGGCCGACGACGCCGATATGGATCGTCGCTTGCGCGGCGGCGGACTGTCGCTGGCCATCGAGATACCGTCCGGTTTTGCGCGCGACCTCGAAAGCGGACGGAACGTACAGATCGGCGCGTGGATCGACGGTGCGATGACGCGCCGCGCTGAAACTGTCGCCGGCTATGTGCAGGGAATGCACATCCACTGGCTTGCCCAGAAGACGCAGCAGCGCGGCGTCATGCCGGTCGAAACGATGTCCATCGAGACCCGATTCCGCTACAACCCGGACGTGAAGAGCCTGCCGGCGATCGTGCCGGCCGTGATGCCGCTGATGCTGCTGATGATGCCGGCGATGCTGGCTGCACTGGCAATCGTGCGCGAGCGGGAGCTGGGGTCGATCATCAATTTTTATGTGACGCCGACCACGCGGTTTGAATTCCTGCTCGGCAAACAGCTGCCGTATGTCGCGCTGGCGATGGTCAACTTCAGCCTGATGGTGGCGGCCGCCGTGACCTTGTTCGGCATCCCGCTGACCGGCAGCCTGCCGGCACTGGCCGTGGCGGCTTTCCTGTTCAGCTTCAGCGCCACCGGCATCGGCCTGCTGATCTCGACGATGGTGCGCAGCCAGATCGCCGCGATCTTCTTTGCGATGGTCGCCACGATGATTCCGGCGGTTCAGTATGCCGGGCTGATCAATCCGGTGTCGGCGATGGAGGGTGCGGGCCGCTGGATCGGTGAACTTTATCCGGCCAGCCACATGGTCACGGTCAGTCGCGGCGTGTTCAGCAAGGCGCTGGGCTTCAGCGAGCTGGCATCGTCGTTCTGGCCGCTGCTGCTGGCCGCTCCAGCGATCTTCCTGTGCGCAGCGGCGCTGCTGCAGAAGCAGGAGGATTGAGATGCGGCGCCACCTGAACCAGATCTTCCGGCTTGGCATCAAGGAGCTCTGGAGTCTCTGGCGCGATCCGATGATGCTGTTTCTGATCGTTTTTACATTCACGTTTGCCGTCTACAGTGCCGGCAAATCGATGCCGGAAACGCTGTACCGCACGGCGATCGCGATCGTCGACGAGGACGATTCGCCCTTGTCGGCACGCATCTTCACGGCGTTCTATCCGCCGACCTTCACGTCGCCGGTCCGAATCGCCTTGGCCGATGTCGACCCGCTGATGGATGCCGGGCGTTATACGCTAGTGCTGGTGATTCCGCCGAATTTCGAGCGCGATGTGCTGGCCGGCCGGCGTCCGGCGGTGCAACTGAACGTCGATGCAACACGGATGAGCCAGGCCTTTACCGGCAGTGCATTTGCGCAGCAGATCATCGCCGGCGAGGTGGCCGAGTTCATGCAGCGGCAGCGCAGGGAGGATGTGCCGCCGGTTGAGCTGGTGACGCGGATGCGTTTCAACCCGACGCTGTCGAATGTCTGGTTCGGCTCGCTGATGGAGCTCGTCGGCCAGATCACGATGCTGTCCATCATCCTGACCGGGGCGGCACTGATCCGCGAGCGCGAGCATGGCACGGTCGAACACTTGCTGGTGATGCCGGTGACGCCGACCGAGATCATGCTGGCCAAGGTATGGGCGATGGGGCTGGTGGTGATGCTGGCGGCGGCACTGTCGCTGAACGGCGTCATCCGCGGCGTGCTGCAGGTGCCGATTGAGGGGTCCCTGTGGCTGTTCTTCGGTGGCGTCACGCTACATCTGTTCGCGACGACGTCGATGGGCATTTTCATGGCCACACTGGCGCGCAGCATGCCGCAGTTCGGCCTGCTGGTGATATTGATCATGATGCCGCTGCAAATGCTGTCCGGCGGCATGACGCCGCGCGAGAGCATGCCGCTGTGGATACAGTGGAGCATGGCGCTGTCGCCGACCACGCATTTCACCGAGTTGAGTCAGGCAATCCTGTATCGTGGCGCGGGGCTCGCCGTGGTCTGGCCCTCGCTGCTCGCGCTGGCCGTCATCGGGATCGTATTGTTTGCATTTTCGCTGCGGCGCTTCCGCAAGGCGATCATGCGGATGGCCTGAACTTCAGGGAACTGAGGCGGCAGGCAGGCGCGTGGAAGGGTGCCCGGCGTTCCGGGCGGTCTGGTCCCGCCGCCGGGAATCGAACCCAGATCTAGCGCTTAGGAGGCACTCGTTCTATCCATTGAACTACGGCGAGGACACGTGGCTGCGCGCATCTGCGCAACCCGGCGCGCATTATAGCCCAGCGCCCCTGTCCCGCCGACCACGATGTCGCGCTGCGGCACCACGATGACGCACTGTCGGTACAATAGCGCGCTGATCCACCCTCTCCCGCGCGCCGGTTCCCGGCGCCTTTCACGATGGCAGTCATTTCCCTCAACGATGCGCAACTGGCGTTCGGTCATGTCGCCTTGCTCGACCACGCCGAATTTTCCCTCGAGACCGGCGAGCGTGTCGGCCTGATTGGCCGCAACGGCACCGGCAAGTCCTCGCTGCTGCGGGTGATCGCCGGGCTCTCCAAACTGGACGATGGCCAACTGGTGCAGCAGCAGGGGCTGCGCATCGCGTATGTCGAACAGGAACCGAAATTCGACGAAGGCATCTCGGTGTTCGATGCAGTCGCCAGCGGTGTCGCTGACATTCGCGCGCTGCTGGACGACTATGACCAGCTGACCGCAAAGCTCGGCGCCGGCGACGACGTGGCGCTGATGGACAAGATGCATGCGGTGCAAGCGAAGCTCGATGTGACCGACGGCTGGAGCCTGTCGAATCGCGTGCAGACGACGCTGCAGCGGCTGAATCTCGACGGCCAGCGGCAGGTATCCACTTTGTCCGGCGGCATGAAAAAGCGCGTCGCACTGGCGCGCGCCCTGGTGACAGCGCCGGACGTGCTCATCCTCGACGAGCCGACCAACCACCTGGATTTCTCGTCGATCGCATGGCTGGAAGAATTGCTGCGCGAATTTCGCGGCAGCCTTCTGTTCATAACGCATGATCGCAGTTTCCTCGACAACATTGCCACGCGCATCGTCGAACTCGATCGTGGCCATCTGCAATCGTATCCGGGCAATTTCAGCGCCTATCAGGCCCGCAAGGCGGACCAGCTGGCGGTCGAGGAAGTCGAGAAAGCGAAGTTCGACAAGTTTCTCGCTCAGGAAGAGGTCTGGATACGCAAGGGCGTCGAGGCGCGGCGCACGCGCAATGAAGGCCGCGTGCGCCGCCTCGAGGCGCTGCGGCTGGAACGGGCTCGCCGTCGCGACCAGCAGGGGCAGGTGAAGATGGAGCTGTCTGCCGGCGAGCGTTCCGGCAAGATCGTCGCGGAACTGACCGATGTCTGCAAGTCATATGGCATGCCAATCGTGAAGGATTTCAGCGCGACCATCCTGCGCGGCGACAAGGTGGGCCTGATCGGCGTGAACGGTGCCGGCAAGACCACGCTGCTGCGCCTGATCCTCGGCGAGGAAACGCCGGATGCAGGCACGGTGAAGCAGGGCAGCAAGCTGCAGGTTGCGTACTTCGACCAGATGCGCGAGCAGCTCAATGACGAGGCGACACTGGCCGACACGATCTCGCCGGGCAGCGACTGGGTCGAGGTGAACGGGCAGCGCAAGCACGTGATGACGTATCTCGGCGACTTCCTGTTCGCGCCAGAGCGCTCGCGTTCGCCGGTGAAATCGCTGTCCGGCGGGGAGCGTAACCGGCTGCTGCTGGCGCGCCTGTTCGCCAAACCGGCGAATGTGCTGGTACTGGACGAGCCAACCAACGACCTCGACATCGATACGCTGGAGCTGCTTGAGCAGCTGCTCGAGGACTACACGGGCACCGTGTTCCTGGTCAGCCATGACCGCACCTTCCTTGATAACGTCGTCACGCAAGTCTTCGTCGCCGAAGGCGGCGGGCAGTGGCGGGAATATGTCGGTGGCTACAGCGACTGGGAACGGGTGCGCAAGCCGGACCCGGCGCTGGGGGGGCGTGACGCAAAGAAGCCCGAAGCCAAGGTGGTACCCGCGGCTGCAGCAACGCAGGTGGCGAAGCCGAAGAAACTGTCGTTCAAGGAACAGCGTGAGCTGGAGGAACTGCCGCAGCGTATCGCCGGCCTCGAGGCGGAGCAGGCGGACATCTCGAAGCGACTGGCCGATCCCGAGCTGTACCGCAAGGAACCGGGCGAGGTGCAGAGGCTAAACCAGCGCTTCGATGAAATCGATGCCCTACTGATGGATGCGCTGGAGCGTTGGGAAGCGATCGAGGCGCGCTCGAACGGCAATTAGGCGCGCAACAGCCACGCCGTTCAGTTCAGGCGGCGCGTCGCCGCGCGCAATTCCGGCAGCCGTTGCCGCAAGGCGTCGGCGTCCGTGGCTTGCGGGCATTGGTCCAGATAGGCCTCGATGTCCTGAAGTGCGGCCTGCGGACAATCGAGGTTTGCATAGGCGAGGCCACGGTCGCGGCGCTCGGCGATTTCGTTCGGCAGCAGGATCACCAGCCGTTGCTGCACGTTCAGGAACTGCCTCCAGTGCGGATGCTCGGCAAACAGCGTTTTCAGATTGCGCAGCATGCGCGCCAGGATCGTGCGCGGCGACGCATCGGCCAGATAGCTGGCCAGCGGCGGATCCTTCGGGCCGTGGCCATTGACGAAGTAGGGCTCGAGGCGCTCCTCGATATCCTCGCGCGACAAGCTGGCGCCATTGAACGGGTCGAGAATGATGTCGCCGCTGCTCACCGAGAGCTTCATCAGGAAATGGCCCGGGAAGGAGATGCCCTTCACGTCCAGCCCGATCTGCTGGGCGAGCTCCATGTAGATTACTGCCAGCGAGATCGGTATGCCGCGCCTTGCCGACAGCACCTTGTGCAGGTAGCTGTTGTCCGGGTTGTAATAATCGTTCAGGTTGCCGGCAAAGCCGAGTTCCTGATAGAAGAAATTGTTCAGCAGCCGCAGTTTCGGAATCTGCGCAATGTCGGCCGGCATGCGCCGCTTCAGTCGTGCGGCAAACCGGTCGATCTCCAGCAGGCATTCGCTCAGGTCCAACGACGGCACGTTATCCTGCGCAATGCTGAGCGCCGCCTCGAACAAGGGAATATGTTCGTCTTCCTGGACTAATGACGAGAAGTAGTCGAGTGATTTGATCATCGCCTGGTGGTCGGGAAGACGTGCTAACGGGTCTCCCTTTTGAAATCCGAAAAGCGAAATCCCATTGCAAATAATGCGCCAAAGTAAGTGATGATGCATAGCCCGACGACCAGCGACAGCGCACCCACCCGCAACCAGGGCGTCGCGTGCATCGCGATCCAGTCGAACTGTCCCGCGACCCCGTGGGCGACGCCGGCCAGCAGCAGCAGAGCGACGCCGAGTCGGGCGATGAAGGCGCTCCAGCCGGGCTCGGGACGATAAATGCCATGCTTGCGCAGCATTAGGTAGAGGAAGGCCGCATTCGCGGTCGCACCCAGCCCGATCGACAGCGCCAGTCCGGCATGCGCAATCCACGGTACGAACGCGAGGTTCATCAGCTGCGTTGCCACCAGCACGCCGACACCGATCTTCACTGGCGTGCGGATATCCTGCTTCGCATAGAAGCCGGGCGCAAGAATCTTCACCAGGATCAGCCCCATCAGGCCGACGCCGTAGGCCACCAGCGCACGCGCCGTCATCGTGACTGAGGTCGCGTCAAACTTCCCGTAATGGAATAGCGTGGTGGTCAAGGGTTCGGACAGGATCATCAGCGCAACCGCAGCGGGCATCGCAAGCAGGAAGGTCAGGCGCAAACCCCAGTCCAGCAGAGACGAGTATTCGGCCTGATCGCCGACTGCATGCGCTTTCGACAGGCTGGGCAGCAGAATAGTGCCGAGCGCGACACCCAGCAGGCCGGTCGGCAATTCCATCAGGCGATCCGCATACGACAGCCACGAGACACTGCCGTCGGCAAGGTGTGACGCGATGTTGGTGTTGATGATCAGGCTGATCTGTGCTGCCGATACCGCGAAGGTGGCCGGCACCATCTGCTTCAGCACGCGCCGCACGCCGGCGTCACGCAGTGCCGCGACCGGATTGATGCCGATGCGGGGCAGCATGCCGACCTTGCGCAGCGCCGGAAGCTGGATGGCGAGCTGCAGCAAGCCCCCGACGATTACCGCGAAAGCCAGCGCGTAGACCGGTTCCGGCAGCAGCGGCGCAATGAACAGCGTCGCGCCGATGAAAGACAGGTTAAGCAGCACGGGCGTGAATGCCGGCACGCGAAACTCCCGCCACGTGTTCAGGATGCCGCCGGCAAAGGCGACCAGCGACATGAACAGAATGTAGGGAAACATCATGCGCGTCATCGCGACCGACAGCGACATTGCAAGCGGGTCGTGCGCAAAGCCACTGGCCATCAGCAGCACGATCGCCGGCGCGAAGACGATCCCGGCGATCGACGTCGCGAGCAGGCTCCAGAACATCACGGTCGCCACATGGTCGGCCAGCGCTCCGGTTGCAGCATGGCCTTGCTGGTTCTTGTATTCGGCGAGGATGGGCACGAAGGCTTGCGAGAACGCCCCTTCGGCAAACAGACGTCGCAGCAGGTTGGGGATGCGAAAGGCGACAAAGAAAGCGTCGGTGTAAACCGAGGCGCCGAAGGCCCGAGCCACGAGGAACTCGCGGAGCAGGCCGGTGATGCGTGAGAGCATCGTCATGCCCGACACGGTCGCGAGCGTTCTGTGCAGATTCATGGCGCGGATTATAGCCGCAGGCCCTCGGCCGGGGGCTGTGGGATTGCATGATTGGAAAGATTTGCGGTCGCCATTCGGCGTCGACAGGCGGACTGCGCACTATTTGCTGCTCCGACAAAAATCCTATATACTCGCTGTCTTTCGAATTCCGCCCGGGGCCAGGCCTCGAGCCTTACACCGTCAGGAACCAACACATGGCAAATACCGCACAGGCACGCAAGCGCGCCCGTCAGGCAGTCAAGCTCAACGCCCATAACTCCAG
>JACCDS011595471.1_pt1 | contig 20581 bp, 18 predicted proteins | sample 7446441 | NCBI WGS metagenome assembly JACCDS01 (sample SAMN15323445, study PRJNA562643) | freshwater metagenome | isolation source: river surface water | place: USA:Blue River Watershed | collected 2017-08-17
GCTGGACCCCGGTAATCACTTCCACTTCCTGTCTTCTCCCTGAAGGCATAGGTATATCCATAGCAGTATTCCTAGTTCGAATTTTAAGGAATACCGATGGTCCGGAAAATCAGGGGGCTACTTCAATCCTGCCTTGGCTCTCTGCTGGGCGAATATGGCGCGAACTATGGTTCGTCTCATGAGCAGGAAGCTCTTCTGCTCATGCTGTCCGAACAAATTGCGGCAGCAAATGCCCTACTGACCGTGAGCGAAGAGGCTGGGTTGCGTATGGGGCTCGCGGGCAACAGCGAGCACTGACCGCTGACATCTTTAAAAACAGTGATCGCTCCGAAAAGCTTTAATTATCGCGCGCGAATATCAAGATCGCCTTCGGTCAAAATTTGACCGTTTTTGCGCCAGCAATCTCCGGAACGATTCGAGAGCCCCGGCATATTTCGGCCGCGGGGTCGATGATATTGCGCAAGACCTGTCTTCAATTTTTCTGACGTCACAGATTATTTTCTGGCGATTATTTGGATGAACAAATAAGGCTGAATAAAACAATTCACGAGATTGCCGAAATCTCAGGGCCGCGTTGTGACCTTGATTGCATGCCAAGTGCTAGAGAACTGGGCAACCGAGTGAGATCATCCATAGCCTTCCTCCTTGCCCGCTTTTTCTGACCTGCGATCTGAGAGCGACGAAGCTCGGAGCAAAAAATAAAGGATGCCGCGTTTCATGAAAATGAAAAAGCACCAACGAGACGAGGGAATGATTTCAGATGGCGAGTCGCTCAATGCTGTACGCCAAAGAGAAGGAAAGAGTCAGTGAGTAAGTTTCAATACATACCTTCTCTTCGTTTCGATGGCGTTGATCTGCTCAACTGGGCGCGCTCGCAATTTTGCGTCCGACGAGATAAGGACTTAGCCGAGTTATTGGGAATCCATCAAGCACGTTTATCAAAAATTCGCCATGGTCGCTGCCCGATTTTGCCGGCGGTATTGGTTGAATTGCTCGACGCCAGCAACCTCAGCCTGCGGGAGATGGAAGAAGCTGTCATTGAACACCGAATGCGCAACGTCAAGCAGCTCAATGCAGCAGCATCCGTCACAGCGTTGCCAAAAATAAGAAATTCATCTCGGTATGCTTTGGAAGCGAGCATTGATCTAGATTTAGCGGTACTCATCGTCACCCTTGTCAAAAGCGCACCTTTCGATGATCTGGACGGTGTTGTGAAGATGGTGCGCGAAAACTTATTGGCTAATCACTAAAAAGCCCATTTCAATAGAGCGTGATGCCCGAAGATCAGGCCACCCGCAGACGACAGCATGGCCAGAGCCGTGTCGGCCCGCTTTTCCCACCGCATTAGTCATCGGCGCTAGCGATTGAGTCAGCTATTCAATAGCTCGACGACCCGTCGCTGTTCCATCGCGTCCGCCCGCTTCGCCATGCGTTTGTCCCGACAGCCGCGAATCAACGGTGCCATGTCGATGTGCCAGATAAGCTCATGAATCGCGAACCACTCACCGTAAATTTAGCCACCGCCACATAGGCAACGAACGCGCCGGTTGACTGATGCGAGATGCACTAGCGTCTCCCCTAGCTGGACCCTGCAGTGCCGGTACATCGCAACCGCCGAATTGCATCCATCGCCACGCGTGGCACGGACAGGACGCCGCAATAAATATAAAAACAACCCTCAATACGCAGCGTTGTTACTATGCCGGCTGACTGCCGTGCTGCCCAATACGTCTTTCCAGGAACAACGCATGCACGACGGGCTCACCTTCTATGAACAAGTGATCTCGCCCATGACTCTTGCCCCACCTGTTGCCACGATGGATGTTGTTGAACGCTGTGCTGCCGCAGGAAGCGTACTGCTGCTGGTACCCAGTTCAGGGCTGGGTACCACGTACACGCCACTACTGGTCGCCGAACTCAAGCGGCGACTGCCCAAGCTGCGGGTGATTGCAGCCGATGACGTGCTGTTTTCAAAACAAAAGACCTTGGATGGTTTCGATGAGATCGTGCCGGTGCAGCATCTGCGCGAACCGAATTCGTTTGCGGGTACCCCGGTAGTGAATTGCGCTTATTCGCTACCGACCTGGTTGCTATTGAAGCGACTGATCGACGCGACCGGACGCCAGACTTTCGATCTGCCAGAAGTTCTCCACCAGCTCGACATCACATTGGTCTACCAATCCGGCGCCGTCATGCGCGAGCAAACCTTAAGTCATCAAGCCGATTTTTCGGCGCTGCGCGAGCGCCTGGCAGATGAGCACAGCCGCAAGACGCTGGATGCCGTACTGCGTATGCGTATGGATGGCAACCGTGCGCCACTTCTCGACGTGCTGTGCCCTGCTGAGCAGGAGTATTTTTCTGTCTATCGCAGCGGCGATCACCCGATCAATCTGCGTACCGACGAGCACTACGTCGATGTGGGCGCCTACGATGGCGATACGGTCAAAAAATTCATGGCTGCCGTGCGCGATGACTATTCATCCATCCATGCCTTCGAGCCTGACCCAATGAATTTCACTGCCCTGCAAGCCGGGCTTGATGCGCTGAATGAACCTCGGCTAACGCTGCACCGTCAGGCGGTTACTGATCAGGACGGATGGCTGACTTTTTCTGCCAAAGGCACCATGGGCAGCCGTGCCGATCTGAAAGGCGATATCAACATCCCCAGCATCCGCCTCGACGACGTACTCACCGATGTCACGCTGCTAAAAATGGATGTGGAAGGTCATGAAGCCCGTGTACTACGGGGCGCACAGCGCTTGATCGCAACATGCTGTCCGCGGATGGCCATCACCTGCTATCACCATGCGCTGGATCTGCTGGATATCGTAGCAGAAATTGATCGCATCGCCCCCAATGCAAAACTGCGCCTGCGTCATTATTCGATGTACTTCTTCGATACCATTTTGTATGTGGAATGGCCGTAAGAACGTCGTAGCGACACGGAACACTGATGATGTTGCGATGGCAGTATCGGGACGATTTCCATCGACCATTGCTGCCAACGCCCAGGACGACGTCGCACTGTCGCGGCGTATGGCTGATCACTTCTCTGCCGGCACATTGTTCTCAGTACTGAGGTTGCACCTGCGAGCACCGCCCGACGTTCCTGATCTCTGCCGATGACCGCAGCACGGAGTTGCGTTCAGGAGAACGTAAAGCGTTGTCATCCGCCTCCATGAAGGCGGATGCCACGGGACCAACAACCCGGCATCCGCCGATGGATCGGACCGATCACCCACCCGTTGATCGATGCAAAATCGCGCAGAGCGTTCAAGCTCAACGGCTTAGGCGGTTTAAGCGGTTGAAGCCGTTCAAGCACCTGCAACGCAAAACCATAGCAACCCGCCAATCAGGTCGCGAGACCGAACAGATCGACTCGCATCACGTGTGGCGACCTGCCCTGTTTCGCCCGGGAAGATCAATCCGACTCAAAATTGCTCCCACTCGTCGGCCTGGCTCACTTGCGCTGGTCTGCTTTGCACTTTCGTGGTCGCCCGGGGCAAAGCCGCCATTGTCTTGCGCGGCAAATCGGTTCTGGGGCTGGGCCGATGAACCGCTTTCTCTGACAGCCCGGAGGACGCCATCTGCGTCGATGTCCCGACCTTGAACACGCTGACAATCTCCGCAAGCTGCGCGGCCTGATCCTGCATCGCTGCCGATGCCGCAGCGGCCTGCTCTACCAGCGCCGCATTCTGCTGGGTCACCTGATCCATCTGGCTGATGGCATGGTTAATCTCATTGATGCCCGCCGTTTGCTCGTCGGTCGCGGCCATCATTTCGCCCATGATGTCGGTGACGCGCCTGACGCTGCTGACGATTTCGTCCATCGTCGCACCGGCCTTCGATACCAGTTCGGTGCCGGCATCCACTTTCATGACCGAGTCATCAATCAGTGATTTGATCTCTTTGGCCGCTGACGCAGACCGCTGGGCCAGACTGCGCACTTCGCTGGCCACCACGGCAAAACCACGCCCCTGTTCGCCAGCGCGAGCAGCCTCTACCGCCGCATTCAGCGCAAGGATATTGGTCTGAAATGCAATACTATCGATGACGCTGATGATGTCGACAATGCGCTTCGACGAATCGTTAATGGTCGACATCGTATCAACGACTTCCGCCACCACTTCCCCACCCTTGGTAGCAATCTGCGAGGCCACGATCGCCAGTTGATTGGCCTGCCGGGCGTTGTCGGCACTTTGTTTGACTGTCGACGTCAGCTCTTCCATCGACGACGCCGTTTCTTCCAGCGAGCTCGCCTGCTCTTCGGTACGCGCCGACAGATCGAGATTGCCCGCGGCGATCTGGCTGGAAGCGGTGGAAATCGTCTCCGTGCCCAGACGAACCTGGCGCACGATCCCTGCCAGACCATCGCGCATGGACTTCATCTCATACAGCAGGCTTGCCTGGTCCCCCGGCTTGATCTGGATTTCGGTTTCCAGATCACCGCCCGCAATACGATGCGCGAGCGCCGTCGCTTGGGCCGGTTCGCCGCCGATGGAACGCTCGATATTGCGTATGACGAGAAGTACTACAACCGACAAGAGGATGCCAATCGCTGCAAGCACGCCTGCCGCAATTTCCAGATCGCGGTAAAAGGCGGCATTCACATCGTCGATATACAAGCCCGTCATCAGCACCCAGCCCCACGGCTGATAGCCATTGACATAGGCAAGCTTGGGCTGCGGCTGCTGCTCGCCGGGCTTCGCCCACAGATAGCGTGTGAATCCATCGCCGGCTGTCTTGACCAGCTTGATGGCATCCATATACACCAGCGTGCCATCCGGATCCTTGAAGGTTGCAGGATCGGTGCCGACCAGCTGCGGCTTGAAGGGATGCATCAATACCGCTCGCGAATCCAGAACGGTGAAGTAACCGCTATCTCCGAAGCGCAAATTTTTGATTCGCTCGAGTGCCTGCTTTTTCGCTTCCACTTCGGGCAGCGTGCCGTTGCCGGCCAGGACGGCATATTCCTTGGCGACCGACAGGGCCATATCCCCGGCGTAGCGCAGCTGGGTCATGCGCTCTTCCATGCGCATGTCCTTGTCACGCATGATGTTGATCGTTTCAACGGTCAACATGCAGATCCAGCTCATGATCAGCGGTAAAAAGAGTTTGGTGCGAAATGTGAGTTTCAAGGCAGTCTCCGATGCCAGTAACAGGGGATGCTCAGTAACCAACTCAACGACAGGTTCTTGTTTTTATACGCACTTCATGGGGGGCAAAGGATGCGTAGCCTGCGTCGGTGCTCTGGCGAGTTCTCAGGTCCTACCCAAGGTAGTTGCCAAAAGTATCCCATTACCGCATGGGAAAAGCGATGAAAATTCAGAAAAGATCAATAGAGCAATGCGTACGTTCATCTGGTGTCCACCGCCGTCCGTCATGGCAGCTGCTCTCCAGATGCGGGCAAAATATCGCGCTTACGCCTAATCTTGTGCCTATGAAAACAGACCATCAATGGCAATGGTGTCGTGCGGTCCTGATCGGATGCGGTATGGCTTTTGTACTCGGCGGATGCGCGACCCATCGTCAACTGGATCCGCAAAGGTCGGCCTATACCTACAGCGCTTTCAATTTTTCCGGGGACGCATACACTCACGCTCGAAAGAACTGTGATTCAAAAGGGTACAAGCTGACTCATGTTGATACCGAGTGCGGCTTCTTTTTGTGCACCAGTACATTCGAATGCTCACCCTGAGCCTGCGTGGGCAGGTTCTTTGACGGCGAATCGCCGCTTTAGGAGTCATGAACACCATGCGCGTCATGCTTTTCGGTGCCACTGGCACGATCGGGCGAGCTACGGCAAAGGCACTGCTCAACCAGGGCCATGACGTCATCTGCCCGGTTCGGGCTCGTTCCGGTTTTCAAGGCAGCATGTCGATTGAGCAAACCCGCAAGCGGCTCGCCGGTGTCGAACTGCTCATCAGCGATGCGTCGTCGACTTTGCTCAATCAAGCCGCGCTGCAGGAGTATGGGCAAATCGACGCCATCGTTTCATGCCTGGCCTCTCGCACTGGCACGCCGACCGATGCATGGGCGGTGGATTACCAGATGCATTCGACCCTATTGGCAATGGCGAAGTCAGCGAGGGTCCAACATTTCGTCCTGCTGTCCGCGATTTGCGTACAGAAGCCACTGCTGGGTTTTCAGCAGGCCAAGCTGGCATTTGAAACAGCCCTGATGGCGTCAGGGATCAATTACAGCATCGTCAGACCCACGGCATTCTTCAAATCACTGTCAGGTCAGGTTCAACGCCTGAAGCAGGGAAAGCCGTATCTGGTGTTTGGTGACGGCCGCCTCACCGCCTGCAAGCCCATCAGTGATCACGATCTGGCGGAATTCATCGCAAGCTGCCTCACCGATCCGGCAAAGCTGAATCGCACCTTACCGATCGGTGGCCCGGGCGAGGCCGTCACACCCATGGAGCAAGGCGACTATCTGTTCAAGCGACTGGGCAAAAAGCCGCGCTTTCGGCAGGTACCGATTGGAATGATTGATGCCATCATTTACGCATTACGTGCGGGCGGGCGGTTGCTGCCTGCACTGGCAGACAAAGCCGAGCTCGCAAACATTGGACGGTATTACGCGACCGAATCCATGCTGGTCTGGGATCCGATACGACTGACCTACGATGCAAGCGCGACGCCGTCTTACGGAACGCAGACGCTGTTTGAACATTACGACCGTCTGATCGCCGGAGAGGATCAGGTGGAGTTGGGCGATCACGCCGTGTTTTGAGATTGCCTTTTACCAGCGATTGCTTCTGCGATGGCATGGCGCCCCGTTGCCCTGATATTCCTTGAATGCAGTCGAGAGAGCGCGCCAGGAATTCGCCGCTTCAATCTTTTTATATGTGATAATTTTTAGATACGTTTCAGATACATACATCGAATCCCAGAAATTACCGCCCATGAAAACCACCGAATCCTCGCTACGCTCACGCCGCAGTTTCATCTTTGTGCCTGGCAATCGTCCCGATATGCTGCCGAAAGCACTCGCATGCGGCACCGATATCGTATGCGTTGATCTTGAGGACGCGATTGCCCCCAAGGACAAGGCACATTCCCGCGAGCAGGCCTTTTTGCATCTGCCGATTGCCGAGGGTCCTGCACGTGTGGAGCGCATCATCCGGATGAACTGCCTGCGCACGACCGACGGCATGATGGACGTGCAAGCCTTGCTGCAAGCACCGCGCCCCATTCCGGCCGTGATGCTGCCGAAAGTTAAAGGGCCGGAGGAGGTGCGTAACCTCAGCGATCTGCTCGACGAATACCAGTTGCCGACCCGCCTGCATGTGATCATTGAGACCAATGAGGCCCTGGAAGCCGCGGTCGAGATCGGTCGCTCCAGCCATCGAATTGAGGCGCTGTTTTTCGGTGGTGTCGATATGGCGGCAGACTTGCGTTGCAAATCCACCTGGATGGCGCTGCAATATGCGCGCTCGCGCGTCGTACATGCGGCCGCGACCTCGGGTCTGGACGCGATCGACGTGCCCTATCTTGACCTCGAAGACCGAGAAGGCATGCTGCGTGAGGCATCGCTTTCTGCCGAACTGGGCTTCACGGGCAAAGGCGCGATTCACCCGAAGCAGATCCCCGATATTAATGCGACCTTCACCCTCGATGCGGCCAGCGTCGAGCATGCACGTCAGGTGATCGAAGCCTTCGAACAATGCGACGGCGGGCTACTGGTCTTTAAAGGCAAGCTGATCGAGAAGCCGGTCTTGCGCAGTTTCGCGCGGATGCTGGCGGTGTATGAAACGGCCCAGGGTCAGTGAGGGTGACTCGCCATACGCCAGTGGGCTGATCAGCAGGACAGACGGGGCCTCGGCCTCGTCTGGCACGATATCCGGTTCGATTTGAATGGGCTGTCGCCAAAGCTCAAGCGCACATGCGATGAGCACACGATCAAAGGTTGATCAGAATTTGGGCTTAAACATCGCCAATAGCTGCAGCGCGTCGCTGGGATGATCTTTGAAGCGATTGGCAACCAACGGCGTATTCATACACGGAGAAAATCCGGGAGTCGCAGGCAATTCGGGATCATGCAAATCGCGGAAGCCCATGGACCATTGATCAAATAAACGGGCGTCAGTCGCTTCTTCCAGCGCGACGAAAACCTCTTTATGCCGTGGGTCCGTCTCAATGACCCTGAACAGCGCCTCGACCGCGGAACGTTCACCTTCGAGCAGCTGAAGAAAATCACCCTCTTTGTAAAGCAGCATCCCGGTAATCCCCAGACGCTCATTCTTCTCCCGCGCTTTTTTCAGCAGCGCCATGAGCTGCGCTTTGGTGAACGGCGTCGTAGCGGCACTGAAATAGACAAGTCGATACATACTTCCTCACCATCAGAAAAAAACAGAAAAAATTCAGAAAAGAATCAGAGACAACGAGGGACCGATGCCTTCAACGCCGGCGTGACGATCGATCCGCCGATTGCAGAAGCTGATCAATCGTCATCGCATTTTATCCGCGCGTCAGTCACCCTTCTGCGCCCTCCACCTGCGCACTCATCTGCGCACCGCCTTCTGCTGCCCATTTCTTGCTCACGACACCTGCATCAATCGGGATGCCAAAGTCACAACGCCTCCGCGACGGCTTAAACGCAGGCTGCCACAGTATGCCTTGATAGGGCGAAATCAACCGACATCCAACCAGTAGACACTGAGAACCTATCTCGTTAGGTCGGTGGCAGAGCGGCAGCGCCGCAGGCAGTACCGACATCCAAGTAAAGGCGTACAAGTAAAGACGCACAGCGAGGTGATGCTAATGCAAGTGGTCTGGGAAAACTGATTAAGCAAGGTGGCCAGCCTGTATCAACATCGTGTTCGTCTACGTCTTCACGCTATCGTGGTTCCGACTGATCGTTGCCGAGGGCCGAAAATCGATACCTCGCCTGCACGTTTTGTTTTCCGTTGCTACCATTTGCAGCGCAAATCATCGATACAAAACTGAGGAGGTTTGAATATGAATAAGCATGTTGGTCGCTGGTATAAGTGGGGGCTATTGGCCAGCGTATTGGTGCTGGGTGGTTGTGCAGGCTATGGGCCGACGAACGAATTTATCGGTCTTAGCCGAAGCGAAACGCTGGCGCGGCTGGGCACGCCGATGCCGATGCCGGCTGACATCAACAACGCGCGACGGCTGGATTTCCCGCGCGGGCCGGCGGGCAAGCATACGTATTCGGTGTATTTCAATGAGGAAGGCAAGGTGACGGGATATCGTCAGCTGCTCACCGATGAGAATTTCGCGAAAATTGTCCCGGGGATGGACGAGAGTGAAGTCGTGGAAATTATTGGCGTGGCACGCAACACTTTTGGGCTCGCACGCGACCGTGGTTATGTTTGGAATTACCGTTACGTGAGCCCGCATTGCCACTGGTTTCAGATCGAATTCACCGCGGAAAAGAAAGTCCGTTCCGCCGGCTATGGCGTGCCACCTGAATGTCGCGTAGGCAGACGCAGCTCGATGTAAAGCCGTAACGCCAGACGCCGCGACACTGATCCCGGGTCACTTGACCCGGGATCAGTGTCGCTACGTATCGTTCAGCGAAGCTTGATAAGCTTCTGCGCGCGCCATCATGCCGGGTGCAGAAGCGGGCGTCATGCGCCGGGCAGAAAAGGCCAGCACCGACATCGCGGGCCCGGCGAGACCTACATCCGGTAGTTACGTGTGCCCTGATTTTTTCCCGAGCCGCGGTTCGCCGAAAAATTGGATCGCATCCGCTTGATCGCTTCATCGGCGCCGTCCAGCAAGAAACGGCTGACTTCGAATAATCCGCCGTCGAGCGGGAATGCGAATCCGATGAATTTTTTCGACGCTGCCATCACGGCGCTGACCTTGTCGAAATCGGTGAACACGTAGCGCGACTTGTTGGCGCCATATTTACTGCATACGAGCAGCAGCTGCTCTGAGCCGCCGTCCGAATTCACCAGAACCGGATACTTGCTGTCCGGCGTGCAGTTCACATCGAAGGCCAGCAACCAGATGCAGGCATTGGCCTCGACGTAGCAGTACTGGCCAAAGGCCGATCGGCTGTCGTTCACAGTCGCGGCGTAATCACCCTCGCCGCCCTCGAGCTTCCCCACCAGCCAGCTTCCATAGGTCGTCTGTGACAGCGCATTCACCGAGAAAAGCAGCAGGGACAGGGCAACGATCAGTATTCTCATGGCGATCCTCCATCGGTGAGCGGCGCGCTTCTGCAGGCCGCGATATTCAAACATCATAAAACCTGATGAACAGCGCGCCGGGTATGGTCGAGCGAGACAGTCGGGCTCGTACCTGTACGAAGGTATTGCGTCGATTACTGTGCTTCATCGGCTTGCTGCACGTGACCTCCACTCATGCCGATGACCCAGGCTGCAACCCAATCCATCGAGGAGCGCAAGCGGTGCAGGCGGTATTGGCATGATCGACGGTCAAGCGCGCAGGCTCTGGCAAAGCTGCCGGCAATTGACGTGCCGTCGGCTCCACAGGCATGCCTTTGCGCCGGCCGCAAGGAGGGCAGTAGCGTAAAGGTGGTGGCGCATCAACATCCAGCCAGTGGGCATCGGCTGCCAGCGTGGCGACCCAATCCGGTGAACTGATCATCCGTGCTGCCGTGAATATGGGTCTAAAATGAATATCTATATCAGCCATGATCCAAGCGGTCTCGCGCTAGAGCGAGGCGTGCTGATCATCCGGATGGCTCGCTAGCCTGCGGCAACGAACCTCGGCTTGCTTGATTCCCGAGGCCAGGTCGCTGGCTCATGGGGTGGGGGCAGGATGAGCAAGACCGAAAGGCTTTATCTGATACAGCGCATGCTGACGGGAAATGCATGCATCAGTACCGAGCGCTTCCTGCAAGTGCTGGAGATCTCGCGCGCAACACTCAAGCGTGACCTGGAATACTTGCGTGACCGGCTGGGTGCCCCCATCGTGTGGGATGCAGAGCGCGGCGGCTACCGGTTTGACACCCGACATAGCCATGGCAATACGCAGCTACTTCCCGGCCTGTGGCTGACCGAGGAAGAAGTCAGCGGTCTGCTGATGAGTGTCGAGCTGCTGGCGGCACTCGAACCGGGGGCCTTAACCGGCGAGCAGATTCGTCCGATCCGCGAGCGACTCGAAAAACTGCTGGAGCTATCGAATTTTTCAGTGCGCGAGATACGGCAGCGTATCAAGCTGTCACCCATCGGCCAACGCACGACCAACGCCAAACATTTTCAGGAGATTGCCCTGGCTGTACTGGCGCGCAAGCGGCTGATGATTCGTCACTTCGGACGCCGGGATGCGAAGTTGGCCGAACGCGAAATCTCTCCCCTTCGACTGGTCCGCTACAAGGACAATTGGTATCTGGATGCGTTCTGCCACCTGCGCAATGATCTGCGCTCATTCGCCATGGATGCCATTGAGGAGGTAGTCGGAACGGACGAGGCCGCTGTCGCGATTGACGAAGCAACGCTGGCGCAGCAGATGGATGCCGGCTATGGCATTTTTGCCGGCAAAGACCTGAAGCGAGCGATCTTGCGGTTCACGCCTTTTCGCGCCCGATGGGTGGCGAACGAGACCTGGCATCCCGAGCAGCGTGCCACGCTGCTGCCGGACGGCAGCTTCGAACTCGAATTGACCTATCTTGACGACCGCGAGCTGCTGCATGACATCCTGAAAGAAGGTAGTGAAGTCGTGGTGATGGCACCGCCAGAGTTGCGCGCGAAGGTTCAGGACGAGCTCAGGAAAGCGCTGGATGGTTATACTGCCCGCCTGCAGTAGGTTGCATCAGCCCGCGACGCTGGCGGCTCGGTTGGCAGCAACCGATAGGCCGTGAGCAGACCGCAGCAGCAACAGCAACAGCAACAGCAGTAACAGCCCGACCTATCATTCCGTTTTTTACGACCATCCATTCAATGACTGTCGACATCTCGTGGGACGCCCTGGTCGTCGTAAGCTATCGGATCGCGACCTACGCGGCCAACCATCTGCTGGATGATCCGGCGCTGCTGGCACTGGTGTTTTGTTAGGCCCGCCATGCGCGAGGACCTGTCACACGATCGATATTGCAAGCTGGCCGCACTCAGTTTGCACGCAGTCTGTCCATCGTGTTCGTTCTTGCCTTCGTTCTGAGCTCTCGCTGACATGCTGGCGTATGATGCGCGAAGACAGCAGCTGCCCGGCCAATGAACGCCGATGCTTTGCTGCTGAGCCCAAGCATGTGCAGCGGGCCTGGGCAACATGACAGCCTCGCTGAGTCATCAGCAAGGAAAAGTTCAGCCGCCAACGCTTGAATGCCTGATCTGTGAGACCGCCATCATGAATGAAAACACGCACATCAATGTGGGCGTTGCCAGCAAGCTTGGCAAGTACAGCGATGCCGTACTCGCGAGCGACGGCAAGCGCTGGTTGTATACGTCCGGCACGCCCGGCCTCGCTGCCGATGGCAGCTTGCCGGCCGATTTCGAGACCCAGGCGAGGCTGGCATGGACACACGTGATTGCGATGCTGGACGCCGCTGGCATGGACGTGGGTGACATCGTCAAACTGACGCAATCCATGACCCGACGTAGCGACCTGGAAGCTTACCGGGCTATCCGGAATGAATTTCTCGGCGATGCCCGGCCCGCCTCCATGCTGAGCTTTGTCAGTGGCCTGGTGATGCCGGACATGCTGATCGAGCTGGAAGTGGTCGCTGCACGCTGAGTGATATCAGCCGGATCGAGGTCGTCCGGCGCCCGCCTTGCGGGCACTGCCTTCCTTGGTAACACGACCTCATGATGCTGCCGGCAGGCAGCGCATCGATCCAGTCAGGGAGAAACCTCATGATCACCGACCCGCAACGTGACCTGCGCTTCCAGCGTGACGTACCGTTATCACCAGAGCAGCTGTGGGATGGCTGGACCAAGCCGGACACGCTGATGCGCTGGTTCTGCCCTCGTCCGTGGAAGGTGATCGAATGCGATATCGACCTGCGCCCGGGTGGCCTGTTTCGCACCGTGATGCAATCGTCCGAAGGGGTCAACCTGCCCGATAACGTCGGCACCTACCTGGCGATTGAACCGCCCTACCGACTGGTGTGGACCAATGCGCTTGGGCCGGATTTCCGACCGCGGGCAAAGCTCGCCAATGATCCGCTGGGCTTTGTCTTTGTGGTCGACTTGCGCTTCACGCCATTGCCTGAAGGTGGAACACACTACTCGGCGCTGGTAATGCATGAAGACGAAGCCGGCAGGCTGGCGCACGCCGCACTCGGCTTTGAGCAGGGATGGGGGATGGCGCTTGACCAACTCATCGAGCTGAAGACATCGGGCAACGCGCCAAAGAGCATTTAGCGGCCAATGTCCGCATCGGTGTTCAAGGGCTGCCTCATCGCGCACATCATTACCTGAACATTTACAAACCCTCACGATCCAACGCAAGACACCCCGGCGCAATGCCCCTAACATGCCCGATGACCGCGCCGGCTGATCGGCTGCGCATGACGACCCTGTCATGAATAGTTAATTCTTTGTTCACTGATGGTATGCCTGCCAAGATTCATAACATTGTCGTTGTGCGCTTCAGTCTACGGGTCGCAGACTGGAGTCACCGACTGTTTTTTGACGAAGCCAACCGTGCCGATTGGTTTGCCTTTCGCGCGAAGCTGTACCAGCAAACACTGGGAGCGGCTATCCACGCGCAAACCGTCAAACCTGAACGCGTATTCCTGCTGATGGATGCTGGCGATCGGCATCTGCAGGAAAGCTACTTGCCTGCCGATGAATTCACGCCGATCTTCACACCCAGCCGGGAGTCCGCATCGCTGATCGCTGCTGAACTGAGCCGTGATGGCCTGCTCGACCAGGTGGCGTTAACGCGCATCGATTCCGACGACATCGTCGAGCGGCGTTACTTCGAGAAGCTCAACCATCACATTCAGACCATCATCGATGCGGGACGAGAACCACGGCTCATCGTGACTTGCAAAGGCTATCGATCGAATTTCGTGCAGATTCAGCCGATGTATTTCGGCGTTGCGCCCTTCATCACACTCTTCAAGCACCGTTATAACGGCGATAATCTTTACGGCATTGATCATTCGACGATGAATGATCAAGTCCATGACAAAGATGCGACGGCGGAGTGGCTACAGGTCATCCACGGCACCAATGTCGCGAATGGATTCAAACCGGTCACTGCAACGACGCTGGACCCGTACCTGCAAGGCGATCGCGGCTCGGCAGCCTTGGCTCGCCGGCCCATTGACGCAGACTGGTTCCGCGGCTGGGCCGGATTTGATCTGCCCAGCCCGGATCTATTCGATCAGGCGCCCATCAGCTCATCACGTGGCCACTTGCGTAAATTCTGGCGAAAAATGCGCGGCAAGCTTTGACGCCGTGGCCGCAATCATCACCTGCTGCCAATTCACCTTCGACTGAGAGCCTTCGACTGCCCACCTTCGACTGAGCGCCTTCGACTGAGCGCGATCGGCCGCTGTGTACCAACGTCATACGCCATCCGATGCTTGCGGATTCAGTCGCGGGTGGGTTTCCTCGCCCAACCACCAGAGCAGCGCACCGGAGGCGAGCATGCTCACGGCGACGAACCAGAATGCGGCCTCGATCTGCCCGGTCAAGTGGGCTGCGAGCCCGAGCCCGAGGGCGCCGATCGCATAGCCCAGATCGCGCCAGAACCGATAGATGCCGATGGCCGAGCCACGCCATGCGGGGTGAGCGATGTCGGCCACTGCCGCCGACAAATTCGGATACAGCATGGCCATGCCCAGCCCCGAGACTGCCGCTGACGTGGCCCACCAGGTGACCGTATCGCCCAGCATCATCGCCGCCACGCCCGCGCCGCAGACGCCCATGCCGGCCACGTTCAGCCCGTGGCGGCCGAGCCGGTCGGACAAGCGGCCCGTGACGAGCTGCGCTGCTCCCCAGGTGACGCCATAGCAGCCGATGATCCAACCCACGTTGAACAGGCTGAGCCCGGCCTGATAGAGAAAAATCGGGTAGAAAATCCATACCAGTGCATCGACGAATTTTTCCACCATGCCTGCCTGACAGAGGGCCATCAGCCGCTTGTCACGCCAGCTCAGCAACAGGAGGACCTCGGCGGTCGAAGGCTGCAGTGACACACCGGCCGGATAGCGCGGCCGGAGTCTTGCCGACGCATCAGACGCCCGGCCCGCTGCCTCAGCGCGTGCCCACGGCAGCGTTTCGCGTACCCATAAGAGCGTCAGTATCAGCGCCAGAACAATGACCGTCAGCCCGAACATCAGCAAACCCAGCCTGGCGCCTAACCATGCCGCCAGGTAGGCAGTGACGATGCCCGCCACTGCCACGCCGACATAACCGGCAAACTCGTTCAGGCCCAGTGTCAGACCGCGTTCCTCAAAACGGGTCATGTCGAGTTTGGCCGTTTGGGTCATCGACCACGCGAGGCCCTGGTTAATGCCCAGCAGTACCGTCGCCGCAACGATCCAGTACCAGTTCGGCGCGACCCAGATCAGGAAAGGAATCGGCAAGGCGACCAGCCAACCCCAGATCAGCACACGTTTGCGGCCGATGCGCTCGGACAGGCGTCCCGCTGCGAAATTCATCACGGCCTTGACCAGGCCAAAGGCCAGCACAAACGTGGTCAGCATGACGAAAGATTGTTTCGCGACGCCGAATTCCGACTCGGACAGGGCTGGAATGACCGTGCGCGTCATGCCGATGGTGAGGCCCACCAGCAGGACCTGGAGCAGCTGATGGAAGATCTGGACGCGGTTGGCGACGATCCCGTGCTGCCGGTCGGGGATCGAATGTTCCGCATCACCGGTACTGCGACGGCCTTTGGTCGGGTGAGCGAATGTCATAGATTCATTTCGCCGCCGCCGACTATTTTTCGGCCCGGCCCTGCATGACCATGATGGTCTGCTGCATCAATGCGCATAGCGTCTCCTGCCCCGCCTTAATCGCGAACACTTCAGCCTGGGAAACCACCAGCGTTCGCCCGGCCTTGATCACCCGTCCGCGCGCAATCAATGAATCACCGTCAGCGGGTGCGAGCAGGTTCAGCTTGTACTCCACCGACATCACCGACGCGCCTTCCGGCGCGACCGTCATGGCGGCATAGCCGCCGGCCGTATCCGCAATCATGCCAACCACACCGCCATGCACGAAGCCATGCTGCTGCTCAATACCCTCCCAGTGGGGCACATGGATCTCTGTCATGCCATGGCCCACCACGGGCATGGTGGCACGAATCAGGTGCATCGCATTTTGTCGGCTGAAGCTGGTCAGCACACGCTCGGCGACGCCGGCATCCATCGGTTGGTTCATGAAGTTCGCTCGCGACTATTGAAACAATCTTGTTATTTATATTCGTTCTATTTCTTTACACTGAATTGAGCTGCATTCAGCCGGCGAGTGCGGTGGCCGGCATGGTGATCCGCCGCGCACGGCGGAACAGCCACAGCGCGATTGAGAAGGTCACCAGATTCCATGCAATGCCGTGGATGAAGGCGGCGTGGTAGCTGCCAGTCAAGTCGAAAATCACGCCGGACATCCAGCCACCCAGCGCCATGCCGATCAGGGTGCCGAAGATGACGCTGCCAACGCGCGCCCCCGCCTCCTGTGGCGCGAAATATTCGCGGATCACGATCGCATACGATGGCACGATGCCGCCCTGAAAAAGGCCGAACAACGCCGAGATCACGTACAGCGACCCCAGATCGTCAAAGGGCAGAAACAGCAGCAGCGCAATGCCCTGCAGCGCGGCACCGATAAGCAGGGTCTTCAGGCCACCGATGTGGTCGGAAATCCAGCCGGACGCCAGCCGGCTGACGATACCAAAACCCAGCATGAGCGACAGCATCTGCGCGCCGCGCGCCGCGCCAAATCCAAGGTCGGCACAGTAGGCCACGATGTGTACCTGCGGCATCGCCATCGCCACGCAACAACCGACGCCGGCAACGAACAAAGCCAATTGTGCATGGCTGGGCTTGAGCCCGAAGGGGGCATCGGTGCCTCGGGCCTCCCCCGTAGCAGTCAGCGATGCCGGCTGTAACGGCGGACGCTGCCGCAAGCGCAGGCTCAGTAAGGCCATACCGACCGCACAGGTGATGCCGATCAGCAGATAGCTATTGCGCCAGCCAATGTGCTGAACGCCGTACTGCACGACTGGGGGCCAAAAGGTGCCTGCCACATAGTTACCGCTGGCACAAATGGCGACCGCGATGCCGCGCCGCTTGTTCCACCACAGCGAGGTGTCGGCCATCAGCGGCACGAACGCACTGCCGGCGCCCAGAAAGCCGATCAAGATGCCATGAGCGATCGCATACACGTATAGCGTGGGGGCGAATGCGGCGATCACAAAGCCGGACAGTATGCCAAGCGCACCCAGCTGGATTACGCGGCTGACGCCATAACGGTCAGCCCAGCGACCGCACACCATCGCGCCAAAACCAAAACCGATCATGGTGAGCGTGTACGGCAGCGATGCATCGGCACGGCTGACGCCGAACTCGGACTGGATCTCGGGCAGTACCACCGACAGGATGTACATGCCGCCATTGCCGAGCGTTGCAATGATCAGCACAGCCAGCAGGCGAGTGGCAGCGTAGCGTGAGTCGATCAGGCAGCTGTCAGCGGGAGAGGAAGCGTTCATCGGAGACGGCGTTTATAAGGAAGATCAGCCGCAGTCTAGAGCATGCCAGCCATCATCGAGCGAATGGCCAGCGCCGATGTGGGGACACGCGGGTATCGACACAGGCCGCTCACACGGTGACTTTTGATACGCATCAATGACGGCCCACAGGTCAGCGGCGGACGATAAGCCGTTCATGCAACGAGGATCCTCATGGGTAAGCAGATCCCGATTCGTCCCGCGCATCCCGAACGCGTATGCTGGGGATGCGAGCGCTACTGCGCCGCTGATGCGCTCGCCTGCGGCAATGGTTCGGAACGCTGTCCGCATCCGTGTGAACTGTTCGGCGATGACTGGATGCACTGGCAGCCGGAAGCGCCGAAAGACCACTCGACTACCGCCGCATCAATCAGCGCGCCAGACCCAGGCGAGTCTGATTGCGCCCGCTCTGCTTCGCCAGATACATCGCCTGGTCTGCCTGGCTGATCAGTACCTTCATCTGCTGATAGGCATCCTTGTCGTCATCGAGATGCATCACCGAGACACCCAGGCTGACCGTAATGCGGATCTCCTGGCCATTGTGGCTGGCGCAGAGCAGGGTCTCGACGCCAACCCGCAGGCGTTCGGCGGCACTGAATGCTGCGCCCTCGTCGGTGTTGGGCATCAGGATCAGGAACTCCTCGCCGCCGAAGCGGCCGAGTACGTCAATTTCACGGATGTTTTTCTGGCAAAAATTCACCAGGCTTTGAAGCACCTCGTCACCGACTTCGTGCCCGTGATTGTCATTGATCTGCTTGAAATGATCGATGTCGAACAAGACCAGTGCGACCGGCGATCCATAACGGCGACTGCGGCTGATTTCGATTTCGATCCGGCGCTCGATCTCCAGCCGGTTCCAGGCCCCGGTGAGGTAATCGGTCCGTGAGCGGTTCTCGATGACATCGGTGTAATCCTCGAGCCGACTCACGGATTTGCGCAAGGCGAACAGGCCGAGGAATAACAGCACTGAAATCACGATGGACAATACGCTGTCCGCAAGATGATCCCCCTTGAGAATACCGAGGGAGGGGAAAAAATGCTGGAACGGGATCAGGCGGCGGATTGCCATGAGCGAAAGCCCCACCGCCAGCAGCATTGCGCCGATCTTCTGAAAACGCAAACGACTGATCAGCGACAGCGCGAGAAATACGGCTGCCAGCTGAATCAGGAAGGCAATCAGATAAAAAACATAGGTGCTGGGGCTCATGCCGTCGGCCGGTTTTGGGGCGCGCTCTCGTTATGGTGCCTATGCTATACCGAGTTCTTCCAGCATAGTGACAGTTATTGAATCGATATGCGAAGCGAATACATCAGGAAATAAGCTTTCACATGGAAAAGTTGGCATCGCTACCGTTTGTCGATCAACGCGTTTCGTCCCAGCGTGTTTCGTCCCAGCCCTTGTCAGCCCAGCCATCGGTCAATGTCAGCAGAAAGCTGACCACGTCGCCGATCTCGGCCTCAGACAGCCGCGGGCGCTGGCCCGGCTTGCGGTCATAAGGTACCTGACCACGAAGGACGTTCTGTCGCAGCGACGGTGGCAAGTCATCAAAGCTGGCAACCGAGCCATCTGTTTGCTGCGGATACCATTCCGCAGGGTGCGTATCACGACGCGCATAGAACGCGACCGCGTCGCGCAGCGACCGGATGTGCCCGTTATGAAAAAAGACATGGCGAAGGCCAACGTTGCGCAAAGTGGGGACTTTGAATTTGCCGCATTCGGAGTCACTGGCGGCACGTCCACTGCGTTGGCCACGGCATAGCCCCAGGTCGGCGTGCATGGCGTCGCGATTGGCGGGAATGCTCCGGTTGCGCGGCACGCCAAGCGCCTCGTAACTGAAATCGGTGAATAGCGGCGGGCGGCCATCGCGGCTGCGCTCGACGGGGTGACAGACGGCGCAATTGCCTTTCTGCGGATCCTTGAAGAGCTGCAGGCCGCGCATCTCGGCGTCCGTCAGCGTGGCCCGACCCGCCAGCCATGCATCGTACTTCGCATCGAATGGCTGGAATTCGGGATCGTCACGCTGGTAGCGCTCGAGCGCATCGCCGATATGGGCGAAGGCGGTGTCCACATCATCTAGGCTGCGCGGCCCATAGACCCGGCGGAATGCGCCGGCGTAGGCTGTTCGATGCACTTTCTTGACCAGTGCCTCACGTGTCAGGTTGGCCATCTCGTTGGCGGCCAGCAGCGGCCGCTCAGCCTGCGCTGCGAGCGTGTCGGCACTGCCATCGTGATTGAATCCGCCGCGTGGCTTGCCGTCGCTATCAAACCTGAACGACGGCGTTGCTGCGAGATAGCGCAGTGACGGCACGGCACGCGTTCCCGGCTGGTCTTGCCGGGGCCCGCCGAGCTGAACCGCCCGTGCATTCGGCGCCGCATGCGCGTCGTCAGGGGCATGACAACTGGCACACGACAGCTTGCCAGACGCAGACAACGACTGGTCGTGGAAGATGAGCTCGCCGATCTCTGTCGGCGTGCTTGCCTGAGCCGCCAGTTCTGTTGTCGTTGATGACGGATCGCCGGGCGAACAACCGCCCGTGAGGATCACGATGGCAGCAGCTAGGCAACGAAGAAAGACAGACATGGCGGCAAGAAACATGCGACGGCGTCGCGGGCATGGTAACAAACGATCCTCAACGTTCGATCGCGCCGGACTGCGGCCATCTACCAGCAAGGTGAGCACAACCGGCCGGTAGCTTGCGGCGTCATCCGTATAATGCGCAGGATCTGAATTTTTTCCGGAGCCCCATGGATTCCGTGCCCTTATGGGTGCAAGTCGTCGCCCTCGTTGCACTGACCGCTACATCCGCCTTCTTCTCCATCTCGGAAACTGCGCTGATGGCGCTCAACCGCCATCGCATCAAGCATCTGGCACGACGCGGCTCACGGTTGGCGCAAACCACGTTGTGGCTGCTCGACCATACCGACAAGATGCTGTCGCTCATCCTGATCGCGAACA
>JACCDS011132405.1_pt1 | contig 20567 bp, 19 predicted proteins | sample 7446441 | NCBI WGS metagenome assembly JACCDS01 (sample SAMN15323445, study PRJNA562643) | freshwater metagenome | isolation source: river surface water | place: USA:Blue River Watershed | collected 2017-08-17
CTGTGTTTGCCGGCTGTGATACCAAAACCCCTTTTGCGAGGGGTTTTGTGTTTATAGTGTGACTTGATTTATCCACAGAGGCATAAGCCTCGGCCTGACAAGTGAGAGAGTGTTGATGACTAATTTATTTCCTGCCGCCGATGCGGCTGCCATTTTGGTTGAGCGCCGTATTCAGGGCACTCAAGGTGATGCGTTACCGGTTGCATGTCGCCCGCAGAATCTGGAGCAGGCGCTGGCGATTCAAGCGGCTGTGACGGAGCGCTGGTGTGAGCAGATGGACGACAGTATCGGCGGCTGGAAGTGCCTGTTGCCGCCGGAAGACAAGTTGGTGATCGGCCCTATTTATACCCGCACCATCGATTCTGTGGCGCCGGTCAGCCTGTGGACCAAAACCTCCCCCGAAGGTGAACGCGCACGTATCGAGCCGGAGTTGGCTTTCTTCTTCGGCAAGGATCTCCCTCCGCGACCCGAACCCTATACTGCAGAAGAGGTGGATGCCGCCATCGCCCGCACCCACATGGCACTGGAGCTGATCAATAGCCGCTACAGCGATCCGGCCAGTTGTGAATTTCCGGAAATGCTCGCCGACGGGCTGGTGAATCAAGGCCTGTTCATTGGTCCGGAAGTGGATTCCGGCAGCGCGCGCAGCGCCAGCAGTTTTACCGTGACCATGACCTGTGCCAATGGCGAGGTGATAGAGCGTCAGGGGCAGCACCCCAATACCCATCCGCGTGCGCCGCTCTACTGGCTGGCAGAGTTTTTGCGCAGCCGTGGCCAGGGCATAGTGGCGGGGCAGGCGGTGATTACCGGTTCTTACGCGGGCGTGATTGAGGTGCCCGTGAATACGGATATTCAAATCGACTATGCGGGATTAGGGCGTATGAACGTCAGTTTTACCGCAAAGGTAGCCCGTTAAACAGGAGTCATTATGAGCGATACCCAACCCTTTTTTTCCTGTGAAATCCCGGTGCGCTGGGGTGATATGGATGCCTACGGCCATGTGAACAACACCCTCTATTTTCGCTATTTTGAAGAGGCGCGTTTTTTGTGGATGCTGGAAAAAGGCCTGCCGCTCAAGAGCGATACCCATCCAGTGGTGGTGACCATTGGCTGCACCTTTATGCGCCCGATTTTCCACCCGGATCTGCTGCGTATCGATGTGTTCCTGAGTGAGCCGGGGCGCTCCAGCTTTATGGTCAAGTATCTGGTTTACACCCAGGCACAGCCGGACACACCCGCTGCCGAAGGTTATTCCAAGGTGGTATGGGTGAGTGCGACGGACGGTAAATCGGTGCCCCTGCCTGACACTGTGCGCAGCTGGTTTGAGGCGTAGCTATGCCCCTGTGGCTGGAGGCGGGCTTTTGGGGATTTGTCGCATCCAGTGCGCTGCTGATTGGTGCGCTCTTGGGGTGGTTTATCCGCTTTTCAGCCAAAACCGTCGCCTATGTAATGGCGTTTGGCAGCGGTATTTTGGTCGCTGCCCTCAGTTTTGAACTGGTGGGCAGCTCGCTGGAGCAGGTCAGCATCCTGTGGATTGCGGGCGGCTTTATGGCCGGTGCACTGGTGTTTTCGCTGATCAACCATCAGCTCAACCTGCCCGCAGTGAAGCACCGCAAGCGCTTTCAGCATCAGCCGCCCGTGGCATCCAATACCGGTATGGCGATTGCGGCAGGCACCCTGCTCGACGGTATTCCCGAATCCATCGCCATCGGCCTGCTGGTTGCCAGTGGTGGCAAGCTCAGTGTGGCCACTATCGCGGCGATTTTTATCTCCAACATTCCCGAAGCCTTATCCAGCACGGCGGGCATGCGCCGTGGCGGGCGCGGTGGCTGGTTTATCCTGCGGTTGTGGCTGGGCATTGCTGTGTGTTCGGGAGTGTTTGCGGTTATTGGCGCGGTGTTTTTTGGCTCTGCGCCTGCCCATATCAAGGCTTTGGTAACCTGTGTGGCGGCGGGCGGTATTTTTGCGATGGTGGTGGAAACCATGATTCCCGAAGCCTTCGCCGAAACCCATGAAATGTCGGGGCTGGTGGCGGCGCTGGGTTTTGTGGTGGCCGTGGCATTGCAGGCGCTGGAAGCCTGAAACCCGGCTAGTTAATCGCTGTCGCCTGCATAGCGGTCATTTCAGCTCAACCTCTTTTTCCCCGGAATCACCCGGCGGTCATCTGTTTGTCACATGGGTAGGTCAAAAACAGCGCTCTTGTGCCAGGTCTGGCCATCTATTGATTAGGGGATTGCTGTTATGCGTTTGACTCGTCGTCACTTTCTTAAAAATGCCAGTGCTACCGCCATTGCCCTGGGTGGTTTGCGCAGCTTGCAATTGCAGGCGCAGGTCTATGCGCAAGATCCGGTGTATGGCATTGATAAGGTTGGCCAACTACTGGCCGATCCCGCTGGAATTCTCAATTTGCCGCGCGACTTTAGCTACAAGGTGATTTCCCGCACCGGGGATCGCATGAGCGACGGCCTGATTACCCCCGGTGCACTGGATGGCATGGCTGCCTTTCCGCTACCGGGTGATGCCAGCAAATGCATTTTGGTGCGCAATCACGAGCTGGATTCCGTTGGCGATGAAGTGGATGCCTTTGGTGGCGATAAGGATTTGGCCCGTAAACAGGCGGGCGCCAAGAGTTACGATTTCCTGGGCGATCTACCTGTTAACGGCGGCACCAGCACCCTGATCTACAGCCATCGCAGCCAGCGAATAGAGCGCAGCCACCTGAGCTTGGTCGGCACTGTGCGCAACTGCGCTGGCGGCGCCACGCCTTGGGGCAGTTGGTTGAGTTGCGAAGAGACACTGCTGGGTAAAGCCCAGGGTTATGGCCGCGAACACGGGTACATTTTTGAAGTGCCCTCGCTCGGCAAAGGGCTGGTAGATGCGGTGCCACTGACAGCGATGGGCCGGTTTGTACACGAGGCGGCAGCGGTGGATAGCACCAACGGCATTGTGTACTTGTCGGAAGATACGGATCGCAGCCTGTTTTACCGCTTTATCCCCTCAGCCCCCGGCAAACTGGTGGCAGGTGGGCGTTTGCAGGCGCTGGCGATTCGCGGTTGGCCAAGTGCCAATACCCGCAATTGGCCGGAAGATGCCGCCGACAACAAGGCTCAAGCTGTAGCCATGCGCCAGCGATTTAGCTGCGAGTGGGTGGATTTGGACGAAGTCACCGCGCCCGAGGGCGATTTGAACATCCGTGGCGAAGCCAAGGGTGCCGCCATTTTTGCGCGCGGTGAAGGTTTGGCTTTTGCCCTACGCGACGACAAAACCCGAGAGGTGCTGTTTGCTGCCACCAGCGGCGGCCCGCTCAAAATTGGCCAGGTGTGGCGCTATGAACCCAGTCCTTTTGAAGGCACGGCGCGCGAAGCGGAGCAGCCGGGGGTCATGGAATTGCTTTACGAAACCCATAACCGTGCGATTCTGGAATCCTGTGACAACCTTGCCGTTGCGCCCTGGGGCGATCTGATCATCTGCGAGGACAGCTATTCCGACACGCCCGATACCGTCAACTACCTGCGTGGCCTCACCCCTGATGGGCGCATCTACACCCTGGCGATGAACGCCCATCCCGATAAAGGCGAATTCTGCGGTGCCTGCTTCTCGCCCGACGGCACTACCTTATTCGTCAATATCCAGCGCCCCGGCCTGACCCTCGCCATTACCGGCCCTTGGGGTAATTTGCGCAGTCGCGCCAAGGGTATGGATAAACTCGGTTAAGCCTCGTTTCAGGCGGGGTGTCGCTGCTCCAGTGCTTGCCATTGAATGGTATCGCTGTGATGCAACAGGCGCATCACTCCCTGGTGATCCTCTACCAGTGCGGTGCAGCTTTCGATCCAATCGCCGCAATTGGCATAGCGCAATCCACCTTCCTCGCGCAGCGCCGGGTAGTGGATATGGCCGCAGACCACACCGTCATAGCCGCGTCGTTTGGCCTCCGCCAGCGCCTCTTTTTCGTAGGTTGCAATGGCCGCCTTGGCGCCTTTGATATTGCTTTTAATCAGGCCCGCCAGCGAAAAATAAGGCCGCCCCACCAACTTGCGCAGCCGGTCTGACCAACGGTTGATAAACAACAGCAGCTCGTAGCCGTGATCGCCAATCACGCGTTTGAGCCAACTGTGGTTGATATAGGCATCCATGGCATCGCCGTGCATGACCAGCAGGCGCTTGCCATCGGCGGTGACGTATTCGTGTTCATGGGCGATTTCGATAGGGCCAAATAGTTCGCCGCTGAAGTGGCGCATAGGGTCATCGTGATTGCCCGGTACATAGACCACACGCATCCCCTTGGCTGCCAGTTCGTAGAACTTGAGCATCACCTGATAGTGCTTGGCGGGCCAGCAAAAGCGGCGTTTGAGCGACCACAAATCCACAATATCACCGACCAGATAAAGGGTGTCGCAGTGGATACGGTTGAGAAAGTCCAGCAGGTAGTCCACCTTGCAATCGCGGAAGCCCAAGTGGATATCGGAAATCCACACGGTGCGGGCGTTGATCAAACTGCTGGTGGGTTTAGGTGCTGTATCGGTGGCAGTGGCGACCAGAGGCAGGGTGGCAGCGAGGGGGTTGGCAGAGGTCTTCATAGTGCGTTTCCTGAGCTGTTTCGCTGCATACTGCGGCGAAAAGATGACGAAAACGCAACATTTTGATGAAGTTTGAGTGACAGTCAGCCCAGTTTATCCAGCGCGACTTGCACCTCGTTCTGCTGTAGCCAGCCCAGCACTGCCTGGCGGCTTTCCAGCATTTGCTCGTAGGTTTGCACCACCATCGGGTTGGGGTTGGGTTGCTGCTGCAACAAGGCAATGCGGGATTCCAAAAACAGTATGTCACTTTGGACTTTGTTGGCGACATCCTGTGTATTGAACGCCTGTTTTCCTATATTGAGGGTGGTCATGGATTCTATCCTTGCTGACTTAGCCGCCACTCCAGCCATTGGATGCGGCACGACAGGTGACAGTATCTACCAAGGTGGAATGTGAAAACAGTCGCAAATTTCCCGGATTTTTGTGCGCTTTGGCTTACAAAACCATCAGGGTTGATTTAACTCTGCTGTTTTTTGAGCAGGGTCAGGCTAAACATGGCGGTAGCGGATAAAACGATGGCTGGCCCGGCGGGGCTGTCCCACCAGTAGGATGCACCCAGCCCGGCCAGTACCGCCACCATGCCCAGCAGGCTGGCGATAACCGCCATCTGCTCCGGGGTGCGGCTCAGGCGACGGCTGGCGGCGGCGGGAATAATCAGCAGGGCGGTAATCAGCAGCACACCTACTACTTTCATCGCAATCGCAATCACCAGCGCCATTAACAGCATCAGCGCGGTGCGCACACGCACGACCGGAACGCCTTCCACCTGCGCCAACTCTTCATGCACGGTAATCGCCAGCAGGGGGCGCCAGAGCCAGATCAAGGCACCCAGTACCGCGAGGGAAATCACCCAAATACTGATCACATCGCCCTGGCTGACGGACAATATATCGCCGAACAAATAGGCCAGCAGGTCGATGCGGCTCTCGCTGAAAATACTGACACAGACCAGGCCGAGTGCGAGGGTAGAGTGGGAGAGAATACCGAGCAGGGTATCAGTGGCGAGGAAGCGGTTGTTTTGCAGGGCCACCAGAATCAGCGCCAACAGCAGGCAGCCGAGGGCGATGGCGAGGTTGAGATTGATGTCGAGCAGCAGGCCAAAGGTCACACCCAGCAGTGCGGAGTGGGCGAGGGTATCGCCAAAGTAGGCCATGCGCCGCCACACGGCAAAGGCGCCCAATGGACCAGCAACCAATGCAACCGCGATACCGGCGAGCAGGGCGAGCAATAAAAAATCAGGCATGGTGGTCGTGTCCGCAGGAATCGCTACAACTGCCAGCAGTGTGAACATGGGCGCCTTTGGGGCGGATCACATTGCCGTGGGTATCGTGTTGGTGGTCGTGGTGATGGGTGTAAATCGCGACTTGCGGCGCCACTTGTGCGCCAATCACATCACCAAACAGCGCAAGGTAGGCCGGGTCGTTAGTGACCTGTTCCGGGTGGCCATGGCAGCACACATGCTGGTTGAGGCAAATGACCGTATCGGTCGTCGCCATCACTAAATGCAGGTCGTGGGAAACCAGTAATACGCCGCATTGGCGCTGGTTGCGGATCTCGTTAATCAGCGCATAGAGCGCCGACTGGCCGCCCACATCCACTCCTTGCACTGGCTCATCCAATACCAGTAATTGCGGGTCGCGTAGCAGTGCGCGGGCGAGTAATACCCGCTGGGTTTCGCCACCGGAAAGGGATTGGATCGGCATACCAATGAGCTTATCGATGCCGGTCAATTGCAAAATCTCGCCCAAATCCACCCGCGGCTTGCCGCCCAGTGCCAGAAAGCGCGCTACTGTCAGCGGCAGGCTGGCATCCAGGTGGAGCTTTTGAGGCATATAACCAATGCGCAAGTCCGGTGCTTTTTCGATGCTGCCTTCATCGATGCTGATCAAGCCCAGCACCGCGCGCACCAAGGTAGTTTTGCCTGCGCCGTTGGGGCCAATCAGGGTGATGATCTTGCCTGCGGCGAGATCCAGATCGGCATTCTGCAAAATATGTCGCCCATTGCGCACCACACCCAGACCGCGCGCCTTAATCAGCAGTTCACTCATGCCAGTGCCCGCTCCGGTGCATGACTGGCGCAGTTAGCGCACAGGCCGGACACTTCCAGTGCCTGGGTTTCCACGGTAAACCCGGCTTCCCGGGCGACGCTGAGAATCTGCTCGCTGAGCGCTGGCTGATCCAGCTCCACGGCTATGCCGCAGTGGCGACAAATCAGGAAATGGCTTTGGTGTTGGATATTCGGTGATGGGCAGCCAATAAAAGCGTTGAGCACATTAATGCGATGGATCAGCCCCTGCTCCAGCAGGAAATCCAGCGCGCGATACACCGTCGGTGGTGCCACCCGACGGGTATTGGCCTTGGCCAGCATCTCCATCAAGGTATAGGCGCCCAGTGGCTTATGGTTTTGCCAGATCAACTCCAGCACCTGTAAACGCAAGTCCGTCAGGCGTACGCCACGGCTCACACACAGCAGGCGCGCGGCTTCCAGCGCATCGCTAATACAATGGTCGTGGTCGTGATGGCTACAGGCGAGCGGTGTATGTTCCATAAGGTAATCACACTGTGGGTCTGGCGGTTAGTCAGGTCGCTTGCCTCTGCAGATCCTTGGATGGCAGGGCAGGCGAGGAATAGATGAGCTATGTTACTATATAACCTTTGTGCAGGCATTTATTTCACCGCAGTCGCTGGCTGCGGATACAGGATTCACAATCATGGGTTCACCCCGCTTGGCTTTTGTTGTCCACTCGGTCTGTAGTTTTCGCACCCTGCTGGTGCTGTTGTTATGGTCATTGGCTATCACCGCCCTTGCCAAACCCAAGGTGCTGGCCAGCATTAAACCCCTTGCGCTGATTGCCCAAGAGGTTGCGGGCGATCAGGCGGATATCGACATATTACTGCCCATCACCGCCTCGGCCCACGATTATCCCCTCAAAATGTCCGACCACCGCCGCCTGCGCGATGCTGATCTGGTGTTGTGGGTTGGTGCGGAGCTGGAAAGTTTTCTGGCGCGCCCACTGGCGAACCTGCCCGCAGAAAATGTATTGGGCAGCTACACGTTGGATGGATTGTTTTGGCCGGAGGTCGATGACCATGGGCACGATCACCCCGGTCACGATAGCGCGCACCAACACGGCAACGGAGATCCCCATATCTGGCTGGACCCACGCAATGCAGCGATTATTGCCCGCGCTGTTGCCCAGCGCCTGGGGCGTATCGCACCCGCTTCCGCTGCCTACTATGCACAGAATGCCGAGCGTTTTAGCCAGTCATTGCAAGCCCTGGACACACGGCTGCTCACGCAGTTGGCACCGGTAAAATCCCTGGGGTTTGCGGTATATCACGAAGGATACAGTCACTTTGTCGCCCATTACGGCCTGCACCAGCTTGCTTATGTAACCTTCACGCCCGAGCGTCGCCCGGGAGCCAAGCATTTGCAGGCCTTGCGCAATGTGCTTGCCCGCGAGGGGCGCTGCGTATTTATGGAACCCTACCAGAACAGTCGCTCAATAGAAGAAATGGGACGCTCGCTGGGGTTGAACATTGGATTGCTGGACCCTATAGGTAACGACAAGGTGTCCAGCTATAACGACTTGATGGAGCAATTGGGGCAGAGCTTTTTAACTTGCCTTGCGGATGGGCGTAACACTGGCACTCACCGTTGAGTTTCCAGCGATAACTGAACCATGGAAGGGCTTGCGCAGTGTGACATTGCGCGCTTCCAGCATATCCAGTTGGCGTTTATTCAGCTCCATCACAAACGAATCATAATACTGACGCACTTCAGCATCCCGCGAAGCGCTACCCGCCCGCAACAAATCCAACATCCCCTCAGGGGTTGCCATACGATAGCGAATGCCCGTTTTGTGATAGAGGCAGCTTGCCAGCTGTTGCATACGAAAAATGGCCGTTTGGGAAAATATTAAACTATCCATAAAACAGTCCTGTGCAAATAGTGGGGTTAGCGCCCCGCAGAAGAAATAAACATCATTAAGGTTTATTGCTGTGACTGATACCTATGCACGCAAAAGCCGTTTACAACGCAAAGACTCATTGCCAGTCTAGGTGAGAGATTCAATACCGATGTTGGCTCTTGCGCCAAGGGGCAGACAAATTGCAAATTTGTGATTGCCTACATAAAAAGAGCCCCGCAGGGACCACATTAATGGTCGTATGCAGGGCTAATACACGAGGAGAAAATAAGGGGTAGTCAGCAAGCGTTGGGAAAATCGACCGGATCGGGGTTAACCAATCCGGTTACAGCCGGTGTTTCAGTGTTTCAATCAGAGTTCAAACTGCTTGGCCAATTTGGCTTCCAACTGCTCTTCGAGTTTGGCGTGTGCCTTATCGTTCAGAGCGTCTTCTTTAATGGTCAACTCATCAGCAATACGCGCTTCGGCGTCTTCCTGAGTTTCAACCCAAGTCGCTTTTACGCCTACATCGGCAGCGGCCAGGGTCAATTCTTGATTTTTGGCATCATCGGCATAAGCGCCGGCAGCGGTCAGTAACAGTGTTGCAAATATCAGTGTGGTCTTTTTCATCGTGGGTTCCTCCGATGGATCATTCGATTCCAGTTGCCTTGTGAGCAACCTTGTTGTCTTGGGTAAAGTTTTTGGGTCTAGCGTTTGGGTAACATCTGAGCTTGGGTAAGTTCTTTTGTTACTTGATGTTACTCATGGTAACACAATTATTTTTAATGGCTAGAGGGTGGTTAAACCTTTTTGTTATTGAAAGCTATAAAATGTGAATAAATACCGAAACTTAGCAAGTTATCCTATAAATGGGACGAGCTTTGTCGCCTGGTAACACATTTTGGCGCCGGTAACACTTTTGTAATCATTACCCCTCTGATTGTTACCCTTCTGGGGATTGCATCATGGCTCTGGCTCGAACGCTGGGCCTTTGGTGTATCCTGCGGCCTATTTACAGCCCCTTTAGTGCAGATATTTTTATGACCGAGACTCTCCAAAATCAGCCGCCTCTGGTACTTGTTGATGGTTCTTCCTATCTCTACCGCGCCTACCATGCCCTGCCTCCGCTCACCAATTCCAAAGGCCAGCCAACCGGCGCGGTGAAGGGGGTGGTGAATATGATGCGCCGGCTGGTCAAGGATTATCCGCAAAGTCCCATCGCCGTTGTGTTTGATGCAAAAGGCAAAACCTTTCGCGATGACATGTTTGCCGAATACAAAGCCAACCGCCCGCCCATGCCAGAGGATTTACGCCCGCAAGTGCAGCCGATCCACGACATAGTGCAAGCCATGGGCTTGCCATTATTGGTTGTCGAAGGCGTAGAAGCGGACGATGTAATTGGCACACTTGCACGGCAAGCCACCGAACAAAAACGCGATGTGGTGATTTCCACCGGCGACAAAGATATGGCGCAATTGGTGAATGAGCATGTCACGCTGGTGAATACCATGACGGAAACCGTGCTGGACATTCCCGGCGTTCATGCCAAATACGGTTTTGGTCCGGAATTGATGATTGATTACCTCGCGCTCATGGGCGACAAGGTCGATAACATTCCCGGTGTGCCCGGCGTGGGTGAAAAAACTGCACAAGGATTAATACAGGGGCTCGGTGGTTTGGATGCGATTTATGCCGACTTGGAAAAAGTGCGCAGCTTGTCATTTCGCGGTGCCAAGACTATGCCGGAAAAATTAATTGAACACCGCGACATGGCGTACTTGTCCTATCGTTTGGCGACAATTAAAACCGATGTGGAATTGTCCTTGAGTCCGGAATCAATTCATCTATCGCCACCGGACAATCAGCGGTTACGCGAATTGTTTGAAGCTTTGGAATTTAAAAGTTGGGTAAAAGATTTGGGTGATGCGGTGGCTTCGCAAACGGCGGATGCCGCGCCGTCAGCTGCTGCCGCTACAAATTCGTTTGCGCCTGATGATGTGAATGTTGCACCAACTGCAGCAGCGGCACCCAGTGAAATTCGCTACGACATTATCACGGACAAAACCTTATTTGCCCAGTGGTTGGTGCACTTGCAACAGGCGTCCCTGTTTTCGTTTGATACTGAAACCACCGCGCTGGAAATTATGGATGCAAAAATTGTCGGCGTAAATTTCGCGATTGACGCGGGCATTGCTGCCTATGTTCCCTGTGGCCACGACTATATGGGGGCACCGGAACAGCTGCCATTGGAGTGGGTGTTGGAACAATTAAAACCATTATTGGAAGATGCCAACAAAATAAAAATTGGCCAGAATTTAAAATACGATCGCAGTGTGCTGCTCAATTACGGCATTGAATTGCGCGGTATTAAATTCGACACCATGCTGGAATCCTACGTGTGGAATTCTATTGGCAGTCGCCACAATATGGATGACCTCGCCAAAAATTATCTGGATTACAAAACAGTCACCTTTGAAGAGCTGGCTGGCAAAGGCGTAAAACAACTCACGTTTAATCAATTGAAAATTGAAGATGCTGGTCACTACGCAGCGGAAGATGCGGACATTACGTTGCGCCTGCATCAATTTTTTTGGCCGCAGCTGGAAAAAATTGAATCACTCAAAAGCGTTTTTGAAAATATCGAAATGCCGTTGGTGCCGGTATTGTCGCGCATTGAAAGAAATGGTGCATTGGTGGATGCCAATTTGCTCGGCAAACAAAGTATTGAATTGGGTGAGCGATTAACGCAGCTGGAGCGCAAGGCCTATGACATTGCCGGACAAGAATTTAATTTAAGTTCACCCAAGCAATTGGGGGTGATTTTATTTGAGCAGCAAAAATTACCGGTTATCAAAAAAACGCCCACCGGCACGCCTTCTACCGCAGAAGAAGTGCTGCAAGAACTAGCGCTGGATTATCCGCTGCCCAAGGTATTAATGGAGTATCGCGGGCTGGCAAAATTAAAATCGACTTACACCGATAAATTGCCGCTGGTGATCAACCCGGTAACGGGTCGTATACATACCAGTTATCATCAGGCAGTTGCCGCGACGGGGCGTTTATCGTCGCAAGATCCCAACTTGCAAAATATTCCGATCAAAACGGAAGAGGGGCGCCGTATTCGCCAAGCGTTTATTGCGCCTAAGGGTTATAAATTGGTCGCGGCGGATTACTCTCAAATTGAATTGCGCATCATGGCGCATTTGTCGGATGACGCCGGTTTGCTGAGCGCCTTTGAAAAAGGCCTGGATGTGCACCGCGCGACAGCCGCCGAGGTATTTGGCGTGGCGCTCGATGCGGTCACGCCGGAAATGCGCCGCAGCGCTAAAGCAATTAACTTTGGTTTGATTTACGGCATGTCAGCCTTTGGTCTTGCCAAGCAATTGCATGTTGGGCGCAATGAAGCGCAGCAGTACATTGATCGCTACTTTGAGCGCTACCCGGGTGTACAGCGCTACATGAATAACATTCGCGCCTTGGCCCATGAGCAGGGTTATGTCGAAACCTTGTTTGGTCGCCGGTTGTATCTGCCGGAGATCAACGCCAAAAATAAAAACTTGCAGATGGGCGCTGAGCGCACCGCGATTAACGCCCCCATGCAGGGAACCGCTGCCGACATCATCAAAACCGCCATGATTAATGTGCAGGCCTGGCTGGATGAAACCGGCCTGGACGCCCGCATCATTATGCAAGTACACGATGAACTGGTGCTTGAGGTCGCTGAAGCGCAGCTGGAGCAGGTGCGCGCTGGCGTCATTGAGCGTATGTCAGCAGCGGCCAGCTTGAAAGTGCCCCTGCTGGTAGAGGCCGGTGTTGGCGATAACTGGGATGAAGCGCACTAAGGTGCAGGCCAGATCTGGCGTAAAAACCGATTATTCGGGGTGTGCAGTGCGATAGCTAAACTTTTTTAAACGCTATAAGTATTTGTTTTTACAGTGATTTGGCGAATTAACCAAAAAATGTGCAAATTTATTTTGAAATAGGTTGAACTAATTTGGAAAGGGGTGGGTCTCAGTTATGTGTGTTTTACGATCATGAGCTAACTCCTCCCCTAATGGCGCTTAAGCCAGCTGAGCATGAAGTCAATTACGCTAAGCCGACCCCGATTTTATCGGGGTTTTTTTTGCCTGTCGTTTGGAATCGAGTGGGGCATTCAGGCGTGGAATTGTGCAAAAAATGTTGTATGAATGGGATTTGAAAAATTTCACTGAACTTTATCGGCAAGCACTGGGTCTGAGTAATCAGTTAAGCCAACTTATTGATTTAACGTGTTAATTGTTCTCCCCTCTTTAGTGGTTTCACTCTAGCCCATCTGGCGCCACCCCAAGGGTGCCAGTTTTTATCCGATGATTTATCCAAATCATCGGATTTTTTTATGCCTGCTTATTTCTGATGATCGCTTCACTGAGGCTGTGTTTTTGGAGCCTCAGCATCAATCGGCGATTCCTCCAGGGTTGTTGCGGCGGGCGCCAGCCAGGATTGTAAGACCGCTTTTAATTCATCAAGTCCCGTGTATTTCAAGGAAGAAAAACATTGCACGCTGACCAGTTGATGAAGGTTGGCTTGCTTGAGTTGTTTTTGCACCGCAAACAGCGAGTTGTTGGCCTGCATGCGGCTGAGTTTGTCGGCTTTGGTGAGCAAAATATGGACCGGCATATTGCCCTTGATAGCCCAGTTCAGCATGGTGGTATCAAATTCCTGCAGCGGGTGGCGTATATCCATCAGCAGGATTAACCCCTGCAAGCATTGGCGCTTTTGCAGGTATTCGGATAAATCGCGCTGCCATTTTTCTTTTTGATCGCGCGATACCTTGGCATAGCCATAGCCAGGCAGGTCTACCAGGCGTTGCGTATCACTTACATTGAAGAAGTTAATCAGTTGGGTGCGCCCCGGTGTTTTACTGGTGCGCGCCAGCTTTTGGTTGGTCAAGGCGTTAATGGCGCTGGACTTGCCCGCGTTGGAGCGACCGGCAAAGGCGACTTCATAGCCGGTTTCGGGCGGGCACTCGCGAATGCTGGGCGCGCTCTTGGTGAAGTAAGCCTTGGTAAATACGATCTCGGTCAAGATAATAACCCTTCAAAATAGTGTGTTATTAGCGCGTTGGTAATATAATGCCCGCGCTTTTACGGGCCGCCGTGCGCGCCAAAAGTGGGATTCATGAGGAATAGGGGTGAGATTGTAGCTTGTTGACTTGTCATTAAGCGAACCTAACCCGGATTTCTTGCGTATATACTTGCAACCAAAGACGCACGCATAACAATCAGATTCATCGATCAAATCGGATTAGCCAATGAAACATATCGTACGAAATGCACTTTTATCGCTGGGTTTGGTAGCTGTCGCCCAGGGCGCTATGGCTGCTGGTGATGCTACTGCGGGTGCGGCCAAGGCAGCTGTGTGTGGCGCATGTCACGGTGCCGACGGCAATAGCCTGGTTGGGACCTTCCCGAAATTGGCTGGTTTGGGTGAGAAGTATCTTCTTAAGCAGTTGCACGACATTCAGGCGTGGGATCTGGAACAAGACGCTGCCAAAAAAGCCACTACCGGCCGCAAAGTGCCAGAAATGGTAGGCTTGCTGGCCAATTTGAATGATCAGGATCTGGCGGATATCGCCGCTCACTTTGCCGCACAAACTATGCAATTGTCCGGCTCCAAGCCGCTGGAAGTTCAGGTTAACTCCGGTTTGAAAGTGGATGCACTGGCACTGGGTCAACGCACCTACCGCGCAGGTAATATCGCTACTGGTGTGCCAGCGTGTACCGGTTGTCATACCCCCGATGGTAAAGGCAACGTTGCTGCAGGCTTCCCGCGTTTGAGTGGACAGCACCCGGAATATATTGAGAAACAACTGCGTGCGTTCCGCGCGGGTGATCGTACTAACGATGGCGATCAAATGACAATGCGTTCAGTGGCTGCCCAGTTGAGCGATGCAGAAATTGTTGCATTGGCTAACTACATTGCCGGTTTGCATTGATCGGACAATCGTTAACATGTGTTAAAAAAGGCGACTCTGGTCGCCTTTTTTATATCTGCTCTTTACAGATAGGACCTCGAGTCGCAGAATCCGGCCCAAGCTGGGAACTAGTCAGCGCAGTACAGGACTAATCTCACAGGTTTTTGCGCGATATTAGATTAACAACAATGACAGTTTGAGGAGTGGTTTATGCGTATTTTGGTTGCCCTGTTAGGGCTGGTGTTTTCGCTGAGTGCCTGTGCGCAGGAGTCAGCCGATACTTATAAAGAAGGTCAGCACTACATTACATTGGAGCAGGTGGTACGTACGGCTGACCCGAGCAAGATTGAAGTGGCGGAGGTGTTTGCCTACTCTTGTCCACACTGTTTTGATTTTGAGCCCATGTTGCAGGCCTGGGAGAAAAAGCAGCCGCAAGACGTATACCTGGCTCAGACTCACGCCATGTGGAACCCACAAATGGAACCATTGATCCGCGGTTACTACACCTCGGTCGCCCTTAAAGTGAAAGAAAAAACCCATATGGCGGTATTCAACACCCTGCATTTGGAGCGCAAGCAACTCAATAGCGCGGAGCAATGGGCGGATTTCTTTACTACCTATGGCGTAGATAAAGAAAAAGCTTTGAGCACCTACAATTCATTTGGTGTTACCAGCCAGATCAAACAAGCCGAGGCGCGTGCGCGCAGCTACAAAATTACCGGTACCCCGGAAATGGTTGTGGATGGCAAATATCGCATCAGTTCACGCTTGGCCGGCGGCCATGCAGAGATGCTGAAAGTGGTTGATTTCCTGGTCGCCAAGGTTCGTGCTGAGCGTGCCGGCAAAGCGCCAGCCCAGTAATCCGGATTAGTCCTTTCTATCGCACAACCCGCGCAGCCTTGGGCTGCGCGGGTTTTGTTTTTTTATGTCGCTGGAAATGTGATTTAGCCACCAGTGACTATACTGAATTTCACCCATTTCAATGCCTCGATCCAGCAGGTCCCTATAGGTTTTATGACAGTCAACTCAAGCGATAAAAACAACTGGCGCGAAAAGTACCTCAATGCCCTTGATGAACAGGAGCAGCTTGAAAAAAAGTTTGCCGAACAACAGGCGATTTTGCGCAGCGCGCTGGTTCGCGTCAGCGTTGCAGCCGATGGGCAGGATGATGTTCTGGATAAAATCCTGGCAGCGCTGCGCGAAAAATTGCGTGGCGATATGAGTGCGGTCGATATGGCCGATATGCTGGTGCAACTGGAGCGTGCCGCGTTGGGGTTTGAGGCGCATCGCGAGCAGGGCACCCAGGATGTTCGTCAGGCGCTGATGGACATCACCAAGCCCTTGCAGCAATTCAAATTGTCGCGTGGTGTGCGCAAGGCGCTTGGCGATTATCTGGCCCAGTTACCCCAGCGCAGTAAAAAAGTGCGCCTCTATCCGGCGTTGTTACAGCAACTGGCGGAGATTCAACAGCAGGCACTGAGTGAAATCGAGCAGCCCAAAACCGGTTTCTTTGACCGTCTGCTCGGTGCCAAAACTGTGCCTGGCTCAGTGCCAGCGGTAGATTCCCCCGAGGATCTGTCCGAGGATGCGGCGGTGTTGGAAGCGGCGAGTGCAGCCTTGGAACCACATCGGGAAGAGGCGCGGCAGTCACTGAATATCAAACCGCGCGCCAGCAGTCAGGTGCCTGACCTTGCCCCTGAATACGCCGCTGAAATTGCCCGCGTGCTCAATGAATTTTTATTCAGCCTTGAAAACGAAGTGGCGATTAAAGAAAAGGTTGAGGCCATTCGGCAAAAAGTCGATCAAGGGTTGGCGCAGACGGCATTGATTCCAACGCTGGAAGCGGTGCGCGATTTGGTGATGGAAGCTTACCTGGCGGCCAATCAGGCATTTGCCAATTACCTGAAAAACGTCAATCAGGAGCTGGCAGAAATTTATGCGCTGCTAGGCGGCGCGGTAAAAAATAATCAGCAGGAACTCGCCGCATCGCGCAAATTGCAAGACGATGTAATGCGTGAAATGAGCGATTTGGAAACCAGTACTGACAGTGCCACCGACATTAATCAACTCAAAGACAGGGTTAAATCCCAAATTGGCAATATTCGCCAGGCGATTGACCAATACCAGCACAATGACGCGACCCAGAATCAATTGGCTCAGCAGTTGGCTACCCTGAGTGAAAAAGTTAAATTGATGGAAGACGAGGCGGAAAAAAATCATTCCAGTTTAGAAAAACATCGCTACAAAGCACTGCATGACCCACTCACTGAATTACCTAACCGCGAAGCCTATAATGAGCGCGCCACCGCCGAAGTGCTGCGCTGGCAACGCTATCAGCGCCCTTTGACTATCGCTATTTTTGATATCGATTATTTTAAAAAAATTAACGACAACTTTGGTCATCAAGCGGGTGATAGGGTGATTAAAGTGATTGGTCGTTCCATTGCCAAACGGTTGCGCGAAGTAGATTTTTTCTGTCGTTATGGCGGTGAGGAATTTGTCGCCTTTATGCCCGAGACAGATGCGGAATCCGCATTAGTCGTACTGGAAAAAGTGCGTGAAGCAATTGCCAAGGCGGCATTCAATTACAAGAATCAACCCATGTCCATTACCCTGTCTATTGGTTTGACCGACTTTGTGACGGGTGATGATTTAGCCAGTGCATTTGAACGCGCCGATAAAGCGCTTTACCGCGCCAAGTCAAACGGGCGCAATCGCTGTGAACTTCTCAAAGGGACATCGGAATGAACGCATGGTTTGGTGTAAAAAAATACCTTGTTGCGTCAGGTTTTTATGTGTTGTCACAAGCGGTTGCGGCGGCACAGTTGAATGCCACCATTGTGGACGTCCAAGGCGCACCGCTGGATGACGCCGTAGTTGCGCTGATTCCAGCGCAGCAACCGGATTACAATTCGCTGCCCACGGCGATTATGGATCAGCGGCAAAATATGTTTGTGCCCAAGGTGTTGGCGATTCGCACCAATACCCAAGTGCGTTTTCCCAACAGCGATGATGTGCGCCATCACGTCTATTCCTTCTCGCCAGCGAAAAAATTTGAATTGCGCCTCTATCATGGCATGACGGCGGAGCCTGTGGTGTTTGATAAATCGGGCACAGTCGTTTTGGGGTGTAATATCCACGACTCCATGGTGGCTTATATTTATGTTGTGGACACGCCTTATTTTGCCAAGAGCGATGCCTCTGGCCAGTTACACATCACAGCACCTGCCGGTGACTATAAACTGCAGGTGTATCACCCGCGGTTGAGCGGCGATTATCCAGAGTCTAGCTTGCAGTTAAGTGATGCCACACCATCGCAACAAACCATCACGTTACAACCGTTAAGTGACTCCGCTGGCGATGCGCCAACGGATGAACTCTCCACGTTGTTTTAACGGGAATGCGCAATGCCAAAATTTAGTTATCTGCTCAAATTACTGACTTTTTTAATTGGGCTGGTTATTGCGCTGGAAACTATTTCCTACCTCGCGACACGGGTCATCATCAACAAAGCAGTCACACAAAATGCGCGCGCGGAATTGTTGGCGGGCGGTGAATTGTTTTCGCGGATTATGCAAAAAAACGCTGAGCAACTAGCCCTCTCGGTAAAAGTGCTTACGGAAGACTTTGGTTTTAAAGATGCTGTAGCGACCAATGATGAAAAAACCATTGCTTCGGCCCTGATGAATCACTCGGCGCGGGTCAAAGCCGATATCGGTGTGATGATAGGCAATGATGGCAAGCTGGTGGCGAGCGACGAAAAATTTGCCTTGCAGTTGGACAACGAGTTTGCCGGCTTGCAAGCCCAGGCACAGGTGCGCGGCCAGGCCTACGACATTATTTTTATCGACGGCCATGCTTATCAATTTGTGATGTTTGCGGTAAAGGCGCCGGTTGTTATCGGGCTTGCAGGCATGGGGTTTGAAATCAAACAGGATTTCAGTGCAGAGTTGCGCAAGCTGACCGGACTTGAAGTGTCTTTTGTCAGTCACTTGGACAATGAATTTCACTACTTGAACGGCACATTGCAGGATGAACAACCGAACAATTTGATTGCACAATTGGCATTGAATGAAAAATTGGGCGATGTTTTTATCTATGACGATTTTATTTCCCTCGCCGTACCTGCCACGCGCCAAAACCAGCAGCTCATTGCGGTATTGCAGGTACCACTGAGCCATGCGCTATCGCATTTCTCACATTTGAATGTGCAGCTGTTTATTTTGGCTTTGGTATTTTCCCTGTTGGCGGGGGTTGCGGCATTATTTTTAGCGCGCAGTGTAACGCGCCCGGTTACCCTGCTGGCCACCATTGCCCGGCGTATTGCCGGTGGTTTTTACTCAACGCCCATTGCGGTGAACTCTGCCGATGAACTGGGTGACCTGGCGCGCGCTTTTATCACTATGCAAAAAGCGATTGGCGAGCGCGAACAGCAAGTGCTGTATCAATCGGAGCACGATCCTCTCACCGGGCTTCCCAATAGACTATTAATTTTTCCCCGTTTAGAAGATTCCATTTCGCGCTCAAAGCCGCTGCAGCAATCAGTGTTTTTGTTAGTGATTGATATTAAAAACTTCACCCAGATTAACGATGAACTGAGTCAGGAAATTGGTGATGCGGTATTGCGCGAGGTCGGGCAAAAAATTGATCGCCTGCTCAATTACGGCGAAGTATTGCGGTTGGGGAGCGATGAGTTCCTGGCTATTTTAATGGCGCCGGACAAAGCCGCGATTGACGAATGGGTTGAGTTAATTCACGCCGCATTTAAAACACCTTTGCAGGTCAGTGGTATTCAGGTGAGCGTTGAGATGAATATCGGTATAGCGGCCTACCCGGAGGATGCTGATTCGGCCGACTCCCTGTTGCGCCGTGCCAATCTTGCCTTGAACCATGGGCGCAACAGCGAACAGCGCAGTTGCTGGTATCAATCCGGGTGGGATGAAAAGCACCTGCGGCGCTTGCATTTATTCCGCGAATTTGAAACCTCCTTGAATGCCGGCCATATCAGTTTGTATTACCAGCCTAAAATCAATTTGGAGCAGCCCGATACACTGGGTGCAGAAGCGCTGGTGCGCTGGCATCACCCCGAATTGGGTTTTATCAGCCCGGATGAATTTATCGGGGTAATTGAAAGCTCGGGGCAAATTACTATTCTCACGCGCTGGGCATTAAAAACGGCCATAGCGCATTTACGTCAGTTGTTGGATGAGCAGATAAAAATTACCTGCTCTGTGAATCTCTCGGCATTGGATTTACTGGTGGATGAATTGCCAGCCTATGTGGCCGAATTGTTACAGTCACAGCGTGTACCGGCAGAAAATCTGGTGCTGGAAATAACCGAGAGCGCGATTATGCGCGAGGCAGATAAATGCCTGAACAATTTGCGCCGCTTGCGCGATCTGGGTTTGACCTTGTCGATTGATGATTTTGGGACAGGTTATTCATCGCTATCACAATTGAAAAAGTTGCCGGTCTCTGAATTAAAAATTGATAAGTCATTTATTTTGAATTTGGATTCCAGTGAAGACGACCAACTCATTGTGCGCTCCACTATTGAGTTGGGGCATACCCTCGGCTTGAGTGTAACGGCAGAAGGCGTTGAATCCGAAGCGATTAAGGCCCTGCTAAAACATTATGGTTGCGATACTGCGCAAGGCTATTTATACAGTAAGCCATTACCGGCAGCAGAATTTATCCGCTGGGTACACACCTATCTTATAGGGCTTGGACGATGAAAAAAATAATCGGGGGGCGTGCCTGGTTTTGCGCGCTGTTACTGCCTTCGCTGCTGATTGCCCCAACACTGGCAGCGGCGGAATTGGTATCCGACAAAATAACTCGCAGCCGGTTATTGGCGACGGGCGGCGCCTCTACTATTGAGGGCAGTGCGGGCGGCGGCATAGTGCCTATGGCTGTGCTTGCTGGTTATGGTGCACAGGAAGAACAAGGGGCCGTGGCCTTTGCCAGTTATGTGGATACTGGCGATTACCAATTGGAAGTCGTGGGTGGCAGTTGGAGTTGGCGTAATCGGGTGGAGTTGTCTATTGCCCAACAAACCTTAGCGCACGAATCGCTGACGGCGGCGTTGAGTTTACCGACGGATTCCATCAGCCAGCGCATTATTTCTGC
>JACCDS010673275.1_pt1 | contig 20564 bp, 14 predicted proteins | sample 7446441 | NCBI WGS metagenome assembly JACCDS01 (sample SAMN15323445, study PRJNA562643) | freshwater metagenome | isolation source: river surface water | place: USA:Blue River Watershed | collected 2017-08-17
GATACAAGCCTTTGGGGTGCCGATTTAAGCGCGCTACCCGGTTTTGAGCAAGCCGTACAGAAATACGTATAAATCCTATGAAAGCATTTTTAAACGAAGATTTTTTATTGCAAACGCCCACGGCGCAGAAATTATATCATGATTTTGCGGCATCTATGCCCATCATCGATTACCATAATCACTTGGTTCCCCAGCAAATCGCTGAGGACAAGCAGTTTGACAACATCACGCAAATCTGGTTAGCCGGCGATCACTACAAATGGCGTGCGATGCGTGCACATGGTGTCGATGAAAAATACATTACGGGCAATGCAAGTGACGAGGAGAAATTCATGAAGTGGGCAGAAACAGTGCCTTATACCATGCGTAACCCGTTGTATCATTGGACTCATTTAGAATTACAACGTTATTTTGGCGTTACGGAATTATTGAATGCGGAATCAGGTAAACGTATTTATGACCATTGCTCTGCCCTACTTCGTACGAAGGAATATTCGGTCAAAAATCTATTGTTGAAAATGAACGTGAAGGCGCTTTGTACGACGGATGATCCGATCGATAATTTGGCTTATCATAAACAAATTGCGGCAAGTGGATTTGCGATCAAGGTATTGCCCACTTTCCGTCCGGACAAAGCGATGGGTGTGGATGATGAAATCGTGTTTATTGAATATGTCAATGCGCTCGCGGAAGCTGCCGGGGTAAGTATTCGGACATTGGCCGACTATAAATCAGCGATTAAATCACGTCACGATTTCTTCCATGCAGCAGGTTGTCGTTTAAGTGATCATGGGCTTGAGCATATTTACGCGGAGGATTTTACGGAGGATGAAATCGAGCATATTTTTGAGCGATTAATCACAGGAAAAACCCTGAATAAAAAAGAAAAATGGCAGTTCAAATCGGCGATGCTGATTTATTTCGCACACTTGGATCATGCACGTGGATGGACACAACAATTCCATTTAGGTGCGATTCGTAATAATAATGCACGTTTATTAGGTGCTTTGGGACCAGATACGGGATTCGATTCAATCGGTGATTTCGAGCAGGCGAAACCATTATCGGCATTCTTAAATCGACTGGATTCAACGAACCAATTAGCCAAAACAATTTTATATAATTTGAACCCGCGGGACAATGAATTATTGGCCACCATGACGGGTAATTTCCAAGATGGAACCATCGTAGGCAAAATGCAATTTGGATCTGGCTGGTGGTTTTTGGACCAAAAAGATGGCATGGAGAAGCAGATCAATGCGCTTTCCAATATGGGGATGTTGAGTCACTTTGTGGGCATGTTAACGGACTCACGTAGTTTCCTTTCTTTCCCTCGTCATGAGTATTTCCGCCGAATCTTGTGTAATTTGATCGGCAATGATGTGGAAAATGGCGAATTGCCAGCTGATATGCCTTGGTTAGGGAAATTGGTGCAAGACATTTCGTACACCAACGCATCTGAATTTTTTAATTTCGAATAAGCATGAAAAAAGTAGTCACCTTCGGAGAAATCATGGGCCGCTTAAGCCCTCCGGGTTATGGTCGTATTATACAGGCACAATCACTTAACATCACGTATGGTGGTGGCGAGGCAAATGTTGCGGGTGGTTTAGCCCATTTAGGGATTCCTGCCAAACACGTTACACGTTTCCCTGCCAATGAACTAGGTAAAGCTGCGGCTGGATATTACGCACAAGTGGGTGTAGATACGTCCGACATGGTTTTCGGCGAAGGGCGCTTAGGTTTATATTTTGTGGAATTTGGTGCAGCAATGCGCCCGAGTAAAGTAACCTATGATCGGTCTGATTCGGCATTTGCCAATTTGGATCCTTCCGAATTTAATTGGACTGAAATCTTCCAAGATGCTTGTTGGTTCCACTGGACTGGCATTTCTCCAGCTATCTCAGAATCTGCTGCGCAAACCTTACGCGAAGCGATTGCGGTAGCAAATGCGATGGGAATCACTGTTTCGGCGGATGTAAACTACCGAAAAAACTTGTGGAAATATGGCAAAACGGTTCAAGAAGTTATGCCTGAATTGATTGCGGGATGTGACATCATTGTGTGCGGTAAAGGAGATGCGGAAGATATTTTAGGGATAGTTCCGGATGGATCGACCAAGAGTGGTTGGCATTCTGTCTGCAAACAGATCAAAGAACAATTTCCACGGTTAAAGAAAATCATCAACACGAAGCGTGGTCAAATCTCGGCTTCACAAAATACGCTTTCGGCAACTTCCTTTGATGGAAATAAGGTATTGAAATCAGAAACGGTCGAGATCAGCCAAATCGTTGATCGCATCGGTGGCGGTGACGCATTCATGGCCGGTTACATTTACGGAAATTTAATTTATCAAGACGAAGCACAGTCGTTGGCATTTGCCGTGGCCGCTTCGGCATTGAAACATACGATTGAGGGGGACATTAATTTGGCCAACTTAGATGAAATAGAAACAGTAATGAAAGGCGACTTGAGTGGTCGTTTAAATCGATAATTATGGCCAGAAATAGTTCGGCGGTGGTATACCAGCGCATTTCAGAAACTCCTATCGTTCCTTTATTTTTTAACGCGGATTTGGGCGTAGCGCAATCGGTCTTAAAAGCATGTTATGATGGAGGCATTCGCGTATTTGAATTCACGAATCGTGGAGCGGAAGCACCTGCCATTTTTGCCAAATTAATCGATTTTTGCGAGAAGGAATGTCCGGATTTGGTCTTGGGTATTGGTACGATTTACGATGCCAAACAAGCCTCAGAATTCATTCAAATGGGTGCTGATTTCATGTTGCAGCCTTTCACGACTCCGGAAGTAGGTGAAGTTTGTGCTAAACACGATGTGCCTTGGATGCCAGGAACAATGACCTTAACGGAGATTCGCAATGCGGAAGTATTGGGGGCGAAGATTGTCAAAATATTCCCGGGTAATGTCGTTGGCCCTGCCTTTGTTAAGGCGATCAAAGGACCGATGCCACATACTAAAATTATGGTGACGGGTGGTGTGGAGCCCACGCACGAAAGCATGAAAACTTGGTTTGATGCGGGTGCAGCTGTGGTAGGAATGGGGTCACAATTATTCCCTCCTGCCTTAATTGCCAAACAAGATTATCAAGGAATTTCGAATACGATTAGTGATTTAATAAAAATTTATCGGGGCTTATAGGTCTCACCCACAAACACGCTAAACCATGAATAAAATAGGAACGTACCGCTGGCGAATTTGCGCATTGCTGTTTTTCGCTACGACGATTAATTACTTGGATCGCCAGGTGATTGGTCTTTTGAAACCAGTCTTAGAAGATCAGTTCAACTGGTCGGAGACAGATTATTCGAATATAGTCATCACTTTTCAGGCGGCTTATGCCATCAGTTTATTGGGTTTTGGTGGGATTATTGATCGCATTGGAACGAAGTTAGGTTATACGATTTCGATTATTGTTTGGAGCATCGCGGCGATGTTGCATGCATTGGCTACAGGAACATTGAGTTTTGCATTTATGCGTGGCTTATTGGGCTTAGGAGAGGCAGGTAATTTCCCAGCTGCGATTAAGACCACTGCGGAATGGTTTCCTAAAAATGAACGTGCTTTAGCGACAGGTATTTTTAATTCGGGAGCAAATATTGGGGCTGTTGCAGCACCTATTTTGGTGCCTTGGATTTTAGGGATATACGGTTGGGAAATGGCCTTTATTGTCACTGGTGCCATTGGATTCATATGGTTAATTTTCTGGTGGTTTTACTACGAGGTTCCATCGAAGCACAAGATGCTTTCGAAGGAAGAATTCGAATACATTCATGCGGATAAAGAGGAGAAAGATGAGAATCAGGATCCAGTAAAGTGGGGCCGTTTATTTGGCTTTAGACAAACATGGGCTTTTGTATTCGGTAAGATGTTTACAGATCCAATCTGGTGGTTTTTCTTGTTCTGGTTGCCTTCATATTTCAGTGAGCGTTTCCATTTAGATTTGAAAAAGCCGAGTTTGGAATTAATCATTGTTTATACGGCCACGACGATTGGAAGTATTGGTGGTGGCTGGTTATCTGGTTATTTAATCAACAAAGGTTGGCCTTCATTTAAAGCTCGTAAATTCTCGATGTTGGGTTTTGCCTTGGCGGTTGTACCGATCATGCTCGCACGTTACTGCGAGAATATCTGGCAAGCCGTGGGCTTAATTTCATTGGCTGCTGCGGCGCATCAGGCGTGGAGTGCGAACATCTATTCGATTGCGACAGACATGTTCCCGAAAAAGGCCGTGAGTTCGGTGATTGGAATCGGAGGAATGGCTGGATCTGTAGGTGGCATCTTCTTCCCAATGATCGTAGGTGCTTTACTCGATAAATACAAGTTATTAGGTAATATCAACGACGGCTATAATATCATCTTCTTGCTTTGTGGAAGTGCCTATGTGTTAGCGTGGCTGATTATTTATACCTTGGCGCCGAAGTTAGAAACGGCGAATATCGATTAATTGATATACTTTTTTTATGCTCCCGGCGTTAGCTTTGGCACACCTTCAAGGTGTGCCAAAGCTTAAGGAGTATCCACATTCCTTTAAGATTTCATAATACTCCGTTAATTAAGGCCTTATATACAGGACGTATTTTTGTTAAACGAAAATACATGCCATGCGGCCAACCTATAAGACAATCGTCATCTCCGACTTACACCTAGGGAGTAAAGGAGCAAAAGCCAAAGAAGTCAACGAATTTCTGAAGTCCAATTCTTGCCACCAATTGATTCTCAATGGAGACATCATCGATGGATGGCAATTGAAAAAAGGGGGTTCTTGGAAAAAGAAACATACCGGATTCTTCCGTGCTGTGTTAAAAATGATGGACCGTTTTGATACGGAAGTTATTTACTTACGTGGAAATCACGATGACTTTTTGGATCAAATCTTGCCCTTGAAAATTGGCAAACAATTCTCAATCCGTCAAGATTATATGTTGGCCTCACACGGCAAAAAATATTTCATCACACACGGTGATATATTCGATAGCATAACGAGCCAAATGAAGTGGCTTGCCTATTTGGGAGATATCGGCTACACGTTTTTATTGTGGTTGAATAAGTGGTATAATCAATACCGCAGCTGGCAAGGCAAACCTTACTATTCTTTATCCCAAGTCATTAAGCAAAAGGTGAAAGCGGCCGTAAATTTCATCTCCGATTTCGAGGAGAAATTAGCCGAACTAGCCAAAGCGAAAGGTGCTGATGGCATTATTTGTGGCCACATTCACAAAGCAGAAATCAAGCAAATCGATGGAATTACTTACATGAACTCAGGGGATTGGGTGGAGTCTTTAACTGCCTTGGTGGAGACACATGCAGGTGAATGGAAATTAATTGATTATCCTAGTTTTGATTTAAAATCTGAATTATCAGACATATGGGCAGATTCATCTTTACCGTCCAAGGAGAAGGTCGCGGTCATTTAACGCAGGCAATCTCATTAACACAAATTGCCCGGGATGCTGGGCACGAGGTGGTTGGTTATGCCGTGGGTTCATTCCAAGGAAGGAAGATTCCAGCCTTTTTTGCACAGTTTATAGGCGACACCCCCTTGATTCAATACGAAAGCCCGTCGATCAACTATGGCAAAGGGAAGTCGGTGCAATTAGGTAAAACGGCCCTACAGGCATTTACCAAGTTTGTGACCTACTGGAAAAGTGCGACTCAGTTGGGTGAATTTATAGAGGAATTGCAACCTGATGGCATTGTCAATTTCTACGAGTCGATTACGGGATTATATAATCTGAAGACGGGTTCTAAGATTCCGTGTATGTCGATTGGCCATCAATATTTATTGCTCAGTGCGCATTTTGAATCAATCCCAGAAAAAGCCATTGACCGGTTTTTACTTAATGTGAACACGAAGATTACGGCAATTGGTTCTCGTAAATTATTGGGCTTATCGTTCCGCGCTATGCCCAATGATCCAAAACGCAATATCATTACGGTTCCACCTTTATTACGCCAAGAGGTCAAATCGATTCAAACTCAAACCGGAGAAAGGTGGTTAGCTTACCTGACGCACTACCGCCTTGCGGATGAAATCATGGCTTGGTCGGCACAAAATCCAGAGGTGCAATTGGATTGCTTTTGGGATAATCCAACACGCAAAACGGAATATCAATATTCGGATTCATTGACTTTTCATCCGATTGACGCCGAAAAATACCTAACCAAAATGACCACTTGTGCGGGATTAATTTCGACAGCTGGATTTGAGTCGGTAGCAGAAGCGATGTACTTGGGTAAACCGGTGATGATGGTTCCTGTACCCAATCACATTGAGCAAATGATCAATGCGCATGATGGCGAATTATCAGGTGCGGGTGTTCAAGCAAGAAGCTTTGACTTATCTATATTTAAAGACTATTTGCCTAAACACGAATCGGTTCAAGCTACATTCCAGCATTGGGTTGCGCAAGCTAATTTTGCCTATCAAATGACTGATTTAATTCGTAAGCCAGCCACAGAAATGAACGCAATCAGCCCACGAAATGAGGGTGGCTTGTCGGCAAGCTGGTAAAAGATCGTTTAATTTAATGATGAAGTAAATGCAAAAAGCCGAAGGAAATTTTCCTTCGGCTTTTTTAATTTTCAACCAATAAATACATTAAAACGTGTAACGCGCTCCTGCTTGCATTTGCCATCTAGAACCTAATTGGTCAATCGAATATGGCGTTGTAGGAACTGCAAATTTATATGTTGGATCAGCGGCAGTACCCGAATTCACACGAGACAAACCTAAACTTGCTGTCGAGTTAAAGGTGTTTGGCGAGAAGTAAATACGGCCCCAATCTTTATTCAATAAATTCGTTGCGTTGATGATATCTAATGAGAACTGCAATTCGTGTCCTTTGGCCATTGGAATGCTATGTGATATCTTCATATCCACAGTGGTATTCCAAGGCGTGCGACCTCCGTTACGCTCCGTAAAGTCTCCTTTACGCGTGCTCAAATATGGATCTGCATTAATAAAATCCATAAAAGCTTTAGCCTGTGCAGTAGATGATCCTAGCTTAGAATCTGAAACTAAATAACGAGCTGCTTCTGTTTCATCTTTGAAAACATAGGCCAATCCTGCTGCTTGTGGTGTATTTGAGATGTTTCCATTCACAAATCCCCAGGTAAATGGAGCACCTGATTGAGCACTGAATACACCAGAGATGGTTGTCGACCCTGCCTTCTTCCACGCTTTCGTGTAACCAAATTGACCAATAATCCGGTGGCGAATATCAAAGTTTGAATAAGACAACACTGGGTTATTAGGATTCAAAGATTGATTCAATTGCCAGTTCGACTCCATCGAGTTACGGATACCGTTTGTTAAATCATAGCTTTGGCCGAATGTATAAGCTGCCATAAAATTGAATCCAAAGTCATACGCTTTTGTTACTTGAGCTGTTAAGCTATAACGGTGACCTTGTGATGTATTTGACAATTCATATGCATTGGCAAAAGCCGTATTTAATTTTTGACCTGTTGATCCGCCTGATAAGTAAATTGGCATTTGACGATTCACATCATAGCTGTAATATCTAACCGAATCCTTCAAGTTAACCATCTGGAATTTCAAGTCATTCAATGTCTTTGTGAAGATCCCTTCCAACGTAATTTTGTAGCCATTAATCGTATGGTCAACTGCAAAACTACTTCTCCATACCTGTGGCATTTTGAAATTGTTGGCCATTGCATCAACCTGCGTTAAGCTTTTCTGACCGTTTGAGAACGCAAAGTTTTTGGCACCTACTTTCAAAACATCTCCTACATTCTTACCCGCTACATTGTTCACGTCAAACGCTCCGAAACCAACACCATCATTATAGAACGCATAACCCAACCAAGCAAATGGAATACGACCCGTAAATACACCCGTACCACCACGTAAAATCACAGAACGATCACCTTTCACATCATAATTAAATCCTAAACGTGGAGAAATTAACACCTGTCCAAAAATCGAATTAGATACTTTGTTCAAAGGTGTTGCAGCCGTGAAAGTTGTTCCTGCATTTGGATCCGCATTTGTCGTTGCCAATTTTGGACTCAAGTTTGGTGAGTCTGTACTAGCTACGTCAAAGCGAATGCCTGGAGATAATTTGAAATTATCCGTTACTTGAATCTCGTCTTGCGCATAGATACTGTATAAGCCTACGTTAAATGTCGCATATGGATTATTGTAAATATAATCACGGTCATTGTTTGTGAAGCTGTAAGATCCACGAACACGGTTTACGTTAGACGCTAAGAAATCAGCCACACTCTTGTAAGATACACGACCATTCCATGAGTTAACAAAACCATAATTGATGTTGTATAATTCATTGTGTGTACCGATCAAAAACGTGTGATCCCCTTTAAACCAAGTAAAGTTATTTGTGAATTCAAATGTCTTTTGCTTCATGTTGAAGACAGTCGCCTCACGCTCATTACCTAAGAAAATCGTCCCGCCATTAGCAGCAATTTCTACTTGTGGGAAAGCAAAGTTGTTACTTGAAGGCGTACGATAATCCTGAATATCTGAGAAGCCTAAGATTAAGCTGTTGGATGCATTACCAAAGTGGCTTTTTAATTCCGCTACTGTTGAGTTCGTTTGGTTATGCTGCGTAAAGTCCATAGATGCAAAACGGAAGTTAGCCGCATCGCGCTCTAAGTTAGAAGCTTGAGACTTAACAAAACTGTTACGAATTGACAATTGGTGTTTTTCAGAAATGTTCCAATCTAGACGATTGAAGAATTTATTGCTTTGAGAATAGATAGCATAGTCACCGAAGGCACCTGCATCAAAACCATAATTCGTCTTCACGAAATCTGAAATTTGATTCGCCGTTGCCAAATCAATGACACCACCTTGCGCACCTGCTTTATAAAATAAAGGCTCGTTACGACGCGTTACTTCTTCGTTTGTAAACCAAAACAATTTGTTCTTGATTAAAGGTAAGCCAAGACGGAAACCTGTTTGGTAATCTGAATATCCACTTGGAATGGCAGCGCCATCACCTGCGTTATTAGGACCCGTTAAAAATGCGTTACGACCATAACCATATACGGAACCTTTCACTTGGTTGGTACCCGTACGTGTTACTGCGTTAATGGAACCTCCTGTAAAGTTTCCGATTTTTACATCATAAGGTGCTACGTAAACTTGTACATCTTGAATCGCATCTAACGAAATTGGGTTTGTGCGTGTGCTTGAACCTGGCATTCCTGAAGTTCCTGATTGACCACCTAATGATGGGCTAAATCCAATGGCATCATTGTTGATCGTTCCATCAACTGTTACGTTATTGTAACGAAAGTTTGTTCCTGCAAATGAATTGCTTGAGCTTCCTTGAGGAGTCAAACGTGTCATATCGGTCAAACTACGGTTTAAAGTTGGAACAGCTTTAATCGCTGTTTCACTCAATGTAGTAACAGAACCTGTACGAGTACCTCCCTTATCTGCCTTTACAACAACCTCAGTTAACGTTGTTGTTTCTTCCGAGATGACCACATTAACATTCGGGTTAGACCCTAGAGTTAAATTTAAGTTTTCAGCTTTGAAGGTTTGATAACCAACAAATGAAACTGTCAAAGTATACGGACCACCTGGATTCATGTTGGCCAAAACGAAATGACCGTCAATCTGGGTTGCAACACCGTAGCGCGTACCCGTAGGTGTATGCACTAAAACGACGTTGGCACCTGGAATTTCTTCCCCTTTGGCATCCTTAACTTTTCCGCTAACAGTTGATGTGGTAATCTGTGCATTTGCGTCAAATGCGAAAACAGATAATGTGATGATCATCAGCGCGATTGCTGATTTACAATAATTGTACATTTTTTATATTGGTTGTTTTAACGCTGCAAAGGTAGTACGAGCCCAATATTCCAATGTTAAGGAATTGTTAACAGAATGTAATCGAAATGTTAATATAAGGGGCTGTGGCACAAAAAAGGGCCCTAAATGAATCTAGGGCCCTTAAGTATAAAATTATAATTGTTATTATCCAGCAATCCAGCGGAACAAAACAAATAAAGTAGCAGATAATATCACAGTTACAGGCAAGGTTAAGATCCAAGCTAATACGATACTTTTAACGGTTCCACCTTGTAAATTTTTAATACCGCGATTGGCAACCATCGTACCGGCGATACCTGATGATAATACGTGTGTTGTACTTACGGGCCATTTGTAAGCGGTAGCTAAACCGATTGTCAACGAGGCAATTAATTCTGCCGAAGCACCTTGTGCATAGGTTAAATGGTTCTTACCAATTTTCTCGCCGATGGTCACAACAATACGTTTCCAACCTACCATCGTTCCAAGACCAAGGGATAGAGCGACAATCCACATCACCCAAGCAGGGGCAAAATCGGTCACTCCTGCCATACCACTAGATGAACTCGAACCGAAACTGAAGAACGGTGCTTTTTTACCAGCGGTTGCTTTTTTAAGTGCATTTAAATCTGTTGCAGAAAGTGCCACCGACTCGCTTTCGATCAATTTCTTTGCATTTTTATTGATCGTCAAAGCTGCTTTACGAATGTCAAATTTTTGTGCTGTGGTTAAGGTAGCAGGTGTAACTCCGTCAGCCAATATTACTTTTAAATCAGCGCTTGACTCAAGTATTTTGTGATAACTCTCCACCTCTTTTTCTGAAAGGGGAATCGTATCAATTTTCGAAACGATTTGTTGGACTTGCGCCAAACTTGCTTTGACTTCTGGAATATCTAAATTCGTATTCACTGCGAAATAGCCGGGCAAGAAAGCAATTAAAATAACCATCACTAAACCAATCCCTTTTTGACCGTCATTACGTCCGTGGAAAAATGAAACGAGCGTACACGTTGTTACCAAAATCGCACGAATCCACATCGGTGGCGGCGTATCTTTTTTCGGCTCTTTGAAAATAGCTTTATTAGCAATTGATTTTTTCAAGATGTACATTAAGATGATCGCTAAGGCAAAACCAAATAAGGGCGACAATAATAAAGCTTGACCGATCTCTATCGCCTTGTCCCAATTGATAGCCGAAACTCCTTTATTCGAATTTTCAGGTAATAGTGCGTGACCAACTCCGATACCAATAATAGAACCAATAAGTGTATGTGAACTAGACGCTGGGATACCTAAATACCAGGTTCCTAGGTTCCATAAAATGGCTGATAATAACAGCGAAAGGGCCATCGCCATGGAATGGTACACATTGGAATCAATGAGCAATTCGGTGGGGAGTAGCCCAATAATACTCATGGTTACGCCAACTCCACCTGTCAATAGACCCAAGAAGTTCATAAAACCAGACCAAACCACGGCTTGTGAAGGCTTTAAAGAATGGGTATAAATTACAGTCGCTACCGCATTCGCAGTATCGTGAAAACCATTCACAAATTCGAATGCACAAGCTGCAAATAGACAGAAAAACAATAAAAAGAGGAGAGTTGGATCGAGTCCGAACATAGGTATTTGATTAAAGAATTCGAAATTTAGCAAAAATAAAAGAAAGCGCCCATTTCCTTATTATGGAATTGTTAAGAAAGTAGCTTGGCCAACAAATATGCTCGAGCAGACCAAAATATTATTCACGCTTTTGGCTACTAAAGGTTTTTCCCATGGCGGCAGCAACTTTGTGAATTAGCTCTTTTTGATATACTTGCTCAGTTTTTTTTACTTCACCCAATGCGGGCACATTAGCTCCAAGCATCGCATACCAAATTTCGTGGCAGTCTTTTACTTTTTCGCCGTGTGAAGTCCACTCTGATTTAATGGCATCACCACGACCATGATCTGTCGTAAATAACAGCGTTGTTTTCCCTTTGTATTCAGGGTCCGTGTTCACAAAATTCCAGATTTCGGCAATCCAAGCATCTACGCGATGGACAGCATCTAAATAATGGTTATAGGTTCCTTCATGTGCAAACTCATCCGTATCGCCATAGGAAATATACATGGCTTTTGGCTTCTTATTTTTCAAATAATCCATTGCCTGAAAATGTGTAAAGACATCTAATACTTCCGCGTTTCCGAAAGCACGAAAAGATTCTTTCGTCATACGGGATAACAAATCACTGTCTTTGGTTGTCACATAACTTTGGTATGAATCGAATGCATTAACTACGGGAAAACCGGAACGCTTTTCATTTAAGATCCGATCAAATGCATCCCAAGCACCAAATGCAGCCACCTTACCTTGGTAGGCAGGTAACGAATTCAAGTACTCAAAAAAGTTCGTGTTGGGATTCGGTTTATATTCATTTGAATTAACCTGAACATCCACCTGACCTGTTAATATCTCACTATATCCTGGATATGAAAACCAATAGGGATTAGCTACATTCACTAGGCTACCTACTCGACGGTTACCATGAATTTGACCTTGTTGCTGCATGGTAGACCATAAAAATGGCATCAATTTCTTTCGCCGTTCTTCCGCCGTTTTACCCCCATAGGTTTCGATCAAACGTAAGCTATCTCCATGATGATAGCGTTTAATTTTTACAATCGAGGAATCTAATCCGCCGAAGACTTCTTGCCAACGAAACCCGTCGGTTGTAATAACAATCACACGATGATTATCAGATTGCTGGGCAAAAGTGCCAATAGAAATTAAGGCAGCCAGGACGGTAAATTTCCACTTCATATTATATTGGTTTAGTTTCATAATCAAAGCTAATTTACACATTTAAGTGAAAGATTAACAGCATATTAATTTTCAATTAAAACAAGAAATGCCGGCAGGACACCCGCCGACATTTTCTTTATTACACCAATATAAAATCGTATTAAAAGCCAATTGTCGAAACCCAGGCTCTTTTCTTTTTGTCGTATGTCAATGTAGAATCAGGCCACTCTACATAATGTTTTAAAGTAAAATATTCACTTATTGATCCCTTTTTAACCAATTCTTTAAATAGGAAACCCCCTCGTTGATTCATCGTTTGCTCATCCATATGTGGCGTATTCGCTACTTCTTCGAAATCATCAATAGCTAATGAGTTCGGCTTTAAAGTAAATGTCCCAATAACGCCACGCCTCAAATCTTTACGACCAGCAACAGGTCTACTAACTAAATACGTAAATACACCACTCGTATCTTTGGTCAAATAAACAAAATGAAACAAGGGTAAGCGCTGAACGTACTCTGCACGAAATTGTGTTTGAAACTTAGTGGAATCCGATGCATAAAGCGCCTTTTCACTGATGATGCTAATAATATTGGTGAGTAAAGTGTCACGTTCCGAATCAGAAAAATAGTATTCAGCTTCGTCTTTGGAGTGACATGCAGAAACTGTTAAAAATGTAATTAACAGAAGACCTAGTATTCTTATCATATTGGTATTTATAAAAAAGGGCTACCCTGTTATGGTGTAGCCCTTTGGAGAATTTACTTAAGATATAACACAGAGTTAGGAGAGAATTCAGCCCAACCAGCAGTCCAATCTGAATCTTTGAATGCTCCGATGTAATCTGTAGGAGTCATTCCCGGCAATGTAGGCAATGCCGTTCCGATCAATGACTCTGAAGTCCCTGCCGTCAAAGTTAACGTAGGACGAGCTGACCATAACGCAGATGAGATACCTGTGTTCGCCGTAGATGTTAATACTTTGTTTCCAGCGATAGCTTTGAACCAATCAGATGCTTTAACGCCTGCACCAATTTCAATTGGTTTAGTTGCGACAGTTCCGGCAGAATTGGTCTTAGCAATTTGCTCTTCATCAGCTACTGCTACACCGAAACCATAAACGTTTGAATTCAAGGCTGTAAAACCAGAAGTACCCCATCCTGAAGTACCCGCTACTACTACGTTCTTAACGATCAATTCGCCGTTAGCAGCATTCGTTTTAGCAGAACCTAATTGACTATCAATATATAATCCAGTTGGGTAACCAGTAATGAATGTATTATAGATTTTCAATTTGTTGTTACGACGTAATTGCGCGCCATTTTGGAAGTTGAAATCTAAATAAGAAGAAGCCGTACCTTTCGCTCCGATAATCGAAATATTCGCAAATGTGGCAGCTGAATAAGGTGCAACTGCATCTCCCTTCGAGTTGTTATCCACCTCGAAGCCATTTGAACCTGAAGCATCTGCTAAGTTGCCATCACGGTATCCTAAACCAAACTGTACATTACCAGAGAAACCATTATCCACATCAAAGTCATCATCTGTTCCTTTGTAAGCGATCAAATATTTTGCATTCACAGTTCCACCGAACCACTCAAATGAGTCATCCAAACCGAAAGAGGCCATGATATACTCAAGCGTAGTACCTGAACCTACTGAACCCATTGTCAACGAGTTGATTTCTTGGTTTGGATTCAAAGGAATACCTGCGTACTCGATACGTACATATTTTAATGTACCTGAGTTATCGTCAGCCACTGTACCACCATGGAAACCTTTATAACCACCTTCTAATTCAACTGTACCTGTTAAGTTGTTTGGTGCTTTTCCGCAAAGAACAACTCCACCCCAATCTCCTGGAGCACGGCTACCTACACCTTCAGCAGATGTAAATACAATCGGAGCTGCAGCCGTACCAATCGCGATCAATTTAGACCCACGTTGAACAACCAAAGTACCTTTTGTAGCCTTATCACCGATGATCACTGTACCTGCTTGGATTGTCAATTGACCTACCTTAGTAATGGTACCAAAAGTAGCTTCCTCGCCAACACGCACGTAACCTTTCAAACGGTAGATTTTATCAGCCGTCCAAGTCACGTTTCCTTCGATCACACCTTCCACATCAACGATGGTTTTAGGAGGAACTACAGAAACCGTTACAGGGATTGCAACTAACGCCGAAACTTGATTTTGGCTATCCGTTACTTGTACCGTGAATGTTACCGTAGAACCAGCTGTTCCTTCGATTACATATTCTTTTGAATATTCAGCTGTTTTTTCACCAGCCATCATTTTCGAATCAAAAGCAACACCATTTTTTAAGACAGTAATTGACTTAATACCAGCTGGAGCATTAATTGTTGCTTTCACTGTAACTGTCGCTCCCGGGATACCCGCAAGCGAACCAGACGAAGAGATAGTTGGCACTGGGAAAACCTCATCTTCCTTTGCGCAACCGGCTAATGTAACTACCACGATAGCTAACATTGCAATGACTTTAAACATGTTTGTTTGTAAGCGTTTCATCACTTGTTTTTTTAGAAATTAAATTGATTGATTAATTAAACGGAGAAATAATAAGTCCTAGAGAAGCTACACGACCTGGTGCGTAGTTCTGAATGATTTGATCTTGATTACGGTCAAAAACTTGATCCTGATTACCATCTTGTAAAATCGTGTTACCTTGATTTAAGATATCGGTCACACCACCTTTCAGCATGATGGCTTTGGTCAATTGCTTAGAGAAACTAAAATCGATCACATTGCGTGGCATTTCAAACCAATCTGGATATGGTGAACCAAAATTGTTTCCTACCGCGAAGATTCGCTTACCAATTACGTTGTAATTGAAGTTAACTTGCAAGCCCTTCTGTGGATCGTTGTAATTTAATCCTGCATTAATGATATAAGGCGATTGACCTTGTAATGGACGATTGTCTGATTGATCTTTACCTACCTCATCACCCAATTTCACACGGCTAAAAATATAAGTTCCATTAAATACCAAGCTTGTCTTACCTAAAATCGAATTTGGCTTCTCTGGATTAAGATTCTTACGTAATTCAGCCTCAATACCTGTTGAATAGGCCGACTTCGCATTCGAGAAGTTTAAATTTGGATTCGCACCCGAAGTAAATACCACCTCGATTGGATTGGTAAAGTCTTTGTAGAATGCCGCAACACTGACTAATTCTGATGGCGTCGGATAGAATTCATAACGGAAATCAAAGTTTTGAATCTCTGCATTCTTTAACGTAGGGTTACCAGATATAACTCGATTATTTACGAAATCATAGAAAGAGAATGGAGCTAACTCCCGAAATTCCGGACGATTCAAGGTCTTTCCATATGCCAAACGCAATAATGATTTCTCGGTAAAATTGTATGTCAAATTCGTTGATGGTAATACATCTAAACGGGTATTATCAAACTTAATAGGCTTACCAACTAAGTCAGCCGAATTTAATTTCTGGCTATTTTGTTCTGCACGAACTCCTACAATAGCATTAAATTTCTTTCCAAAGGCGTAGTTGGCCGAAGCATAAACAGCTAACAAATTATTACTTGCGTTATACGAGTCATTCGGATTCGTTTGCTCATCAATTTTAACCCCTGTCTTCGAATTGAAATTTTGTGGGGAGAACAATTGATCGATCGGCAATGTCGTCTGGAATGTAGGAGTGGACTTTACATATCCGATATTACGTGCACCAAAATCACGTATTTTATCTTCGTAAAAGCCACCTGTTTTAAGTTCGATTTCTTTCCCTTCCGCTAAAGAAATTTTCTTAACCGCATTGAATGCTGCTGTGTAAGAAGATTCGTTCATATTGATGTAGGTACGACCCAACAAAAATGTCTGAGCTGCACCGTTTGGAATTAATAAACTAGATGATGATCCGTCCACATTATAGCGAAAACGCTTGTAATCAGGCTGGTTACGATAAGCTGAATTATAGCCAACCATCCAGTCGGTTTTTAACGTTCCATCTTGGAAATCGTGGCGACCTGTTAATTGTCCCGTATAAATTCCACGAAACACTTGATCAAACGAACGAATATCCCAATTAGATCCATTATCAAAACCGCGACGTTGAATATATTGTGTATTGGCCAATTGATTGAATAAGTTTTTAAACTCAATCACTGAACCTCCTGCAAAGCGTGCCGACCAGTTGTGCGATATACCTAGGCGAAGCGCATTGCTATATTGTTTATCGACGTAATTAAAAATTTCTTCTGCTTCCCCCGTAGAGCCAATGCTGCTATATCCCCAATCATTGCGTTCCATTTGAAAAATAGACCGTGTATTTGAATAGTTGACTGCAGTCACATTACCCATTTTTACTGAACCTAAATCAAATTTCAAACCACCTGAAAGAGACGCACGGAAATCTGGTAGTGCATTAGATTCTTCTGGAACCCAATTATTTTTCAATGAAGCACCAATCGCATCTATACCTGCTGCGCCAGAATTCAATAATGCACCGCGCGACGATGGAAACGATTTAGGAAGATCAAAATACCCTTGATCGAAACCCGTCCAAGCCATGTTTGCATTTTTAGTAGCAAAAAATGTAGAACCAGTGGTCCCTTCACGGTAAGCGCTAGAGAAATCAAATGTCAAGAAGTTGTTTTCTGGAATAGACTTCGTAAAAATCTTCACAACACCTCCAGCAAATTCCCCTGGAATTTCAGCGGATGGAGATTTAAATACTAAGATGCGGTCGATTTGACCTGCAGGAATAATATCGAAAGAGAACGAACGCACATCCGTTTCCATAGAAGGAGCGAACGCATTATTCAATTGTACTGTATTGTAACGCTCATTCAGACCACGAATGTTGATGAAACGCTCACCAAAAATCGTAACCCCTGGAACACGTTTCACCACCTCAGCAGCGGTACGATCTAAGGTCTTGGTGATTTGTGCAGCAGAAATACCACTGACCACTAATTGAGCCGCCTTAATTTCAGAAATAACGGAAACTTCCGTATTAGTTAATTTCTGAGCAACAACTTTCACCTCGGCTAAGGTAGCAGCCTCTTCAGCTAGTCCCAGGTTCAATTCGGTCACCTGATCTGCTAAGACTTTTACATTCTCATAAATCTTAGTTTCATAACCAACGAATGAAATCTTTAACGAATAAGAGCCCGCTGGCAATTTAGCAAATGAGAAAAATCCATTAATGTCTGTCGCTGCACCCTTATTAATTCCTTGAACAAGGATAGTCGCACCGATGATGTCTTCTTTGGTTTTAACGTCTTTAATGGTACCACGAAGCGTACCGGAATTTTGAGCGAAAACACTCACTGAAATAAATAGAAAAAGAATGATTTTGCTGAAAACAGATTTCATGAGAATACTGGTGTGTTTTTTGATGATGCAAAACTAGTGCTTGCAAACACGACCCTAATTAACCTGAGATTAACTGTGTATAATCAAATTATTACGAGATCTCCATTTTATTAACAATTCGATAACACATAAATTTTTTCTATAAAATTTCACTTTTCTAAACTGTTTTATGGTACAATTCAAAGAATTATAATTTTTTATAGAAGAATTTTCTTGGAAAAGTGAAATTTAACACGGAATTAATTTGCTGGTTATTTGAAACGCATACATTTGAATCAAGAAACGGAAATAATCCGCCTAAACATTTCAAAACAAACACGCTTATGAAAAAGCACATCAAAAACGCTATGGCTGTCGCATTTTTTGCAGCTAGCATGTCTGTGGTTTCTGCCGCGAATGGAGCAGAAGTAACTTTACCAGTAAGCATCGATCAAGTAGGCAAATTAAAGTATTTGGTCAGCGCTGAACCTAAATCGAATTTATACGTCATCATCCTGGATGCAGATAACAATATCATTCATCAAGAAATCATTTCTTCGAAGAAATTATTCAACCTAGCTAGTTTGGTGGATGGCAAATACCGTATGGAAATCCAAAACGCTCGTAAACAAGTAGTGACTTCAAAAACATTTAATATCCTAACCGAAGTAAAACGCGATTTAGTCGCAGTTCAATAGGGAACGAATACAACAACAAAGTGAAAGATTAAGGGTAAAAGGGCGCGGAGATTCTGCGCCTTTTTGTGTATAAAAAAAGCCCGAAGGTTTCATCTTCGGGCTTTTGATTAGTTCATTAAATCGACAAATTGATCAAACAAGTACCTCGAATCATGAGGTCCTGGAGAAGCCTCCGGGTGATGCTGAACTGAAAATGCCTTACGACCTTTCACGCGCAGACCTTCTACCGTCTGGTCATTCAAATTAATGTGTGTTAATTCTGCTTTTTCAGAAGATTTCAATTCATCCATCTTCACCGCAAAACCATGGTTTTGAGATGTGATTTCAGATAAACCTGTCACCAAATTCTTGACTGGGTGATTCAACCCACGGTGACCGTTATGCATTTTGTAAGTAGATAAGCCACATACTTGTGCTAATATTTGATGTCCTAAACAAATTCCAAATACGGGTTTGTCACTTGCCAAAAACTGAGATACCGTTTCTACGGCATATGGCATTGTCGCGGGATCGCCAGGACCATTTGATACAAAGAATCCATCCGGATTCCAGGCAGCAATTTCAGCGAATGGGGTTTTAGCAGGGAAAACTTGTAAGTAACAATCACGTTCTGCGATGTTAGATAAAATGCTTTTCTTAACCCCAAGATCTAATACTGCCACTTTTTTGCTCGCAGAAGGATCTCCTACGAAGTAGGCTTCCTTTGTACAAACTTGAGACGATAATTCAAGACCTTCCATCGAAGGGATCCTAGCTAACTCCGCTTGTAAGGTTGGCAAATCAAAAATCTCCGAAGAAATCAAGCAGTTCATTACCCCTTGCGTACGAATGTGGCGCACAAGTGCACGGGTATCAATGCCAGAAATGCCAACTAAATTGGCCTTTTCTAAATAATCCTGTAAAGACCCGTCGGCCGTTTCGCGTGAGTGGATGCTTGCGAATTCGTTGCAAACCATACCTGCAATTTGAACTTGGCCTGATTCAGCTTCCAGTCCATCGATGACACCGTAATTCCCAATGTGCGCAGTCGTATTGATAATGACCTGGCCACTGTAGGAAGGATCGGTATAAATTTCTTGATAACCTGTCATTCCGGTATTGAAGCAGATCTCTCCTCCGTGGGTTCCGATCTTGCCTAAAGCCTTGCCATGAAACAGCGTTCCATCTTGTAATAAGAGTACTGCGGGTGTCGACTCAGTAACTTTCATAAAATATGTGATCTATATTTAGCTTTCAATCCTAAAAAAAGGGCTTCAACGAATTGTTGAAGCCCTTCCAAAAAAATCGGGGAAAAGAATTAAGCGTCTTCTCCTTTTTCTTCAGTAGACTCCTCAGTTGCAGGTGCTTCAGGAGCATCTTCTGCCACATCAGCAGCTGGCGCTTCGGCTACAACTTCTGCAGCTGGAGCTTCTTCAACAACTTCTGCCGAAGGAGCTTCAGCAACTGGTGCTGCGGCTACTGCTTCGTCTTTCTTAGCTCCTGCACGACGGCTACGACGTGTTTTACCTGCTTTCTCAGCAGCAGCAGCTAACATAGTTTCGTTGAAGTCAACTAGTTCGATGAAACACATTTCAGCGTTATCACCTAAACGATTGCCTAACTTAATAATACGTGTATAACCACCTGGACGATTTGCTACTTTCTCAGAAACGATGCTGAACAATTCTTTGATGGCGTCTTTATTTTGTAAATAAGAGAAAACCACACGACGATTGTTTGTGCTATCTGTTTTTGATTTCGTAATCATTGGCTCAATGTATTTACGCAACTCTTTTGCTTTCGCAACAGTTGTTTCGATACGCTTGTGCAAGATTAACGAAGAGGCCATATTAGATAATAAGGCTGCTCTGTGGGAAGCTGTTCTTCCTAAGTGATTGAATTTTTTACCGTGTCTCATTGTTGTAATTCGTA
>JACCDS010081766.1_pt1 | contig 20560 bp, 20 predicted proteins | sample 7446441 | NCBI WGS metagenome assembly JACCDS01 (sample SAMN15323445, study PRJNA562643) | freshwater metagenome | isolation source: river surface water | place: USA:Blue River Watershed | collected 2017-08-17
CAGTCAGCTTGAACAGCACTTATGGCGGTGCTGACTTGAACAACTACACGATCACTGACCAAGCCAGTACGGTGGCCGACATCACGCCAAAAGCGCTGACCATCAGTGGCATTACCGCCCAAAACAAAACCTTTAACAGCAACATCACGGCGACGCTCAATTTGGCTAATGCACTGAAAACCGGCTTGATTTCTGGTGACTCAGTCACTGTCTCAGGCAGCGGCACATTTGCCGATGCCAATGTGGGCTCTGGCAAGTTGGTCAGCTTGGCCTTGAGCTACGCAGGTGCAGATGTGGGCAACTACACCATCACTGACCAAACCAGCACTACAGCAGACATTTTGGCGGTGGCGACCAACAGGCCACAAGCCCTTTTGATTTCAGTGAGTCAGGCTTTGCCTTCTCCAAGCGGTCAACGTACCGCGGCCGTGAGTTCTGCAGACTCCGCCTCAGCATCCAATGCCTTGGCTTCGCAAGGAGCTCAAGGCACACAGGGGGGCGGAGAGGGTGTCGTCACTGTGGGCGATGTCAAGGGTATGGGTCGCAGTAGTGGGGTGGAGGTCAAATTGGTCTCGGCTCCAGCGGCTCAATCCCAAGGCGTGATCACGGTAGTGTTACCCAAAGGAGCGGTTGATGCGGGCATAACCTTGGTGATTCCCGTAGCCGAACAAATCGGCCAATATGTATCGGGCATCTCGGCGGCAGAAATTTCAGTGAGCTTGCCGAACAACATGCCGTTGCCCAATTGGATTGAATACCGTGCCGCTGACAACGCTTTTGTGCTGAGCAAAGTCCCCACGGGCGCTTTGCCCATGTTGGTGGCCATGACGTTCAAGAATGTACGATTCTTGGTGCGGATTTCAGAGTCTGCGGCAGTCAATTGACCACGGCCACAGACGCATATTGGGGTGGCCTCGTCACCCTGGAGTTAGACAGACATAAAGGCGAATGCAATGAACGGTCAATGGAGTTCTATCAAGGTGGCTTGCGCTGTGGCGGCTGTGGTGTACGTGGCTTGGGCGCAGGCCAGCGATGCGCCAGTGGCGGTGGTCAATGGGGTCGCCATTCCTGCTCGTTTGATGGATCGCAACATAGAGGCGAACGTGGCGCAGGGTCAAAAAGATTCGCCAGAGTTGCGGGCTGTTTTGAAGCAAGAGTTGGTGGCGCGCGAACTCATGGCGCAAGAGGCGCAAAAGCGCGGCTTGGACAAGTTGCCCAGCACGCAAGATGCGTTGTTGACCTTGCGTCAAAACCTGTTGATCGAGCTGGTGTTGAACGATGAGTTCACCAAAAGGCCTATTGCAGATGCCGAGCTCAAGGCTGAATACGAGCGCCAAGTCAAAGCGCTGAAGGCTGCAGGCGAGTTGCAGCAATACCAAGTATCGACCATCGTGGTGGCTTCAGAGGCCGATGCCCGCTCGGTCATGAGCGCGGTGCGTTCAGGCCAGTCGTTTGAGGCATTGGCCAAGAGCCGTTCTATGGACCCCAGCAAAGACAGAGGCGGCGATTTGGGTTGGTTCTTGCCCGACCAAATCGCACCTGCTATTTCGAATGTGGTGGTCAATTTGGCTGCTGGTGCCGTGTCGGCCGCGCCCATTCAAGTGGGCCCCTACTGGCACGTGGTCAAGCTGAATGCCAAGCGCCCCTACCAAGTGCCGAGTTTTGAAGAAAGCAAAAACCTGCTGCAAGCCGCCGTGGTGCAAAACCGTCGCACCGCCTTGCTCAAGAAACTGAGCGATGCTGCTACGGTGAAGTGAAGGCTTGTGATGTGTCTCATGTAATACGTAATAAAATTTTTAAAATTAAATAATTGGTTGCTATATTTTGGTGTTCTGGTTGTAATCGGTGGCCCTATTCCCAGCCACTGGAGCCCATCATGCCAACTATCAGTACCTTTTACGGTATTCTGATTAGGATGTTCTTTAATGATCATGCGCCGCCACATTTTCATGTGCAGTACGCAGAGTTCAAGGCAACTGTAGATATTGAGATGCTCACGATTTCCAGCGGACAATTGCCCCGCAGGGCGCAAGAATTGGTGTTGGATTGGGCTGAATTGCATCAGCAAGAATTGCTAGAAGACTGGCGTTTGTGCATGGACAAGCAGCAACCAAAGCAAATAGCGCCATTGAAATGAGGCTAAAAATGGATTGGGATGTCGTAGATGTCAAACCTGTTGCGCCTTTGGCGCTCAAGGTTCAATTTGCCGATGGAACAGTGGGCAGGGTTCAGTTCGAATCGAGCCATCTGACTGGCGTCTTTGCTGTGCTCAAAGACCCAGAAGTTTTCCAACAGGCTTTTGTAGAAGACGGAGCGGTGACTTGGCCTGGCGATCTGGACTTGGCGCCCGATGCTATGTACCAAGCGATCAAATCAAACGGGGAATGGGTGCTGCGTTAAAGCAATTCTTCTGCAACTATGACAACACTCGCCCCGGGTTGAGCAGGTTATCCGGGTCCAGCGCTTGTTTGACGGCTCGCATCATGGCCAGCGCGGTGGGGTCTTTGTAGTGGGGCAGCTTGCCGGCTTTCAGGGCGCCCACGCCGTGTTCGGCGCTGATCGAGCCGTTAAAGCGTTTCACTTGGTCAAACACCACGGTGTTCACGTGTTCTTCGTGCTCGCGTAAAAAAGTCGGGCCATCAACCCCCTCGGGGGCTTGCACGTTGTAGTGCAGGTTGCCATCGCCCAAGTGGCCAAAGTCGACCATGCGCACACCCGGAAACTCGCGCGCCAGCAGGTCATCGGTTTCGGCCACAAAAGCCGGTATGCGCGACACCGGAATGCTGATGTCGTGCTTGATGTTGAGCCCTTCAGTGGCTTGGGCCAGGGTGATGCTTTCGCGGATGTGCCACAGGCTTTGCGCTTGGCTGAGGTTTTCGGCCACCACGGCATCGGTCACGCAGCCTTGCTCGAGTGCGGTTTCGAGCAAGGTCTCAAATTGGCTGCGCGCATGCGCTTCGTTTTCGTTGTCTGAGTTTTCAAGCAGCACACACCAAGGCGTGTTTTGCCAAAGTGGCACGCGCAGTTGGGGGTAATGTTTGTCGACCAAGCTCAGTGCAAATTGGCCCATGACTTCAAAGCCAGTGAGGCAGGGGCCCAGCCGCTGGTGCGCCAGCCCCAAAAGTTGCACCGCCGCTTGCATGCTGGGAACGGCGGCCCAGGCGGTCAGTTGCGCAGCGGGCTTGGGAAAAAGCTTCAGCGTGGCGGCGGTGATGATGCCCAAGGTGCCTTCGCTGCCAATCATCAGGTTGCGCAGGTCATAGCCGGTGTTGTCTTTGCGCAGGCCCGACAGGCCGTGCCAAATCTCGCCTTGGGCGGTGACCACTTCAAGGCCCAAGCACAGCTCTCGCGTGTTGCCGTAGCGCACCACTTGCGTGCCGCCTGCGTTGGTGCCCAAGTTGCCACCAATGGTGCAACTGCCTTCGGCGCCCAGGCTCAAGGGAAACAAAAACCCCGCGTTGTCGGCGGCGGTTTGCACGTTTTGCAGCACACAGCCGGCTTCGACCGTGAGGGTCAGGTTGTCGGGGTCGATGCCCCGCACCACGTTCATGCGCGCCATGCTGAGCACAATTTGTTGGCCTGAAGCATCGGGCACGCCGCCCACCACCAAGCCGGTGTTGCCCCCTTGCGGCACGATGGGGGTGCGGTGCGCAGCGCAGGCTTTCACCACCTCGGCCACTTGCGCGGTGGAGGCCGGGCGCACCACCGCCAGGGCGCGGCCGCGCACGCGTTTGCGCCAGTCTTGCTCCCAGGGGCTCAAGTCGGTGGCGGGGTTGTCGGCGGTGAGCACATGAGCTGGCCCGCAAATGGCACGCAACTGGTCCAGCAGAGGCACTTGAAGCGGGACAGGAAGGGACACGGCAAGGCGCTCAGTCTTTGGGAACCGGCACAAAGTTGCCCGTGGCTTTGGCGGCCTTAAAGCGAATGCGCACATGCTGCGCACAGGCCCAAAACAAGGTGGTGCACAGCACAATTTGCACACCCGCCAAAGCATTGACGGGCCAAGCGTCACCCCAAGCGCGCACCACGCCCTCGGTGAAATAAAGCCACACCAGCATGCTGACCCAGCGGTAGGTGTACATGCGGTTTTTCAGCAAACCCGCCAAGGGAATGCACAACGGCAAGACCTTGATGGCCCACCAAGAGCCACCGGGTCGCAAGGGGGCCAACCAAAGCTCCCAAGCCAAGCCCAACAAGATCAGGCCGAGCAGACTGCCGACAGCCATCCAGCGCGTCATATCGACGCCAGCGGGTGTGATTTCTGTGATTTTGTTCATTGCGGTGGCATCATACCGGGCATGCAATCTCCTCTGTCAAAGACCACCATACGCACCCACATTGGCCTCTGGTGGCAAGAAATGTTGGTTTTTCCTTGGCGCCAAATGGCCCGCGTCTTGGCCGAGCGTTTTCGCGATGCGCGCTTGGGCGTGAGCGCCAGTTCGCTCACTTTCACCACCGTGCTGGCCTTGGTGCCTTTGTTTGCGGTGGGTTTGGCGGTGTTTGCGGCGTTTCCGGTGTTTGGCAAGTTTCAAGACACGATTCAGCGCTGGCTGATCGAGAGCTTGGTGCCTGAGAGCATTGCCCGCCAAGTGTTGAGTTATTTGACCCAGTTTTCTCGCAAGGCCAGTCGCTTGGGCTCGGTGGGTTTGGTGGCGGTGTTGATGACCGCCGTGGCCTTGATGGTGACGATTGAGCGCACGCTGGGGCAGATTTGGGGTTTGCGCCGGCAGCGCCCTTTGCAGCAGCGGGTGTTGCTGTATTGGTCGGCCATCACCTTGGGGCCCTTGATGCTGGGCGGCAGTTTGGCCATTACCTCGTATGTCATCACGGCTTCGCGCGATGTGGTGGATGTGTTGCCCGGCTCCACGCGATGGTTGCTCGATGGCTTTGAGTTTTTGCTGTTGACCGCGTGTGTGAGTGGTTTGTATTTTTATGTGCCCTACACCCGGGTGCGTTGGCGCCACGCCATCACGGCAGGGTTTTTGGTGGCGGGCGGCTTGGAGCTGGCCAAAAAGTTGTTGGCCCTTTACCTCTCGGAAGTACCCACGTATTCGGTCATTTATGGCACCTTTGCGGCCTTGCCGATCTTGCTGGTCTGGATTTATGTGACGTGGCTGATTGTGTTGTTGGGCGCGGTGATGGCCGCCAGCTTGCCGGAGTTGGGGCGACAAGCGTGGCGCAAGCCAGAGGGAGCGGGTTGGGGCTTCCGTTTGGCATTGGAGATATTGGCCGAGCTGAATGCGGCCAAGGATGCGCCGCACAAAGGCTTCAGCAGCGACGTCTTGGCCGAGCGCCTGAATGTGGAGCCCAGTGAGTTGCGCCCCGTGCTGGAGGTTTTGCAAAGCTTGGACTGGGTGGGCCGCCTGACCGAAGAAAACGCACAAGGACAAGCACGACAGGTGTTGTTAATCGATCCTGCACAGGCCAGTGTGTCGCCACTGGCCGATCGTTTGTTGTTGTTCAGGGTGTCTGCGGCCGACCCGGTTTGGGAGCACACCGGGCTGGACCAAATTGCGGTGGCGCAAATGCTGCCGCGGCCCCTCGGCCAATAACAGCAGCTTGAAAGCCGCTGATGGGCGGCTTAAAAGCTGACCCTGCCGCGCCACATGTCGCGGTACATCACCCAGTCGCCCATGAAGCTGTAGAGCGGGCGCTTGAAACTGGCGGGTTTGTTTTTTTCGAACACAAAGTGCCCGACCCAAGCGCAGCCATAACCGCACAGCAAGCCATATAAAAAGTATTGTGGTTTGCCGGTGATGGCCAGCATGGCCAAGCACATCAGCGAGAGTGTGCTGCCCACAAAATGCATTCGGCGGCAAATGCGGTGGCTGTGTTCGCTCAAATAAAAAGGATAAAACTCAGCAAACGTGGTGTGTTGAACGGGTTCGGTCATGGTGCTGTTTGTCTCCATTGTCTCTATTTAAGTGGTGCTGAACGGGGCGCTTAAAAACCCCCTAAACCGCGCGCGGCCTCCGCGCACCGGCGCTTGGGCAAGTCGATAGCCGGGAAAGCCTTGCAAAAAGCGGCCAATGGCAATGCGCCCCTCCAGCCTGGCCAAACTCAGGCCCGCGCATTGGTGCACCCCAAAGCCAAAGGCCAAGTGCTTGTTGCCGGTGCGGCGCAAGTTGAGTTGCTCGGGGTGCTCGTAGACAGCAGGGTCGCGGTTGGCCGCGCCAATGCACAGCGTGACCAGCGCGCCCTCTGGCAAGTCCACGCCGTTGATGTGCGTGGCCTGCAGGGCACGCCGATTGCCCAATTGGTTGGACGATTCAAAGCGCAAAAACTCGTCCACAGCCAAGCCCAAAATGGTCTCTCGCTCGGACTCGCTGGCAGCCGCATTCAAGTCGGCCTTGAGTTGTTCGCGTTGCTCGGGCCACTCTTGCAAAGTGATGAGCGCGTTACCAATCAAGTTGGTGGTGGTTTCGTGTCCGGCGTTCAACAGAAAAATGCAGTTTTGCAGCAACTCGACTTCACTCAGCGCTTCGCCATTTTCTTCACCCTGAATCAGGCGTGTCAGCACATCGTGTTCGGGGTCACCGGGGTGCTCCCGGCGCTCTGCCACCAAGTCGCGCAGGTAGGCCAAAAACTCGGTCACGCTCTGGTTGCCCAGGGTTTCTTGCTCAGGGGTGAGGGCGGGCTCAAGGGCGCCCAAAATGGCCAATGACCATGCCCGCAAGGGGCCGCGGTCGGCATGCGGCACATCGAGCAAATTGCCAATGATTTCGACCGGAATAGCCGAGGCAAAGTCTTCGATCAAGTCGCCTCCGCCTCGCGATTGCAGGGTGTCCAGCAAACTGTCCACCAACTGAACCAAGCCGGGCTCCATGGCTTCGATGGCCCGGCGCGTGAGCGCCCCCATGATCAAGCGCCGCACGCGGGTGTGGCGTGGCGCATCGTTGAAAACCAAACTGTGCGTGTGGTGCTCAAACAAAGGGGCCACGCCGCCAGCCGTTGCAAAGGGCGGCTGGTTGAAGGGGGCGTGGTTGTACTTGGGGCCAAACTCGACTTGTTTGTCTGAGCTGAACACTTTGGCATCGCGGTACACCGCCACCAAGTCGGCATGGCGGGTGAGAAAAAACGACCCATCGGGCATGCGCTTGAAGGGGGCCGACTCGCGCAGCGCGGCATACACCGGGTAGGGGTTGTCCAAAAAATCACGCGGCAACTGGCGCAGATCGAGCGTTTGGGCAATTTCTAGTGCCCGTGCCACAGACAGGGCGGGCGTGATGTTGAAGGTCATGGCTTCAAAAAATCCTTCAGCGCTTGCAACACGCCCTCGGGTGCCTCCGTCATGAGCGAGTGCCCCGCGGGCAGCTGCACCACTGTGGCTTGGGCGCATTTTTGAATCAAACTTTGCGCCGCTTTTGGGGGCGTCATTTGGTCGGCACTGCCCAGCACAAACAATGTGGGGCAGCTCACTTGGGCCATGGCAGCTTCACCGTTGTCATAACTGTCGCAGGCCTTGAAGCCGGTGAAAAACACATTCACCTCGGGGTTGCTGGCCAGCACGCGCCGCATCAGGGCTTTGCTGCCGCCATAAAGCCAAGTGCCCGGGCCCAGTGCGGAGGGCGGTGGTGCCAAGGTGGAGTGTGAAAATTGGTTCACCATGTCAATGGCTTTGAAGGGCGCACTGACCGAGGTGTCGAGCAGGGCCGGCGACACCCGCATGGGGTAGGCCGTGCCGACCATCACCAATTGGCAAATGCGGCCGGGTTGCGCGGCGGCATCGCGGGTTGTGGCTTCAAGTGCAATCAACGAGCCCCAGCTGTGCCCAATGAGTGCGGCCTTTTGGATGTTCAGGGCATCGAGCAGCGCCATGACCGTCGCGGCCGCTTCTTGCACAGAAGCGGGCGGCGGGCCGCCGCTTTTGGCGTGGCCAGGCAGGTCGATGGCCAACACGTTCCAGCCATGGTGGGCCAAGTAACGGGTTTGCAAAATCCAGACGCTGTGGTCGTTTAATACGCCATGAATGAAGACGGCTGTAGGTTGTGCAGGGTTGAAGGGTTTGCCACCGGTGTAGGCGTAGAGGTCGTGGCCTTGGACGGAGATTTTCATGCGGCTTTCTCCGCGGCCTTGAGGGCTTTTTTCAGGTCATCGATCAGGTCGGCAGGGTCTTCCAAGCCGATCGACAAACGGATGGTGCCGGGGCCAATGCCACTGGCCACCAAGGCCTCGTCGGTCATCCTGAAATGGGTGGTGCTGGCTGGGTGAATCACCAAGCTGCGGCAGTCGCCCACATTGGCCAAATGGCTAAACACCTTGAGGGCTTCAATGAACTTTTGCCCTTGTGCCCGGCTGCCCCGGATGTCAAAACTGAACACCGAGCCCGCCCCGTGTGGCAACAGTTTTTGCGCCAAGGCGTGCGAGGGGTGACTGGCAAGCAGCGGGTGGCCCACGCGGCTCACCAGGGGGTGTGCGGCCAAAAACTCGACCACTTTGGCGGTGTTTTCCATGTGGCGGGCCATGCGCAAGGGCAGGGTTTCGATGCCTTGCAAGATGAGCCAAGCGGTGTGCGGGCTCATGCAGGCGCCAAAGTCGCGCAAGCCTTCGCGACGTGCCAGCAACAAAAATGCCCCCACCGTGCTTTCTTCGGTGAAGACCATGTTGTGAAAGCCTTCGTAGGGTTGGCTCAGCTCTGGAAAATGGCCTGATTTTTCCCAATCAAAACTGCCACCATCGACCACCACACCGCCCACCACCGTGCCGTGGCCTGACAAAAATTTGGTGGCCGAGTGGTAAACCAAATCGGCGCCATGGTCGAAGGGCTTGATGAGCCAGGGCGAGGTGAGGGTGGAGTCCACCAACAAAGTCACGCCGGCTTGGTGGGCAATGGCGCTGATGGCTTCGATGTCCAGCACATCCAGCCCGGGGTTGCCCACGGTTTCGCCAAAAAAGAGTTTGGTGTTAGGCCGTATGGCGTCTTTCCAGGCCTGCAAATCGCCGGGTTTGACAAAGGTGGTGCTGATGCCAAAACGGCTCAAGGTGTAGTGCAGCAAGTTGTGCGAGCCACCATACAAAGCGGTCGAGGCCACGATGTGCGAGCCCGCCCCCATGAGGGTGGCAATGGTCAAGTGCAAAGCGGCTTGCCCGCTGGCGGTGGTGATGGCGCCTATGCCGCCTTCGAGGGCGGCAACGCGCTGCTCCAGCACGGCGTTGGTGGGGTTGCTGATGCGGCTGTAAACATGGCCCGGACGCTCGAGGTTGAACAGCGCGGCAGCTTGGTCAGACGACTCGAACACAAACGAGGTGGTGAGGTGGATCGGCACGGCGCGGGCACCACTCACCGGGTCGGGTGAGGCCCCCGCGTGCAAGGCCAAAGTGTCAAAACCGGGATCACCATAACCAGCCATGAAAGGTCTCCGAAAAAAAGAAAGTGTCAGGCAAGCTTTGGGCCTTACGCTCGGTGTCCATTGTGGGCTATATTGATACCGAAATTAACCCGTAACGACCCTCAGGAGACACACCATGAAAGTCAGCGACATTCTCCGCGTCAAAGGCGGCACTTTGTTCACCATGCAGTCGGACGAGCCCTTGGCTCGCGCCATGAACGACATGGCCGAAAAGGACTTGGGTTCACTGGTGGTCATGAACAAAGGGACGTTGGCGGGCATGCTGACGTTCCGCGAGGTGATTCGCCAAATTGTGAAAAACGGTGGTCAAGTCGGCGCTTCTTTGGTGTGCGATGCGATGGATGCCCAACCCATCACCTGCACGGGTGAAACCGACATTGACGATGTGCGCCGCATGATGCTGGAGCACCATGCCCGCTACATGCCGGTGATGGACGGCGCCATGTTGATGGGCGTGATCAGCTTTTATGACGTGGCCAAAGCGGTGGTGGATGGCCAAAACTTTGAGAACAAGATGCTCAAAGCCTACATCCGCGATTGGCCCGATGGCTCGTCCAACGAAACAGACGCCGCCAAGCTCTGAACGCCGGCCCGGCCGCTCTGGGATAATCTGCGCCTATGAGCGGCAATACCTTTGGAAATCTCTTTTCGGTCACCAACTTTGGTGAGTCCCACGGCCCGGCCATTGGCTGTGTGATCGACGGCTGCCCCCCGGGCATGCCCTTGTCAGAGGCCGATATCCAGCCCGATCTGGACCGCCGCCGCCCCGGCACCAGCAAGTTTGTCACCCAGCGCAACGAGCCCGATGCGGTGCAGATCATCTCGGGGGTGTACCAAGGCCTGACCACCGGCACCCCCATTTGCCTGCTGATTCAAAACACCGACCAGCGCAGCAAAGATTACGGCGACATTTTGCAAACCTTCCGGCCCGGCCATGCCGACTACACCTATTGGCGCAAATACGGTTTGCGCGACCCGCGCGGTGGCGGCCGCTCTTCGGCCCGCCTGACAGCACCCATGGTGGCTGCCGGTGCGGTGGCCAAAAAATGGTTGAAAGAAAAATGGGGCACCACCTTTGTGGGCTGCATGACCCAGATTGGCGATGTGCCGATTGGCTTTGAAAGCTGGGACCATGTGCAGAGCAACCCGTTTTTCGCCCCTGTGGCTGATGTGTCGGCCCTTGAGGACTACATGAATGCCTTGCGCAAGTCGGGTGACTCTTGTGGGGCGCGTTTGCGCGTGGTGGCGCGCGGTGTGCCGGTGGGCTTGGGCCAGCCTTTGTTTGACAAGATGGATGCCGACATCGCATTTGCCATGATGGGCATCAACGCGGTCAAAGGCGTGGAGATTGGTGCGGGCTTTGGCTGCGTCACGCAAAAAGGCAGCACCGCAGGCGACTCCATCACGCCCAAGGGGTTTGTCGGCAACAACGCGGGTGGCGTGTTGGGCGGGATCACCACCGGTCAAGACATTGAGGTGTCGATCGCCATCAAGCCCACCAGCTCGATTTTGATTGCGCGTGACTCGATTGATGCCAACGGCCAGCCCACCGAAGTGCTGACCAAAGGCCGGCATGACCCGTGCGTGGGTATTCGTGCCACGCCCATTGCCGAGGCCATGTTGGCTTTGGTGGTGATGGAGCACGCTTTGCAGCACCGCGCCCAGTGCGGCGATGTGGTGCACGCGGTGGCCCCCATCGCTGCAGGCAAGCCTTAAGGCATGCCGCAACGCCGTCAGCTGTTGCCGTTTGCCGCGCTGTCGGCCAGCTACTTCGCCCACATCGGATTTTTCAACCCCTACTTGCCCTTGTGGTTGCAAGACATGGGCTTGAGCCTGCTGACCATCAGCGTTCTTACCGCGGTGCAGGCCACGACCCGCTTGTTTGCCCCTTATGCCTGGGGCGCCATCAGTGACCGCACCGGCGAACGCGTGAAGCTGCTGCGCATTGGCGCGGCGGTGGCTTTTGCATCGGCCTGTTTGTTGTTTCTAGACTGGGGTCCGGTGGGGCTGGGGTTGGTGTTGCTGGTCATGTTCACCCACACCAGCTCGATGATGCCCATGAGCGAAGCGGCCATGGCCCATTTGGTTAGCCAAGGCGGCGCGTTTGACACCAAGCGCTATGGCCGGGTGCGCTTGTGGGGCTCGCTCGGGTTTTTGGTCACGGTGTTTGCGGCGGGGGCTTGGTTTGAGGCTTTCGGCATGCAGCATTTTCCGGGCTGGACGGTGTTGAGCCTGGGGGCCGTTTTGTTGAGTGTGTGGTTTTTGCCCGACCTCAAGGAGGCGGCCCACACCTTGAGTGGTCATGTGCCGGTGTGGCCTGTTTTGCGGCAAAAAGCAGTGCAGTGGTTTTTTGCCGCCGCGTTTTTTCATGTGTTGTCGCACATTGGCATTTATGTTTTCTTCTCGCTCTATCTGGACTCGCTGGGTTACAGCAAAACCATGATTGGTGTCTTGTGGGCGGTTTCGGTGGCGGTGGAGATTGTTTGGTTTTTTAGCCAGTCGCGTTGGTTGCCGCGCATACCGCTCACCGCTTGGTTGGTGGTGTGTTCGGCCACCATGCTCTTGCGCATGGGCTTGACGGTCACTTGGGCCGAGGTGCTGTGGATTTTGCTGCTCGCGCAAACGCTGCACGCCATCACCTTTGCCACGCACCACACGGTGTGCATTGCCTTGCTGTCACACCATTTCCCCGGCCAATTGCGCGGCCGGGGGCAGGCGCTTTACACCGTCATTGCTTATGGCTTTCCGGGCGTCTTGGGTGCTTTGCTGGGTGGGCTGATCAGTGAGCGTTGGGGCTTGCAAAGCGTATTTGCTGTCAGCTGTGTGACCAGTGTGGTGGCCACTGCTGCGGCCTACAAAGTGTGGCGCTTGCAACACCCACCGGCACCTCCTTCAGAGCCAACTTCAGAGCCAACTTCAAAGCCAACTTCAAAGCCACTTTCAGCGCCTCATTGAGGCCGCCTCAGATCAATCACTCGTCGACCCCGCACCATGAACGCCGCAGTTCAGACCCCATTTGAGCTTCCTGATTTTTTGCCCACCGACTTGCGTGTGGCACTGCAAGAGGGGCAACGTTTCACCACGGTTTGCGATGGCGCATTCACCGTTTGGCATGCTTGGGGACAGGTGCAACACCCGGCGGTGGTGTTGTTGCATGGCGGTAGCGGCAGTTGGACCCACTGGGTGCGCAACATTGCCCCATTGGTGGCGGCGGGTTGGCGGGTGTTGGTGCCGGATTTGCCAGGCTTTGGCGATTCTGATTTGCCCGAAGGCTGTACCGATGTCGATGCCTTGCCTGAGCCGATGCATGCCGGCCTGCAACAACTCCAGCAAGCTGGGTTGTGCGGCCACGATGTCCGCTTGGTGGGCTTTTCTTTTGGTGGCATGACCGCCGCTTTGTGGCTGGCGGCCTATCCGCAAGACGCCGACCAGGTGGTCTTGGTGGGGGCGCCGGGCATGGGCCTCACGGTGGCAGAAAGAATTCCGCTCAAAGGCTGGCGGCACTTGCCCACGCCAGAAGCCCAAGCGCAGGTGCATCGCCACAACCTGATGGCGTTGTTGCTGCAAAACCCCGAAGCCTTGGACGACTTGGCCTTGGCCCTGCACAGCGCCAATGTGCAGCGTGACCGCATGCCCCGGCGTCGCTTGTCGTTAACCCCCATCGTGGCCGAGACACTGCCCCAATTACAAGCCTCTGTGAGTGCCATTTATGGCGAGCACGATGCGCTGTACCGAGGTCGCTTGCCCGAGCTGCAATTGGCCATGCAAACACGGTCGACCCGTTGGGATGGTTGGCGCACCGTGCCCAACGCGGGCCATTGGGTGCAATACGAAGCGCCTGACGCTTTTATGACCGCCTTGCTGGGTGCGTTGCAGCGGCCTTGATGCTCACAAGTCCAGTTGCGGCCTGAGTTGGCGTACCGAGACAAACCGCCAGCGTCCAAAAAGCACGGTGATGAGTGCGGCCAAAAGGCCAATGCCGGTGACCTGAAGCCAGGCCAACAACCAAGTGCCTTCAAAAGCGCCAAACACGGTGGCCTTGATGCCATGGGTCAACCAAGTGATGGGCAGCCATGGGCTCACGGTGGCAAAAAAACTGCCACTCAACTCCACAGGCATCAAGCCGCCCGATGAGGTCAATTGGATGGCCAAGAAGACCATGGCCAAAGCTTTGCCTGCATCGCGCATGAAATGGGTCAGTGCACTGATCACGAAAAAGAATGCCAGCCCGGCACTCAACAGCGTGCAAATGAAGGCCAAGGGGTTGACCACGTCAATTTGCAGCACCGTAAACACCGTGAAGAGCAGCAGCAAACCTTGCAAGACCACCAGCGCGCCGGGCAAGGCCAATTTGCCCAGCCATAGCGCCACCGGGTGAAACGCTTTGGCATGAATGGGCTGTGAGCGCAAATTGACAAAAAACACCGCGATGCCTGCCCCCAACCAGAGAGCGGCGGGCAGCACGTTGGCAATGAAGCCCATGCCGTTCTTGCCCACTGTGGCGTCTATTTCCATTCTTGGGCGGACAGAATCGGCCAGACCTTCAGGGCTGCCTTCAAGCACGTCGTCAGTGGCCGGAATGGCTTTGCCGACCAAGGCCAAGCCGGCTTCTAAGCGAAGGCTCGCTTGGCTGATGGACACATTGCCTTGCGACAACTTGAGGGTGCCCGACGCCAATTCTGTGGCGCCTTTGTCCAGTGACTCGAGTTGAGCGTCTTCAGGAAATTGCGTCGACATGGTGCGTGTTGCGGTGTTGATTTGGCGCACACCTTGCGTGAGGCCTGTGACGCCGGTTTTCATGTTCCGCGCACCGTCTTCCAGTTTTTTTCCATTGTCGAGTGAGGCTTGCAAGCCATTGTCGATTTTTTGCAGGCTTGCATAAACTTGGCCCACGTTGTCCACCATGGCGCTGCTCACCAACAGTTGGTTGCTGGCCTCTTCTTTGAAGGCCGAAACCGCACTCATCAGTTGTTCATTGCCTGTTTTGATTTTTTGCAGGCCCTGTCCCAACTCGGTCATGCCTGAGGCCAAACTGTCGGCCCCTTCGTCAAGTTTTCTCAAATCAGAATTGCGCGGGCGGGTTGAATCAAGTTGGCGTAAACCGCCCCCCATTTTTTTGGACTGATCGGTCAATTGCGTCAGGTGTTCACTCAGGTGCTGCGCGCCCAGGTGCACCGCCTTGGCCGCACTCGAAGCTTGGCTTGCGCCTTGGTTCAGTTCCTCCGCGCCTTGGTGCAGCTCTTGCAGACCTTGGCGCAAACGGCTGACACTTTGTTTCGAGCCTGCGGCATTCACCAGCACCAAAGACCACCGTTTGGTGTTCAGGCTTTCGTTGATTTTGTGGCCCAACTCGGTCGCAAATTGCTGCGCAATGCGCGCCGACTCGAGGTGGTTGCCTTGCGAGGCAAACACCACCAACTGGCCTGCGCCCACTTGTTCGCCTGGCACAGCGTTGGCACTGAAGTTTTTGGGAATGATCAACGCAAAAGCCAGCTGACCTTGCTTCACTTTTGCGCGAGCCGCCGCCTCGTCGTCCATCAACTGATAGTCAAATCGGGCTTGGGCTTTCAGCATGTCGCTCAGCTCTTGCCCCACGTTGACGGGCTGCTCTCGGTAGACAAGACCTTGGTCAAGATTGACCAACCCCACCTTGAGCTCGTTGCTGTGGGCGGCGGGATCCCAAATGCTGGACAAATAAATCAGGCTGTACAGGCAGGGAATCAAAGCCACGACGGCGATCGACCACAGCAATTTCGCACGACGCACGAAAAAACCCGCCTCTATGCGCGCAATAGAACGTGATTGCCGAAGGATCTGGATCAACAGGCTCATGGAGTTTTGATTATTTTTTCTGTCAGCATTTTATTGGGTCAGTCAAGCTGGGCCATTGAAACATTCGAAACTGACAGCTTGCTGCATGGGCAGCTTGGCTGCCCGGTGAGTGGCAGAGCCGCGCGGGTCAGGGTAAGGGTAAGGGTAAGGGTGAGGGTAAAAGTAAGGGCGGCCTTTTTCCACTGCTTTCTGGGGTGTTTTTCGCCTTGGCCCCCTCAAACCGGTGCGCACAGAGACAATGGTGAAAAATAAGGCCAACGCATTTTCGAAAGCTGTTCCATGACCCCCTTGAAAATTGATTTCGTCTCCGACATCGCCTGCCCTTGGTGTGCGGTGGGTTTGGGTGCGCTTGAGAAAGCCCTGAACAATTTGCATGGCGAAGTACAGGCCCAATTGCACTTTCAGCCTTTTGAGCTCAACCCGCACATGCCCCCGGGCGGGCAAGATTTGGGGGAGCACCTGACCCAAAAATACGGCTCCACTGCGGAGCAACAGGCGCAGATTCGGCAGACCATTTCTGAGCGCGGCGCCGAAGTGGGTTTTCAGTTTCATCCCGGTGGTCGTGGCCGCGTTTACAACACCTTCAACGCCCACCGCTTGCTGCATTGGGCAGAAGGGCAGGGCGCTGGGGCGCAACATGCCCTGAAAAAAGCTTTTTTAGAGGCCTACCAAGGGCGCGCAGAGTGCATGGAAGACCCCGAGGTGTTGTTGGCCAGCGTGAAAGCCGCCGGTTTGGACGAGCCTGCCGCGCGCGCGGTGCTGGCTAGCGACGCGCACAGCACCGAGGTGCGTGAACGACAGCAGTTTTATGCGCAAGCGGGTATCCGTTCGGTGCCGGCCATCATCATCAATGACAAGCACCTGATTTCTGGTGGGCAACCGGTTGAAGTCTTTGAGCAAGCCTTGCGCCGCATTGCCTCGGGCGACGTGTCGTGAAGTCGGCGATGAACGCAAGCTTGACCAAACCTCAACCGTTGGGCGCGACTGTCTCGCGTCGCAGGTGGTGCGTTGGGCTGGCGGCGGGTCTGGGGGCTTCGTGGAGCGCACTCACACCGGGCGTGGCCTTGGCCGACAACACGGCCGTTTTGGCCTGGGGCGGTCGCGAAGGCTTGGGCCTGTTGGCCCGCGAGTGGCGACGCGAAGGGGGCGTGCTGTTGATTCGGCACGCGGCCACCGAACCCGGTTTGGGCGATCCGCCAGAGTTTGTGTTGGGCCAATGCCGAACCCAGCGCAACTTGAGTGAAGAAGGCCGCCAAGCCTCGCGCCAATTGGGCCTGGCGTTTCGCCAACTCGGCATCCAACCCGATGCGGTGCGCTCTAGCCAATGGTGCCGGTGCCAAGACACCGCGCGTTTGGCGTTCGGCCAGTTCGAAGACTGGCCAGCCCTCAACTCCACTTTTGCTGGGCAAGGCGACGCGGCAGCGCAGCAAATGGCGTTGCGTCAGCGGTTACAAAATTTGCCCGCGGGCCGCATGGAAGTTTGGGTCACGCACCAAGTCAACATGACGGCCTTGACCGGCGCTTATCCGGTCATGGGCGAAGGTTTTTTGGTGAATCGGCAAGCGCGTTTGTTGGCGCGCGGTGGGCTGGCGGTATGAGCGCAAGCCTGCCTGTGCTGACGGTTTACTTTGACGGCTCGTGCCCGCTGTGTCGGCGCGAGATGGCCATTTACCGCCGCTTGCCCCAAGCCCAGTCGATGGCGTGGGTGGATGTCAGTGAGGCCCCCAATGACTTGGGCGGCTTGAGTTGCGCGGCCGCCATGGCCCGCTTTCATGTGCGCGACGCAGACGGGAATTTGTTCAGCGGGGCGGCTGCTTTTTCAAAAATGTGGCGCTTGTTTCCGGCTTGGCGCTGGTTGGGCTGGTTGTCTGCCTTGCCACCTATGTCTTGGTTGTTTGAAGTGGCGTACCGCGTGTTTTTGCCATTGCGCCCCGCTTTGCAAAAAGCCGTGCGCCGAGCCACTGGGGAGGGCGCGCCATGACACGCCGTGTCTTGAAGAGGGGCATCTGGCCTGCGTTTGGCTTCTTTTGGGCCTGTGCGGCTTGGGCTGTGGTGTCTTTGCCCGTGGTGGCGCAAGGGGTTGATGCCGTGCGATTGGGGACATGGGCCATTGACCGAACCGAGGTCACCATCGGCCAGTTTGAGCGTTATGTGCGGGCCACCCAAACCGTGACTCGCGCCGAAAAAGAGGGCGGCGGATTTGAGTTTGGTGCTGGCTGGGAGCGCCGACCCGGATGGACTTGGCGCAAGCCCGATGGGGTGGCTGCCAGCGCAGATTTGCCTGCTGTGCACCTGGACTTTGCCGAGGCCCAGGCCTATTGCCAATGGGCTGGCGGGCGCTTGCCAACGGGGGCCGAGTGGCAACAAGCGGGCTTTACTGAAATGCGCGATGCACCCCCCAAACCGTGGGTGAAAGGCCGAACTTACCCCTTTGCCACGGGCGACAGCCCCCAAGGCGCCAACACCAGCGACCCCGACCCCTGGCCGCGAGCAGCGCCCGCCGGGGCCACGCGCCAAGGCGTGAATGGGCTCTATGACATGGGTGCCAATGTGTGGGAGTGGACCACCGATGCGCGCGGCAAAGAACGCCGCACGGTGGGCGGCTCTTGGTGGTACGGCGCCTTCAACATGAAGGCCGATGTGCAGGCCTTCAAGCCCGCTGACTTTTATGCGGTTTACATTGGCTTTCGCTGCGCCTACGACCTCAAGTCGTCAGGCGTGCCATTGAGTAAAACCTCGCCATGATGGATTCTTTGCCCGACGGTTACCGTGCGCTGGTGATCGGTGCCCAAGGCGCGATCGGCAGTGCTTTGTTGCAGCAGTTGCAGGCAGATGCGCGTTGCGCTTTGGCGCATGGGGTTTCACGCCAAACCCAGCCGGGGCTGGATTTGTTGCACGAGTCCAGCATACAAGCCTGTGCAGCGGCGTTGGCGCCGCTGGCACCTTTTCATTTGATCTTGGATGCGACAGGCGGCCTGACCGTGAAGGGCCGTGGACCCGAAAAACGCTTGGACGAATTGGCGGCCCAACCCTTGCTGGACAGCTTGCATTTGAATGCTGTGGGGCCTGGCTTGTTGCTCAAGCACTTTGTGCCTTTGCTGGCACCAGGCCAGCGCGTGATTTGGGGCAAATTGTCGGCCCGCGTGGGCAGCATCGAGGACAACCGCAAAGGGGGATGGTACGGCTACAGGGCCGCCAAGGCGGCGCTCAACATGATGCTGCAAACCACGGCCATTGAAGTGGCGCGCCGCAGGCCCCTGGCGGTGATTGCGGCCTTGCAACCTGGCACTGTGCAGTCGGCCTTGAGTCAGCCTTTTGTGGGCGACGATGCCATGTCGCCCGACACCGCAGCCACTCGTTTGTTGTCGGCGCTGAATGGCTTGCAGCCCACAGGGCGTGCGCAGTTTGTCGATCACCAAGGACAGCACATTCCTTGGTGAGCGACGCCAAACGCGCTGACCCGGCTCAGCCCAGCGCTTTGGCGATCTTGTGGCGAGGCACGGTGGGTTTGGGGCACTGACCTTTGGGCAAATCAAACCACTGCCGCACATCGGACTCGACGCCCACGCCGTGCATGAAGTTGTAGATGGCTTTTTTCAGGCCTTCGCCCAGCAGGTCGTGGTCAACGCCCGGCGGCATGGGTGTGGGGTCGACAAACCCCACATCGTTTTTCGCAAAGGTGCCCTCAGGCAAAGGCAACAACGTCACGCCATAGGCCTCGGGCTGCAAGCCCACAGGAGAGTGCACGGTGCAGACAAAGCGATGGAAAAACCCACTGTGAATGCAGCCGTTTTCGAACAACTGGCGCACATATTCCAGCGCGTCCACGGTGTCTTGCACCGTCTGGGTCGGAAAGCCGTACATCAGGTAGGCGTGCACCAACACGCCCGCGTCGGCAAAGCCCTTGGTGACCTGTGCCACTTGCTCGACGGTGACGCCTTTTTTCATCAAGTTGAGCAGCCGATCTGAGGCCACCTCGAGACCCCCCGACATGGCGATGCAGCCACTTTGTGCCAACAAGTCACACAGCTCGGGCGTGAAGGTTTTTTCGAACCGGATGTTGCCCCACCAAGAAATTTGCACGCCGCGTCGCAACAGTTCTTCAGCCAACGCTTTGAGGGCTTTGGGTGGCGCGGCTTCGTCGACAAAGTGAAAGCCCGTTTGACCAGTTTCGGCCACGATTTTTTCAATGCGGTCGACCAAGGTGCTGGCTTGCGCGGTCTCATAGCGGCTGATGTAGTCGAGGCTGACATCGCAAAAACTGCATTTTTTCCAGTAGCAACCATGCGCCACCGTCAGCTTGTTCCAGCGCCCATCACTCCACAAGCGGTTCATGGGGTTGAGCATGTCCAGCAACGACAAATAGCGGTGCAGCGGCAGTCCGTCCCAAGTGGGGGTGCCCACATCTTCAAAAGCGATCTCGGGCTCTTGCAGGTGGATGTATTGCACCTGCCCCGCCGGGTTGCGCACAAAGGTGCGTTGCAGCCGCTGCGCACTGCGTTGGCCCTGCAGGTGCTCAATCAGGCTCAGCAGCGGGCGTTCGCCGCCGTCCAGCGTCACATAGTCCACATGGTCGAAGACGCGTGCGTCTTTCAACTCGCGCAGCTCGGTGTTGACAAAGCCACCGCCCAGCGCAATGCGAATGGCCGGGTGCGCCCGCTTGATGCATTGGGCAATGCGAAACGCGGCGTAGACCGAACCCGGAAAGGGCACCGACAGCAACACCAGTTGCGGCTGGTGGCGCTCAATGGCGCGCAAGGCCAAGTTCTCGAGCGTCGTGTCGATCAGGTTGGAGGGCTGTGCCAAGGCCTCTGACAGCGCGTCAAAGCTGGGTTGGCTGGCGGCCAAGCGTTCGGCGTAACGCACAAACTCAAAACCTTCATCCACCGCGTCGCGCAACACATCGGCCACATCGTTCAGGTAAAGCGTGGCCAGGTGGCGGGCGCGATCGGTCTGACCCAGTGCGCCAAAAGCCCAGCCGATCGGGTCACCCGTGCCATCGTCGTCATACGCATCCAGTGCGGCAAAGCGAGGACCTTCGGGCAAAAATCCGCGACCCGCAATGCGGTGGCTGAGGGTGCTGTCGCGGCCTTGCAAGAAGGCGATGACAGGCTCGATGGTCGCGGCGTAGGCGGCGAAATGGTCTAAGAAAAAATTGACCGGTGCTGAGCGTTCTTCCACCGGCAATGACAGCGCGGCGTCGCGCAATGCGCTCAAGCCAGTGCGGTTGAGTAAGGCCAAAACGGTGGCCAGTGCCAAGTCTTCTTGCACCGCATCGATGCCCCTCGAACGCAAAAAACCCGTCAGGTAGGCCGTTGACGGGTAGGGCGTGTTGAGCTGCGTCATCGGCGGGATGAGGCTGAGCACTTTGAACGGGG
>JACCDS011100057.1_pt1 | contig 20554 bp, 16 predicted proteins | sample 7446441 | NCBI WGS metagenome assembly JACCDS01 (sample SAMN15323445, study PRJNA562643) | freshwater metagenome | isolation source: river surface water | place: USA:Blue River Watershed | collected 2017-08-17
ACCACATGTATGTAGAGAGTGGTTTCAATATGCGTTTCGTTGGCACGATGAGGAGGGGGAAAGTAAAGAGCCTATTGATGAAAGCGACCAACGTTTCGCGTATCAAGGGGCTTATTATTCTAACTTACTGGTGGTAGATTCGGGTTTAATACAGGAACCAGTAAAGCCTGCTATTCATCGATTTTCAATACTTCAGAAAGCAATTTATAAAGAACAATGGGGAAGGGTAGAAAGAAGATTAAAGCATCACGTGCCTAGATTCACAGATTCGCTTTCTTCTTATCCGATACTCAGTAAACAACTCTATAGCCAGGCGGTGTTGTCGTCTTTGCCCACCTATTACCATCAGTATTTAATTGTAGAAACAAAAAGTGGTTTGCACTATTTATATTTAGGATATCAACTCGGTAAAATATACCGATTTCGTGTTTTTTTAGCACAAATAGCGCACCTTTGTGGTGCACGCCGGGTTTTTTGGCGTACTTCTTCAGAGAATAAGAATCAGTTAAAAGTGTTTAAAGTTCAACCATTTAAAAAACCTATCCTATGAAATTATTTTACGCGCTGATAATACTCGCACTTCCTTTACAATTTTTAGCTCAAGAAAATCCAAAGGCCAAAGAAATTGGCGAAGCCATTAAACTCATGGATGCAGGTCAATTTGCAGATAGCCGTTTGAAACTAGAAGAGGTGTTGAACGAAGACCCAAACAATTACGATGCTTGGTATGAATTTGCCTACAGTTATTACCTGCAAAAAGATTACAAAAAAGCGGAAGAAATCATGCGCAAGCAAACTGAACACCCCCAAGCCACCGACCAGCTTTGGCAGATGATCGGTAACGCCATAGACTTTCAAGGGAATCCGGAAGGAGCAATTGCAGCTTATGCAGAAGGCTTAAAAAAGTTTCCGAACAGCGGGCGCCTTTACGTAGAGACGGGCAACATTTATTTGATTCAAAAAAACATACCGCTCGCCATACAGAGTTATGAAAAGGGGATTGAAATGGCGCCTGAATTTTCTTCTAATTATTACCGTTTGGCCAAAATTTATTGTGATTCTGAAGATGAATTGTGGGGCTTGATCTATGGAGAGCTTTTCATGAATTTGGAGCGAAATACCAAAAGAACCAGAGAAATGAGTGCGCTGTTGTATCAGACCTACCAGAAAGCTTTAGTTTTTGACAAAGGCACAATTTCCGTGAGTTTTGCAAAATCGATGAGCCCATTTAGTATGGAATTTGAAATGCAAATGGGAATGGCAGCAACGAATTATTTACTGAATAATAAAAAAGTAGATCTTAATGTCCAGACCCTCCTCGAGCTCAGACAAGCCTTCTTGACCAATTGGCAGGCTGCTCCAAAAGCAGCACCCTACAAGGTAGTTTTATTCGATTTTTGGCAGCAGCTCAATGACGTCGGCTTTATTGAGCCATATACCTATTGGTTGTTCAATATGGCACCAGATAACCAGTTTGAGAAATGGCACAAAAAACATGAGTCAGACTTCACTTTTTTTACCAAATGGTACAATCCAAACCCGATTCAAATTACAGCTGAAAATTACTTTACTAAACAAAAAGTTGGAAACGGATCTGTGATTGAGATTGGAGATTAAGGAGCAACAGTTAACGGCGTCCGCAACACGAAGTTTTGGTTTTCATTGGCCAATTGAAGCATAAAGCAGGTGGTCGGATACGCTATGAGAAGCCCATTTTGTCCTTTTTCTATAACCAACGGCACTTCTTTACCAAGAAGGTCACAGCCTTTGATGGTGTTAAACCCCGATGAATAAAGCTGAAGTGCAGCGCCTGGTTTCCACTCATATTGTAGCGTTTCAAGATCTAAACCTGAAGCACTTGAGAGATTGACATCAATGAGCAGGGTGTCGGTGTCACAGAGCCCGGTGGCTATCAGCATAACCTGATACGTGCTGAGGTTATACTCAAAACCAATGTTTTGGCCTACCTCAATGGTCATATCCGGAAAATACCAAGTATAAGTGGCCGCCTGATTCGCATTAGCCGTGAAGCTTAATAAACTTGCTCCTGGAATACTGCTGTAGCCTGCTGTGACTTGCAATTGCTCACTAGGAAGCACCAAACCCCAAGTACCCAAACTATCCAATACGATGTTACTTGCTACTTGTTGTAAAATAAAGGCGTCTCCGTGACCGATACCTGGGTTAAATGTATTGTTTAGACAACTTTTTTGAAATAATGCGCTGTAAAAAACGCAAGCAGCCAAATAGGATCCTTCCAGACTCGGATGTGAACCATCTTGCTGATATAAATTGATATTCGGATGGTTGTCTCGTACGTATTTCCAGGCAACTCCAACGGGTGATATCGCGGCAGCGGCAGAATCAGCGATGCGCAAATAAGCGGCTCTGAGGCGCGCATTCATTTTGTCAAAGGTATTGATAGAATCCCATTGCGGATCGCCGTTTTGGCGCCCCCAAGTCATGAAAAAATTGACTTGGCTACAGGGTTGAATGCTTTTGGCGCTATCTGCAAGTTGCAAGGCAAAGGGTAGCGTTTGGGTATTGACTTGCTCATAGGGAAAACTCGGTTCTTGGCTTTGGCCTTGCAAAATGATGTAATCCCAGGCTTGTGCTTGCATCTTTTGATAATTGATGGCATTATTGGCATGCATTTGAAAGGTTTGACCGCCAGGCGTATTGCTGTCATAAATGAGGTGATCTCCTTGCGCATGAGCCAACTCACTCACCAAAGTCGGTAAATTATTGACGGCCATATAGCTATTGCCAATAAAAAGCGCACGCAGTGTATCTTGGCCATGGCTGAGCGCACTGAAACCAAATAAAAAGGAGCAACATAAAAATAAACGCATCATTCTGAAAGGGTAATAACGGGGCTTTGTAAGCGAATGTCTTTTGACGAAGCACCAATTTGTAAATAAAACTGAGTAGGAAGGGCCGTGCTTTTGGGCCCTGTCGGAATGCCGAGTGCAGCAACTGGAATTTTATAGTGTAAATAGCGTTTGGTTTCGCCATTTTTAAGACGCGTTTTTTCAGTACGGATGAGGTAATGAACCGGAAGCGTTTCTGAACTGTATATAGGCTTGATATAAAACTGCAAGGCTTCATCTCCTGGATAAGCGCCTGTGTTTTGGATCGTGAAAGAAAGGTTAAGGGTGTCGTTGGAACCCATTGAAGTCTGCTCTATTTTTAAATCGTGGTATTCAAACTGCGTGTAACTTAAGCCATGCCCAAACGGATAAAGTGGTTCGCCGGTGCCATTCACGTAGTCATTGCCGCGCCCTGTGGGTTCATGCCAGTAAGATAGCGGGAGTTGCCCCTCGTGTTGCGGAATGGTTATAGGAAGTTTACCAGAAGGATTCACTTGGCCAGTCAAAACATGAGCCAATGCGGCGCCACCTGCCTCGCCCAAATACCATGCATACAAGATGGCACTGCTGTGCGCTTGCCATTCTTGCATGGTTACTGCGCTGCCACCATTGATCACGACCACAACTGGTAAGCCGCAAACATTTAGTTCTTTGATCAGTGCTATTTGCTCGGGTGCTAAACGCAAAGACGAGCGGTCTTGAAATTCTCCTTCCGGGAAATCCACGACAACAACCGATACATGAGCTTTAGCTATGGCTTTTTCGAGTTGTACAAAATGCTTTTCAAGGTGTTTTTTGGTTTCGTAGAACAGCCTGATGCGGCCATTGGCTTGTGGTTCCTTAAATTCTAGTTTAAAGCGAAGCGTTTGACCTTTTTGAAGTTGAAGCGCATGGGTGCTTGCATGAAAACCCGCTTTTTGCCACTGATCAATGACGCAAGTATCATTGATGAATAAACGAAAACCGTCGTTTCCTTCAATTCCAATCACACACGTGGTATCTTTTGTTGCTTTCAACTCAGTTTGCCAACGCGCCGAATAGAATCCGTTGCCTGTTTCTGGGCAAGGCCCATAGAGTGTCCAATGATGATTGATTTGCGTTTCAGTTCTGGTCAGAACTGGTGCACCACTTAAATGAGGGTTGTTGAAGTAGTTGGACTGAAAACTCAGTGTTTCAAAAAACGGATTCTCAGCGCTTAGCGTCACTTTTAAATCGGCCCAAGGTTGTTCAGGAATAGGTAAGTAATTGATGTGATCCGCGCCAAAGGTTTCTGTTAGCCCTGCTAAAATGCTCTGGGCCTTGTAGCCTTTGCCGCTGTAGCCGCCAAGTTTAATTTGAGCAGCAGCTTCACCGAGCAATAAAATGTTTGTGTTTTTTGATAGGGGCAGAACTGCCTTTCCGTTAGTTAGCGTGTCATTTTTAAGTAAGACAATGGCCTCTTCAGCGCAGCGCTCGGCAAGTTCCCAACCCTGATTCAAAAGCTTTTGAATTTCTTTTTGGCTGGGGCTTTCTAAGTATGGATTTTCAAATAAACCCAGTTCAAATTTGACACGCAATACCCGCGCAACGGCGCTATCTATTTGATTTTTTTGAAGTTGTGTTGAGAAATAACCAGCTTCAAAAAGCTTAAAATGCGCGCAATCGGTCTGAAAAATCACATCGAGGCCTCCATTTAAAGCGTGTTCGCCACTTTGGGCATAGCTATCGGCAGTATGGTGTAAAACCAACTCTCCGCCTACGGCATTCGCATCTGAAATAACAAAGCCTTTGAAGCCCCAATCTTTTTTGAGTGTTTGTTGAAGTAACCATTCGGAACTGGAACACGCACTGCCGTTTAAAGAATTGTAAGCACTCATTACAGATCTGGCCTTGCCTTCAGTGAAAGCGGCATAAAAAGGTCTGAAATGACTCATGTAAAGCGCTCTGGAACTCAGGCCAATTGGGTAAGAATCTCGGCCGCCTTCACCTACATTGAGGATAAAATGTTTAGGCGTACAAATGACACCAGATAGCTCGATATTTTTTACAAAAGCCAAACCCATTTGGGTGGCTAAGTAGGGGTCTTCACCAAAGGTTTCTTCTGTGCGGCCCCAGCGTACATCTGAAGCTAAGTTGAGCACAGGGCTTAAAACTTGGCGAATGCCAATGAGGCGCGCTTCCTTGGCAATTTGCAGAGCAGCTTCAGCCATGAGGTTAGGGTTGAAGGTTGCGGCCATGCCGATGGCCTGCGGAAAACTCGTGGCTTCAGCCCTCACTAAACCGTGCAGCCCTTCGTCAAAGAAGATTAGCGGAATGCCCAAACGCGTTTGCTCTACGAAATAGTGCTGAATGCTGTTGGCCTTGGCAATAAGCTCTAGATTTCCTTGGCCATTGGAATAATTCAAGAGTTGCTGTGTGGGATCTTGCTGCCCATTGGCAAATAGCTGTATACCAAAAATGCCGTTGTCATAACGGCATTTTGTGGTGTCAAAATCTGAAGGAACCATGAAAAGTTGCCAAGCTTTTTCAGCGGGCGTCATGCGGCTAAGAAGGTCTTGAACCCTTGTTTCTATTGGGAGTTGTGGGTCTTTATAGCTTTGGGCAAAAAAACTTGAACTCAAGGAAAGAAATAAGACCAGCTGCTTCATGGTCTACGAAGTTACGGAATCTTAGAGTCCGTTGGCAGCCATTCTTAACTTTAAGTCAAGGTAGGCTTGCTCATAGGCTTCGCGCTGTTTTTTGTCGCGGTTGGAAAGGTCCATGCGACCAAGTGTTTGTAAAATAGCATCTGCTTCAGTGGTGTTGCGCATCGCAAAATAAGACTCAAGTAAATTGAAGTAAATAGCGATCGTTACATCTTTGTCGATGCGGGCTTTTTTGTTTTCAATATCGGATTCTTCAAGCGCTTTTTTCCAGATAGCGTTCGCTTCTTCCAATTTGATTTTTGCCTGTGCTTCATTGGTAGTGAGCATTTTAAAACCCAATTGTGCAGCGTTAAATGCATCTTGAATGTCATTATGTGACTCATTTTTAGATTTCACATAATACAATTCAAAGGTTTCATCTGTTTTTTCAAAACCGATGCGGTCATTGACCAAGTGGTTGATCACCTTCAAGTTGTCTTGCAAACATTTGTCTTCCATTGCTTTTAAAGCAGCACTGACATCCATAGACGGCTGGGTTTTTGACGCAGCTCCTTTGTATAGCTTATATTCTGTGAATTCTGCAGGCGCTGCTGCATAAATTTCTTGGTTTGCTGCATTTGCTACTCTGAAACTCATAGGGTGGCGGTAGGTGAATTCAATGTGGTAGTAATTGACATTGTTGGTGGTTTTCACGTTGTTCACGATGCTTACCTCTGCTTTTTGTTCAGTTACGATTTTAGCAGGCGTGGCATCAAAACCTTGAAGCGTGACCATATAATTCAGTGCATTGTTGCTGCCTTTTTCAACACCATCAATAAAGAGGTAAGTAGAAGCCAAGGAATTGTAGTCATAAGAGGTTTTGAGCACTGGTGGATTGATCGTGCGGCGATACGGTTGCGCTACATAATCTTTTACCGGATGGTTGTTTTCATTTAAAACTTGTTTTTCCAAGATTTTAGATGCGGTAGACTTCGCGTTCCAAGCTTCCATTTCTTTGGCGTATTTGTCGTCAGCAGCCTTTAAACGATTTGGATATTCAGCCATTTCGCGTTGGTAATCAGCCTCTGCTTGTGCTTTGTCGGCCTCAAACTGCGCCAATAATTTTTGATTCTCAACTTCGTAAGCCGCAGTTACAAAAGACTGATAATAAGCAGGTTTAGGCTTCACAGGATTGCTCGGTAGTTTCACGTAAGTGTAAGTGATACTTTCGCCTTTTACAGACTGAGCAAATGAATGAAACGAATTGAAAGCGAGGGCAATAGCCACAAATAAGGTAGATTTTTTCACAAAAAAGGTTTATAAATACGGGGCTTTAGACGTAAAAAAGGGGAATAAAGTTGCTTTGATAAAAAAGTAAAATGAAGCTTGTTTGTAAAATAAATGATAAATTTAGTCCTCAAATTAATTAATCATGCATATTTCCTTCAAATTTGCTTGTATACTGGGGCTCCTATCCCTAAGTTCTTGTACATCCTTCTTACTTCCTGACACACAAGCTGTTGTTTTTATTACAGATTCAGATTCAAGCCAAGTTCTGTCCGAAAACAAAGAACTAGGTAAAGGAAAAAATATTAGCACAAACATTGAAAGGGCTGGTTTGCAAGAAATCGTCATTCATACGCCAGGTTTTAAAGATGAGCACCACTTGCTTATTCCTGAAAGAAGAGACCCTTGGTTTTATCCGGTTGCTATTTTAGACCTCCCGCTGGTCCTTGTAAATTGGGAGCAAATCGTTCGTCATCCCAATTCTTTGCTTTATGCCAATGAAGTGCATTTAGTTCATCAGATATTTTTCGAAAAAAGAAAAGCCGAACAGCGCTATGTCAATATTCAAGATGTCAAAGTTGACATCAAAAATTTTGAGGAAGACATTCAATTTTATGTAGTCCCTCACGAAAAAGATATTGAGCCCAAATTACTTGAGCAAAAACAACTGCGCATCACCGAAAAATTGGAAGCAAAAAGGTTAGAAGAGGAACGCTTGGCTCAATTGTCTAACAAGAAACGCAAACGATTAACGATTGCACCATCCTTGGAAAAAGCAGATGAACGCAAAAGTTTGTTTGCTGAAAACACGGTATTTACAGAAGATTTATTTGAAGTGCTTTTGCAATCAGGATTTATTGATACCGTGAATCGTGTTTTTCAAGACAACAATAACACCATTTTTTTAGAGGCGAAGATCAAAGAAATCGATGAATTTTTGATTTATGAAGGTACTGAGAACTATAGAAAGTTGGGTATCAAAGTTGTTTGGACAAACTTCAATACTTACGATGAAGTCATAGATTCTCTTGAAACGTATAGTATTTCGGATCCATTCATCTCGGAATATGGTATCAGTCCAAATTATGTAGGTATGATCAATGATGCCTTGGCTCAAAGTTATTATGAGCTCAAGCAGTCGGCGGCATTTCAACAAAAATTACCGATGCAAAACAGCTTTAACTCTCAAGATCCAATACTGACCCTGAATAAGCCTGTGAATTTGGTAAAAGAGTTATCCGATGCCTCTTTGGCTTCTGTGATCATCAAAAGAGCAGACGGGGGCCATGGTTCTGGTTTTGCTATTACGCAAGACGGTTATATCTTGACAAACTACCACGTCATTTCAGGCAAGACCCAAGACAAACAGTCCAATATTAAGGTGATCCTTTCAAATGGCATCCTTGTCGATGCTGAGATTGTTCGTTTTAACAGAGCTCGCGATGTTGCTTTATTGAAAGTGGCTTACAATTTTGAGAAAGTATTTTTGCTTTCAGATACCAAATCATTCAAAAATTTATCAGAAGTCTATACAATTGGCGCTCCAAAATCCGTTGAACTAGGCCAGTCGGTAAGCTTGGGTCTGATTTCCAATGAAAGGACGACCAACAATAATAATTTACTGCAGTTAAACATCAATATCAACGGCGGAAACAGCGGCGGTCCGTTATTTGAGAAAAACGGAACACTACAAGGAATTATTCAGTCAAAATTGGTAGGAAAAGATACCGAAGGCGTTGGTTTTGCTATTCCTTCCTATTTAGTTTCTTCATACCTCAACATCCAATACAAGAAATAATATGAAAAAGAATCATTTCAAATATTTCGTCTTCCTTTTGAGCTTTTTCATAGGACTTATTAGCTTCTCTCAACCGAATTATATCAAATTTGGAGGTACTTTGCCCGGTAGTAGCGTAGGAGCTCTTGTCGGAAAAGGAGCCTGTTTATCCTTGGGTAAAGAATCAGAGAAAATATTAAATGTTCGTGCTCGGGTGTCCTTAGACTTATTTTACCACAAAGGAGCTTCGGAGTCATTTTATGGATTCAATCATAATTCAGGCAGTTTTGGCGGTGACTACCTTGAATCTGCTACCTATACGAGTTCACTTTTTCTAAATGGACAATTGGTATCGAGCTTGGATTATTTTTTGTTTGATAAGTTTCCAAATATCTATTTCGGTCCTGATGCGTTTTTATCTATAGGTCTACACGCTTACAATCAAAAATCAGCAGCAATTTATACAAGTGGTGGTGGCTTGAAAGCACATTTGGGTTTTGAGAAACCAGTCGGTAAAAAACTAAAGATCTTTGGTGAATATGCGGCAAGTTATGTAGTCACTTCTCCGTATTTTTTAATCGAACAACCAACTTACAGTACTGATGCTGAGAAAAAAGTTTGGTGGTCCACAGTTTTCCATCAGTTCGGCATCGGTTTCAGATTTTAATTTGCACAACATGAAAATAATTCTTCTTTCCCTCTTAGCATCCTTATTATTCGCTTGTACGAAGTTTGAAACAACAAAGCCCACCATTTCAATGACCCGATCTGGCTTGAACAATGAATTTGTCAATGCTACAGGCAATTTTAGTGAGTTACCACGTGAAAAAGTCTTGTATTATGGCGTAAGACTTGATTCAATAGCAAATGCGCCACTGAGTAATGCCTATGCACAAGTTGGTTTACCTTGTCCAACATCATATACAAATATCTTTGGTGGCACCTTGAGTTTTATGGTGCCTGGTAAAACCTATTACCTCAGATCTTTTGCCGCATTAAATACGGGCGAACTCCTTATTTCAGAGCAGCTTGAATTTATATTTTAACCAATCAAAGCGTTTCCGTTCTTAGTTGTTTAAAAAAAGATATTGCAAAAGCGCTGCTTCGGGGCGCTTTTTTTTATGCCTATACTGAACTAAACCTCTTTCATTTTGTTTAAGAAATAAAACAAAAGATGAAACAAAACGGTATCAAGGTAAATAACCACATGATTGACGTGCTTTTAGATGAAATTGGAGATGAGCACGTAAGTACCTCCGTAGAAACCCCCCTCAGATCAGATGCTTTTGCGCTTTCAGATCACGAGAAAATTGATCAAATCGCCCATCACTTTGGGCAAATCATGGATATTTTAGGCTTGGATCGTACAGACGACAGCCTCAGTGGTACGCCACGACGCGTTGCCAAGATGTATGTCCAGGAAATATTTAGCGGCCTCAACCCGGCCAACTTCCCAGACATCAAACTCTTTGAGAACAAATATCAGTACAATCAGATGTTGGTTGAAAAGAACATTTTGTTCTATTCGAACTGTGAGCATCATTTTGTGCCCATTATCGGAAAGGCTCACGTGGCCTATATTTCTTCCGGAAAGGTAATAGGCCTCTCTAAAATCAACCGCATTGTACAGCACTTTGCCAAGCGCCCGCAAGTTCAAGAGCGCCTCACCATGCAAATCACCAATGCCTTAAAGCAAGTCCTCGAAACCGAAGATGTAGCAGTGGTCATTGATGCCACGCACCTTTGTGTCTCTTCAAGAGGGGTAAAGGATGTCAATAGCAGTACCGTAACCGCTCATTACTGCGGTAAATTCGAAGAGGAGCAAACCAAAAACGAATTTTTGAAGTACTTAGAGTTGTAAACAGCCATTTTGTCTTTATGGTGTGTGAATATTGCTTAGCGCCAAGCTCCGCCCATAGCTTTATAGAGTTTTATTTCATTAAAGTAGCACATCTGTTGAATGTTTAGTAATTCGATTTGAGTTTTGAGATAGGTAGCCTGTGCCGTGTAAATTTCAAGATAAGTGCAGCGTCCCGATAAGAAAAGTTCCTCTACGTTAGCTGCAGATCTCGACAATCTATTGACCTCTTGTTGTTTAAGCAAGCTCATTTCCTCTAACTTACTTTGAAACTGAAATAGTTCATAGACCTCTGTAAATGACTTCAACACCACTTTCTCATAGTTCAAATAAGCTTCTTTTTGTTTACCTTCTTCAGCAAGGAGGTTTGCTTTTAACTGTCTTCTGTTTAGTAATGGTTGGGTAAGCCCACCAATTACGTTGTATGCTAATGAGGCAGGAAGATCTAGTAAAACATTTGCGCGAAAGGCTTGTAAACCAATACTACCTGAAAGAACAATTGAGGGGTAAAATGCAGCTTTCGCACTTTGAATGTCTGCATTTGCCGCATTTAAACGATGTTCTGCTTCCTGAATATCAGGTCGAAAGTTGAGCATCTCGGATGGAATACCATTTTCTAATTTTGTCAGTGCATAATCATCATTTTTGAAGCTACTGCGGACAACTTTTTCTGGATACCTGCCTAGTAATACATTGATTTTATTTTCAGTTTCGAGAATCATTCTTTCGACATCCAGATACAAGTTTTGCGTGCTAAGGAGTTGAGCGCTCATCAAATCAACAGCGATAGCGGTAGTCCGGCCACTTTGCATTTGTGCTTCGATCATGGCCAGTGCATTTTCCAGTAATTGTATGTTTTGCTTGACAATAATTAGTTCTTGATCTAGAGCTAAAAGCCGGATATATTGACTCGATAACTCTGTGATTAACTCGGCGGTAGCAAGTTTTCTGGCCTCTTCACTGGCAAGAAAACGCTCTTGGGCACTTTTTTTTTGGTTTTTAAGCCTTCCCCATAAATCTAATTCCCAACTCGTGTATATACCTGAAAAATAATCTGGAACAGGATTTGGAATTTGTTGGGCGGAGGTGAGGTTGGGAGAGAATTGAGTGTCGTAATTCCCGACACCATCGACAGTATAATCTCCAAATTTCCTGAGGCCATTTGTGACGGCAAGCCCGAGTTCAGGTAGTCTGATTCCCTTTGTAAAAACGACATTTGCTTGTGCTTGTATCAGTCGAGCCTGCATCATTTTTAGGTCTAAATTTTGAGCCAAGGCTTCATCGATGAGTGCAAGTAAAATGGAATCTTTGAAAAACACCTGATAGCTCAAACTGGAGTCGGTGATATTTTTTTTCAAGGAATCTATGGATTGCAATGTCGAATTGGAATCAAATTGACTGGGAATTGAAATAGATCCTGGCTCTAAATTTTTTGCTGTTTTACAAGAAAACAACAAAAGACAAAGTGTTAAATTGAAAATTACTTTCATGACGATATTTTTTTGAAAATTAAGTCAAGGTGTGCGAAAACAAAGTATAAACCTGGAATGACAATGATACCAAATACAGTCCCGAAAAGCATGCCTCCGGCTGCGGCAGCCCCGATAGTTTGATTTCCAATCGAGCCAGCTCCTGAGGCCAACATTAATGGGATGAGCCCTGCAGTAAAGGCAAAAGAGGTCATTAGTATGGGGCGTAATCTTGCGTTTGCGCCTTCCATGACTGCATCCAAAATAGACTTTCCTGCCGCCTGTTTTTGCATCGCAAATTCGACAATTAAAATGGCATTTTTCCCGAGTAAACCAATGAGCATGACCAAGGCTACTTGTGCATAAATATTGTTTTGCAACCCAAATAGATATAAGAAAACAAATGATCCAAATACGCCAATCGGGAGGAAAAGAAGAACAGATAAGGGCAGCATAAAACTTTCATACTGAGCAGCAAGCAGTAAATACACAAAGAGCAAACAAATTCCGAAAATAATCCAGACTTGGTTCCCAGATTCAATTTCTTCTCGAGTCATTCCCGAAAACTCAATATCGTATCCTTTTGGTAAATGATTTTTTGCGGTTTCCTGAATAGCTTGGATTGCTTCACCGCTACTGAATCCTTCCTTCGGAGAGCCATTCAGCATGGCTGCCAAAAACATGTTGTAACGAGTAATTTGCTCAGGCCCATAAACACGTTTAATCCTGGTAAAAGCGCTATACGGAACCATTTCACCATCTGTATTTTTTATCCTTAGTTTGAGAATATCTTCCGGCTGAGCACGATACTTTGGGTCGGCTTGAACCATAACTTTGTACATCTGTCCGTAGCGGATAAAATTTGTTGCGTAATAACTACCAATTAATGTTTGTAGGTTGGCCATTGCTGCATCCCGAGAGATTTTTTTCTTACCTGCAATATCAGGGTCAATTTCTATTAAATACTGAGGAAATGTGGGGTCAAAACTCGAAAAAACGGTATTGATTTCAGGTCTATTTTGAAGTGCACTCGAAAATTGTTTGAGTACTTCATACAACTTATGTAAATCACCTGAACCGGTCTTATCCATGAGTCTTACTTCAAAACCATCGGCGTTTCCAAAACCAGGCACTGCCGGAGGAGGGAAGAACTCAATGGAGGCATCTTTGATATGGGCAGTTTTTTTCTTTAAATCTTCAATGAGCTCCTCAGCGCTTCTTGTTCTAGAATCCCATGGGATTAAGTTAATCGTACTCATGCCGTAAGAAGCACCAACGCCTTCTGTAACCATACTATATCCTGTTAAGCTTGAAACAGATTCTACTTCCGGTATACGTTCTGTGACGCGATCAATTTCATCCATTACTTTTTCAGTTCTTTCCAGTGTAGAACCAACCGGGGTCGTCACATTGGCATAAATGGCGCCTTGGTCTTCATTAGGAATAAACCCTGAAGGTAAAATTTTACCCAGACCGATTGTGAGTGCAATGAAGAGGAATAAAATACCAAAGGTCAAGATTCGTCTATTCACAACTTTTCTAAGTAGGTTTTGGTAGCGTACCGATATTCGATCATAGCTGTTGTTAAAAGCAATGAAAAAGCGTTGAACGATTGAAGTTTTTTGTTCTGTATCAATTGGCTTGAGTAAAATGGCACAAAGTGCAGGGGTGAGCGTGAGTGCATTTATACCTGAAATGATGATGGAAATAGCCATCGTAAGAGAGAATTGTCGGTAGAAAACGCCTACAGGTCCGTCCAAAAATGCCACCGGAATAAAAACAGCCGACATGACAAGGGTTATCGCAATGATTGCTCCGGTCATTTCTTTCATCGCCTCGATGGTAGCCGTTTTTGCATCAAGGTGTTTTTCATGCATCTTGGCATGGACCGCTTCTACTACAACAATTGCATTATCAACGACAATTCCAATGGCAAGCACCAAAGCAAACAAAGTGAGTAGGTTGATTGAAAATCCGAACATTTGCATAAATGCAAAGGTTCCTATCAATGAAACTGGCACCGCAAGGATTGGGATAAGTGTTGATCGAACGTCTTGTAAAAAAAGAAAAACGACTAATCCAACAAGAATAAAAGCCTCAATCAATGTTTTGATAACTTCATCAATAGCGGCGTCTAAGAATCGAGATACATCATAGCTTATGGTGTAATCGATTCCGGGTGGGAAGCTTTTTTCTTTTAACTCTTCTAGCTTAGCCTTGACATTTTCTATGACTGCACTCGCGTTTGAACCCGGTCTTTGCTTGAGCATAATTGCAGCAGAAGCAGTTTTGTTTTCTTTTGAAATGACATCGTATTCAACTGATCCAAACTCTACATCTGCTACATCCTTTAAACGTAAAAGATCACCGTTTTCACCTACTTTTACAATGATGTTTTCATAGTCTTTTTGCTCGGTAAGTTTTCCTGTGTACTTCAATACAAATTGCAGGGATTGCGCTCCTTTTCCGGAGCTCTCACCAATTTTTCCTGGCGCGGCTTCTATGTTTTGAGCGCGTAAGGCTGTGATAACGTCCTCGGCAGAAAGATTATAGGCGTCAAGATTTTGGGGTTTTAACCAGATTCGCATCGCATACTCGCGATTCCCCATGATTTGCGCATATCCCACGCCTTCTATTCGTTTTAATTCCAAAAGGACGTTGATATCGGCGAAGTTGTAGATAAACTGCTCATCTAAATTAGCGTCTTCACTTTTCAAGTTGATATACATCAACATGCTGTTCACTTCTTTTTCTGTAGATACACCCGCCTTTATGACCTCTTCAGGTAGCTCATCGAGTACTGTAGCTACTCTGTTTTGTACATTGACGGCAGCTAAATCTGGGTCTGTTCCGACTTTGAAGAAAATCGTGATGATACTCATGCCGTCATTTCCTGAAACAGAGGTCATGTAGGTCATTCCCGGAACGCCGTTAATGGCTCTCTCTAAAGGTGTTACAACTGCTTTTGCGCAAACCTCAGCATTGGCACCTTTGTAGTTTGTTACAACAGAAACAGCTGGCGGAGCGATGTCTGGATATTGTGTGACGGGTAAGCTATTTAATGCGATGAATCCGATCAGTACAATAAATAAGGAGATGACCAATGAGAGAATTGGTCTTTCAATAAACTTTTTTATCATGGCTTGTTTTGTTTAGCGCTTGGAGAAGTCTTGAATGATTTGTTTGGCTTGTAGCGTTTTTGTTTTTATCTCCATGCCATCTCTTATTGCTTGAATGCCCTCAAAAACAAACGATTCATTTTCCGATAGGCCAGCATCAATTATATATAGATGAGGAATGCGATAAGCTATTTTCACCTCTCGACTTTCAATCTTTCCTCGTTTATTCACGACGTAAACAAAAGTTTTATCCTGAATTTCAAAGGTTGATTTTTGTGGAATTACCAATACATTTTTGAAATTTTTCTCAATGCGTACTTTTCCACTGGCACCGTGTTTTAATAGTCCATTTTGATTTTTAAATCTTGCGCGAAAGGCAATGTTTCCTGATTCATGATCAATCTCACCTTCCATTGTTTCAATATAGCCCGGGCTTTCGTACTCTTGCCCATTAGCAAGGACAAGAAGAGCTTTACCTTTGTGGTTATTGAGCTTGCTCTCCATTGACCTCAGGTTGAGGTATTCTTGTTCAGAAACATCAAAATATGCGAACACTTCATTATTTTGGGAGATGTTGGTGAGCAAGGTGCCATTTTCAACCAAGCTTCCAATCTTACAAGGCAGTCGATTAATAATCCCTGAGAAAGGCGCTTTGATTTTAGTGTAAGACAAATTGAGTTGTGCATGTGAAAGCTCAGATCGAGCTTCTTCTTCTTTGGCTTTTGCAGCTTCAAGTTGGTTTTTAGCAAATTCAAGTTCAATTTTTGAAACAACACCCTTATCGACCAAACTCTTGGTTCGTTGCAGTTCTAAGTCAGCATTTTTAACATTTGATTGCGCTACTTTTAATAAGGCTCTTTTCTTGATCATTTCCTCTTTGTAGGCGCGATCATCGATACTAAATAACAATTGACCACTGTTCACATATTGTCCTTCATCTACATGAACTTTGTACAGAAAACCCGCTGCCTTTGCCCTGATTTCAACATTTTGAATAGCTTTTATTTCGGCTACGTAGTCTATAAATGTATGCGTGTCGATTCTTAAAGCTGTGGTGACAGGATATTTTTCGGTATTTACCGACGATTTTTTTTGCTCGCAGGAGAATAGGCCCAATACGAGAATTGGAATGATGAATTTGATTTGCACTTTTGTTAGATTAAGTTAAACTCGTTATGATTTGTCAAATAAATGACAAGGGGTGAGGAGTTAACTAAATCTTGGGTGGAGGACCAATTATATCGTAAAATGGTTTTGAGAGATGTTCAGTATCAATTTGCTTAAAAACGAGGTTCAAAAGCGGCTCGAAATTTGAAACTTGGGTGATACTACAAAAAGGTAAAAACAAAATGTTCTCCGTATCTTCCATTAATTCGAGTGAGGGTTCTGAAGGATTGGATTCATTTTGTAAATCCGTTTGTTCAGTCGAAAAATAATGCTCTATAAATGGAAATGATTGATGTTTAATAATCAGCAACACAAAAAATAAAAAGAAAAACATTCTTAGCACAAGAGGAAAAATGTTACGCTTAAAATGGGCCGTACACATATCGCTATTCTTCTTTTATAAAAGCTATTTTTGTAAATATTCCACCTCTTAACAAAACTTATACCAATTAGTTCAAAAACGATTTTTTTATTGAGAATAAAAATGGTTGAATTTTATTTCTATTCAGCATCAAGGGTTTATCGTTTAGCCAAGGAGTAAATGTGCTGGCTTCAATGACTTTAATTTGATTCGGATGCAACTTCATGAATTTGTCTTTCGTCAGCAGAGGGTTCTATTAAATCCTTTATTTTGAAAACCTCTTTATTTCTCTTCATCTCCTTTTTTTTGACTACAAGTTCAGTATTGGCTCAAGTAAATTCTATTAATTTGCTCTACAATTCAATACCTGGCATTGGCTGTCATTCCAATATGTCGGTGTGCACGAATACTGGTGCTTTACCTGAATCTGGCGCTCAGATTATCGTAGATTGGATGGATGGTTCTTCAGACACCATGATTGTATTCTCGGCGCCAAATACTCAGAATTGCTACATCTTTGAACACGATTATATTCAAGCAGGTATTTACAATGCGTTGGTAAATGTAACAAGCGGAACATCAGGTGGGCAACTTGCAGGTAGCACGACCATTGAATGGGTGATCACCAATACCAGTGCTTGTGGTTACTTCAATATTTTTACCGTGTTGAACGGCAGCGGTACCTTTTTGCAAAATATCCCTTATGACATCGTAGATAATACGGGCTCTTTAACTACAGTTTATCCGCATGATTCCTTTGGCAATCCGTTCTATACAGAACTCAATCCTGCCGCAGCACCATTTACGGTAGGGGTGAGTAGTGCTTGGTTACAAAGCCATAGTTATACGCAGGTATCGCCAAATTTTATTATTAGTGCATTTGATCCGAGTGGCATGGCTTTAGGTGTTCCAATGAACATCATTGTTGAATGTTTGGGTAGTGGCGCTATTCCCGACCTAGAATTGAGATCAAGCGCAGCATTTCAATTTTTAGCGCCCATTCAAACTGGCCAAGTAAGTGTTGAGGTATGTAATGTTTCTTGTGGCAATATGGCAAATAGCGCAATCAAAATTGCACTTCCAGCAGGCGTAACACCAGATATTTCAAATCTTCCAAACGCTACTTATTTAAATGATACGGTTACGATTTATGAAAATTATTTATCTGGCTGCGTATCTTATTCTTTTCCATGTTATTTTGCTGGCAATACTCCTGCTGGTACCGTATTTAATTTTTCCGCAAGTGTCTTAGCACAAGGGGAGCTTAATCTTCAGTTCAATGCCTCAGATTTCAGTACCATTGTTTTAAATTCTTATGATCCGAATGACAAACAGTGTCACCAACCGACTATTTTAATGCCTTTTGAGCAGGAGACCCTTGGGTATACAGTTCGTTTTCAGAACGATGGCAATTATCCGGCCCTAAATGTCGTCATTCGCGATACCATTGCCCCACAATTCGATTTAGCTACTTTCAACCTGATCGATTCAAAGCATCCTTTGAGTTATTCGATAGATCCGAGTACAAGAGAAATTGTCTTTCGTTTTAGTGGCATTCAATTACAGCCATCAACAACCAGTTTAGTAGAAAGTCAGGGCTATGTTACCTATTCCTTAAAAGAAAACATCAATTTACCATTGAACACAGCGCTCGAAAATACGGCCTACATCTATTTTGATTTCAATCCGGCCATTATTACCAATACAACTTACAACATCAATGGTTTTCTCGGCACAGAAACTCTTGAACAAGAGCAATTGAACATTTATCCTAATCCAAGTGAAGGATCTATTGCTTTTAAAATTCCGGCCAACTTTGAAGCCCAAACTATTGAAATCTTCGACCTGAGCGGGCGCATTTGTAAGCGTTTGTCATTTGCTAAGCACATCCAGCTTGACCTTGAATCAGGTCAATATCTAGTCAGTATCAAATCAGTGAATGCTCAGGTGCTGCAGCAGAAACTTATCATTTTGTAATTTTCTATGACTGAACTGCAACAACTCATCAATGAACTTGGGCTGCAAGCCCATCCTGAAGGCGGCTATTATAAAGAAACCTACCGCGCTGCCCAAACGCTTGACGGCCAAGATCGACAATTACTAACGTCTATCTACTTTCTACTAACGGCTGAAAACGTATCGAAGTTCCACCGCATCAAAAGCGACGAACTTTGGTACTTCCACGCTGGTAACTCTTTAATTGTACACACCCTTTCAGAGCGCGGCCACGAGCAACACCATCTTGGCCTAGACCTCAGTAAAGGCCAACAGCCCTTCCTCTGGATTCCGAAAGACACCATTTTCGGAAGCTCAATTTTAGATGATGAGGGCTATGCTTTGGTTTCTTGTGCAGTTGCGCCAGGCTTCGACTTCAGAGATTTTGAGTTATTTACTGCAGAGCAATTGTTGCTTAAATTTGCAGCACACCAGGAAATAATTGAGCGTCTTACCTAAATTCTTTGTCTTGAACTTTCGGGTTTTACTTTGGTCATGTCTTTCTATTTTGTCAGTGCAGGCACAAACGCAGCATGATACAACGCAGCACAAGAAATTTTTTGGTTTTGCGCCGTTATCAGACACAATAGCCAAAGACAAAAATGGCATTTTTGCCTTGCCACTTCTTTACTATACGCCAGATACGCGTTGGGCAGCAGGTGCAGCAGGTGTTTACTATTTCAAGGTAAAACCCTCCTTAAATGCAGCGTCGCATCCTCGGGTCTCTTATTTGCAATTTTTAGCGGATTACACCCAGAATCGTCAACTCGATGCTTGGGCAACCTGGCATGTATTTACCCAAGACGAAAACTATTTATTGAAAGGCGATATTCGCTTTCGAGATTTTCCGGATCGCTTCTATGGAATTGGGAACAATACCAGCAATTCTCAAGAGGAAAAATACAGCTACAATTTGTTTGTACTGAAGTCCTTGCAGTTGAAAAAAATCAAGCCAGGTTTTTTTGTGGGTTTCGATTATGAATTTAGGTCTGAATTTAATTTTACGCTAGAACCTAATGGGCAGCTGGCAGCAGGCAGTATTATTGGTAGCCAAGGAGGAATAGGATCTGCATTAGGCTTGGTCGGTATTATTGACACCAGAGATAACATCATAAATCCTTACAAAGGGCGATATGCTGAGCTCTCAACCTATTTTTATCTACCTCAACTCAAGAGTACTTTTAATTTTCAAACAATCAATGCCACTTATCAGCAGTATTGGCAAATCAAGCCGAAGCATATTTTGGCCTTACAAGCAAAAGGTCGCTTCAGCTTTGGCTCGGTTCCCTTTCTAGATCTCTCAACGCTAGGCAATGATGACATTTTGCGAGGTTATCCTAAAAACCGTTTCAGAGATCGCCATTTTATGGCAACACAAGTAGAATATCGCTTTCCACTTTGGTGGCGCTTCGGGGCTGTGGCCTTTGCAGGCGCTGGCGATGTTTTTGGCCCAAGCTCAGCTTTGAATTTTCAAAATCTAAAATATTCAGTCGGCACTGGCCTGCGCTTCGTTGTAGACCCAGCTGAAAGACTCAACATCCGCCTCGACTACGGCTACGGCACCGAAGGCGGGTACTTTTATTTCATGGTCGGTGAATCGTTCTAACAAAAAAGCCCTCTTTCGGAGGGCTTTTTTTGTGGAGTCGGAGGGGTTCGAACCCTCGTCCAAACGACGAGTTTTCAAGCTTTCTACATGCTTAGTTCGTTGGTTGATTTTCGATATGTGGCCGGACAAGAACACCCAACGCACATACTTAGGTTTTTTAGTTTCATGTTGCGGTAAAACCATTGGCAACACTAACCCTATGGGATGAACTTCTGAGCGATGAACCGAAAGGGTGGCAGTTCATCAGAAGTACTTGTCTGGCCTACTATACTTCAGCCGGATTAAGCCAACTAACATTCAGTTAATTAAGCAGCAAGTGCGTATGACGTGTTGTCATTTATTGTTCGTAGCATTTGATTTAAGAGGAACACTACAAGCCTCTGCATGCTGACACCTGACTACCGCTATCGCTGTCAAATCCAATGTCGACCCCAAAGAACGT
>JACCDS010150531.1_pt1 | contig 20549 bp, 19 predicted proteins | sample 7446441 | NCBI WGS metagenome assembly JACCDS01 (sample SAMN15323445, study PRJNA562643) | freshwater metagenome | isolation source: river surface water | place: USA:Blue River Watershed | collected 2017-08-17
AAATATGTTAAGGCTGCATTGGAATATATTGAGAAGAGAAAGCTCAATACAGCAATAAACAAGAATCCAGCCTATTATATAAGCCTTACTGATAACTTTCATGCTAATAGACTCTGTATTCCTTACTATGATACAGATAAGAAGATAGTATTCTATCAGACTCGTTCATTAGATGGAACTGAGCCTCGTTATCTTAACAAGATAGGTTGTGATAAAACTCTCTTTGGTATAGATAGAATAGATCCTTCTTTGGATTATATTTTTTTATTCGAAGGACCAATTGATGCGATGATGGTTAAGAATGGTATTGCTGTTGCAGGTCTTACTTTAACCGAATCACAGGAGAAACAACTAGCTCAATTTCCATTTCATCAAAAGATATGGGTTTTAGATAATCCTAAAATGGACAAGACAGCTAGTGATAGTACCAAAAAAATAACTCTTGATGGAGAGAAGGTATTCAGATGGCTAGACAAGCCATATAAAGACTTTAATGAATGGGCTGTAGCAGAAAACTTAAATGAAATTGATTATAATATTATTATAGAAAATTTATATTAAATTCTTTAGTTTCTTAGGATACATGTATAAGTATTACATGTATGGCTATAACAGAAAAGGAAAGAATTTGGAGAAAACAGAATAGATTAAAAAATAAAGAAAAGATTAAAGAACAAAAGAGAAATTCTTATTTAAGAAATAAAGAATATGTTTTATCTAAAGCAAAAGAATATTATTTAAAAAACAAAAATAAAAAATTAGCATATCAAAAAAAATATAAAAAGGAAAATTATACTAAAATTAGTGAATATCAAAAAAAATATACTAAAAAAAGAAGAAAAAATGATATTCAGTACAAATTAAGTAATGATTTAAGAAGAAGAATTTTATTAGCTTTACAGAAAAAAGATATAAGGAAAACTTATAAAACAATTGATCTTATTGGTTGTACTTTGGATCAATTAGTAAACCATTTAGAAAAACAATTTAAAAGCGGAATGACTTGGGAAAATAGAGGATTTAATGGATGGCATATAGATCATATAATACCAATTTCTTCTTTTGATTTAACTGATATAGAACAACAGAAAATTTGTTTTCATTATTCTAATTTACAACCTTTGTGGGCAAAGGAAAATATATTAAAGTCTAATAAAATTTAATTACTACTAAGGTTTTCTTGGTCTCTAAGTCGTTTAGGAGCCATGATAACATAGGTATTAAGAACTTCCTTAAGCTTCTCAATTTCACCAGCGATACGAGTGATAGAATCTGAAGCCTTACGAGTTACACCACGAAGTAAACTTCCTGCCTTGTCGTTATCAGCAAGGATTTTGTGAAGTGATTCTGTTGTAGGATCATTCAAGAATTCAGCGAATTCATTGAGCTTACCAGACCAATCCTTGATCTTCTTGATACTTTCTGTTGAAATGTTAGGATCAAGACCTTCTACATCAAAGTTTTCCTTATCTGTTTCTGGTTCTAATGATTTGTCGAAATCTTCTTTTGTAGCATCAGGAGTAAAATCTTCAGGAGCCTTTGGTTCTTCATCGACTGTTTCTTCACCACCAGCTTCTTCTGATGGGATATCAGCGATCTCTTCTTCTTGTTCTTTTAGAAGATGAGAATAAAAGCTACGAGCGAAGGGAAGATCCGCTTCGGATAGATTTTGGCTCTTGACTATAGATTCGATGGATTCTTTCATATGTGGATTGGGAATTGGTAATATATTACTTACTAAAATTCTACTTATCTCCTTCTTTGCTTTTTTGCACACAGGAGGGATAGTTGATTTAGGGCTTTTGGACTTGATTTTCTTCTTAGCCATGCGATAATATACTTATATTTACTCCGAACTAGTTTAAATTATATAAAATATGAACGAACAATATCAATTTATTATTGCAACACCACATTCAAAACAGGAATTTGCTGAAAAAAGTGCCATAGCCATTACTTTAGACAAGTTAGGAATAGTTGCGGAAGTGATTTATAACAACACAGAAGCTCTCACAAAGGTATATAACAGGTATATTACCGACAAATATAGAGGTAAGAAGTTAATTTTTGTACATGATGACGTTCTTATAGAAGATTTGTTTATTTTCGACAAGCTTAATCTGGCTTTTGAGCAGTTTGATGTAGTTGGTTTGGCTGGAGCCAAGAAATGCGATCTCAATGCAAGTATGATGGCATGGCATTTAATGGCTCCTAGAGAAACTCATGTAGGTGAAGTTGCTCATAGCAAGGATGGAATCAATTGGACAACAGTTTTTGGACAGACTCCATCAAGAGCATTGATCATTGATGGTCTTTTCATTGCGGTTAATGTTGATAGACTGCTTGATACAAATACTCGCTTTGATGAAGACTTCCAGTTCCATCATTATGACATATCATTCTGCTTGATTGCTAATAAAAACAAGCTTAAGATAGGCGTTTACCCAATCAGAGTAGTTCATTTTGGTTTAGGTGATAGCATGATGTCACCAGAATGGAATGAAAGTCAGGTTAGGTTCAAAAACAAATATTTGAAAGTATTAAGCTAATGGTAAAAAAGACATTTAACAACGATCTCTTCGGATATCTTGATTGGATCTTAAAAAAGAAAGGAGTAGAACCTTCTGAAAATAGTTCTCCATTTCCTTTTTTGCTTAATAGATGGCTTTCGATGTCAGATCCTGTTATTGCACAGATAGTAAATGCCACAACAAATAAATGGATAGTCGAAAAGGGAATAGCAACAGATGGATTGACTATGGCAAAATTCTTTAAGGTTATTTTACCTAAGTTTACCAAGAAAATAGAATATATTAAGAAGATAGCAAAGGAAAAACACCACGAAGATTCTATAAACATAGCTCAATCCATGCAACTATCTGTCAGAGAGATAGAAAGTTACGAAAAAACACTTGCAGAAATTAAAAAGGTTGTTAAATAAAACATATGATACAAAGACCAGAATTAGAAGATAGAATCGGTGGACTAGTCCAGATTGATGACTACAAAGGTAGTAACTTTGAGTTGGATGGATGGGAGTTAACATCAGTATTGGATGATATTCTGATGGTTCAGTTCGTTGATATCAACGAAGATGGTGATATGGTAAAGCGTGGAAGCATGTGGGTTCCTATTAATGCTGTAAATCATGTATGGAGAATCGGAAAAGTGCTTTTAGCTGGACCAAATTGTAAAACAGTTAAGGAAGGAGATCATATCGTATTCCCTAATGACAGAGGAATACAAGTTTCAAATCTTAATGGATTGAAAAATATAGTCTTCTTGAATGAAGCAAGAATTTTCGGTATTTGCAAAGTAAAAACTGCCGAAGATTCTGCTAAGAAGCCAAAGAAAAATAAGTGAGACTTTCTTGGGATGGCTTGTATACCTTGTGTCAGGTAAATCTAGTAGAAATAAAATTTACTAGAAGATTACAGTTTGCAGGTAGACCACCATCCCGAAGAATGTTAGCCACTTTAGACGGTCAGTTATTAAATTCTAAAGAAGGAATGGAAATTTTAAATTTTAAACCACCAATGAAGAGTCCTGCCTATGATGCTAAGTCAAAAGGATTGGTTACGGTTTGGGATTTATTATTTCAAGATTGGAGAAATGTTCCTGTTACTAATTGTGATGTTATTGCAACAGTACAGACCAGACCTCCTGAGAAATTCTGGGAATATTTTAATAAAGTCATTGGCAAAATGTCAGCAGCGCAAAAAGCTGCATTTGTAGACAGATGAATATTACTAAAACACCAATTGAAGAAGCTTGCAAGTTTTTGTTACAAAAAACAATGACTTTGGAAATGAATAATAAGATTCATAAGCAAGGAAAGCTTATTTTATTCTATCAGAAGAATTTCTATTTGACTTTCCTCATGGATACTGCTAAAAAGAAGAGAGAAAAAGTAGAAATACCTATTCCCTTTGAAGTAGAGATGCACGAAGACGATAATTTGGTATATTTTGATTATAGATTGAAAACACTTGCCAAACATGCGCCTGAAGTGGAGAATTACCTCAAAGTTTATTCATCAAAGAAAACCTCAAACAAATTTTGGAACACAATTCTAACAATAGATGCAAAACTCAAATAAAATGTTAATGTACAGCGTTTTTTCAGGAACTTTTTATGAGATTCCTGAAAAGGATTTTCCTTTAATGGATGTAGGTCAACTTCCTTTGTTGAAGAAGCCTTCTTCTAATTGTTCTAAGTGTCACGGAAGAGGACATACAGGAAGAGATACACAAAGTTTTGGATATTCTGTATGTTCTTGTGTACGAAAGGTCATCAACCATGATATAATCAGACATGCTGAAAACATTACCATTGGTTGATTATCTAGAAACCTTTCCTTCCGATGCAGAGGCAAGACCTCAACAGAAACAAGCCCTTGAAAAGATTGCAAAAGTCTTCTCAAGTGGAAAGAAGTTTGTAATTGCCTGTCTTCCTACTGGTTCTGGAAAGTCTCATATAGCTGCGGCTGTTGCTAAATCAGCAAGTCCAATAACAGAGCGAAGAAAGAATCTGATAGAATCATATGCGATCTATGACAAGGATCGTGATGGAGCATACAAGTATGCAGAAGAATTTCTTGAAGGAGATTCTTATGGGAGTTTTATCTTAACCGTAACAAAGTCTCTCCAAGATCAATATAAAGAACTCTTTCCTGATGTAGTTGCTACAAAAGGTAAAAGCAATTATTCATGTGACATAGATCCTAATGTAACTGTGGATTTTGCTCCTTGTTTACATTCTCCGAAAATAAAAGATAAATGCTTTGCGGCTAATAGATGTCCTTATTATAAGACAAGGAACGAAGCCTTTGTTTCTATTGATCCTATTTTAAATTATAGATCATTTATTTCTCTTCCTGATTTTTTGAGGAGAAGAGAGATCTATATTTGTGATGAGGCAAGTGATATAGAAGCTGAGTTGGTTGGGCAGTATTCTATCACCATTAACTATTCTCAGCTTTCCGCTGAAGGAATTGATTATAAAAAGCTTTATACCGATGATAGCGAATTAGCTTTCAAGTGGCTACAAGATGTTTATATAAAGTTGAAGGATGAATTGGATAATCTTAAAAATAGAATCTCCAATATGGCTAAGAATGATTCTCCTGCTTCTATAAAGAGCAGGGAACTTCAAAGACTTGGAAAACTCAATACATTGGTAATCTCCTTGGGAGACATTATATCTGTATGGGAAGATTGTGAGTATCTGGTAGAGAATAGAGATTCAGAAAAGATTACTTTTGTTCCTTATGACATACGACCTTTAGCCAGAAAGATATTTGATGGTGCTGATATGATTTTGATGATGTCTGCTACCATTACAAATCCTGAAGAATTTGCAAGAAGCCTTGGTATCATGCAAGATCAGTATGAATATATTGAGATTCCTTCTGGATTTGATCCTAAGAAATCTCCTATCAAGTCTACAAGGAAATATAGTCTTTCTTACAAGACCAATAATAGAGATCTTCCTCATATCATAGATGCTGCTATCCAGATTTGTAATAATCACAAAGGAGAAAAAGGCATCATCCATACTCATACTAATCAGATAACCCAAGCTCTGAGAAATAGAGTAGGAAATGACAGTAGATTCCTATTCAGAGATATTGGAACTACTAATGAACAGATTATTTCTGAACATAGAGATCGAATTGATGATGATACGATTCTGGTTAGTCCTTCTCTTGATACAGGAATCAGTTTGGATGGTGATTTAGGTAGATTTCAGATTATTCTGAAGGCTCCTTTCCTTCCATTGAACTCAAAGAGGATTAAAAAGATATACGATAAGAATAAGAAGTATTATATTATGAAGATGTTAGATAATCTGGTTCAGATGTGCGGAAGATGCACCAGATCAGTAGAAGATTACTCTGTTACCTACATATTAGATGGTAATGCAGTCACTTCTATCTTGGATAATAAAAGATATTTGCCTAAACATTTCCTAGAACGACTTGTATGAAGTAAATATTAAAGGTGAAGAATTATACCTTTAATTTTGAAGTACAGACGCTTTTAGAACAATTTGTAGCAGCTTTCAATGATATTGTCATCAAAAGATATGACAATACCAAAACAGTAGTAGCTCCTACTAGTGGTCATAAGGTTAGTTTTGTTTATGCTCCAAAACAAAGAGTATATGATACTCTAAATACACCATCTCCCGGTGGTTTAACTGTTCCTGCTGTTGCTGTAACTATAGCAAGTGTATCCAGAGACAATTCCAGAGTATTTAATAAGCTAGATGGATTCAATGTTCCTAATATAGATCTTGATAACGGTGATTATCTAAAGAATATTCCACAGCCAGTTCCTATTAACATTGGTGTTAACATGACTATTGTTACAAAGTACCAATCTGATATGGATCAGATTATAACTAATTTCACTCCTTATTGCGATCCTTATATTATAATTTCATGGAAACTTCCATTTGCTAAAAATTACGAAATAAGATCTGAGGTTCTTTGGAGTGGACAGATAAATCTTAACTATCCAACCGATATAGGACCAACACAACCATATAGAGTATCTGCTGATACATCATTTATAATAAAAGGTTGGTTATTCAAGAAAACAGATCAGGTTGTTAAGAAGATCTATACAATAAATGCGGATTTTTTTGATTCTAGCAATCCTCAACAAGATTCTATCCTCTTAAACGAACTCTAAAATATGGAAAAAGTTTCTTTATACGCAAAACCTAGTGCTACTGATATAAAGCCTTATAGTCTTTATGCATTATCGTTATCTCTTTCTTCTGCACAGTTAAAAACCGTTAATCTTCTTGGTAGAAGTTTCTTGTCTCCTAGAAATCTTTATTTAAGTGCTTCTGATGTAGAGTTATATAATGGACTTTCTTATAGTTATTTTAATCCATTTTCAGCATTTCCTAAATTATCTGGAAATAATCCCGGATTTACTGCTTATGTAGTTCCTGAATTTACTTTAATAGGAGAAAGCAAAATCGTTTTTGATATCCCTAATGAATTTTTTAATTATATTTTTCAAAAATCCCAATATAGTGCGTATATTGATGTAATTGTTGAAAATGAAGCTGGATATGGTCTTCTTTCACGAGATAGTTATTCATATGCTGTTAGTTCTTGGAGCGGATTCATTCCATATCAAAAACCAAGTATAAGAGGACTGTTTATAGCAAGTACTTAAATACTAAAATTCTTTCCTACACTAATTTTTAAGTATCATTATAAACTAAAATCAACAAATAAGATTAGATAAATGAGATATTATCCATAAATATTGTTAATGTCTGCTACTTTTAGTATATACAACATTTTATCTGCTACCTACTGGAAACCAGTGGATTTTAATGTAGTTGGAGAGCAATTTGATGTTAAAAAAACACCTTTGCTCTTGGATAATGGTATGTATTTTTATCTACATGATGCATTATCCAATGCTTTAGACTTTACTTTTAATAGAAAAACAGGAACGTTTTTAACTAGTCTATTCTATAACTCATATTTCTTAAAAAATAAGAAAAATCCAGAAATAACAGAAGAATTAACAAAAATAGAATCACCGATATCTGATATTAATGGTAATATTGTTACTTTTTATAATTCAAATTCTTCCTTACCAAATAATCCTACTGTATTAAAAAATACTTTAGGAGATATTTTTGGTAAAAATGATGTTTTTACCTTTGATTTTGTAAATGATAAAGTATCAGTTAAAAATAAACTAGGAAATCTATTAACCGCAAATTATTTTGGAACAAATGGTCTAATTTTTACTCCACAGATATACCCACCTGCTCAAACACAACTTTTTGATTATTTCATAGGAGAATCTTCTATAATTTTATTTAAATCAGGTACAAATTATACAAATATAATAGCAAAAGGAACTAATAACATATATGTATTAAGTTCTGTCAGTCTAGCAAAAAATAGTAGTCTTCCTAATAATGCTATTTTTAATTTTGTTTCGTATAAAAACAATCAAATAGATTTTGAAAATGATGTTTCTGATAGCTTTATTGTAAAATATAAAACAAATCCTATTGTATACAACAATATATTGGATGTTGATTTTGATTTTTCTAATAATAATCTTTTATCTCAAAATTTCTTAGGACTTTTCCCTGTCGAAAATCCAACTATAACTGATGTAGATTGTGTTTATGATTTACAGATTCATGGGTTAAAAAATTATCAAACTCCTGAGTACAAATATACTAATGCTAATCCCTTAACAGGATATTCATCTTCTGTAAGAAGAATATATAACAAAATTTATACAGGAACTAATCAACTAAGGGGATATGACAAACTCTGTTTAGGATTTAGTGCGGATACTAAAGAATATAAATTCAAAGTAAATCAAGAAACACCATTTTATTATCCTTCAACTTGTGATAGAGTGTCATTAGCAAATTCTGGTTTAATAGAAGATGGTGCTACAGCAGGTGAATTACCTTTTACTTCTGATCGTATCTATGTTTATAGAAAAAATTACGAAGAAACAATTCCCGGTGAGCCTCAACCAGAGAGTATAACCAAATATGATAATGTCTGGTTATGTTCTTGGTTATCTGGTTCTAATCTAGGAAATAAAATTTGGTTGGATCGTTATTACAATGCTGCTTATTATACATTAGATCAGGCATTAACAGCTAAAGCAGTTGTTTATAATCCAGCTTTATATCCAGATAAGCCATTCACATATGATGTTCCTTCTACTATTATATTAGAACCCGGTGTTCTCTACAAATATAATAGAACAGGTAAGGAAAGTAGCAAAAAATTCCTGCCTTATCTTGATCAGGATAGAAATTTACCAAACGGAGCAAAGTTACTAAGCATAACAAATTGGTCTTCTGCTGTTCTTGTTGATGATTCCAAATATCAAAATAACGGATTGTTATTCTTTAATGTTGCTGAAAACTTAAAGGGAAGTTATTGGGTATTGGATGGTACGAACCATGCAGTATTCCCATCAAAATCATCACTCTTGCAAAAATCAAGATTGACTGTTTCTATGTGGTTGAATGTTGATGATTGGTCTAATATTTACGGTGATCAAATTTTTGGCAATTACTATGATAGTGGATTTGGTCTTGTTAATGAAGGTGCTCTTGGTGCTCCTATATTGACAATAACAAACGTGGGATCAGCAGTAGCATATAATTTAAATTATAAATTCAACAAACTTTCTGAAATACCTCTTCCTGCTAACAGTAATTCTGAGTATACTTTTATTCAAAGATTGCCTGATTATACATACTGGACATTTGATTCTAAAAATAAAACAGGTGTAAAATACAATGCAATTAACAATATAGTAGGTGGACTATCTAGTTTAAAAACAAGACTAAATGGGATAGATCAAGTTGAAATTGATGCTTATCAAAATTTTTATTTCTATGATAATAAAGTCAAATCTTATGTAAAAACAGATGGTAACGGAAAATTCATAACACAACAATATTTTTCATTAACTTCTGGTATTAATAGAATTGAAATAGATAATAAAACTAATGGTGTAGTAATCATTTACGGAAATGCTTCTGTAATCGACAATTATAATAACATTTGGGAAGTAGTAGGAGGAAATCTTTATAAGAATAGACAGGTATTTGCAAATGTAGGTCCTACTCAACAATTAACTTGTGATGCTGGTAATAATATTTGGATATCTCATAACCAAGATACAATTTCTAAATTAAATACTACCACAGGATTATTCGATTTTTCATTTAGAATAGGAAAGGAATCTTCCGCACCTTTAAATCCATGTAAATCACAGGAAAGATTCCGTTACATGGACTTCGTGAAAGTACCTAAAGGAAATTCACAGACATGTGATGCTAGTATAGCATATGAAGACAATCTTATAATTGTAGATAAAAGAGATAATGAAATTTATATTATAGATCAAACAGGAAATCTTTTATCTAAACTTGATATAAGAGGTATACTATCAGATCCTTCCATAAAATTAGATTTCTATGCAAGAGGAGATTTTACTGGTTATCAATATCTTAGAAAATTCGGAGGGAATGTAAAAAGACTTTCTTGGAAGTTTAAGGTTGCAGAACCTAATGGTAACAATTCTAAATTGTTATCTCTTAATTATGCAGTAAGTTCATTACCTAAAGGATGGCATCATTTTAGTTTTGTTTTTGATTCCTTAAAAGGAAATGCAAAATACTATATAGATTCTATACCAGTAGATAGTGTGTCATTTGCTCCTCATAAATATCAGCTTTACTATGATTATAGATCATCCTTATTATTAGGTGCTGCTACAATTAAAAATACAACTCTGAATGATATCATAGGAATTGATGATACTTATAAATTTATTGGTAATGTATCAGATCTTAGAATGTATTCTAAGGCACTGACCAATGGAGAAGTAGAACAGTTATATTTCTCTTCTGACTTTGCTGATGCTCGTAAGGACTTAAATTGGAATATGAGAGTTGGTAATAGAAACTTCATAGAAGAAGTTGAGCACTGGTATAAAATGCAGTTACCCGGTAGTAAGAGCAAGTACTTTAATATTAACATTCATAATCTAAATATAGATGAAAATATTAAGAAAATATTAGAGAATTCATTAAAAGCAAGTATATCAAAAATCATACCTGCTGAGTCTTCACTATATAAAATAAATTGGATGTAAAATGACAACTTTTAAAAAAACAACACCAACATGTTCTAACATCTATCTTATAGATGAGACTCTTTGTTTGTCGTCTACATTAGGTACTATAAACTATAATGTATCATCTTTATCTTTGGCTATATCAGGAGTCACTAGATATCATAATGCATGGTCTAATTTATACACTATATTCACGACATACAGTTCTAAATGGATTAGAACAGCAACTAACATACAGTCATTCAGTGCTACATGGCTTGATACTGCTACTACAGTATCTACATTAAGTGCTAGATGGAATAAATTATATACAATATATTATCCAAAAATGTTAGATATATCTTATTGGAATAGTTTAGGCACAACAAATCAAAATAACTTTTTAAGGAATTGGTTGAATGTTAATTTTAATGCAAATAAATATAATTTAAATCAGTTAATTGATGTTGTAGTTTATCTTAATCAGAATCAACCTTTTACTTTCTCTTTTAATAGATCTCTATACGAGCCTTGCACACCTACAGGAGGAGGATTATCTCTTTCATGTAACGGATGTTCGAGACCACATAGAGGATGCAATCACCACGGAGGAAGAGCAGGATATGGACCTTGTACAAACGCTTATGATGCATGTAGTGTTACAAGAACAGCAAATGCTGTATCTGTTTCATGTACTGGAAGCGGAGCCAAGACCTTAAATATAGGATTGAATAGAAATGCCTCAGATAAAAATGTAGCTAGAACCGTTAAGGTAAGCTTTAAAAATATAAACAGGAGTTGGACTGCAATATGAGTACATTTTATACAATAAAACCACAGGATACAATAGGTAACTCATTATCTTCTGTTAATATTAACTATTATAATTTAGAGTTAGATACTCTAACAGTAAAAACAAGCGCAGATAAACTTTGGACTCCTATGTTGGAGTATTACTTGACTTTTAATAAATTTTTAAAGGATACTACTAGTATTGTTCAGAAAAATTCTGCACTATTAATTAGTACTTCTACTACAGTAGAAAGTAATTCTGCTGGCTGGATAAAACCAATATCTATATTCTATCCTTCTTTATTTCCTGATACATATCCAGTGGATTCTATAGTAGAGAGTATATCATCTTGGTTAGTTTCTTATTTCCCTGTTATTAATCCTACAACATTCGTCATAGATGATACAACAGGAAATACAATTGAAATCCCTCCTACAAAAACAAATTATGTAGAAAATCAAATAGCCATAGTATATGCCCACTCATGGCAATATGGTACTAGTATTGCAGAGAATCAATTTTTATTAGATTCTACTCTATGTACTACTGCTAATAAGAGTGTTTGTACATATTGCGTAGATAGATATTATGGATATGTATATTGCAGTAATGGAGATTTCAACTGCGGAGGACAGGCTATCTCATGTCAGAGATGTGGGACTTTAAATTGCTATTACAAAACTCCTCCTTATAATTTATATATTCCACCTATATCATATACATGGAGAACACAAGATCATTATTCTACTGTACCTACTATTGTAAATGATCCTGTTTTAAATAAAAAAGGAATAATTCTTAAATATATTAAGAAAGTTGTACAAAGAGTCATAAAATGGACAACAAGAACACTTGTTCCTAATATGCCTACTCCAAATGATAAAAATGCATATGGTAGTATAGCAGCAAATGTAGAAATGACATTCCAAGATAGAAATGAATCAGATACGATAACAGCAGTTGTTTTTAGAGTTAAAAACTGTAATTGGGTATTTGACAACAAATATATAACATAAAATGAGCGATAGAATTTTAACCCAAGAAATTTATAGAGAAGATTGTGTAGGAGATTCCTCTGGAAAACACAATTATAATCTATTGTCTTTAGATACTACTATTTGTAATTTATCTAGTCAGTTTTTTATATCCAATAACAACTTTTACACTATATTCAGTGATTTCATAGCAAATTATCCACAATTTATACAGGCTTCGAATCTATTTTCTAACCCAAAGAGATTTAATCTTGTTACTGCAACTGTGAATCTTTTAAGTGCTTATTGGGATAAGCATGAGTTTTCCGTACACTATCCTCTTAATATTTCATTGCTTAATAATTTAGCAGTAAGTTGCCCAACTGTTAATCAGCTTGATCAAAAGTTACTATCTCTTGCAAAAACTTATTTAGCTAAAAATTATCCAGCCTCTGATTATACTAAAGAAACTAAGGTTAATGTTATATTTTTCCTTTATAATGTTCCTGTAAATCCAAACGATCCTAATGATTTGATAACATTTAAAACTAGTCCTGAATTCTCATTTATGACTAGACATATGTATGCAGAATATATAAAACAAGATGTTCATTTAGGAAATGGAAAGATTTTTAGATTTTATAATGATGGTAATAACAATTGGATCTATATTGGAGTTAATATAGGAAGTACAGAAGTAACTAAGCAACCTGTTTTTGTTAAAGCAATTCCTCCTAGAATTTCAACAAGACCTTCTACAGCAAATGGAAGATCGACAGTGGAATTAACAGTAGTAAATGATACAACAAACTTTGATTTACTATATCAAACTGTTCATAGTGGTTTATACTATGCTGGATACACTGATGTAATATTAACAATCAATAGAGGTGTTAATATAGGAAGTAATATAAACGGTGGTGCGGCATTGGTTGTTTCTGGATTTACTGTAGGTGATACTGTAACAATAAACAATAATGGAAATATATATGGATATGGAGGTCTCGGCGGTGATGGTGAGTCATTAGGCGTTCCTCTATCTGATTCTAATAACGGTTCTAATGGAGGAGATGCTATATTATTAGCATTCCCTGCAACAATAGTTAATAATGGAATGATTGCTGGTGGAGGCGGTGGTGGTGCAGGTGGAATTGCTACATATAACAATACTAGTTATGTTGCAATCAAAGGAACCAAAGGACAAAAGCTTCAAGGTGGAGGTGGAGGCGGTGGTGGTGCAGGTTATACAGGTGGAAGTGCTGGTTCTGGTGGATTTAAAAACGTAAAACCTCTCAATCCTAAAATGAAGTATCTTTGGACTGATAGTGCAGGAACCAATGGTGTTGCTGGTACATTCAATACACCCGGAGTAGGTGGAATAGGATATGTAAATGGTGGAACTGGTGGGGCTTTAGGTTCAGATGGTGTTAATACAGGTGTTAAGGATGCTAAAGGAACTCAATTACCTCCTCTTGGTGGTAAAGCAGGTGCAGCTATTAAAGGATCTGGATTTATTAATTCTATCACTACAACAAATTCCAATCCTGTGACTAGCAAAGGTGATGTTAGAGGTGTAATTACTGCATAACATGTTTGCATTATTTAATACCGATAAAGCCTTTATAGGATATAGTCCCGATATTCCAGAAAATTCAAATATCTTAAAAAAAGAGATACCAGAGGAACAATCTGATGTCACTCTATGGAGATGGGATGGTGATTATGATTCTGGTAGAATGGTTCCTGTGGATATAGGTTATCCTGTAGAAGAAATAGAATTAGAGAGACAATTGTTTGATTATATATCAAAGGAATATCCTATTAATGTGCAGATGCTTAAAATTATAAAGCAATTAAGAAGAATAGTACAGGATAATGATAAATTACAAGAAGATGGGTTTATGGATATGTCAGACTGTATAATAAGTGCAGTGGACAAATACAATAAACGAGTTAATTATTATAGAAATTACGCTAAATTAATACCAAAACATGAATCAGAGCAACAATTCAACAGTGCATTTGGAAAATGATAGAGATCCTAGTCTAAAATTCAGATATTCTCGTGGATTAGGGGATGCTATTGCAGCTATTTTGCATAGTAAGGCTATAGGTTGGTTAACAAAACTCATTACAGGCAAGAATAAGCCCTGTAAAGTATGTTCTGAGAGGGCTTCTGCGTTGAATATTCTCTTCCCTATACCATTTTGGAGACTATTTTTCCGAAATGCAGAGGATCTTGTTCAATCTTTAGCTAAAGAAATGGAAGAAGCTGGTTATGAAGTAGAATTAACCAAAGATAAACTAGGATTATCTTCTTCAAAGGCAAAAATAAAAGTACATGAAGAGGAAAATACCGAAAAAGGCTTTTACGAACAAAAAATAGATCAAAATTTAGGTAATTATAAGTTAATAACAAGCGGTGATAATTTTGCAGGTGAGTTTATGATAAGAACTCAAATATATAAAAGAATATAATATGGAAATACAAGTAATAGCCCCCCAACCAGTAGAGAATTCTTTAGATTCAACTAGAGAATTTGGAATTCTTTTATTAAAAGCAGAAGCAATCATACACATGGTTCATTGGTATATTTTAAATTACGATGCTCACAAGATACTTGGTAGTCTCTATGAGGATCTTGATGGTTTATTTGATAAACTTCAGGAAGAAGTTATAGGAGTTTGTAGACAAAATAACCTTACGTTACCTAGAGTAAATTCGGTTATACTTGATTTAGATCATCTTCTACAATATAGAGACGAAAATAATAATATTTTATCAACATATTATAGAGTATATAATACAATAACAGAGTTGTTGACTTCTATAGAGTTTAACAACTTTATAACACAGGCAAAATCTGGTCTACATAACACAGTAGATGAGATTATAAGCAGATTAAATAAAACAAATTACCTTCTTTCTTTGGTAAAGTTTTAATTAAAGTAGTCCTAATCCCTTATACAACTCATAGGAGAATTCTGAATCTAAGAATCCTTCTTCACCAAACCAATAACTTGCTGTCGATAGGTTTTGGTTAATTGTTGTCTGTGGATTGTTCCAATCTATAATACCTGCTACTTGTTTTAGATCATAACTAGGCACGAATTCATAGAATTCATAATATTCATGCCAGTTGTTTTCTAGACCTATGAAGATAGCTAAATCATAAAGAGAATATGTAGAATTGTCATATATTTCTCCTGTTGGTATGATTCTATACTTGTTTAATGTCTTATCTTTTAAGACTACAGGTGTTCCAGCAGTTATTGTATATGTAATGGAAGTTATTAATGTTCCTTTGTTGCTAACACTTTGGTTATTAGCATTTATAAACGCATCCTGACTCAATGAGTTTGCTCCGAATAATCTGGATTGATTTATACTTGCATAATCCATTAGTCTTTGGATATTGGGTGGGAAGTTTAGTCTGAAATCTTCAGAATCCATGCCTACTTCCTGTGCCATGTTGTATAGTTGATTGATGTTGCAGTAATCTACGTCAGAATGATTTGATACATAGTTAGCAATCTTTTCATATGATTGTATACCTAGATCATCATGTTTAAATGGGTATTTTCCAAATATAGATCCTAAGAAATTTTCAAACAAATTGGTACTTTCATTAAGACTAGGCATATATGCCAATGATTGCATATTACCTGCCATATCAAAGTCTTCATTTACCTTGAAGATGTCATAGTCTTCATGTTTTATAAAATCAAGAAATTTAGACTGACCTGTAATCTGGATAGTAGCTGTGTTATTTGTATAATAAGGTAGATTTATACCATATTTGTTAACCCATCTAAGACTTGTCCAATCCCCAGATGCTTGTAATGATTTATTCCATAAAGATGCAGACATTACAGTTGGACTTGATTGATCCTCTAGGTAGAATGTAAATCCTTGTGGATTTATATAAAATTTATTTAAGAACTTTCTTTCGTATCCATCTATTACATAAACTTGATTTTCAATAGAATTGATTACATATACTCTTCCTTTTAAATCACATGCAATACCTTCTAATGCAGTTTCATCATTTCCATAGTTAGGATCTAACCAATCAGCAGCATTAGTTGTTTGGTTTGTTCCTGAAAGATTTATTGTGTATATATTACCTGTATCTTCATCAACAGTTCCTACCCAACTATAACTATATGTAAACCAAGGATTTTGATCGGAATCTATTGTTAGATAGTTAAGACCTCTAATAGGAAATACAGAACTTAAAAGCTGACCAGTAGAAGATCTCTTTTCAAGAGTACATTGAGTAGCATCCCAAATATTATTAGATAATGCAATCCATATATTGTCTTTGTTATCGACAACAATCTGTTGAGGACATGAGCATACAGGATAGGTATGTGAATAAATCATACCACCTTCAGAATTGTATTTTACAAGATAACCACTAGCATAATGGGAATATGTTACCCATGCATTGTCTTTTGAATCGGTGTCGATACAATTAGGTTCTACAAAATTAAGATCAACATCATTTAATCTATTCCAATCATAAGGAGAAGATTCTTCATAATCATAATATGTATTTTGTGTATACCAAACAGGATCTATGTTAGGAGCAGGAGGAAATAGATATCCAGTACTTGAAAGAGGAGTTGTTGCAAATAAGAAATTTCCCCATCTATCAAACTTAAGTGTTGATACTGTATCATGGAGAGTCATCCATATATTCTGTTTGCTATCTAAAACAATAGAAGCAGGAGATACCTGATCAGGAGACAAGAAACCTAATTGATTAGTATATACGACTTGATTGATATCAATAGCACATAGAATATCACCATTAGTTGTTAATCTATAAAGATAGTTTAATTCAGAATCTAATGCCCATGCATGATAATCAGGGAAAGGCATTGCTGCTATGCTATAAATCCCATGAATACCTGAAAGAGCCATAGGATCTTTAACAAAGTCTACTTCATTGATAATAGGCATTCCGAAACTATGAATCTGTGCTATATTAAGATTAGGAGTAGTTACAGCAGCGGATAATGCTTGACTATAGTTATATTGAGCAGTAGTCATCATACCTGCCTCTGGATTGGATATCCAGAGAATAGGATTTAAATACTGAGCAGAAAGAACAGGTGTTTTAAATGTTGCTGATCCTGTTATTACTGCATTTAAAGAAGATACTGTATTAGTGAAGAAGGTTCCTTTATAATAACCCGGTGTCTTATAGCCAGTATCATCAATCCATTTAAATTCTGTAGGTTCTGGAACAAATCTAGCACTTATTCCTGTTGCTCCTAAGTTTATAGAAACAGGTACTTCTGTTATTGGTATATAATGAGCAAATGCCTTATCAGGATTCCATATTTTTATTCCATTACTAAAATCATTCCAATAAAAAGGTTCTGGATAAGCACCTTGATAGTTAGCAGTTGCAATTATAGGTTGTTCTGCTTCTTGCCATCTAGGATTTACATAATCTCTTATTCCATTTTCGGTTATTCTTAATGTATCAGGTTGTCTGTACATGAATATATAAGGACATGCAACAGTAGCTAAACTATTAGAATAACTAGGAAGATCATCACTAAGATTAAAACTATCACCGAATGATCTTATACCACTTGTACGAAGAGTAGCTATAATTGTTGTATAAGGTTTGTTTTCTATAAACAAATCATAATTGTAAATGTCATCTACAAAATAAAATTCAGCTACTCCAGTAACACCAACTACTAATCCCCTTGCATCATGATTTATTACTCCTAGTTCATCGGAATATATTAATGTCTCACTTGGAATTATTACATCTATAGGATTACCATTAAGATCCAAGAATCTCCACTGTGGTCTTAGGAAAGACCATTTATTTTCAGGAACTTGATTTTGGTATGATCTAGAAAATTGAGCACCTATATCAATATAATGCGGACCTTCTTTAGAAGAGGTATATTGAAGTCTAAAAGGATATCTATTATAATGACCAGCAAATGTTGGAGGTGGTACATATTCAAAATAGATAGATTCATTCATCAATAGATGAACATTTAATACAGAAGAAAGACTAACTACACCAGCTGATACATAAGCATTTAATGTTACATTATAATTGCCCGGAAGATTGTAGATATGTTTAGGATTTTGTTCATTGCTTATAGAACCATCTCCAAAGTTCCACATCAGAGAATAAGCAGAAAGAGTCTGATTTACATTTGTTGTAAATTGATAAGGTGTTACTCTGGAATAGCCTACTTGAGGAGATATAGAAAATGATAATGCACCTGCTGTACTTTGTTTTATAGTAAAATCAACAACTGTTGCAAAGTTTCCTTCGGCATTTGTTAAGAGGATATATGCTGATCTGTTACCTATAACAGTAGGAGTTCCTGATATAAGCCCACTATCAATATCAATACTAAGTCCATCAGGCAAGCCAACAGCAAGCCAAGTAAATGGACCTGTTCCTGTATAAGATAGTATTTGGCTAAAATATGTGCCAACAACTATATTAAAGGATTGTTTAGATGGTAGATAGGGAGCAGCCATTTGAATTAGAAGTCAACAGCTTTGATAGATCCAGTTTGTTCTACTACTTCTATTCTTGAAGCAATATCATTTATGTTATTGAACACTGGATATTGGAAATATCCTAATGTAATATTCTGTGTGAATACAGCTGTATCTTGACTTGGATATAAATCATTCCATAGTAGTATTGAAATTCCATTTACAGATGTGTTTGTATCTGATCTATATGTCTCGACATTTTCAACACCATCTATATTGAGAATATCAGAAGTCAATTGATAGAGATCAATGATCTGTCCCAATTTAGATACTTTATGGTTAAACATGTTTGTGAAGAGTGTTTTGATATCGGCAATAATTGCGGAAGATGCTCTTCTTGTGTTTTTGGATTTTATGATTCTTAATTTGTTAAGATCAAGATCGTCTATTGTAGGCTCAGTAATAGGAGACTTAGCATAAAAATCCAAGTTCATATAAACAGGATCTGTTATTACAATGTTTGATGTTATTGTCTTTGAATCTTGCAATCCATTTAATATCAATTCTTTTTGTGGAGGTGATAAAAAGTCTTGAAGTTCGTTATTAGGAACTGCATAGACATAAAGATTATTGAAGTTACAACTATTAGCAAACTTAATTTGATTGAATAGAATTTGGTTTTGTAACTGTGGACTGTTTAATCCTATGTTATATAGATACTTGATATGTCCTCTTAGATAATCATCATTACCAATTACTTTGGTATCGCAGATTATATTAAAGAAATTAGATTTTACATATGACTCATAATCTCTTGTTGTTACAAGACGATATTGTGATCTAAAGTTCTGAGGTGCATTTGCTCTGATGTTATCAACACTTTCATAATCAGAATATGAATTTGAAGGATAATCATTAGACAATGAAATATATCCTAGCTGTGTAGTGCTTAATTTTTCATCAAAGTTAAAACTGGTATCGGTTAGGATTTGATTATATTGTACAGAATTAAATTGTACAAATTTAGAATTGTTTAATGCGTTTGAAGACAATCCAGAAGCATTAGGATCAATCTGTAAATAATAAATTGCTACCTGATCTCCTTCTTCTAATTTTCTTCCATTTACTCCATTACCAAAACTAATTTCATACTTTAGATTTTCATTGAATCTTGTTGTATAAACATTTTCGGTTGCTGTGTATAAAAATAGATCAGATACATTAGACCATTCCTGCCATGTTACAGAATTTTTTGGTTTTACATATACAAAAATATTAAAGTGATCAATCTGAACATTATCACCTAATGCTAGATAGATAACTTCATTATCAATGCCAGCAGCACTATATAAAGGATACTCTTGGAAGGCTCCTTGATACAATAGATAGTTATTGTTTACGTCATCAATTGTTGATGCTTCATCGGTTAATTTTGAGAATACTATATCTTGACTAGTTGAGAACTGAGTACCTCCTACGTTGATATAGCTATAACGAGGAATGAAATAATTTCCTCTAGCAAGGTCAGCAGTTGCAGAAAGATTGAAAGGTACATTCTGACCGAGGCGACCAATTGGCTTATAGTTAAGAAGTTTTACAATACGATTCATGTTCTCGTAAATCTGTGATTCGGAGAACATACTTTC
>JACCDS010277016.1_pt1 | contig 20544 bp, 15 predicted proteins | sample 7446441 | NCBI WGS metagenome assembly JACCDS01 (sample SAMN15323445, study PRJNA562643) | freshwater metagenome | isolation source: river surface water | place: USA:Blue River Watershed | collected 2017-08-17
ATCTTCTCTGACGCACTTAAAATGCCATCATGGTTATCATATGGTAAATTACGTGGTTCATGGGGTATCGTGGGTAACTTCCCTGATCCATACTTAGCAAACGTTGCGTATGGTCAAAATACTTTAGGTAGCCAAGGTGGTAACCCAGTATTATTTACTAGTATTCCAATGAACTTTGGTAATGATGCAATCAGACCAGAGCAAAAGAAAGAATTTGAATTTGGTATAGAAACAAGATTGTTCAACAATCGTGTAACTTTTGAAGCGAGCTACTATAATGCACAAATCGTAGATCAAATTCTACCTTTATCATTACCAGCAACTTCTGGAGCTACTTCAATTTTAGCTAACGTAGGTACCCTTAGAAATACGGGTCTTGAAGTTACTATTAGTGGTTTCCCAATCAAAAAAGCAAACTTTAGCTGGGAAACTGGTATCAACTTAGCCCAAAACCAAAATAAAGTAGAGCAATTAGCACCAGGTTTAACTGAGTTATTGCACGCTGATTATGATGGTAACGCTGCTCAATTAAAATCTGTTGTTGGTCAACCAATGGGAGATTTTTACGCACACCCTGTAAAAACAAATGCTAAAGGTGAGCAAATTGTAAATCCTGACGGTATCTATGCTGTTGATCCTGACAAAATGTACAAAGTGGGTAACGCAATGCCAAAATTAATTGGTGGTTGGTTTAATACTGTTAAGTACAAGAACTTTACTTTTGACGCGATGATCGACTTCCGTTATGGTGGTTATGTTATGCCAACTGGTATTAACTGGATGATTAGCCGTGGTTTATTAGAAGAGAGCTTACAGTTTATGGATAAAGAAAGCGGTGGTTTATCTTACTACAAAGACAAAACGACTGGTAAGTATACACAAACCAATGCAGCTGCAGGTCCTCAAGGCGAAAAAGTATTTAACGACGGTATGTTATTACCAGGTGTTAAAGCTGATGGTTCTAAAAATGATAACATTGTTCCTCAATCTTATTATTTCTGGAATACTTACAACTGGGGTGGCCCTCAGTACAGTTCATCTCGTTATGATTTATACATCGTAGAGAATTCATATGTTAAGATGAGAGAAGTTACCATTGGATATAACATGCCAAGCAAAGTTGCTAGCATGATTGGTGCGAAAAAATTACAGTTCTCTGTATTTGGACGTAACTTATTTTATATCTATCGTACACTTAAACACTTAGATGCGGAGCAAACTACTGCAGGTTCACGTTGGGCTCAAAACCTAACCAACGCTGGTGGTAACCCTTCTACAAGAAGCTTTGGTGTTATGTTAAGAGCTTCATTCTAAGGTTTACATTTCTCTGAAAATTTTAAAAAAATTATATGAAAAAAATATTATTCATTTCAAGTTTAGCAGTTGCGCTAGTTGTTTCTTCTTGTAAGAAAGCAGACTTCGCTGATAGCTATACCGATCCTTCTAAAATTGCGGTATCTTCTGTAGAAAAGCAATTTTCTGGATTTGTAAACTCAAACCTTGGCTATATCATGCCAGGTTACTGGAACTACTTTGTGGTTCAAAGAATTACCAACAACCGCTACACACAGTCTGTGGGTTGGTCTAATGCAACAGGTCAGTACATCCCTGGTGGTGGTGCTGTTTCTGATCATTGGAATTCTTATTACAACTTTTTATCTCAGTACAAAGAGTTAGTAAAAATCAACAAAGCTTTATCTCCAGCTGACCAAGCAGAGAGAAGAATTTTTATGATCGCTGCTACTATCTATTTCTATGATTACACACAGAAAATGGTAGACGTTCATGGAGATCTTCCTTGGTCTGGTGCTGGTATGTTAAGTACCAACGGTGGAGATTATTTAGCTTCTTTACCTAAGTATGACAAAGCGCAAGACATCTACACTAAAATGTTAGATGATTTAAAAGCTTTTTCTACAGAGTTAAACGGCTTAACAATTCCTGCTGCTATCCAAACAGCGTTTAATACCCAAGATTTTATCTTAAAGGGTAGCAAAGCCGCTTGGACTAGATACTGTAATTCACTTCGTTTAAGAATGCTTACGCGCGTTTCTGGTTCTACAGAATTTGCAGCAAGAGCTACTTCTGAAATAGCTGCAATGGCAACTGCTCCTGCAACATTCCCAATGGTAAGCTCAAATGCAGAAAACGTTCAAATCAATGTATTTAGCTTAAACACACCAGTTGCTGGTAGCAACTTCCAAGGTGGTTTAGAAGATTGGAATGGTAACCTTGCTGGTAAAACAATGATTGACCATATGTTAACAAATGGCGATCCACGTTTACCAGTTTTATTTGAACCAGGAGATAAAGCTGGTGGCGTATACTTGGGTATCGACCAAATGGCTACTTCTGCAGTAACAGACGCATTAATTTTGACAAATACTGTATCGATGTACAACCGTTCTACTACAAGTAGAAACTTGTTCTTCCCTGGTATTTTAATTAACGCTGCAGAAGTGTCATTCCATTTAGCGGAAGCTCATTTAAAAGCTGGTAATTTAACAGCTGCTAAAGATGCTTACAATAAAGGTATCGAGCAATCTATAGAGCAATACTACAATATCCGTAAATTATCTACTAACACAACCAGCCCTGCTGTAGTGCCTTACACAGCTGCTCAAGTAACAGCGTACCAAACTGCTACAGGTATCAACTGGGATCTTGCAACAACAACTGCTGCAAGACAAGCACTTATTTCAAATCAACGTTGGTTACATTACAATGTAATTCAACCATTTGAAAACTGGGCTGAAGTTAGAAGAACAGATTTACCAGCTATCAAATTCTGGAATGATGATGCAACTCCATCAAACGTAACTCCCCCTACAAGATGGGCGTATCCTTCTTCAGAAAACGTTTATAACAAAGCGAACTACGCTGCTGTTAGCGCTAATGATAAAGCAACTAACAAAATTTTCTGGGATAAGTAATTGGACTACGAAAATTTTCAAGCATAAAAATAGCCGCTCGTAAGAGCGGCTATTTTTTTTGAACAAACTGATTGAGAAAAACTTTTCGAATAATTATCTCGGAGAAAACTATTTATCAAACTGAACTCTAAAGGCTTTAGGGCAACAGTTTTTTGTTTCTTTAAATAATTTATTAAAATTTGAAACCGATTTGTAGCCACATGCATAGGCCACTTCCGAAATGCTCCAGTCTGTTTCTATTAAATATTTACAAGCTTGTGCAATGCGCATGTCATTTAAATATTCAACAAATTTTTTCTTGTTACGTTTTTTAAATAATCTGCAAAAAGATTGTGGCGTTAAATTAGCAAGCTCTGCTACTTGATTTAATGAAATAGGTTGTTTGAAATTTTCATGTACATATTTATACACGCTGGCAAGCCTATCAGTACCATCTTTACTTACTGGCTTCGTATAGCCTTCGGTAGTGATAAGTTCATTGTCTTTTGCAGTAGAAATTAAATGTAGCACTTCAAAAAGTCCAATAACGCGCTCAAAATCTTTTTGCGCTACCATCTTTTCTAGTTTAGCACCAATTTTTTTTCTGGTGTCATCGCCTATTTTAATACCTCTTTTTGCTTTTTCAAATAAGGCTTTGATATTACTGGCTTCATCTAATTCGTAAAAATCAGATCCGAATAAATTTTTATTAAAGTACACCACGATGGCTTTTGCTTTGTGGTTTTGTTGCCCATTGTAATAGGTTTCGTCGTTGAGCCATACATGTGGAAGGTTTTCGCCAATAAAAACCATGTCATCTTCCTTAAATGCCTCTATTTTATCACCAATAATGCGCTTTCCATGACTTTCTTTTACCCATACAAGTTCTAATTCGGGGTGGGCATGAAATGGAGCCATAAATTGTGGCTCATCTCTTTCTAACACAGAAATATAGCTATTAGGGCTCTGTGTTATTTGTGTTTGAAGTAGTTTCATATAAAAGGTTTTCAGTGTGAATCATTGAAAATTATCCTTACAAGCAAATCGTAGTTAAATCTACCTCTATTTTAACAAAAAAAATTATTTAATATTAACTATAAATTCCTTAATATTAACATGCTTCTTAAATAAATTTAACGATTTGTGTCAGTTATTTTTATGAATTTGCAAGTAGTAGTGGGCTATTTAAGCAATAGCGGGTCTACACATTAAACTGTATTGAAAATATGATGCAAAGACTTTTGTTGGTATGTGGTTTTATCTTTTTCACGCTCGCCTCTTTTGGTCAGCAAATATTTGAAGCGCCTCGGTGCGGAGCCGATATGTTTCAACAACTACTTCGTAAAGACCCGCTCTATGTTTCCAAAGAAAATGTGATGAATGAAAAAATTAGAGCGTGGGTGCTTCAAGCTTCTGGACAAAGAAGCATTCGCATCTCAGTCAATAATGACGGTAATAATAATGTAGTGGTTGCACCAACATCTGTGCCTGTTGTAACAATCCCTGTAGTCTTTCATATTGTCAATCAAAACGCATCTGCTATTACCGATCAAATGATTATAGATGCAGTAGCAGAATTAAATAAAGCATTTGCACATTTGGGTATGTATAGTACCGACCCTAAAGGTGTTGATACCCGCATTCAATTTTGCTTGGCTACGCGCACGCCAGATGGTGGTAAAACAAGTGGTATAGATCGTATCAATAGTTATTATCAAAATATAGATGTAGACTTAGAAGGTGGAAAGCTTGGAGCACTATCAAATTGGGATCCATCTAAATATGCAAATATTTGGTTGGTGAATTCGATACAAGGTGAAATTCAACCCAGTGTTTTTGAGTGCGGTAAATGGGAACGCATGGGCTATGGAGGGTATGCTAGTCAAGGCGGTGGACTAGTAGTGAGTAGTTTGAGCACACCACTTGTTGCACATGAAATGGGACACTATCTTTCTTTGCTTCATACATTTGCTGGAACCAATTGCTTAAATAATGATTGTACTACAGATGGCGACAAAGTGTGTGATACGCCGCCTGATAGAAGTATAAAGGGTTCTTCATGTACTTCACCAGAAAATTCATGTAATACTGATACTGTTTCTGGTCCATTTACTATAGATGAGCCAGATAACATTTCAAATTTTATGGACTACGGAAGTCCCTGCCCATCTGTGTTTACACAAGGTCAGGCCGACCGTATGATGGCGTTTTTAAACGTATTTAATGGCGGAAGTTTATTAACCAGTGATGGTTGTGCTGCACCATGTCCAGACAATGTAGCAGCTAGTTTTAATTTTGATGCAAATCCACATCCTATAGTTGGTAGCACCGTAAATTTTATCAATACAAGTGTTGGAGCACTCACGTACGAATGGTATGTAGATGGTACACTTGTTAGTACTAGTAATAATTATTCAAATACTTTTTCTGCAACTGGAACTTACAAAATAGTATTAAAAGCAGTTACAGCAGCAGCAAGTTGCTACAGTACCTATACGGCGAATGTGATTGTTAACTGCGGCGTTGATGCAAGGTTTTCGCCAGACAAAAGAATTATTGCATCTGCAGCTGGAGTATACAAAGACCCTGTAACTTTTTTAAATAAATCTTATGGCGCTACAGCCTACAACTGGTATGTATCTGATGAGTTAGGTGCCAACGAACAAATGGTTTCTTCCTCCACAGATTTATTATACGATTTTTTAAAACCAGGAAGTTATAAGATAAGGCTAGTAGCGAGCTCAGGTGTTTGTATTAGTAATTCTCCAATCTATACTTTACAAGTAGACAATCCAGCTGCTGATGGACAAATTAATATTTACAGTGTAAGTTGTTATAAAAATGATAGTGTAAGGGTAGTATTTGGTGTACGAAACAATGGCTACGATACCATACCATCAGGTGTTTCCGTTAATTTTTATGACCGTTATCCAACTGTTCCAGGTCCAATAAAAATGCTGAATAGTTTTGCTACGGATCAAGTCATATTAGGTAAGTGCGAAAAAGTATATACCCATATTGTAAAAGCGCCACGTTTAAATTTAGATTCTATTACACTTGTATTTGATGAAGAAAATAGTGTTTTAGAATTAAATGAGGCGAATAATAGATCTAGTAGAAAAGGATTTAAATTCAGGTTATTTGTTATTCCAAATGATACAACGGTATTAGTGAATACTACGCTTACTATCAAAGACAGTTCAGCGCCAGATAAACTAACATCTATTAAATGGTCTTCTAGTAAAGGCTTATTAAGCTGTACTACTTGTTCAAATCCAGTACTATCTGTAATTGATACGACATTAGTTAAAGCAAGTGCTATCAGTATATTTGGTTGTGAAGATTCTACATTTGCAAACATTAAAGTATTTCCGGTTGATGTATCTATCAATAATTTAATAGTACGTTGTTATAAAACCGATAGTTTGCAAATAACGAGTACGGTATGTTTAGATAATCAGTACACCAGTTTATATCAGGCTACTCAAATCAGGTATTTTGATAGCGATAGCACGCTGCCTACAAGTAAATTTTTGGGTTCAGGATGGATTTTGGCCAGTCAATCATTTGCAGGAAACTGCGCAACCATTACGCATGTTGTACGTAATCAAAATGTAACCAATGTGGTGGCTTATGTAAATAGTGGACTTACGCCTTTTGAAAATAATACAGCAAACAACAAAACAAGCGTAGCGTATGTTCCATTTTCAATTCGTTTTAATCCTACACAAATAGATGTATACCGTGGTGATCCAACTACTTTACTCCCTATAAATAGTGGCGATAAAGCAACCACTATTGTTTGGACACCGCCTGCAGGGCTGAGTTGTACTAATTGTTTAACACCTGTATTAACCACTAACACCAATACTTTATTAAAGATTGTTGGAACCACAGCACTATTTTGTAAAGACTCTGCCACGCTTCAAGTAAATGCATATCATAGATCACATATTGCACTTCCTAATGCTTTTTCACCCAATGGCGATGGTTTAAATGATGTGTTTTATGTGATAGCAGGTAAGGATGTAAAACAGGTAAAACAGTTTCAGGTATTTAATAGGTGGGGTCAAAAAATGTTTGAAAAAACAAACGGTAAAACCAACGATATCAGTTTTGGTTGGAATGGTTATTATAATGGTCAGCTAGTGGCACAAGGTACTTATGTATATCAAATAGTTATAGAACTTTTAACTGGAGAATTAGAAATTCATAAAGGCAATATTAGCGTTGTAAGATAAGTAGCATGAAAAAATTAGTATTATTTATTGCCGTGTTACTTGTTCATGGATATTCCTATGCACAGGATCCACACTTTTCGCAATTTTTTGCCTCTCCATTAACGATAAATCCTGCCAACACTGGAAATTTTAGTGGAACACTACGGGCTGCTTTAAATAGTAGAACACAATTGCCTGAATTTAATAATCCCTACGCGACAAAAACACTATCGTTAGACGCGCCTATTTTAAAAAAGTATATTAAGGAAGACGATAAGTTAAGTGTTGGGTTATTAATATTATCAGATCAGAGTGGTAATAAATTACTCAATGATAATAATATTGCAGCTTCTGTTAGTTATAGTAAAGCACTCGATGAAAATGCCAATCATTCTATTGCACTTGGTTTTCAAGTAAATTATAGCATGTACCGCTTTGATCCGTTAAAAGCAAATTTTGAAGATCAATTGACAGCTGGAGGATTTACAGGTACTTCGGCAGAGATGATTTTAGGAAATAATTTTACAAAAAACACCACTGATATTAATGCAGGAATTTTATATACAGGTTCAACTTCAGACAACAATATTTTTTATGTAGGAGCATCTTATTATCATTTTGCAAAACCTACAGTAGGCTTTATTACGCCAACTTATTTTACAAATAGCAGGGTAAATATTCATGGCGGTGCTTATTTTGCTTTATCGGATGCAGCATCACTTCATACCAGCTTTCAATATCAAAAACAAGGTCAAACCAATGAACTTTTAGTAGGCGGCACCTTCAGTTATTATTTGGGAACAGAAAATGGGCTTGAACTATATGCTGGACTTTGGAGTAGACTAAAAGAAACTATGATTCCATACGTTGGACTCGAATGGAATCATATTAGAGCAGGCTTTACGTATGACATTGCTGCCGGCACTACACTAGCTTCTTCGAGATTTTATCAATCTTCTGAATTCTCACTCATTTATATATTGGACAATAAAAGCAAAGCTTTTAAATTAAGATGTCCAAAATTTTAAGCTCGTTCCTATTTTACAAATAAGGTAACAATAAAGTAGGTTATTGCAGCAAGCGTTGCACTGACAGGAATGGTAAGTACCCAAGCCCATAATAAATTGGTTGTTACGCCCCATCTAACCGCACTTAAACGTTTAGTGGCACCCACTCCAATAATTGATCCTGTAATGGTATGTGTAGTAGAAACTGGGATACCCATTTGTCCTGTAAAAAATAAGGTAAATGCACCAGCAGTTTCTGCAGCAACACCTTCTAGTGGTGTTACTTTAGTAATTTTTGATCCCATTGTCTTTACGATTTTCCAGCCACCACTCATGGTACCAAGGCCAATAGCTAAATAACATGCTATAGGTACCCAACTAGGTAGTTGACCAAAATCTTGAATATTTCCACTTGCAATTAAGGCTGCTCCAATAATACCCATTACTTTTTGCGCATCATTACCGCCATGACCAACACTAAATGCAGCGGAACTAAATAACTGCAATTTCTTGAACATATTGGCTACCGTATAGGCAGTTGGTGTTTTTATTTTTTCTACATATATATATATGAGTATAAAAAATAAAGAAGAAAGTATAATGCCATAAACAATCATGGAGTTATCCGCCTTGTCAATTTCTGTGGCAAAAGACTTTTCGATATTAAATTTCTCAATCTTTTTCTTGACTTTATCAATGTTTTGTGGCTTAATCGGATAAATAGCGTTTACTGCTTTAATAGCTGAGTCTACAGAAATTTCGCCAGCTAAATATAATTTTAAAGGTTCTTTATAGCCTTCTGTTTTCTCTTTTGCAATATCGTATTCAGCTTTAACTGCTTTGTCTGATGGCGCTTTAGATTCTAATACCAAATAGTCGTTTGCATTTCTAACAGCATCTTTAATTTTACTTGCTGCGGCACTTTTAAGCCATCCGCTATCATTTGCTATTTTTGCAATGGATATTGCACTTGAATTATCAAAGTCATTAACCAGAGGTTTAATATGATTATAATAAACCGTTGCCTTTTCTAATTTTTCTTGATTGAGTGCAAGTTTTGCAAGTAAGGCGCTATCGCCTTGTTTGGTCTTAAGCTCGGCATTAATGCTTGCAACCTCTTTTTTGTACTTATCAATTCCATAAAACTTCTGAACGTTTTCGTTCATTTTATTGTTTTCGAAATTGTCAAATAATACAGCGGTACCTAGGGTTACAGCAACAATAATTGCGATCCGAATCCATATGTTACGCATAATAGTAACCAGCGTAATAAATACAGATATAACAATACCAATAATAGGCGCTAAAAAAATGAAAAGTACAGTCATTAAAATAGTATGACTATCTACAATTTTTGCCCAAGGATAGTTAATGCCTTTAACGGTGAGAGCGTGCGCAATAGCAGCTCCAGCAAATCCACCAATTAAGGTATGCGAAGAGGAAGATGGAATACCATACCACCAAGTAAGTAAATTCCAAAAAATGGCAGCTAATAATCCTGAAAAAATAACAGGTAGTGTAATAAAATCTTTATAAACTGTTTTGCTAATGGAGTTGGCTACTGCATGGTCTTTAAAAATAAAGTATGCAACACAGTTGAAAAGTGCAGCCCATAATACAGCCTGAAAGGGCGTTAATACTTTTGTTGAAACAACGGTAGCAATAGAATTAGCCGCGTCATGAAAACCATTGATATAATCAAATATTAACGCTAATGCGATAATGACAATTAATAAACTCATTATTCTTTAATTAAGCGTACTTGATAATGATAGATTCAATTACATTCGAAACATCTTCGATTTTGTCGGTAGCAATTTCAAGTACTTGATAGATCTCTCTTTTTTTGATGATTACTTTAAAATCATTTTCTTGCTCAAATAATTTTTCGATACTCATATCAAAAACATCATCTGCTTGATTTTCGATGCTATTTACCTTAATCATTGCATCTGTCATTCCTTTGATATTTTTCATATCGCGAAGACCCATTACCGCTTTTTTAGTTTCGATGGACCCTTGTAAAATAAGCTCCGTTAATTTGTGGATACCTAAATCATTGGGATTGATTTTGTAAAAATTGATCTTTTTAGCAGAGGCATAAATGTAATCTGCGATATCGTCTAATGAAGTAGCTAGGTAATGAATATCTTCTCTATCAAATGGAGTGATAAAGTTTCTTCCAAGCTCTGTAAAAATGTTATGGGTTAAATCGTCGTTGGTGTGTTCTAATGATTCAATTTGGGCTAAAATACTTGCTCTTTTATCTGCGTCTGCTTCATTCACCATTTCTTTGAGTTTGATACCCATTTGGTGTACATGCTCTGCTACTTCTTCAAATAATTGATAAAATACGCGGTCTTTTGGTAAGAATACTTTGAAAATTGAATTAAAGTCCATGATTTAGATTTTTTTTACAAATAACATGTCAAAGGTGGGAAAATCTATTATCCTCACTCAATTAGGTATATTATCAAATTGTTAATTAAAATAAATAATTGATAATCAATTATTTAACTGCCTTTTTCTTTTCGCAAAGCCACTTGGTAACAATTACGTAACGTTCGCGTAACAATTTGTTAATATAGGATTTACAATTTTGTGTCTGCTATTAACAAAAAGATAATACATGACATCTATCAAATCAATGCTTAAAGCCAGTTTCCTTGTTGCTTTCGCAATCATTTTAGCCACTAACAATTTAGGTGCGCAGGTTAAGCCAGCAACTAAGCAATGGTTTGAGTCCATTCAGTTAAGGGGATATTTACAAGTGAGGTATAACCGTTTATTAGAGACAAATCCACTCTTAAAATGTGATCAATGTGATAGAAGTTGGGGTGAAAATGGTGGCTTTTTCATCCGTCGGGCTCGTATGATATTTAGCGGCCAAATAAATGAACGTGTTTATTTTTATATACAACCGGATTTAGCGAGTAGTCCATCATCAACAGCTGGCAATTTTGCTCAAATACGAGATGCTTATGCAGACATTGGGCTGAGTGCTAATAATGAATATAGAGTAAGAGTGGGGCAAAGTAAAGTTCCATTTGGTTTTGAAAACATGCAGTCTAGTCAAAACAGATTGCCATTAGATAGAAATGACGCATTAAACAGCGCGGTTAGTAATGAAAGAGATTTAGGCGCCTTTTTTTATTGGGCACCCGCAAAAACAAGAAAGTTGTTCGCTAGTTTAGTAAGTGATGGTTTAAAAGGATCGGGTGACTATGGTGTTTTTGCGTTTGGTTTGTATAATGGCCAAACAGCCAACAAAACAGAAGCCAATAATACACCACATGCTGTAGTTCGTTTATCTTATCCGTTTGAATTAAAAAATCAAATTATTGAGGCAGGTATTCAGGCTTATAAAGGAGAATATGTTTTAACATCAGACCAATTAAGTACCAACGTAAAAATAAACAAATCAAAAGCCTATACTGATGAAAGGGTAGCTGCTTCATTTATTCTGTATCCAAAACCTTTTGGAATTCAGGCAGAATACAATATTGGTAGAGGTCCTCAATTTAATAAATTGACAGATTCTATTGAATTATCAAACTTACGAGGTGGTTATGTAACGGCTTCTTTTAAGAAAAATGTTGGCAAACAAGTAATCATTCCATTTAGCAGGTATCAGTATTATAACGGAGGAAAAAAGCATGAGTTAGATGCTAGATCGTATGAAGTAAAGGAATTTGAAGTGGGTATAGAGTGGCAGCCAAATAAAAACTTTGAACTTGTTACGATGTATACTTTTTCGAATAGAAGATTTGAAGATTTTAGATTACAAAATAATTTACAAAAAGGAAGCCTTTTAAGGATCCAAGCACAAATAAACTTTTAATTCAAACGCATCCTAATATACTACCCCTATTAAGTTAGCACTTAATGGGGGCTTTTTATTGATATAGTTTAACCCAATCAACGGTCATGTTTATGGGTAACTCCTTTAAATTGGTCACTTTGCCAGGCCAGCTGCCCTCTAGTTGCTGATCAATGATTAAGTAAAAAGGCTGATCAAAGGGCCATTGATAGGTACCACCGCCCGCAACTTTTGGGTAGGTAATGGTTTCAATACCATTAATGGCATATACTAATTTATTGGGGTACCAACTAACGCTATAGGTGTTGTAACCGTTTGGGTCAATATTTCCGGTATTGAATTTTTTAGGCGTTTCCTGTTTTAATGTTATGGTAGCATGATTGTGTGTTGTTTGATAAGCAAAACCATCGTGATTGAGCCTTTCCATAATATCCATTTCACCATTGTTTTGATTTGGATAAATATCTTTTTCAGAAAGCATCCAAATGGCAGGCCAAGCACCATTTGCAGCGTCTAATTTTGCACTGATTTCTATACGTCCATATTGAAAAGCAAATTTATTGTAACTATAAATGCCTCCTGTTAATAGAGGCCGTGGATCTCCGTTTATTGTATCACTATTCAGAATGCCTCTTAAAATAATATTTTCATTATCAAATTGCACAACTCTATCATCTGTATCAGTGATGTATCTAAAGCAGCCTGTATTGTCTCTCCATTTTTCTTTAGGCATTTTCCATTTTGGGGTAGAAAATAAACCAATTTTACTCCAGTACGTAGTGTCTAAATATCCCTTATTAAAATTCTCTTCCCATACCAATTCCCATTTTGTTTCATTGTTTCTTCTTTCTGGTTTTTGGATAAATATATACGCATCGTTATTATTGAGTTGTAATGCTTCTATACTCTCATCAATAACGCGCATCCAAGGATCTTCAGATGCTAGGCTGCTATCATTGTTATTATTTGCTTTATTTAATACCCACATAAAGGTTTCTTTAAATTGAGGGTATTTATTGATTTGAGTTTGCATCCATGCATTCCAATCAAAGCTTTCATGTAGCTCATTGTAGGCCCACTTGGTAATTAAATTATTGGCTGCCTGAAAGTTTCTAATGGTGTTGTAAATACCTGGTTTAAATGCAGTTATTTTTTTAAGCAATGCTTGTGCACTATCTAGTTTGTTTAGTTGCTTCAAACAAACATATTGCATGTACTGTTCTAACCTATTGTCTATATCAGATTCATAAGGTTTACCTGCGCCTAAATTTTCCGGCCATTCTTGAGCCTCATGTATAAATTGAATAGCAGTTGCATAATTTTTATTTTTTAATGAAGCAACAGCTTGCATCATTTTTGCTTCCCAATATAAAGCTCTTCCATCGGTAGAGCCTTCAAATGGAATAACATCCATGCTTGAAAGTAACTTATCACATTCTTTGAATTTTTTATTGAGGAGTAGCGTTTTAGCTAAAAGCATATCCATGATAAAATTTTCATTGGAGCTTTGTTTTTTAAAACTTTCTGCTACCACAAGTGCTTTATCATAATTATTTATTTGTAGGTAATGTTGAACGAGTAGTTTTTGATATCTCCAAGCAGATGGGTCTAATTGTATTGCTTTTTGTAAGTCTAATTCTTTGGCATTTGTCTGGTCCTTATTCCAAACAGCTCGAAGTCCATAAAAGTGAGCATCGTTAGGTGTTGTGCCCAGTGCAGTAACCATTTGTAACGCTTCTTCTTTTTTATTTTTATCATGTAGTAAGAGCGCCAAATAATAACTAGGTTTCCAACTTGTACTATTTTTTACAGCCCATTGTAAAATAGGTATAAAGGATGTTCTAAAAGGAAATATGAGTAATGTTGATGCGCTATTGGCTTTAGCTAATAATTCATTTGCTTTACTGGTATTGGATTTATGTAAATATGCTTTCCAATATATAGCCAATGGATGATTGGGAAGCGCTTCTAATATTTTTAATAATTCTGATTCAGGTTTTATGTCGGCATAAAATGAGGCTAGTTCTAGAATAGATTCTTCAGGTAGTTCATTTTTAAATGCAAGCTTGTTTGTAAACCATTTTACATACAAATGTAAAGGCTGCTCTTTTTCTAGATTTGTAATCAATTGTTTTGCCCCTGAAAAATTGCCTAATTGCTGATTGGCTATTATTTGAATTGCGATGGCATCACTATTGTATTTATTATAATGCGTTGCTTGTGATGCATATGACAGGGCTTTGTCCCATCTTTTGTGTCGGGCATGTATTTTTGCAAGTTCTGTTAATGCTGCTGATTTATATTCTACACCCATTGTGGCAATACTAAACCCATCAATTGCATCCGCCTCTTTATGTATACGAGCTGCACTTAAGCCATAATAATAATTTGCTGCACCATGGTGTGCATCAATTGATATTGCAGTTTTAGAAACATCAAATGCTTTCTGATCTTCGCCATTTCTGATATATAATTCAGCTAGTTTAACAAGCCCTTGTAAATGATAAGGGTCTTTATTTAAAGCCTCCTTTAATTTAATTTCAGCTTCTGCAAACATTTTCTGGTCCATGAGCTCTTTGCCCTGAATAACGAGGCCTTCTGCAGTGTTCCATTCAAATTTTGCAGGTGTTTCTAATGGCCTTGAAAGTGTGTTAAAATTGGGATCATTTTTCCAAATAAGTTGTTGTTTTTTTAGTGAAATTGAAAGATCTGTTTTATCGACTCCAATCTTTATCGAATCGCTTATTGTTTGAAGTGGCTTTGCACGAATTGCTTTTTTTAATACCTGCATCCCATCTGCAACAATTTCTAATGTGTCATTAAAAAATGCAACAGGTGAGCAGTACCATTTTAAAAATCCATCTTCTATTTTAATATTGAGTGCCGCAGATTCCCCAGCAACTACAATGCCTTTTGTTTTATTCACTGGGTACCAGTATTCTTTCCATGTATCGGTAGCATGCGGTGCAAATTCTATGTGCTTAAATGGCGTGAAGCTACTGTTAGAAGCATTTTGGTTGAAGAGCCTGCCAGATTGTATTTCGGCGTACTGACCATCGTTGTCGGTTAATATTTTTTCCCAAATCATGCCCTGACGTGATAGCCCCCAAATCCAAATCTTTTTTCCTGCTTTATTATCATATGGAGCATAGCGTACCATACCGTAATTGTCATCATGCCAGTAAGCGCCAAAAAAATCGGTTTGTTTGCCAATCACGTGATATGATTTATAGGTGCCAAAATTATTTTCTTCGTAAAAGTTGATACGCTTGCCATTGTCTTCATTGATAGGCCATGACGCATACTCGCCGCCATGTCCAATATAATTTGTACCCGGATAAATAAATTCTAGATTTCCTTTGGTTTTTATACCAGCGTTCATCCAGTGATAGTAGGGTTGACCAATACTTGTATTATTATTCCATATTGAATTTGTGGTAAAGTATGCCTTGTCTTTGGGTAGGTTAATTTCAATTTGCCAATTGGTTCTGGTTAATAAATCTAGCACTCCAATAAAGCCACTAACGCTACCATCGATATTATTTTTAGTGTTGTAATCTACGGGTGTAGCACAATTTGGCGTATGACCTATGATTCCATAATTGGCTTCGAGACCGCCACTTGTCCAAGGGCCGCGCATCGCAATATCCCTAAACTTGATTACTTTGTTGTTGTATAAAAATTCTTTACCTGTAGTTTTATCAATGGCGGTCCAAATTTTTCCGCCTATTTCTGGAAGGATTAGAACTTTGATATAATCGTTTTCGAGTTCTACAACTGTCCATTTTTTGTTAACTGGCTTATTGGTAAATCCATCAAACCTATAATATGGATAAATGGCAGTCTGTGACGCAATTGGATCTGGATCCGAAAAAGGATACGTGACAAAAGACTGTTGAAATACTTTAATACTTGAAGGCGCCTGTGCTGAGGATTTAAAACTTGCAGCAGCAGTAAACGATAGCAATAAAAAAAGTAATTTTTTCATGGCTTATATTTAAATATTAATGAATACTTAAATATAAGCTAATCCTTTAAAAAATCACTGCTATTCCTTTTCAAATTCTAACTCATGCAAAAGGGCTTTGTTTACTTGTAAGAACCGGTTCATGAGATATAAATAGTAATCGCATCTCAACTCAAATTTATTGGTATGTATGCTAAAATTAGGGCTAAGAATAGCAGCTTTGAATGTTGGATTTCTTTTGTTGTAATCAAACACTTGTTGATGCGATAATTTTGCAAATTGTTTACGTACTTCTGAATTGATTGAATTTCCAATTTGCATATCAGAGCGGACATATTCGTTAAGATCATCGTCTAAATTTCTATTGTTATCTGAAAGTTTAACACTGAGCTCTTCATAATACTCGGCAATCAATTGTTTGATAGGCAAAGATTCAATAACACTTAAACTGCCAGTAGCAATAGTGTTTTTATAAGCCGAATTATTTGAAAAAAAACTGTCACCAACATTCAGAGAATCATATTTGTTTGAAACATAATTAATATAATCATCTTCGCTCATTAGGTGATTTTGGTACTGGTATGATGCGTACTTTAATTCTTCAAATGTTTTAATAGCCTTAGTATATTCTATAATCCGATCTTTCAATTTTGCAGAATCTCTTTTTAAATCCTGCACCATTGCTTGTAAATTCTGATTTTTTCTTTCAATAACTATCTGGTGCTCTCTTACATTTTCAGCAAAAAAACCTAAGGTCACTGCAAAAAACAACATAAAAAATTCTAGTAAATATTCTGACCACTTTTTTTTGTGAGCCGGGTGATGTGCGTGATGTACTTCCATTTAATTGATAATTAATGTTCTAGTTGCGTTTTTAATTGCTGGATTAATTTATTGTTGTTAGCTTTTACTGTATTAAGTATGCGCTGATAACCAAAATACCTAGATATGTATACATTCGTGGCAGACACAAAATCGTCTGACGTGAGAATAGATTTTGTAGATTTGAGACTCATTAAAAACTTTCGATATTCTTTTGGATCTGCAAATCCATTTTCAGGACTAATATCTTTATACATTTCAGGAAAAAACCTTCTTGTACCTGCCCCTTGATTAAAAATTAAGTATTTATCTAAATAATTAATTCCTACATCATCAAAAAGTTTATTGTTGTCATTTAACTTTTTAAATAGCACTTCGTAATAATAAGATAAACCGGTTTTTATATCTTTATCAGTAACATAGCTAAGTAAACCACTAGACTGCATATTTTTAAACGTCGTATTATTAACAAATAAAGTAGTGTAGCTTGGAATCGTTTTTATATTGTAGATACTATCTAAGAGATCTTTTTCAGTAAAGCCTCCTGTTTTGTACTTGTACAACACATGCGATAAAGTAATTAAGTTAATACCGTTTTTTGCCTCTGTAAAAATGCTATCTATTTTTAAGTTATCCTGTTCTAAATCAACAATAATGGCAGCATAGTTTTCTTGCATGCGGTGTTCTATAATACTATGTTCTCTATAGTTTTCAGCAAAGAAACCTAGTGTCACTGCAAAAAATAGCATAAAAAACTCCAGTAAATATTCTGAAATCTTTTTCTTGTGATTTGGGTGATGTGCGTGATGTACTTCCATTATTAAGGATTGTTGTTTTCTAAAGCACCATGTTTTATAAGGTAGTTTCTAAGTAAGGTTAATAATTCGTGACACTGTGCTTGTGTTTCATCTATGTAGTCTTTATTGGTCGATTGTCTTATAGTTTGTAGCATCCCTAAAATAGCAATATAATTATCCCAATCTAATTGATCCTTTTTAATGATTTTTAGATTGGCTGGAATTGGAGCTGTAACAACTAATTTATTACTATCAATCTTTAAATTTTCTAAGGCTGTTCTAAAAAAATTAAACTCAAAATGTTTAATTGAAATAGGGTCTATCATTCTGTCTATATAACCAAACTCTCTTTGTTCTCTTAATTTAAGGCCAGCAGTGTAACTAGCATAACGCTGAATAGCGGCTTTTAATTCGTCTGATTCTAAAAATTTTAAAGTCCCTGAACTTTTAACTTCATCTATTGCAAGCGTATTCATTTGATGTAACATTCTTAAAGCCATATAGCCATGAGCTGCATAAATAGCAGGTATTTCTTTATCTAGGGTATTGTTGTTATAATAGGCATTGATGATTTCAAAACAACTATCTTGCTTGTTTCTATTAATTTTTGTTCTTGCATAACCTATGGAGTCATAGGTAACGTCTACGTATAAATTTTTGGCACTGATAAGTGCTTTTTTTGTTTCTACATAATGCTCTCTAACATTTTCGGCACCGTAACCAAGTGTTACCGCAACAAAAATCATTAAGCCTTCTAATAAATATTCTTTCCATGGCTTTGCATGTGTAGGAATATGTGGGTGATGATGTACTTCCATTTATTTTGTTTCTTCTTCTATTTGTTTAATTAATTCGTTTGTTCTTTCTAATCCATTTTGATTCCAAAGAAAAACTACCGAATCCATTAACTTTTTTTCTTGTAATAAATTCAGTAATTCTTGATTGCCCTTTAAACCTTGCTTGATGGTTGCGATATCAAAAGTGTAATGTGGTTGCTGCTCTATAGATCTAAATTTATATTTTACTTTATTTCTGAGAATAGCAAAAATCTTTTGAACAAGGTCATTACCTACATTGGTTGAAAGTTTAAAATCTTCATAACGGTTATAGCTAACAATAATTTTTGATAACAATTCGTGATTTTGGATATACGCTAATTTGCTAGTTGCTTTTAAAGACTCATATTCTGAAGTATTGCTCGCGAAAAATGTAAAATCAAGTGCATTCGAGAGGTAAATAGAAAGCGAATCGTCACTAATTTCAATCTCTCCAGCAGACCAAGCAGTAATTTGATCTATTGCAAAAACAGCATTTTTATGAACAGTTACGTTAAATTTAAAATCTGCAACGTCTCTTTTCATTTCTGCTGCAAGTCTAACAAGTGCAGCTTCTCCTTGTTTGGTATGAACATAATGCTCTACCATTCTTTCGGCGACAACAGCTAATGATATACTCAGAAGAATAACAAAAACTTCTTCTACAAGTCCTTTTAGGAATTTAGGGCGGTGTACTTCCATTTTATAAATGTTCTGATTTTAATAGTTTCAATAATTTAGCATTTTCTTCTTTAGCCATTTGTAGCGCAAGTTGATAAACAAAAATCTGATTATAATATTTTTGAATATCGAAAATGAATTTTTCTGATTGTAAAAGATTTTTTGTTTCCTGTAAGCTTAGCATAAAATTCAAATAATTGCAGGCTTATTTAAATCATAACTCGTAGAATCGCTATTTATTTTCCTTATTAAGGATCCAATGCCTATGGGTAAGGTAACCCCAAATTCTTTTCCAGCTTGATCAAAAAATACATTATTGCTTTCAATTCTTTTAAATACAACTTCGTAATAATAAGAAAGTCTGTTTTTTAATTCCTCTTCTTCTACATAACTTAGTAAACCACTTGATTGCATGTTTTTAAATGAACTATTATTCACATAAAGGGTAAATGTAGTTGCTATGATATCTGGAAATACCTTTATTGAATCAATCAATTGTTCTTGATTGATTCTTTTGTTTTTTGCCAAGTATAAAACATTAAGCAATCTATCAAATGTCTTAATAGCATTTTGTTCATCTATTAAAATACTATCAATTGTAATTGCGTCTTGTTCAAGATCTTTTAAAATCGCAACCTTATTTTGCTCGATACGGTGCGAAATAATGCTGTGCTCTCTTAAATTTTCAGCAAAAAAACCAAGGGTAACTGCTGCAAAGAGCATAATAAATTCTGTAATGTACTCTTTCCAGTTTTTTGGCTTGTGCGAGTGATGATGTACTTCCATGGATATTAAATTCCATTGAAAATAAACTATATTTTTGAATTATCTTAATTTACACGCTATGAATACTAGTGCAACAATTGAACGTATAAAAAAAATGATTTTTGGTTCGGTCTATCCTTTGTATTTGGCAAAAGTGGAGAAAAAAGGTCGTACAAAAGAAGAGCTAGATCAGGTGATCACTTGGCTTACCGGGTTTAGTCAAAAACAAATAGAAAACCATATAAAAAACCGGTCCACTTTTGAATCTTTTTTTGCGTCGGCTAAGCTTCATCCCAATGCTCCACTAATTAGGGGTGTTATTTGCGGTTACCGAATAGAAGAAATAGAAGACCCGCTTACTAAAAAAGTCAGATATCTCGATAAGCTTGTAGACGAGCTTGCAAAGGGCAAAAAAATGGATAAAATTTTACGGGAAGCTTAAAATTTGACTTTATTTTTTTGTTGCTTTAAAATTACCATTTGGTTGTTTGAATGTTAGTGAACGAGTGATACCTTTTTCGTTCATTTCAAACTGCACCGCGTAGCCTGGTATTTTTACAAAATCAAATTTATTGTCACCAACTGGTACTAGCTCATATTCAGGCTGTCCAGGAACAAATACGTATAATACTTTTTCTTTTAAATAAGTTTTGATTTCAGTGCCAGCTAATAAAAACGCACCTGTATATTTATTTAAGTCATCTAGCGTCATTTCTTTTGCACTATTAGATCTGCTAA
>JACCDS010877876.1_pt1 | contig 20540 bp, 19 predicted proteins | sample 7446441 | NCBI WGS metagenome assembly JACCDS01 (sample SAMN15323445, study PRJNA562643) | freshwater metagenome | isolation source: river surface water | place: USA:Blue River Watershed | collected 2017-08-17
CCAGAGGCAAAGATGCCGTCCGGGCCATGCATCACCGCCTCGACTTGCGGCGAGCCCGTCACGCACAGATGCACGATGTCGCATTGCGCGGCCAGTTCACGCGGCGAGTGCGCTTCGGTGGCGCCGAACGCTTTCAGCCGCTCGACCGGTTCACGGTTGCGATGACCCATGATCACCAAGGGATAGCCCTTGGTGACGATGTTCTTGGCCATGCCCGCACCCATGAGGCCGACGCCGATAAAGCCGATGACAGGTTGTGCCATGTTTGTCTCCATTTTTTGGAATGATTGTCGGGCCATTATCAGCGATCAAGCAGAGGTCGGCCATCGCACCGGATGGAAGGCCGGGTAAAGACGGGATGAAGACAGGATGAAGGCACGGCGCAGACCCGACCCGCGATCAACGCGAGTTTGATCAGACGTCGGATCTGCTCAGGCGTGGAATCTGCTCAGACGTGGAATCCGGTCGGCGTTCATGCCGGCGAGAGCTGATGCCGCTGGCCTTGACCGCGCGCCGGTAGCGTCAGGTATTGCCTGCGGTGTCGTCTGGGTTGACGTGTAGGTTGGCGTTACGGCCAGCGCAGAAGTCGCAGCCTGAGCCGTCTGCTGACTTCACTCGGCCAGCAAGGGTCAGTCGTCGGCGCGCAGCCAGCCGATGTGTCCCTGACAAGCCTCATTCAGCCGCTGCACCAACGCATCGGCGGCGGCTTCGGGCAGGCGGAAGTCGATGCCGACCTGCGCTGAATGGCGCACCTCGCCGAGGCTGCCACCGGCCGCATCGATCTCGCGACGCAGCAAGCCCTCCAGCGAATACGGTACTTCGCAGCGCAACTGGCGCAGCCGTACTTGTGGAATTTTTTCTGCTGTTCGCAAGGCCTGTGCGACGGCATCGGTATACGCGCGCACCAGTCCGCCAGCGCCCAGTTTCACGCCGCCAAAGTAGCGCACCACGGTCGCCAGCACGCCGTCGAGGTCCTGGTGCCGCAGCACTTCCAGCATCGGCCGCCCGGCTGTGCCGCTCGGCTCGCCATCATCATTTGCTGCCGACTGCCCGCCGGCCAGCAGCGCCCAGCAGACATGGGCTGCGCCCGGATGCTCGGCCCACAGCTGCGCAACGACGGCCTGTGCGGCGGCGCGGTCGGCGACGGGCTGTACGCAGGCAATGAAGCGGCTTTTCTTGATCAGCAATTCACTGCTGACCGCAGCGGCAAGGGACAAGGGCATGGGGAAGGCGGGTCGCGACCATCGTGCGGGGGATATCAGAGGTCAGCATGATAGCTGACGGCGCCGGCTGCGGCAGTGCAGCAGGCCTGTGCAGCTTGAAATGTTACTTGCAATCGTGATGGTTTTAAGCATCATAAGTGCCGGCAGCCAAGTCTGCGATGGTCGCCATTTCGGTCCTGATCGACGCTCACGGGGAGACACGCATGCGCATGGCCAGAACGAATTTCACCTTCGCGGGCAGGCTCGCCGCCCTCGGCATTGCGCTGGTGCTTGGCGTGGCACAGGCGGCACCGGCTTTGTCACCTGAACAGGTGATCGCCGAGCTGCAGCGCCCCGAGAACAGCACCGGCAATATCGCCGACGCCGTTGAAGAAGCCACCGGCGCGCGCGGCTGGATGTCATCCGACGTGAAGCCCATCTATGACGCACGTATCGTCGGCCGCGCTGCCACCGCGCTGATGCGCCCGGTACTCCGCACCGATACCCGTAAATATCAGAACCATCTGCTCGACCTCCTTGATGAAGCCGAACCCGGCTCGGTTCTGGTGTACGTGATGCAGGACGGCCTCGAGATTGCCGCCATGGGCAACCTGATGGGCACCACGGCCAAGGTGCGTGGTCTGGCAGGCGCCGTCATCGATGGCGCCGTGCGCGACATTACCGAACTGCGGCGGCTGCAGTTTCCAGTCTGGTCGCGACGCGTCAGTCCGGCCACCTCGGTCGGCCGCATGATCAGTGTCGACAAACAGATCCCGGTCAAATGCGGCGAGATCATGGTGCATCCAGGTGACTACATCGTGGCTGACGCCGATGGCGTGGTGGTGGTACCGGCCGCCGCGGCGGAGGCCGTGATCGATTTGCTGAAAAAATACGATGACAAGGAATCGAAGATGATTCCCATCATCGAGCGCGAAAAATCGATGCGCAAGGCGCTCGAGCAGTACAACCGCTACTAGGCCGAATGACTGATTGATCGCTGAAGTGACGCGCTGCAGTCGCGACGCCGCGCGACGGCAGTTGCTGATGATCCCGCCGGCAGGCGTGGCATAGAACCAATAACTTTCAACATAACAATCACAATCACCGGAGACACTGAATGACCTGGCCCTTCCTTGCCCGCCTGTTCTCAGGCCTTGCCTTGCTCTGCGCGATGTTGTCACCGGCGTCTGCCGCCGATGCTTACCCAAGCCGTCCGATCACATTGATCGTGCCGTTCGCTGCGGGTGGCGGCACCGATGCGGTGGCGCGCATCATTGCGTCGCTGCTGGAGAAGGAACTCGGTCAGCCGGTGAATGTGGTCAATCGTGCCGGTGGCAATGGCGTCGTCGGTCATGCGGCGCTGGCGGCGTCGCCGGCCGACGGCTACACGCTCGGCATGGTCACTGCCGATATCGCCATGCTGCACTGGGTGCGCCTGACACCGCTGACACCGCGCGACTTCACGCCGCTGGCGCTGATGAACAATGATGCCGCCGGCGTGACCGTGCGCGCCGATGCACCTTACAAGTCGCTGGACGATTTACTCAACGCGGTGCGCGCGCAGCCGGGCAAGCTGAAGGCCTCGGGTACCGGGCAGGGTGGCATCTGGCATCTCGCACTGGCAGGTATGTTGAAGGACCTGAAGATCGAGCCGGCCAGCGTGCCGTGGGTGCCGTCATCCGGTGCCGCGCAGGCCATGAACGACCTGATGGCTGGTGGCGTCGATTTCGTCACCTGCTCGTTGCCGGAAGCGCGCGCGCTGATCGATGCTGGCAAGGCACGCCCGCTGACCGTGATGTCCGAGCAAGCCGCGGCTTTGTATCCGAAGGTACCAACGCTGAAGGCCGCTACCGGCAGTGGCTGGACCATTGGCGCGTGGCGCGGCATCGGCGGCCCGAAGAACCTGCCTGCCAACGTGCAGGCACGACTGGCCGCTGCCCTGAAAAAAATCAATGACAGCAAGGAGTATCAAAGCTTCATGAGCAGCCGTGGCTTCAATATCAGCTATGCCGATGCGCGTGGCTTTGAGCAGTTCATGGCCAGCCGCGATGCCGACATGGGCGCGGTGATGAAAGCCGTCGGTCTGGCGAAATAGGGGCGGCGATGAAATTCAACGATGCCGTGACCGGCGTGCTGCTGCTGGCGCTGTCGCTGGCCGTACTCGTGGCAGTCAGCCACTATCCCGAGATCCCCGGCCAGCAGGTCGGACCGGCGGTGTTCCCGGCGCTGGTCGCTGCGCTGCTGGCAGTGTGCGCGCTGCTAATGATCTATAACGGTCTGTCCGCCGCAGGACGCGTACAGCCGTGGGTGACGCTGGGAGCCTGGCTGCGCTCGCCGTATCACCGCCGCAGTTTCGCGGTAACGGTAGGCTGTCTGCTGTTCTATTTGCTGGCCGCCGAAGCACTGGGTTTCATTCTCTGCGGCGTGCTGATTCTGGCGGCGATGTTTGGGGCGCTGTCGGTGCGCCGTCGTCTGATCCTGCCGCTGGCGCTGCTGATCACGCTGACGATTCATACGGTGTTCTACAAGGGTCTGCGCGTGCCGCTGCCGTGGGGCGCGCTGCAGTCGTGGCAATGGTAAGGGGTGCATGATGACCACCGCGATCTGGATGCAGGCGCTGGGGATGGTGTTCGATCCCTATGTGTTGCTGGTGATTTTTTGTGCAGCGATGTTTGGCCTGTTTGTCGGCTGTATTCCCGGCTTGACTGCCACCATGGCCACGGCGCTATTAGTGCCGATGACCTTCTTCATGCCGCCGGTGCCGGCGATTGCGGCCATCGTCACGGCCACGGCAATGGCGATTTTCTCCGGCGATATTCCGGGCGCGCTGCTGCGCATTCCTGGCACACCGGCGTCGGCCGCCTATGCCGATGAGTCTTACCGGATGACGCTGAAAGGGCAGGCCGAACTGGCGCTCGGTGCGGGGCTGGTGTTCTCGGCGATTGGTGGCTTGTTCGGCACGATCGTACTGATCCTGTTTTCGCCATCGCTGGCGGAGTTTGCGCTGAAGTTTTCATCGTTCGAGTATTTCTGGCTGATGATTCTTGGCTTGTCTGGTGCGATCTTCATCGGTAACAGCAGCAAACTGAAGGCGACCATCTCGCTGTTGCTGGGGCTGCTGATTGCCTGCATTGGCCTCGAAAACCCGGCCGCGCATCCTCGCTTCACCTTCGACATACCTGAGCTGATGAGCGGTATTGAACTGATACCGATGATGGTGGGCATGTTCGCCGTGTCGGAATTGCTGCGTTATGTGACCGACCTCGATCCGCCGCCCGTGATCCTCACCGAGAAGATCGGCAACATCTTTGCCGGCATGCGCGGGCTGTTGGTGAAATATCCCTGGCAGCTGCTGCGCGGCAGTGTGCTGGGTACCGTGATTGGCATACAGCCGGGTGCTGGCGCCGACATGGCTGCGTGGATGAGCTACGCCACCAGCAAGAAATTCTCCAAAGAGCCAGAGAAATTCGGCACTGGCCATGTCGAGGGCGTGGTGGAATCCGGCGCGGCCAATAACTCGGCACTGGCGGGTGCGTGGATACCGGCGATCGTGTTCGGTATTCCGGGTGATTCGATCACCGCGATTGCGATCGGCGTGCTGTACATGAAGAACATGAATCCGGGGCCGACGATCTTCATCAACAACCCGGAAAACATTTATGCCGTGTTTATCGTTTTCATTCTCGCCAACCTCGTCATGCTGCCGCTCGGCTGGCTGATTGTGAAGCTGGCCACGCGGGTGCTGAAGGTGGCGCGCAATATCCTGATGCCGACGATTCTGCTGTTCTGCATCGTTGGCGCGTTCGCGGTCACCAACTCCACGCTGGGCGTGCTGCTGATTCTCTGCTTCGGCTTGCTGGCATTCGTGATGGAAGAGAACGGCTTCCCGGTGGCGCCGGCGATTCTTGGCGTGGTCCTCGGCAAAATGCTGGAAGAAAATCTCGTGACGTCGATGATCAAATCCGACGGCGACCCGATGCTGTTCTTCACGCGACCGATCGCGATGTGGATGGCGGCGGGCACGCTGCTGGTGCTGCTCTGGCCGGTCGGGAAGTGGCTGCTGCAGCGGACGCGACCGGCCACGCGCTGAGCCTGGCCGCGTCCACAGCGGGTTGGTCGCTCAGGCCAGCGTGAACTGCAGCTTGCCGAGCGAGCCGACTTCGCTTTCGATCACGTCACCCGGCTTCAGCCACACCTGCTGTTCCTTCGGCATACCAGCGATGACACCCTGTGGCGTGCCGGTGAAGACGATATCGCCCGGCTCCAGCGTCCAGAAGCTGCTGATGTAAGCCAGCATCGCCTGCGTGTTGTGAATGAAGTCGGCCGTGCTTGAGTTCTGCCGCAGTTCGCCATTGACCCAGGTGCGGATGTTCAGCTGGTTCGGATCGTCGACCAGATCGGCCGAGACGAAGTAGGGGCCGATCGGCGCGTACTGGTCGAGTGTCTTGCCGATCATCCACTGGCCGCCGGGCCGTTCGAGTTGCAGGTCGCGCGTGGAAAAATCATGCGCAGTGCAGTAGCCAGCAACGTAATCGAGCGCATCGCTGGCAGCGACGTGGCGCATCGCCCGGCCGATGACGATCAGCAGCTCAGTCTCATAGTCATGCTTGACCGCGATCTCGGGCGGTGGCAGCGTCAGCACGCATTGATGAGCGGCGAGGCTGTTGTTGTATTTGCTGAAGAGCGGCGGCACGCGCGGATGCGCCATCTTCACTTCATCCGCGTGGGCCCGGTAATTCAGCCCCACACAGACGATCTTGCCGGGGCGCGTGAACAACCGGCCATGGGTGATCGCCGATTCATCGAGATAGGGCACGCCGGAACCTTCGGCGCCTTCCACCACGGCATCCAGACTGTCTGCATCCCCTTCCTGCAGTAGCGCATCGAGCGTCAAGGGCGCAGCGATCCCCAGCGCCTGTGCGACTGCGCGCACATCCACCACACCCTGATCGACCGTCACGCCGAGTGTTTCAGCGCCGTCGGCCTGCCGTATCGACAGCAGCTTGTGGCCGCGCACCATTCTTGGGGTGATGGCAGAGCGGGCAGGGCGGGCCTGCGCTGTCTCGGCGGCAGCAGGGGAGGCGCCGAGCGTGGAGGCGGCCAGCAGGCCGATGCCCGTAGCGGACAGGGACTGAATGAAGCGACGGCGTGAACTCATGGACTCTCCTCGGTTTGAGCGCGATGGGATGGCAGCGAAATTTGCCGCTCGACCGTGATTCAGCGGGCGATTCGTCCAGTATGATCCGGTCAATGCCGCTCAATCATCCATGAAAAACATCACGATCGGCAAACCGTCTTCACTCAGCCCGCATTTCCGCTGATCTGCTTATCTGCTGATCTGCTGACCTGGTACGGGAGTGGGCGGGTGATGGCAGATCCGCAGCATCCAACCGCAGTTCATCACTCAAGGAGACATCGATGCGCAGACTCATCGTTACCCTGTTGTTCGGCGCCGTTATGGGGCTGCCCGTGGCCAGTCATGCAGCGGGCCATGCTGCCGGTTGTGACGCACTGACTGCCGACGACGCGTTGGCCGCTGAAGACGCCCGCTATGCAGCGCAGGTCGGCGAAGACTTCATCGCACTGGAACAGCTGCTGGCCGATGATCTCATCTACATTCACAGCAGCAGCCTGGTCGATAGCAAGCGCTCGTATATCGACTCCTTGCAGAACCGCACCGTGACCTATCTGTCGATGAAACGCTCGGATACCCGCGTACGTACGCTGGGCTGCGTGGCCATCATTACCGGCCTGGGGAATTTTGACGTGCGTCTGAATGGCAAGGAGCTCAGCGTCGAAGTGCGCTTCCACAGCCTGTGGGCGCAACGCGATGGACGGCTGCAGTTTGTGTCCTGGCAGGCGACACGCACGCCACCGAAGTGAGTACGTGACAATCGTTGGCTGAAACAAGGCGGCCGGCAAGCGCGGGCCGCAGCCATGCGTTCTGGCCGGCTGCTCAGGAGCGCAGCAGGTCCGAGCCGAACGACCCTGAGCCGAATGAATCTGAACCCAGCGAATCCGACGCCATGCCCTGATTGCGCCAGCGATCGATCGCGGCGCGCAGCAGCTCGGCTTCGCCGCCGACGCTCTGCCATGCGGTGCTGAACACCGGGTCGGCCGACGCCGGCAGCCGTTCTTTTTCCAGCCGGTCGATGCGCACCCTGATCGGCAGCGACACACCTTCGCCGCAGATGATGCATTCCTGATTGCGCAAGCCCGGCACGGCGTCCAGCAGACTCTTCGACCACTCCGGCATCGCCGCACGAATGAATTGCTGGTCGCGCTCGGTGCTCATGCGCATGGTCATGATGGTGCCGCACTGCGACAGCACGCCTTCCGACAGGTCAGAAGGCCGCTGCGACACCAGCCCGAGCGAAATGCCGTGCTTGCGGCCTTCCTTCGCGATCCGCTTCAGGATCTTCTGTACCGACGTGACTGAGCCGGAAAGATCGCTGGGCAGATACTGCTGCGCCTCTTCGCAGACCAGCAGGATCGGCACCGTCGCATCGCGCTTGGCCCAGATCGAAAAGTCGAAAGTCAGTCGCGCTACCAGCGACACCACCACCTTGACGATTTCGGAAGGAATGCCGGAAATGTCGATGATGGTCATCGGCGCGCCCTTGGGCGGCAGCCGCAGGATGTCGGCCAGGAAGGGCTCCATCGAGTCAGAGATCAGGTTGCGGTTGAACATGAAGCCGTAGCGCGGGTCGTTGCTGATTTCCTGGATCTTGAGTTTCAGCCGCATGTAGTTCGTTGTGCCGGCCGATTTTTCCAGCTTGCCCATCTCGGTTTCGACGATCGACAGCAGGTCGCCGAGCAGGTAGGGAATCGGGCTGTCGACGGTGATGCGGCTGACCGGGATCGACAGGTTATTGCGCGTGCGCGCTTTCAGCAGGCACTTCGCGAGAATGTCGCGGTCGATCTCGCGGGCCTCGCCTTCGGAGGTGATGAAGATCTCGGCATGTTCTTCGAAATTCAGCAGCCAGTAGGGCAGTTGCAGGTTGCCTGTATTGAGTTGCAGGCTGCGACCGGCAAACGCCGGCGCATATTCGCCGTGCCTATCAAAGAGCACGATGTGGCCGTTGGGCAGGCGTTCCATCATACGGTTCAGGAACAGTGACACGAAGCTCGATTTTCCCGAGCCGGACGAACCCATCACCGCAAAATGCCGGCCCAGCATCGCATCGATATTCAGCGCGGCCGGAATGTCATTGCTGGGGAAGACCGTGCCGATGCGGATGGTGACCTTGTCGTCAGCGCTATAAATATTCAGCAGATCCTGATGGGTGACGGCAAACAGCGGATCACCCGGAAACGGATAGCGCGAGATGCCGCGCTTGAAATTCTGCAGGCCGTCGCCGCTGCCGTGCGTGCCTTCGCCGATGAACTCCAGTGCCGCCTGTGCTTCGGTGGCGTCCGGCGATGCGGCGGCCACCTCGCGAATCGACGCGATCAGGTACAGCTCACCGACCCTCATCTTGACCAGACTGCCCACCGTACCTGCACTGGCCAGCGCGGTATCGCCGGCCTGGCGCACGCTGATCAAAGGCGCCATCTGCAGCCGTGCGACGGCCGATGCCGTGTCGATCGTTTGAAGCTCGCCGATGAAGTGGTTCTCTGCGGCCGTGGATTGGAGATTCATGCGTTGTGTCTCGGGGAATACGGTTGGCTAAACGTCACCATGCAGCGATGGCAACCGGGAATTGCGATTGGCAATGATTCATGTTTTCGCGCCGGTTGGCAATCATCGCCACGGCATTATGTCAGCTTGCGATGCTTCGAAACACGCGACGAATACGCTATGCTTGGTATAACCATTATCCGTCGGAGAACAGTGTGATTGAGGCAGATTTTCGTCAAGTCGTTTATGCGTTGTCCGATGCGCTGGACCTGGTGGGCGTTGATGACATTGCGCATGGCAAGCGCGTGGGCGTGATGGCGGCTGAATGTGCGAAGGCCATGGGTCGCACGGATGACGAGATTCATTTTCTGTTTGACCTGGGTCTGCTGCATGACATCGGCGTATCGACCACGACGGTGCACCGGCACTTGGTGTCGGAGTTCGACTGGGGAGGCTCGCAGGCGCATGCGATCGTTGGTTATGAATTGCTGAAGGATTTCCGTCCGCTGGCGGCGATGGCGCTGCCGATCCGTTACCACCACACGCGCTGGGACCGCATGCTGGCCGAGGGCGTCGATGCGCAGGTTCGCTTCGCCGCCAACCTGATCCTGCTGGTCGACCGGGTCGATTCGATGGCCGCGCCGTATTACGCGACCGGCAAGGTGCTGCAGCATCGCGCAGAGATTCGACAAGAGATCGAACGGCGTGCGGGTACCTACTTTGATCCGGCACTGGTCGCACCATTCCTGCAGGTGTCGTCGCATGAAGCTTTCTGGCTGTATCTCGAACCCGTTGCGCTGACGGGCTATCTGGACGATATGCTGGCTTCCGGACGGAAGATCGTGGCCAGTCATGCAGAGATGCTGCAACTGACGCGGATTTTTTCCACCATCGTCGATACCAAGAGCCGGTTCACGGCCTCGCATTCGCAGGGCGTGGCGGCGGTGGCGCGCAAGCTCGGTGAACAGGTCGGGCTGGCCGACGAGCGCTGCGACGAACTGGAGATGGCCGGGCTGCTGCATGACCTCGGTAAACTGCGCGTGCCCGACGAGATCCTCGACAAGCCAGGGCCGATGGATGATAACGAGCGCATGGTGATGAACACGCACAGCTTCGAGACCATGCAGATCCTGCGCAAGATCCGCGGCTTTGAATCGATTGCCGCGTGGGCTGCCGATCATCATGAGGCGCCGGGCGGTACCGGCTATCCGTATGGACTCGATGGTGCGGCGCTGCCGCTGGAGGCCAGGATTCTGCGTCTGGCCGACATCTTTCAGGCGATGGTGCAGGACCGCCCTTACCGCAAGGGCCTCGGGCCGGAAGCGGTGGCCGACTTCATGCGCGAGCAGCAGCGTCAGTGCCTCATCGATGCGCCACTGACGGATCTGCTGCTGGCGAATCTGGATGAGATGATGCAGGCGGCACGCTGCGCCGGGCACTGACATTGACAGGCCGGTTCAGGGCTCAGGGGCGGTTCAGACCGGGCCAGACCCGGCGCGGCCCGGCCCGGCCCGGTGGTAGTGCAGGCTGTATGCCGCCTTTACGTTCCCCTTTACGTGCTCCTTTACGTGCTCCTTTACGTTCTCCTTCCTTCCCCGTGTCGTAATCTGCGATGCCACCGCAGTCGTCATCTACGCAAGCATCCTTGTTGAGCGCGGCATCCCGATGTGCATTGGCGATGTGCATTGGCGATGTGTATTGCCGATGTACTAACCGTGGCCGCGAGGCACAGCATTTCCAGGTGCTCCCTCGATGTTCTGTTGTTGTGCGGATTTCGGCAACGGAACCGCGGACTTCTCCCCACAACGTAGGTACGACACATCGCGACTCACCTCGCCTCACCTCGCCATTCATCAGATTCCGAAGGCGCTGTTCGCTGATGTGATCGACGAACCCGTCAACGTTGGCTGTCACAGCGCAAGGGTTCATTCACTCAATACAACTCATACAAGTCGACGACTCTGTTCGATGCCATCCGCGGTAGGTAGGTGACCGCGAGGTCGGCGGCAGGGTCAGGGCTTGGCAACTTACTTAGGGAGACGATCGATGGGCACCGCCAGGAAATCGGCCAGCGTTGACGCGTTTGGCTTCAGTAACAAGGTTTATCTCAACGATGGAATTTCAACGAGCCATTACACCGTTGAGAACCGAGGAAAATGGTCGGGCTTGAGGTCATTCAGCGACGAGGCTGGCTACTACACCGGTTCAGGCTGGTCCATCGACGTGGGTAACGGCCGAGATCTGGTCGATGCCGGTGGAAGCTCTGGCCAGAACACGCTCTTCGGGGGCAATGGTACCGATACACTGATCGGTGGAATCGGCAGCGATCGTCTGGACGGCGGCAATGGCGACGATACCTTGACTGGCAATGCGGAAAACGACGTGTTTGTCCTGTCGAACGGTGATGATGTCGTCACTGATTTCAGATTGCTGGGATGGATGGCCCAGGCAACACGCATCATCGGGTTTGAAGATCTGGTCGACGGGCCTGGCGAGTACGGGGACGTGGCCAGCGATTACACCGACCTGGTATGGAGCGGCGCAGGAACGGTAACCCTGCCGGACGTGGCTGGCAATTCCGGCGCCAATCTGGTGGCTACAGGCTCGGTCGTTGGGTACAACCTGGATGGCGGTGACCTGTCTTTTGCCAGCGCCAATCCGAATGAGAATTTCGATTTTGTCAGCGTAGATTTTGCGGCGCTGACGGTCAACCAGCGAGTTCACGTCAGGGCGTATGACGATGGCCGGGAAGTTGGCTCTTTTTCGTTTGATGCTCGTACCGATGCGAAGGTGCACGTGGACTTCGATCAGGGGATTGTCTCGGCGCCGGAAGGCGTCGTGAGCGACGACATTTTTTCCGGGAGCTTCCGCAACATCGACAAAATTGTTATCCAGTCAGCGAGCGGTGCGCCGGTCGCCATGGATGAGTTGACACTGCGGGAAACGGTCTTTCGCTTTGAAGCCTCAGACAAGATCGACGTGCCCGATGGCTTTGACATTGCCAGTTATGTCGCCAGCGCCGTGGATGATGGTGACGGCAATGCGGTCCTGACCGATGGCGACAACAGTCTCACCTTGGTCGGCATCCAGGCATCGATCGTGTCAGCGAATTGGTTTATCTGATATCCGGGGCGGGGCGCTGCTGACCCGCATGCGATAGCGATTCCGCCACTGCGGCTCTCACCGGGGAAGGCACGGGCATCTTGCGCCTTCCCTCACCCCATCTCACCCCTGCGCCTGCTCGAACGCCGTCAGTGCCTCGGCGGCATACATCAGCGACGGCCCGCCGCCCATATAAACGGCCATGCCGAGCGTCTCGACAATTTCTTGCCGCGTCGCCCCCAGCTTGACCAGCGTCTGCGTATGAAAGCCGAGGCAGCCGTCGCAGCGCGCGGCCACGCCTAGTGCCAGCGCAATCAATTCCTTGGTCTTCTTGTCGAGCACGCCATCGCGGGTGGCTGCGGCGGCCAGTTCGCTGAAGCCGCGCATCACCTCCGGTGCGTCGATACGCAGCTTGGCGAGTGCAGAAGACAAATCCCGAGTGATCTGTTTGTATTCCTTCGTCATACGCTTCTCCCTGGGATATCCCAAATGACCCGGCACACGCCAGGCAGACAAAAAAAAGCCCCAGCGGACCAAGCTGAGGCTGTGTGCCAGCAAAACGCCATTCACATGTACGGGTTGCGGCAACGATCAGGAGACTGACACCTTCACACCATGGACAGGCAAGGGCTGCCGTTCTGGCCAGCGCACCATGAGCCACTGAGCGATACCGTCGGGGTGCGGCGCAAGCCCCGCCGGCAATCTCTTCTCAGGGACGTTTGTCCATAGGAGAACGATAGGCCAGCAGCGCCGAAAAAAATTTGATGTAAGACAATTTTTACAGGTTTTATCATCGTTCCAGATGCGAGAATTAATCTGGCCGATATCACTAGCGGGATGCTGTGCGGGCGATGGCACGGCTGATGGTGGCCACAGCAAAAGCGGCCAACGGCTGTCCGGATTCCGCTCGGGTGACAGGTTGCCACTGGAAACGCAGGACAAGCTGCTGCGTGCCGTCAGGTTGTCAGGCTGCCAGGCTGTCAGGCGATGACACAGGGCCTTTCAGAGATTGCGAGGATGGACGGTTCGAGCCTTCGGTTATGATCCCGCCATCCGGTTGTCGTCATCGCTAAGGCGATTCTCCGGACCGCGCTCGACCGACCATTCAACAGAACGTTCGGCTAAATGCTCGATTAAACGCTCGATTAAACGCTCGATTAAACGCTCGATTAAATGCTCGACTAAACGCTTGATCGAATATTCATTCACCTTCACCTCGGCCCACGTCATGAACAAGGACATCGAACAACTGTTCCAGCTCGGCGGCTCCGTCGCCATCGTCACCGGCGGCGGTGCCGGCATTGGTCGCGAGACAGCTACCACGCTGGCCGGTGCCGGTGCGGACATCGCGGTGCTCGACGTCAATCCGGCCGGCGCCGAGGAAACCGCCGCGATGGTGCGGCAACTCGGCCGCAAGGCCATCGCGCTCGACTGCGATGTGGCCGACCATGACGCCATCGTGCGCAGTTTCGATCGGGTGGTGGCCGAGCTTGGTCGCATCGATATCCTGGTCAACAATGCCGCGATCGTGCGCCGCGTGCCCTCGCTCGAGACCTCGCCGGCGGTGTGGCGGCAGGTGATGTCGGTGAACCTCGATGGCGCGTTTTTCTGCGCGGTCGAAGCAGCGCGCCGCATGCCGCAGGGCGGAACCGTGATCAATATTGCATCGATCATGGGCTTCTCCGGCGGCGTTTATCCGAATCCGTCGTACTACGCGAGCAAAGGCGCGATCGTCAACCTGACGCGCGCGCTCGCCGTTGAATGGGCTGATCGCAAGATTCGCGTGAATGCCGTCGCGCCGACCTGGGTCAAGACGGATTTCACCCGCACCATGCTGGAAGATCCAGCCACCACGGAAAAATTGCTGGCGTTGATGCCTTTGCATGCGTATGCGGACACGGCGGACGTGGCAGCAGCGGTGTTGTATCTCGCTGCACCGGCGTCGAAGATGGTCACCGGTCATACGCTGCCGGTGGATGGCGGCTATCTGGCGAAGTGATGACGCTGGTCTTACCGCCGGCACCCAAGCTGATCCGCCGACGGGTATGCGACCGGCTGATTGCCCCGGGCCACTGGCGACTCGCCACGCCGTCGCCGGACGAGCGTGGGGCTTGGTGTCGGATCATTCGTGCGCCCGCACGAGGCTGAGCCATGGAGCCGCGAATATACGAGCTTGTGAAGCCCTTCAAAGGCGAACCGAACAAGCTGGCCCTGTTTTCCATCATCGCTGATGAGATGTATTTTCTGCCGCATTTCCTGCGGCATTACCGTGCCCTGGGCGTACGCGAGTTTTATTTTTTGGTGGACAGCTCCACGGATGGCAGCCAGGAGTTTCTGCTGGCGCAGCCGGATTGCGCGGTACTGAGCTCGCAATACAAATTCAAGGACCGAATTAATTTGCGCATTGGCGGCAAGGTCATTCAGCGACGCTTCGCCGACATTTGCCGCTTCCTGATACCGCGAACCCTTTTCATCGGGCGGTGGGGGCTGGTGGCCGATGCCGATGAATTTCTGCTCTTGCCCGGCGGCGCGACCGACCTGGTCGCTTTTGTCGACCGGCTGGATCAGCATGGGCTCGACTGTTGCCGGGCGATGATGGTTGATTGCTACCCGCGGCGGCTGGCCGATATTGACCAGCATGAGCCCACGACCGATCCGTTTCGCCTTGCGCCGTTTTATGATGTCGTCCCGGTTGACTGGCCCGACGGCGCTATTCATCCGCGCCATCTTGAGCATGGCGTGTCGGTGCGCAGCCGCATCAACGCGAAGCTAATGGCGATGTATCCGCATCTGGCCGACGCATTGAGCGAAAGTGCGTCAGACATGCTGCACAAGATACCGCTGCTGCGCTGGACCGAGCGCACGCTGGTGTCCGATGCGCATACGGCCAACCACCGGCCCAGCGATCGCGTGCAGGTCGCCTTCGCCCACTTCAAGTTTTATCCGGGCTGGGAGCGCAAAGTATCCGGTGCGCTGACCCAGAAACAGTATGCGCGAGGGTCATTGAAATACCGGCCGCTGGGCTACGCTGCGAAAGTACTGCGGGACTGGTCGCTGAAGCATGACCAGTCGATGGCGCTGGCACCGGAACACGTGGTCATGGATGCGCGCGTGGCCTTCGATCGTCTTGAATCGGCTGCATGATTATTTAAATGAACATGATTAGAAAAGTGGGAACGGTCCGTTGGGAACAACCGAACCGATCTGACGAATCGCCGTTGCATATCGCCGCACGTGGACAGCGCGAGTCGACCATCACGGGAGTGGCGTGGCTGGACGAAAGCCGTTTCGTTGCCAATCATCGCAATGGCAAACGGGTGGCCTTGTTCGACCTGCGCGCTCCCAGGAACCCCGTTGCCGCTGCCGAGTTGCCGAACCTGACGGATAGTGTCGATGTCAAGCAGATATCGCCGGGTTTGTGGGAAGTAGTCACCTCGGATTGCTGGCGGGGTGCGTTCACCAAGCTGCTGCTCAACGATTCGGGCGAGCCCTCGTTCGAATTGCTGGAAACGGTCTGGAAAAACGATCGCACGTTTTGTCATGGCGCGAACTACGGTCCGGACGGACGGTTATGGCTCGCCATGAATGTGGGCCGACGTCCGCGAATCGAGTGTTATGGGGAGCGCTGCTGGGAATTGCCCGCTCCGTGGGGAGCTCGCGGAATTTGTTTTGACCCGTTATCTGGTCAACCTTATGCTTTGGCAAATTCGAGCAACCCAAAAAAGCAATCCTATGCCGAGGTCGCCGTCAGCATCTGGACGTTAAATCCTGACAAGGACGACTGGGTTCCATGTGCGCGCTTGGAGCGCACCCATACCGACTGCGGTGCCATCTACAAAGGACGCCTCTGGCTCAATGACCAGCATGGCGACCGGGTGCTCGGGCTGGACCTGTCACGCCGTGAAAAGCCCATCCTGCTGCAGGGAGAGTTCTCGTTTCCGCATGGCGTGGCGATTTCGCCGGCCGGCATCCTCGCGGTCACCAACTACGGCAGCAGTTCGATCTCGTTTATTGACCTGTCGTCCGTGCCGGACCTGACGGTGGCGGCACCTGCCCAACAGGCATGATAATGATGACCATGATGAATTTCATCAGCTTCATGCGTTGACCGCGCCCCCTGAACCGCAGAAAAGAGCCTGACCCGTGGATACCTTCCAGAGCATCGATGCCTTTGTTCGCGTGGCCGAAGCGTCCAGCTTCGCTGATGTGGCGCGCCAGCTGGGCGTGTCGAAGTCGGTGATCACGACGCGGGTGCAGCAGCTCGAAGAGTTTGTCGGTTCGCCGCTGTTCCACCGCACCACGCGCCATGTCCGCTTGTCCGAGATTGGCGAGCTGTTTTACAAGGAATGCGCAGACCTGATCGCGCGTGCCAACGGTCTGGTGGACCAGATGCGCGAATCGCGCGCGTCGCCCACCGGCACGCTGCGCATTCATGCGCTACCCGGCTTCGTGCTCGGTCATATGGCGCACCTGCTGAGCCAGTTCCAGAATCAATACCCCGGCATTTCGATTGATCTGACTGTCAATGATGCCGTCGTCGATCCGGTGAAAGAGGGCTTTGACTGCGCGCTGCAGATCTTCCCGCCCGCGTCGGAAGACCTGATCGAGCGTCGCCTGTTTCAGGTACGCCGCATCTTCTGCGCATCGCCGGCCTATCTGAAAGCGCATCCGCCGATTGCCGAGCCCGAGCATTTGCTGAGTCACCGGCTGGGTCTGTATTCCCGTTATCCGTCGCGCGACCGCTGGGTGTTCGCCGGCACAGACCGGCAGGTCATTCTTGATCTCAAGCCTGCGCTGCGAACCAACAGCGTGCATATGTTGCGCGACTATGCGATCGATGGCGGTGGCGTCGTTTGTATTCCGACCATCGTCGCGGCTGAGGCGATCGCTGCCGGTCAGCTGCAATTGCTGCTCGGCCAGTACGAGCTGTCGCACTTCTGGTTCTCGGCCGTGTTTCCCAAGACGCAGCGCAATATGTACAAGCTGCGGCTTTTCCTCGACCACATCACGCAAAGTTTCTCCGAGACCCCGCCCTGGGATCTCACCATGGCCGCCAAACGCGCCAAAAACTGACCAATCCCTGCCTTTGCCCGTTTGATTGTTCTGAATTCCAGAACGCCGTGATCGGCATAAGATGACTTCTGTCTGCCTTATATCAAGGCTACAGTTCGGCCATCAGAATTCGCCAGATTCGTTCTGAAAACAACTATCAAAAAGGCAAAGAGGAGGTTCCATGTCTGAATTCGTCACCCGGTTCGGCTCGCTCGACAACTACGAGAAGGGTCACATCGAGATCATCAATGACCAGCCGAAGCATTATGTTTTCTCGAACGTATTCGAGGTCGCTGGCGGCGCCAAGCCCTACGAGAAAATCGCGGTCGCGAAGAACCTGGAATATGTGATCGAGGCCATCCGTGCCGAGGGCCGCTCGGGCTGGATGGCGGCCTCGCATGACGAGTTCTGCGTGGTGATGGACGGCGATGTGACGATCGAATTCGTCAAGCTCGACAGCCCGGAGGCCATCGCGCCGGCCGGCAAGGATGGCACCGTGCGCGTCGATGGTGAACCGCAGGGCCGCCGCATGGGCACGGTCCGACTCAAGCGCGGCCATCAGGCGCTGCTGCCGAAGGGCGCAGCCTATCGCTTCGACAGCGCCAAGCCGTCGGTCATGATCCAGCAGACCATCGTCGGCGACCTGACCGTACAGAAGTGGGCAGAGATCTGCTACCGCTGATCGATAGCACTGACGACCCACGCTACCCATCAAGCATCGAGGACTATTCATGAACGCAATCGCAGACAAGCTGCCGACCACGATCGCCGGCTACAAGACTTTTGAACTGGGCGCCTTCACTTTCGCGCGCGACGAATACTTTGTCACCATCACCTGGCCGGTGCAGGGCGGCCGCCGCCAGTCGCATACCATCAGCGCCGACGCCTTCCTGCGCGCGCTGATGCGTGACGTCGCCTGGGGCTTCTTCTACGGCGTGGTCAACTTTGACCCCGTGTTCGGCACGCGCAATCTGTACGGCAAGGTCGAGTTCTTTGGCGGCCGGCTGAACGAGCACTATCACAACAACGGTCTGTCCTACACCGAGGTGTTCGATACGCCGGTGGCCATGAAGCTGATCAAGGACATCCTGGCTGACTGGGTCAACGAAGGCTTCGATCCGTTTGCCGCGCCAATGGAAACGGGCGACGCCGCCTTCGGCGAGAAGCATGGCGACAACCTGAAGGCGATTGACCGTTACCGCGTGCCGACCAAGCGCATGCCGGGCATGGAAGGTGATTCGCCGCTGCGGGGCGATGACAATGGCTATCCGATCAACCGTGCCTTCGCCGATGTCGCACAGGACCAGCCGGAGATTCATGCCGAGCCCGGCTTCGAGAAAGAACTGCACGCGTTCAACCTGTTTGCCTATCTGTCGCGGTCGGATGTGACCTGGAACCCGTCGGTGACCTCGGTCTGCAAGAACAGCCTGTTCTGCCCGACGACCGAGGAATACATCCTGCCGATCATCCACGGCAATGACCGCGTCGAATGGTTCTTGCAGCTCTCCGACGAGATCATGTGGAACATCAGCGACAAGAACACCGGCCGTCCGCGCGCTCGCGTGCTGATGAAAGCGGGTGACGTTGCCGCGATGCCGGCCGATATCGCGCATCAGGGCTTCTCGAAGAAGCGCTCGATGCTGCTGGTGTGGGAGAACGCCAATCCGGAAATCGTGAAGATGTACGAGAGCGGCCAGTTGCCGCCGTATCCGGTGGATTTCTGACGGCGAGCTTCGCTGTCCCAAGCGCGTGCCCCGGGCAATACGCGGGCACGCGTCTCCCTGAATGACCGATTACCTCGGAAGCTGCGGCCTCCGCAGGGAGGCCTTTACCCTTGTTCCGGCAAACCGAAAGAGTTTCCATGAGCACGATACAAAACAAGCTCTTCATCGGCGGCAAATTCGTCGATGCAAAAGACGGCGCGACGATCGACGTGCTGAACCCGCATGACAACTCGCTGATCACCCGCGTCGCTGAGGCGAAAGCGGCTGACGTCGATGCGGCGGTTGACGCCGCCGAACGCGCATTTCCCCTCTGGAGCGGCCTGCCTGCGGCCGAGCGCGGCCGCCTGCTGCTGAAGCTGGCGGACCGCATCGAGGCCGAGGCGGATGCGCTTGCGCATCTCGAGGCGATTGATACTGGCCATCCGATTCGTGATGCAAAGAATATCGATGTGCTGCGCACCGCCGCCTGCTATCGCTATTTCGGCGGCATGGCCGACAAATTCCAGGGCAGCCTGGTGCCGGTCGAGGCGGGCTTCCTGAACTATGTGTCACGCGTGCCGATCGGCGTGGTCGGCCAGATCGTGCCGTGGAATTTTCCGCTGATGTTCACCAGCTGGAAGCTGGGCCCGGCGCTGGCGGCTGGCAACACGGTGGTGATGAAGCCCTCCGAGATTACGCCGCTGTCCACGCTGCGCATCGCCGAGATGATGGCCGAGATCGGCTTCCCGGAGGGCGTGGTGAACGTGGTGGTCGGCTACGGCGCCACCGCCGGCCAGCATCTGGCCGAGCATCCACGCGTGGGCAAGATCTCGTTCACTGGCTCGACCAATATCGGCCGCCGCATCGTCGCCGCCTCGCAAGGCAATCTGAAGCGCGTGCAGCTTGAGCTGGGCGGCAAGGGTGCGAACATCATTTTTGACGACGCCAACCTGACCGCCGCGATGAACGGCTCAGCCTGGGCGATCTTCCACAATCAGGGCCAGGCCTGTATCGCCGGCTCTCGGTTGATCGTTCATGAAAAAGTAGCGGACGAATTCCTGGAACGTTTTGTCGGGCTGGCGAAATCGATCCGCCTTGGCAACCCGCTTGATTCGAACACCGAAATGGGCCCGCTGACCAGTACCGTGCACCGCGATCGGGTGCTGTCGTATGTGGACGTGGCGAAGCAGCAGGGCGGTGAAATTCTTGCCGGCGGCAAGGCACCGGCGAATCCCGAGCTGGCGCAGGGCTGCTATATCGAGCCGACCATCGTGCGTGCCAAGCCCACTGACCGGGTGTCGCAAGAAGAGGTGTTCGGCCCCTTCGTCACCGTCACTACCTTCAAGGATGATGCCGAAGCGCTGCAGATTGCGAATGCAACCGAGTACGGCCTCGGCAGCGGCCTGTGGACGCGCGACCTGTCGCGCGCGCACAAGATGGCTCGCGAGATTCGTGCCGGCATGGTCTGGATCAACAGCTACAAGCGTGTTAACCCCGGCTCGCCGTTCGGCGGCGTCGGCCAGTCCGGCTATGGCCGCGAGATGGGCTTTGAGGCGATGCACGATTACACCGAGGCGAAGTCGGTCTGGGTGAACGTGGACGCGCAGATCCCACCGCACTACAAGCGCTGAGGATTCCGCGTGCGTTCTTTTGTCTATAACGGTCAGCCCTCCCGCGTGGTGTTCGGCGCGGGCGAGCTGCAGCACCTCGAGCGTGAAGTGCAACTGTTGGGTGCCAGCCGCGCGCTGGTGCTGTGCACGCCGGAGCAGCAGCCGCTGGCCGAATCGATTGCGCAACGGCTCGGCCAGCGCGCTGCCGGTGTGTATCCGAAAGCCGTGATGCATGTGCCGGTCGAGACGG
>JACCDS011140725.1_pt1 | contig 20540 bp, 16 predicted proteins | sample 7446441 | NCBI WGS metagenome assembly JACCDS01 (sample SAMN15323445, study PRJNA562643) | freshwater metagenome | isolation source: river surface water | place: USA:Blue River Watershed | collected 2017-08-17
CCTTGTCCGCCTCCCGCAAGATCCTGACGATTTGCTCGTCGCTATATCGGCTCTTCTTCATCGCTCCCCCTCAATTGGGAGCTATCTTCTCAAATTCCGCCTGGTACGAAAATCTCAGGACAGGTCACCTGGAGGTGGATTCTAAAAGAGATTTACAACGATTATCTGATTGGTACTTCTTGATGCTTGCGTGCTCCTGTGAAGGGGAGGGGTTTTTGATCGACGTCCCCTCGTTTTTAGTAGCACGTCGGTTTAGAGTAAGTGGTTAAATTGATAATTTCCCCGGAATTTAGGGAATTTAGAAGTAGAGTCACGCGGCCGTGGCCAGCCGTTTTTGTGGGGTGAAGCCGTCCAAGGTCACATTGGGGCGATAGTGATTGTAGCCATACATCTTAACAACGGACTATTTCAGGGGAGCAGGTCATTAACTCTTTATGTATTCTGGAAGGCTTCAATTGATTTTGGGAAAAATTTCCGATCGGACAATTTCAACGATCTGAAAAGTCTTGGATGCGCTACCGGTAAGATGAAGAGCCACCTCATCGCCAACCACAGCCCCTAGCAATGCTTGAGCCAGTGGGCGACTTTCGTTCACGATTCCGTTGGAAAAGTCGTCCTTCCCGCTGGTGATCTGAACCGTCAATACATCGTTCGGCTTAGAAAGATCCACGTAGCGAACCACATCTCCAACGTCGACCTCTACGTCATCCTCAGTGTCGATCAGAACGGAGTTGACTGCTTCACGCTCAATTTCGGCTTGCGCGGTGTTTTCAACCACTTCAATTTCCTGAATCAAACGCGAGATCGGTTGCCTTGCCTCTTGACCTTCTTCGATCCAGGCCTCACCAGAAGCGTGCTCGGGTCTCCAGCTCTCTCGCAGATCATCAAGGAAGCTGATGAGCTTCTCGGTTTCCTGCCGTGGCGTGCGGAACCAGTCTGTAGACCAGATGCGCCAAATGCGACCCCTCCAACCCAGCGATTCGAGGATCTCTTGACGGATGCGATCGCGATCACGAACAGACAAGGCTGAATGGTAGCTTGCACCGTCGCATTCGATCGCTGCCAGATACGAGCCTGGCGCATCTGGGTGCTTGACGGCGATGTCAATGCGGTATCCCGCCACGCCCAGCTGAGGGGTGACTTCATAGCCACGCATCTTGAGCATGTCCATGACGGATATCTCGAAATCACTGTCTGGCTCGCGGTCTGTCTCCTCGATGGTTGGCAGAGAACCTGTGCGGGCGTACTCGAGGTAGTTGCGCAGGGCCTTGGTACCATCTGGAGTAGTGCCATCCATCACGATGTCTTCAGGACGCAGGGACGTGTACAGGGCAATCGACTTCTTGGCGCGGGTGAACAGCACGTTTAATCGACGCCAGCCACCTTGTCGACTGATCGGGCCAAAGTTTTGACGGACAGTGCTGGATCCTGGTGGCTTGCCGAAGGTCGTGGAGATGATGATGGCGTCGCGTTCATCACCTTGGACGTTCTCGAGGTTTTTGATGAACAAAGGTTGCCCTTCTGTCGACCAATGATCTCGGTAGGAATCAGCACCACGGACCGACTTCAGTCTCTCTTCCAGCAGTTCAGCGATTAAGTCACGCTGCTTGATGTTCAGCGTGACGATGCCAAGAGACTCGTTGGGACGAGTTGCAATGTGCTCAATGACCGCATCCACGACTCGCTTGGCTTCGCGCAAATTGGTCTGGTTTTCGTAGATGGCGTCGACCAGGTAGACGGCACGCACACCAAGCTTTCCGCCTTGACCATACGGCGAGGGGAAGATCACCAGATTGCCACGGTAGAAGCTGTGATTTGAAAATGCGATCAACGAATGGTGCTGGGAGCGGTAGTGCCAGCGCAGCGAGCGAGTCGGCCTGAAATGTGATGAGCAGACATCCAGAATGCTCTCGGCATCCGTGGTGGTGAAGTGATCGTCACCGCCGTCACCGTCCTGAGTCATACGAGAGAAGAACGATGTGGGGGGCAACTGCTTCGGATCGCCGACGACCACCAATTGGCCACCACGAGCAACTGAGCCGATTGCCTCCTCGGGCTTCAACTGGGATGCCTCGTCCATGATGACGAGGTCAAACTTGATGACCTCTGGGGCCAGGTATTGCGCCACGGCTTGAGGGCCCATCATGAAGCAGGGCTTGAGCGCCTGAATCGACCCACCGGCACGGGTAAGGATTTTCCGAACAGGCATGCGTGGACGCTGCTGTGGCATTAGGTAGTTCAGGAGAACCATCTCAGTGCGATCGTCAACGCGAGCACCGTTTCTGCCGGGAGGCGGAGAGGCCTTGCGAGTGCATTCGTAGGCGATGGCTTTGCCACGCAGAGCAATGATCTCCTTGTCCAGTCGTTTGAACTCGTCGCGGATCTGGTTGTGTTTGAGTCCCGTGAAGCGCCCAAGCTGAGGGATGTTGCGGAAGGCTTCTCGAGTGATCGTGCTATAGGTGCAATAGGCGTAGGCGTCTGACAACTCGTCAGGTTCGATGCGCTTTCTTTCAAGAAGTTCGACGAAATCAGACAAGGTCAGCTCGTTAGCCTCCTTGCGGCGGGTCAGGTACAACGACCAAGGAATCAGAAGGTCCTTATCCTCTGCTGCCTTTTGAACTGCGCCATGCAAGGCGCTGACAAACAGCTCTAAGTCCTCGTCTGCAGGTGCGCCTGTCCAGGTTTCCAGTTCAAACTTCCCGAATTGGGACAGGGCATTGCTAAAGTCCTCAACCTGCTTCAATCCCGTGTGGACGGGTTCCAGTGCGGCAGTCAGGGTGCGGCAAGCTTCAATCGGATGCCCAGTGCGCAGCTTGTACTTTACCTGCGGACACAAATTGAGACCGTCGATGCTTTGACCAAAGGACAGCGCTTCGATGGCGGTTGAGCAGTCCGTGTCTACGCCCAGATAAAGATTGCCGAGGAGAGACTTGATGCGGGCATTGGCTTGAATCTGTGACTTCAGTGACGAACGCTCCAAGGCTGCATCGCATCCGGCGATCACTTGCCTTAATGTCGCCTGGCCGCGAACCTCCAACTCAAGCCATTCGAATCGGTCTTCGAGGGCTTCTGTGAATTCTCTGGTCTTCTCCAAAACCTGGTCGAGGAGATTGCTGCCGCTGAATTCAGAGAGGTGTTTGAGCTTTGCGTTGATGTCTTTAACTGCTGCGGTGGCTGTAGTGATCTCCAGCTTGACCTTTGAAAATTCGCGGCGCAGGGCTCGGACTTGATCGGCGGTGAAGCTGATTGGGTCGATCAAGACAGCTTGGATATCTTCTGAGGCAACTTTGATGCCACGATTCCACTTCGCCAGCGCAAGGTATCCCTCCAGCGGGGTGGGAGTAGCTGGCGCAGGGAAACCAAGGAACTGCGTCCAGGTCGGCGACGACTTCCACTGTTCTTTGAGGCCTAGCAGTTTGACGATCTGTTCGAGCTGCTCCAGCCGCTTCTGGCTAGGCATTTTGAGTTTGGTGCGTTGGAGTGCTTTGTGTAGGCCAACCGCCTTGCGCCACCGACCTTGGAAGATGCGGTACCACGCGTCGCCTTCTCGCAGGGTCAGGATGGCTTGCTTGATATCTCCTTCATGTGGCAATGTGTCCACATAGAGCGAGTCACCAAGTTCTTTTTCAAGACCCGTCCACTCTTCTTGGAGAGCAAGCAACTGATCTAGAGCCTGGACCGCACCATCGCGAGTCAATCCAGGTGTCTGTAGATGGAAGTGCTCCTCTGGGGCATCCAGCACAAGATCGGTAAAACTGAGCAACCGCTCCAGCTTCTGTGTCGATCCGTCGTAAGGGATCTTCTTCTCGCTTAGGAACATCACCAAGTTGACGTTGGCCGTCGAGAGCTTGCCTGCCGTCTCAACCAGTTGTTGATGCAGGATGCGAAGCTCGTTGAGGTTGCCTAGGTCTGCGCCTAAAATTTCAGCGACACGTTGCAAGCCTTTGAGGTCATCTGTACCGGATTTTGTGATGCTGGATTCCAGCTTCAGGGCGGTATTGACGGCCGCTTCGAGACTGTGGAACTGTTCGACTTGTTTGGAAAATGCATCAAGTGCCTGAGCGGCTTTGGCTCCCGTCTCGTCGTCCTCAAAGAATCTTGGGATAAGGTGCAGAGGCAATTGCTGATTTGCTGTTTCAAGCAGGTTCTTTAGTATGGCCAGTTGCTCACTGCTGAACGCTAGTGAGAGGTTGTGGACTCGGCCTCCGAGAACTTGGGCAAAGTGCTTCGATGCCTCCACCAAAGCCTGTCCCCAACTGTCGGCATCCTCAAACAATTGAGTGAGCTTGACTTCATCTCCGGGGATAAGCCGTTCGGGGTAGAATCCCCAGAACGTACTGCTCGCATCGAAGCCACCGACGGACTTGTATTGAGAGCTCAGGTAGCCAAGACAGTCCATGCGCCGACCGAGCTCAAATTCGGAAATCTGAGTTGCGTCGATGATGTCGATCTGACTCAGCATACTCTCTTCGTTGCTGAGCCCCCGGCGGTGCTTCTCAGCACGCCACATGATTTTGTGGAGGGTTAGTCCAAAGGCGTTATGAGCAATAGAGTTGATCAGGTCTGTGTAGGCTTTAAGATCTTTGCGGTGAGCTTCTAGCTGTTGCTGTAGACGGGGAAGGTCATTGGGGTGGTTGGGTCTAAAGGTGGTCCGCTTAGCGATTTCCTCCAAGACCCGTTTCTTGTTAGTCTTGTTGCTGTGCAGTTCAAGAACGAATGGGTCAAGCCCGGCGAGTGAGAGGCGGTTCTTCACGACCTCAAGAGCTGCCAGCTTCTCAGCAACAAACAACACCTTCTTGCCTTCGGCAAGGCAAGCCGCGATCAAGTTCGTGATGGTTTGGGACTTACCAGTGCCAGGTGGGCCTTCGATGACCAGATTCTTCTTGAGCGACAGGACATCAATCAAGGCGCTGTGTTGGGAGCTGTCTGCATCGTAAACGAGCGGAATGTTCGCTCCTGGGCCTTCTTCCACCAGATGCTCTTCAGCGAGAGTGAAACCTGCTCCGCCGTCATCTGCCCTGCCTTCGAACACCTCACGAACGATTGGGTGATCAATGAGGGCGTTCTCGTCCCCGTTTGCGGGCCATTTAGTTGGATCTAAATCTCGAACCAGCAGCATGTTGCTGAAACTGAGCAGGCATAAAGATACTCGGTGCTTGAGCGCGAATCCGGGTTGCCTTTTGATGATCGCCTGAATCTCGGCAAAGTAGCCGTTGACGTCGATCTGTTCTTCACCAAGTTCAGGTAAGACCAGTTCGAAGTCGTTGCGCAGCTTCTCTCGCAGTGAGAGGTTTTCGGAGATGTCGTCGCCAGTGTACTGGAGGGAGAACTGCTGGATGCCCGCAACTTCCTTCTTTTGCAACGACACAGGTACGCTGATCAAGGGGGCTGTGAACGTCTTGTCGCTGTCTCGTTGATCCGGGAATTCCACGAACCCGAGTACCAAGAACAGCATATTCGCGCCGGTCTCCTCAATCGCCAGTATGGCCTCGCGCTCAATCTTGCGGCAATGCTTGGCCAGGTCGTCTGGGTACATCAGTGCTCGAACATTTGACTCGTCTGATTCTTCCCCAACACCTGAAATGTCATACTCTGTGGAGACGCCCACGGATTTGGCCCACTCACGGGGTTCAGGCCGCCGCAATCGCCCGTTGCGATCAACCCAGTCTCTTCGAGCAGGTTCAGGCAGCCCGAGGACACTAATGTTGGCTTTGTTGTTCGCCTCAACCAATTTTTTATATATGGCGGCAGGATGGCCCTCTACAAACTGCAGAGATTTACCAGCGGTGTGCTTGAAGTTGATGAGGCGGTTTCGCCCTGTCAGATCGAGCAGTTTCAGGCGTAACTGCTCCAATGCAGATGTAAGTGGGGACGCGCTGTCGATCATATTTTTCGTAATAGTTTGAAGTTATGCTGTTATTGCTTTTGTTGTGCAACGCTGTCTGATTCCATCGAGGTGAATTGCTACCGAATTTCTAGACGCTTCCGTGCCTCTTGAAAATATGCTGTTCAAATTGTACCGGCGACATCTTTCCGTTATAGCGGTAACGGCGCATCGGGTTATAAAATATCTCGAAGTAATCAAACACGTCCTGCCGTGCCGCTTCGCGTGTCGGATAGGTCTTGCGTTTGATCTGTTCACGCTTTAACAAATGGAAGAACTCTCGGATACCGCATTGTCGTGACAATTACCTCGGCGGCTCATACTGGGCGACACCTCAGTGCCGTACATTTCCTCCAGATGCGCCTGGATCTCACGCACCGTCATTCCACGGGCATAGAGCGAGAGGATCTTGTCGTCGAATCCCGCCCAGCGGGTCTGGTGCTTCGGGATTAACTGTGGCTCGAAGCTACCGTTCCGATCGCGTGGCACCTCAATCGGCAACTCGCCGAATTCGCCCTTGAGCGTCTTCTTGCTCTTCCCGTTGCGGGTATTGCCGGCTTGGTTGGCCACAGGCTCGTTCTTGCCGTGACCTAGATGGTCAGTCATCTCAGCTTCCAGCGTCCGCTCGACCACCAGCTTGGTCAGATGCTTTAACAGACCCTCTTCGTCGATCGGGTCTTCGGGCTTCTGGTAATTGGCCAGCAAGCTGGCCAGTAATTCTTCAGGTACGTCCTGTTTCTTCTTGCTCATTGTGTCTCCGGACATGTCGACAGTTTTCTACCTAAAGTCCGTTTACACAAAATTCTGCACACGCTCGCGTTCGGGCCGCACTGATGGCGCTGCTCGTCGAGACTCAATGCTCACCACCACGCCAAATCGCTGCCGCCATTTGAAAACCGAATTGTTCAGGACGGACTACACAGTTTGCACACATCTCAAGGAAACTTAATACGAGAGGGCTCGACAATCAACTCGATTGATAGAAGTTCTTCGTTCCTAAATTGCAGCATTAACAAGTCGACCTTGTTTATGGGATAAGCTTGAATTTCACAAGGCAATAAAATATTCCATTTTAGAAAGATTTTTTGCCTGTTTATAAGTAACGCTTAGCAGCTTTCGGATGACCTCATATGCCGACCATTCATTACCGAGCATCTAACTTCGGAGCTCACTGGGGAACGCTCCTTTCGGGAGAACATTCACTAAACGTGTCATGGCGGGAATTGGTTTGGTCGGCTGTCTCGGTAGGAAAACCCGGCGTCGCGTACATAATGGCCCATGGTCGACATTCAATTAGTGATGTGATCGTCCGAGCACATACGGTGTATGCAAGCCTTCGTAACTCGCTCGGCGTCTTCGAAAAAAGCACGTTGTATGACTCACTTGATCCAACGGAGAAGGGTGCAACGTCGTATTTTTTGGGGATGATGGCCGCAAAGATCGTCGCCGCTCGACTACTACAAACGCCATGGTTAATTCATTTGTCACTGTTACGCGTTATAGGTGGAAGTGTGGTGCTTCATGGCGGGAAGTCGGAGCCGGATCTAGTTGGAATGAACTCTCGTGGTGACTGGCTGGTTATGGAGGCTAAGGGAAGAACCCATGGTTATAGCGACGACGCTATGATTACCGCAAAAAAACAGACAAGACACCTACGAAGGGTGAACGGAAATTTTCCGGCAGGTCGTATTGTTGTACAGGCCTATTTTTCCCCTCATTTACAGTTCGAGATTCAGGACCCAGAAGAATACGATAGCGACGCACCTGATCTTAATTTCGACCTTGTCTCGGCGTTGAAAACTTACTACTCAATGGTTTTTCCAATATCTGCCACTATTACTGAAACAAGACGGCTTGGCGAACGCGAATACCTCATTGAGAGAAATGACGAGGTTGGCGTCACTATTGGCATCGAGCGACGAGTCGTAGAGGCTCTCGATGCAGATTCGCCCCCAATCTTCCAGGAGCGTTTTCATGGTGTTCCTCCGGAGGTGGCGGACGGTAACGAACTATTTGCTCTGTTTTCAGATGGACTCGCAATCGCTCTTGATGATCGGTGGGGCGAGCAACGTATGCGGCTCGAAGCAAACAATAGAGCAATCGAATAACTTTAAGGTAAATTTCGTACCTTCGCCCAGCGAGTTCCTTACCACTAGTTAGTAATGCTTTAAAGATGGTTTCGAATTACCCATTCTGGTAAATTTTTTATTTGTTAATGTAATAAGCGTCGTGCGTTGCCGCTAGTTTTGCGCACAATGACGTGTACCTAAACCACTGAGAGGGGAGCAAAGGGATGACTTACCAAGCGCAAATTAGCCGTGGCAATCCAGCCGCATTCCTTTTTGTCGTGGATCAATCTGGCTCAATGTCAGACAAGATGGCGTCCGGGAAAAGCAAAGCGGAGTTCGTCGCAGATGCTCTTAACAGAACTTTGATGAACGTTGTGACCCGCTGCACCAAGGCCGAAGGCGTTCGGGACTACTTTGACATCGGCGTGCTCGGATATGGTGGCAATGGAGTCGGTAACGGATTTGCGGGTGCTCTTGGAGCTAGTGTCCTCAACCCCATTTCAGCAATTGAGCAAAATCCTGTCCGCGTGGAGGATCGCAAAAAGAAAATGGACGATGGTGCAGGTGGGATCGTGGAGTCTACCGTTAAATTTCCGGTTTGGTTTGAGCCGAAAGCTAGCGGTGGAACGCCGATGCGCGAAGCATTGACCCGAGCAGCTGAAGAATTGGTTGCTTGGTGCGACGCTCATCCTGACTGCTACCCGCCAACGGTCCTGCATGTGACCGACGGTGAGTCGTCGGACGGTGACCCCGAGGAAATCGCCACTCATCTGAAGCAAATCCGTACTAACGACGGTGAAGTGCTAATTCTCAACATTCACGTCAGCTCACTCGGTGCAGATCCTATTCGTTACCCGGCCAGTGAATCAGGGCTTCCTGATGATTATGCGAAATTGTTATTCCGCATGTCGAGCCAACTACCCGAACATCTGATTCGCTTTGCGCAGGAGAAGGGGCACAAAGTGGGTATTGAATCGCGCGGATTCATGTTTAACGCGGAGGCTGCGGAGATAGTAGACTTTTTCGACATCGGTACTCGGGCGTCACAACTCCGCTGAGCCGACAATGAGGCTAATTTTCCAGGGGTCTTGCCCAAAGGATCCGCTCGGAAGCGATATCAATGAGGACCGCTGGGCTTTTGACGAAATTCACGGAAGGCTTGCCCTGTGCGACGGGGCAAGCGAGTCCTTCAATTCCTCCATCTGGGCGAAAATACTCGCCGAGAAATACATCCAAGATCCAGTAGTAACACCGGATTGGCTCGCCAACGCGATAGCCGACTATGCCGCCCACCACGACTACGCGACCATGTCTTGGTCACGGCAGGCATCCTATGGACGTGGAAGTTTTTCCACGCTCCTCGGTATTGAATACATCCGTCACAGCAAGACCGTCGACGTGCTTGCGGTTGGCGACAGTCTCGCGATTCTAATTGATGCTGGAAAGGTAATACACAGTTGGCCTTACTCAGATCCTGAGCGTTTCAAGGATCGGCCAACTTTGCTTGCTACTTTGCACGAGCATAACGCGTTTGTCTCAAAAAGCCCGTTTTGGACGTCGAATGGCACTCATTTTTATCTCGGCGAATTGGAGTCGCCACGTTTGATCTGTGTTACCGATGCAGTAGGGGAATGGATTCTTCGACGTGCTCAAACAGATGTTGATGCCGTGGGGCGACTACTTGAGATAACCACACAAGAAGAGCTTGTTGCGCTAGTCGTCGAAGAGAGAAACGCTGGCCATATGCGCGTCGATGATTCGACAGTTCTAGTCGCGGCGTTTGACATGCACGAGGAGCCAGATGGCCTACCCCAGCTTTGATCAATACAACAATGCCTTCTCGGCGCATCATCAGCTGCTCTCTGACCCGGAGTTGAGGCAGGGAACGCTCGCGAAGACAGGGCTCGGGGTACCGCTAGCAATTAGTGGAGGCTTTGCGCTCACTTACACCATTAAGGCCGGCCAGAAGAAGTATGCTGTGCGCTGTTTTCATCGGGAGTCGAAGGCACTTGAGCGGCGTTACCAAGCAATAGCAAAGCGTCTCGCTCAGCTGAACTCCTCGTATTTCCTTAATTTCGATTTTCAGCCCAAGGGTATCGTCGTCGACGGACAACCTTATCCCATCGTAAAAATGGCATGGGCACAAGGGGTGACGTTTGGCGAGTTCATGGTTGACAACCACGGACAGAAGGGTGCTCTCGCTAACCTGCCTGCTTCGCTTCTAGCGCTTTCTTCTTTTCTCGAAAAGGAGCGTATTGCCCACGGCGATCTTTCGACCGGCAATATTATGGTTTCCGGGATCTCCGGGGCGATTCAACTCATCGACTACGACGGCATGTTCGTCGATGAAATTCGCGATCTCGGAAACTCTGAGCTTGGCAACCTTAACTTCCAGCATCCTGAACGCGGAGCCAAGAATCCATTTGGCCCAACGATGGATCGGTTTTCACTGATTGCACTCTGGCTCGCGCTTAAGGGGCTGAATGAAGACACGACGTTATGGGATAAGACTAACTCTGATATGGACGCCGTACTGTTCCGGGCGGCTGATTACATCGATCCTACTTCGTCGCCCGTATTCTCAGAGCTAATGCGCAAACCGACGCTCGCCGCATACGCCCAGAACTTTGCAGCAGTATGCCGAGCATCAATTGAAAAGACACCATCACTCGAAGATTTTATCGCTGGGAAGAACATTCCAGCGAGTGCGGTTCAAATTACTGTCAAACTGTTGGAACACCGCCCGAAGCTCGCATACATGGGGGTATATGACGTTCTTGACGCCAATAACTACGAACTTTGTCTGCGCCGCGTAGGCGACAAGGTAGAGGTCGTCGGTCGCATCACAGAAGTGAAGCTAGACAAAGCCCGTAACGGTAAGCCCTACATCTTCATTAATTTCGGCCCCTGGCAAGGCAGGATCTTCAAGATCGCTATATGGTCAGAAGGGCTCGCTGCTATATCTAAGAAGCCTGATGAGACCTGGGTGGGTAAATGGGTTAGTGTAATAGGCCTAATGGAGCCGCCATTTACTAATAAGCGGTATAACTACTCACATTTGTCAATCAATGTGACAGCCAATAGCCAACTGACAGTCATTTCTGAGGATGAGGCGAAGTTCCGAGTGTCATCGCCTGCGCCAAAGGGCAGGCAAATACTCACGTCCAATCGTGAGGCCTTGGACAAAATTATGGGACGTCCAACAACCAGCCCAACAAGTCGGGCACCTGCCACTTCTACATCGGCAAATAAGAGCGTTCTGGACAGAGTCCGAAAAGCTCAGGGAGGTGCTCAGTCCCAGCCGGCACAACCAGTGCCCCACAAAGTAATCCCCTCCTGGCAGCAACAACGTCAGCCGAGCTCCATTCAGAAGCCGCCTGAAAAAGGCTTGATAGCGAAGCTCTTCAGCTGGCTATTCAATTAGGCGATCGGTGCTAACGTGGCTCCGTCAGGGCTTGCGCTTGCGAAGTCTTTCCACGATACGTTGGTTTTCGGTCAAAGGAGTATTAGCAGCTTGCTGAGGAGGAGAGATTTGCTGCGAGGCGGGGGCGGGTGGCTGTGACGGTTGAGGCGCTTGGGAGCTTTGTGAGGAAACGTATTTGAAGAAGCTAATTCCGGTACCGGGCACGGTAAACGAAACCCACAGCGAACCGGTCGGCGATTTTCCTACCCGCAGGCCAGCAATTCCCCAACTGACTCCCAAACCGCGTGAAGTCATTGTGGCTCGTGTTCCTGCACCAAGATTTATAGACTTGCGCCAACGCCAGCCCATAGACATGCACCTCAATGATCGTTCGCCGGATAGTCAAGTAGTGTATGTCATTAATTGAATACGCGGACGGAAGCAAACTTTGTACTCGGTCTTTGATCGACAGATTCTGGTAATTCCTTATCAGTTGCCAAATTCGAATTGGTTGTCACTTTTTATGGTTTGAAGCATCACCATATTCTTTGTGTCAGTGAAGATGATTTTCTCAGTCACGTCCAGCTGCCGATTGATCTCGGTTACGGTTTTTCCTTTCTATGACATCACTTCCACCTTCCAGGAATTACTGCGGGAACAGGGCATTATCTGCAGAATGAGCCGGGCTGGTGAGGTCTGGGACAACTCGGCGATGGAACGCTTCTTCAGTTCGTTGAAAACAGAGAAAACCGCTAAAAAGGTCTATCGAACTCACGACCAAGCCAGGGTTGATGTGTTCGATTACATCGAAGCGTTTTACAATCGGACCCGACGTCACAGCCACCTCGGTGACGTCAGCCCGGAGGCCTTTGAGCGTGCCTCAGCGTGGACTACCCCTCACCTGCTTGTGCGGGTCAATGACCCTGTCAACGGCAATCGAAAACTGACACAGTTACCCCCGGCATCGGCAATGGAATATTGATACACCGACGTGTCGTGTTATTCGTTTTAACGTGTGTTCAGCTCGGTGCGACCTCCTTGCGGGGCGATGCGGTTTTACTGATCAACCCGGCGCGGCGCTTGTCGCGTAGCCGGTAGCTCTCTCCCTGAATGGCAACGACCTGCGCATGATGCAGTAGGCGGTCAAGCATCGCCGCAGTCAGCGTAGCGTCACCGGCGAAGGTACGATCCCACTGCCCAAACGGCAGGTTGCTGGTGACGATCAGGCTGCCACGCTCATAGCGCTTGGCGACGATCTGGAAGAACAGGTTAGCCTGTTCCTGGTTCATCGGCAGATACCCCATCTCATCAATGATCAGTAACCGATACGGATTGACGAAGCGCTTCAACGCGTCCGCCAACTTGTCTTGCCGGTGGGCGCTGGAGAGGATCATCAGCAAGTCAGCCGCCGTGATGAAGCGCACCTTGATGCCGGCCTGCGTGGCTGCATAGCCCAGCGCGATGGCCAGATGCGTCTTGCCGGTACCACTGGGGCCCAGCAGCACCACATTCTCGTGCCGCTCGATGAAGGCCAGACTGGCCAACTCCTTGACTTGCGCCTTGGGTACACCAGTGCTGGCCGCGAAGTCGAAGCCGTCGAGGGTCTTGATGGCCGGGAAGCCCGCCAGTCGAGACAGCGTGGTGCGCTGTCGTGCCAGCCGGGCGGCCTGCTCGGCTTTCAACATCGCTTCGAGGAAGTCCGTGAAGCTGCTGTCATTGGCGCTGGCCTGCTGGGCCAGATGGGGCAAGGCGTCGGCGATCGTCGAGAGTTTCAGTTGGCGGCACAGCTCGGCGATGCGTTCGTGCGCGAGATTCATGCGGCCACTCCCAGCAAGCGGTCATACACCGACAGCGGATGCTGCAAGGCTTGCGGCCAGTGGCCAAAGCGCTCGCGCAAGGCGTGCTGCGACGGTTCTGCCGGTGGTGCGCGGCGTACCAGCCCGGCGTAAGGCGCTGGTAATGGTTGCAGGGCGGCGCGTTCCTGTACGAGTTGTGCGCCAGGCTGCAGACCGGTGGTGCCGTGGAGGCGCGTGTCGGCCACTTCGCGCAGCCAACGCTGCACTTCGGCATTGGCAGTGGTGACATCCAGCGTCAGACCGACTTGCCGCAAGCGGGCCACCAGCGGCACATAAAAACTGCGGCGCAGATAGCCGTTCATCCGTTCGACCTTGCCCTTGGTCTTGGCCCGGTACGGGCGGCACAACTGCGGAGCAAAGCCGTAGTGGCGGGCGAAGTCGAGGAAACCTGGTTGGAAACGATGCTGCTGCGGGCCATAGGCATCGCGCTCGACGACGACGGTCTTCATGTTGTCGTACAAGACCCGGCGCGGCACGCCGCCGAACCAGTCAAAGCAGTGCGCATGGCAGGCCAGCAGGGTCGCCAATTGCATGTCAGCGACGAACTCGACATAGGCGGCCCGGCTGTAACCGAGCGTGGCGACAAACGCGTAAAGGGTAGCGCCCTTGCGGCGGTTGAACTCGACCCAGTCGACTTGCATCTGGTCACCAGGCGCGGTCTCGAAGCGCACCAGCGGATCGGGCGCCGATACCGGCTTCAGGGTCGCGACGAACTGGCGCACGATGCGCTCGCCGCCGTCAAAGCCCTGCGCACGTAGTTCGCGCCAGAGCACGGTGGCCGGAATCCAATCCGGAGCCGCGGCGGCGATACGCTCACGCAGGTAGGACTCGAAGGGGGCGAGCTTCGATGGCCGGGTTATCCGGGCGCGATATCCCGGCGCCTGTTCGGCTTGCAGGTATTTGCGTACGGTGTTGACGGAACATCCCAGTTCGCAGGCAATGGCGCGCAGGCTCTTGCCTTGCTTGTGCAGGATCTTGATCTGCATGTAGTCCTCGTATGAAACCATCGCTGCTGAAAAAAGCAGCAATTATCCCTGTGGCGAGGTGTATCAATTTTTACTTGCCGGGGTGTGTCAATTTACAAGTGCCGCTGACAACCCCTTGTCATTTCAGGCTGCAGAAGGACCCGACCCACTGCAGACTGCCTAGTTCCGAGAAAACGGACGTTCAACGTAAAAGTGACCGTTGGCCATGGGGCTGGTGACGGGCTGCCGATTAAACCTCCTCCACGACCGCTATATTAGCCGCTAACAGCTCGAACGTTGTGGTTCCGACGTCCCCCCAGCATTGAGTAGCGGTTGAGTTTAAAGTCCATTTCCATCCTGGAGGAGATTGGACACGAATAAGCGGTTTACCAAAGAACCGGTGTCCTCTTTGTATGAAAGTCGAATGTCAAAAGTCTTCGGGAAGTGGTGAAGCGTCGCCAACCTTCTCCAGTTCGAGGAATATACGAAGAACGCGTTTCTGTAGGCTATCTCCCTGTAACGCATCCTGAACCTGCTGTTTCAAATCATACAAATCCTTAGTCATCAACTTTAAGCGACCTGAGTGTATTGCGAGGCCGAACTCGAGGGCAGCTTCCCCTTGAGGGCGCTCGTGCTGTACGAAAATTTTTGTAAGGATGGCCAACATATGCTGGCTCGCAGTTCGCTCTGAGGAGTAATCTAGTTCGCTAGGGTGAGCGGCACGTAGGAGAGCGGCTTGAATCACACCGTCGTTGTAGCGCGCGAAATTTTCAGGATCTAAGACAACCTGTTGGAAGGCATCTGTCGCTAGTCGATCATCTGGCGAATTAAAGGAAGCTTCCCGTGCGTTCTGCAAAATTGCAGCAACAGTCAAAAATACGGCTGGAAGGTGAACTCCTGTCTCTTCGTATGGAAAGTCCCAATAGGCAAAATCAGGTCGAAGCCTCAGCATTTCAGAGAGATCCGCATTACATGGGAAAAAGCCAGCTTCCGCAAGTCCTGCTGCGGATCCTTGCAGCTTTTCAAATCGGTCCTGTAATGTCGCAGACATAACATTCTTGGGAAAGCGTGAGAGCACGCTATGCTCGTCCAAATAGGAGTCCTTTAGTCCAGCCCCAACAGCAACCTTTGTGAAGGTTTCCACAATGATATGTGCCTTCTCAGCGGAATAAACTAGATTACCCTTGAGGGCTGTAATTTGCGCTTGCGTTTCTGCAATTTGCGCTCCTATTACATATGTTCTTGCCCCTGTGTGAAGAGCACGAAGGTCTCGACTTATAGAAAGAAGTTTTGTCCCTCGTCCTATTACTGCAGCGACAATTAGTAATGCCCTGGATGCATCTACTGATGCATTTCCGGTTTCAAGTTGATGTTGCGATATCAGCGGAAGCTGGACTGGAGCAGCCATTAAGGCCTGTAGTTCAACTGCGCACAATTCTGCGAGGGCTTTGGATGCATCGTCTTCCTGATAGACGATTGCTTGAATCGATGCGGGCGTGCGTTGCTTGAGGATTTTTAATAGGTAGGACTTAAAGGATGTCGACTCAAGAAGCGCGGCGTCGTGCAAGTGAATCGGCCTGACTTTCGAGGTTGCCTTTTCTCCCCTTGCCTGTATTGAGAGCTTATTTTTTCCCGTAAAGTGACAAGCGAACTCGATGGCCTGTTTAACGCTATGAACAATTCCTCTAAGAAGAACTTTTTTGGGAACAAGTTCCTCAGGTAAAAATCTCTCTCCAGTGATTCTCAAGTCTTTCAGAATACTGTCTGTTCTATTTGCTGAAGAATTCTTTTTAAATGGATTTGGAAGACAATAAAGTGCGTCTGCGCTCCGTTCGGCAGTATCTAATGTAAGTAGAGTTACTACCTCGGTAGGAAGGCAATGAGTCTTTTCTTTCCATCGCTGCTCCAGACGCATGGATGACGATGCCGAAATAATGCAGAACGAAGTTCCGCACTGTGGGATTTCTAAGTTCTTCAACCCGTCATGTGAATGAAAACTAACTACCCTCGGACGCGAGGCTTGAAATAATGCGCAGTACATCTCGCGAAGAGCGTAAGCAACAGAGGCAATCGCCATCGAATCTATATAAATAACGTCAATTCGTTGCTTTAATAATTTTTCGCGCGCGAATACTCGATCGATTAACACAAAGCCAAGAAATTGAACATTTTCAATTTCTGTCAATGCTTCTTCAGCGCGAAGAAAATACGGCGACCGTTCTCCGGACGGCTTTACGAACGTAAATCCAGGGGGGGCAGACATTAATACGTATGGCGTAGAGAAAAGCTTGTTAAGCCCTGCGCGTTTTATTTTAAAAATATTTTTTTGTAATATCTTATAGATGTTAGTGCGGGAATTTCTAATGAACGTCGGTTTGCTCAGTTTTCCCTCTTTATTGAATGAACACACGCACAGACTTATCTTCTTTGCGGTGCGATTTGCAGCTTGTTTGAGCTCGGTAATTTGAAACGACTCTCTTAATTCATTAGATTCATCTTCAGAGCAAATGACTATAATCACATCTGGAAACAGAACCGTCTGTACGCTTGCTTCAATAGCGTCTGCCAGATGGCCGGTTCTCAAGACTCCAGGCGCCTTAAATAAGAAGCGAAAGTCAATTCGGGGTTGCGGGCTATCATCGAAAACCCAGTCAAATGAAAAGTACCCTTTCATCATTCAGTCCTCGACAAAGGAATAATTATCGAGTATGCAGCACCTGCTGTTAAGGGCAGTTCTATTCTGTCTTTGAGCCAGTGCTGCGGTTCAAACTTCTTTGATTTCAGTGAAGAGAAGTCTTGAATTAAGCACAATCTTCCTGTGCGAAGACGCAGGAATGCTTTCAACTCCGATAGAACATTCACTACTAGATCCAATCCATGTCCGCTGGCTTCGATATCTTTTGTAGTTGTGTGACGTTCGAAGCAGGTGCGCACTAAGTCTACCTCTTCCTCAATCCTCAATTTATCAATTGTTTGTGCTTCACCGTTTTTAGACATCCATCTGCGTACCAAGCCAGGCCCCGTATCAAAAACTGTGAGTTCTAAATACGAAGCATCGGATGCAGAACGGGGGCGTCCTTCTGCATTCAGATGTAGTCTTTGATTTGCCAAATTGCGTAATATAAAAATCGAGTGCGGGACATCCCGTCCAGACGATTCGCTTTTCACTGCCTCTGCGTTCACGGAGATGAATTTAACCATCAAACCTCGTAAATTCCTGCTGTAAAACTTGCCGATTTCATCGGTTCTCGCATGTTCATCGGTATTTCGGAAAAGCTCATACATCAAGTTCGAGATGGCGTTTAGTCGGCGCGGCGTGAGACCGCGTCTTGCCGAAGGAGCGCATGCTTCGATAATTTGCCTAGCCAAGATTGCGAAGTCGTCCCGGCCTCTTAGGGAGTTTTGCTGCCCTCGGGAATATAGGGGGTGCAGATATTCATTTTTTGCGCCGGCGAAACAACCTAGAAAAACTCCTCGACCGTGCATCGTGCCTAGATAGTCACCATTCTGCATTGCGTGAATGTGCGGAATAACATAGGTTAGCCCGTCTCGAGAGGGGACAACGTGGTTTGTTTTGTCCACCATACTAGGGGCGAAATACAGCGCTGCCATTCCATGAGGCTCCTGCGCCAAGCCCTGCAGTGCAGCAGGCGTTTCTCCGGAGGGATATAGCTTCAGCTTCGCGTTGGTCTGCTTGCGAGACCATGTAGCCATGAATTGAATGAGGGATGCTGGCACGCCGAAAGCTCCACCATATTTAAGAGAGGTTGGCACCCGTAAAACTGAGCCATCGACTGAGCCGATTTCGGCATATATGTCTTCAAGTTCTAGCGATGAAACAGCTTGTCTAACCGAGATCATTTAACTTTCCTTACTTGAACTGAATCGCTATCGATTTTCTAGACGTTTCGCTGTCTTTGGAAAAAATGCTTTTCAAATTGTATCGGTGACTTTCTCTCGTTATAGCCGGGTCGACGGATTGGGTTGTAAAACATCAAAGACATCATGATGTGCCGCATCACGTGTCGGATAGATCTTGCGCTTGCCTTGTGTCCTCTTTTGCAATTTAAGGGCTCTCTGCTACCGCATTGTCGAGGGAATTACTGGGGCTGCTCATCTTGCCAAGTAGGTCATTTTCCTTCAAAAACGATTCCCAACTCTCGCTGGAGAACTGGTTGCCATGATCGACAGCACCAGTTGTCTAGGCTTAGGCGGCCAGAGAGCCACTAGCAAGGCTGAGAATACCAACTCCCATTCGACTATCGATGATGGCTTTGGCGTCAGCAGGATGCTCACCCGCAGCGCCGAAGCTGGCAGCACAAGTAGGCCGCTATGCGCATGCGAAATAGTTCAAGCGGATGCAGAAAGCGCTGCGCACGTTGAAGACGCGCGTGGGCTGCGTGGGTCGTGAAGCCACCCGGCAGCTTGATCCCGTCGCACAGCAAGTACGGGACCGGGCAAAAGATCTGCTGGCCCGCACTGGGCGGATCCTGACCCAGCAAACGCAGGACAAGCAAAAGCTGTGTGCGCTGAATACGCCGGAGATGGAATGCATCAGTTAGGGCAAGGCCAGAACGCAGTATGAGTTTGGGGTAAAGGTCTGCATCGCGACGACGCTGAAGGAAGGACTGGTCGTGGGAATGCACTCGATGCCGGGTAATCCGTACGATGGACACACACTGGCTGAGGCACTTGAGCAAGGTGGCATTCTGGCCGACCGGGCGCCGCCGACGGCGATTGTTGACAAAGGCAATCGCGGTGTCGAAGTCGACGGCGTGAGGATTCTGCGCTTCGGTCAGCGACGCGGGATCACACGCACCTTGAAGGCAATGATCCAACGGCGCACTGCGATTGAACCGACAATTGGCCACATGAAGATGGACGGGCGGCTCGGCCGTAATCCGCTGAATGGTGCGTTTGGGGATGCGCTACATGCGGTGCTCCGTGGCGTAAGACATGATCTGCGCATGCTGATCAAGAAGCTGCGGCTTTCTTGTACCGGCGTTCGGGCCGCACTGATGGTGCTGCTAGTCGAGATTCAATACTTACAACCACACCAAAACGCTGCAGCCATTTAAAAACCGAATTGTTCAGGGCGCACTAATTAGGACGTTGCAGCAATTAAACGGCGCCTTGCCAGATTTTTCATTGATAGTTAGGATGCTGAGGCGATCAGATTTTGGATGCTAATATTTTATAATTAATCGCTAATTTTAGCGCACCTTCAACTAAATTAGGGGGTGGGTCAGCGGACGATAATTATTGTAAATAATAATGCGATGAGAATAAATAATATTGCAATAAAATTGCATGGAGCTATTAAAATTGCAGTATTTATTGCAATTTTTTCTGCTCAGGTAACGGCATCTTTTGCAAAAGGTGCGATGCCTGTCGAATCGTGCCTTCGCGCGCGTCAGTGCGAAATTATCATATTAGGCGCACTTACTCCATCTCCAGCAATTACGTTCGTTGTTTATAAAAATCTATGGTCAAGTTGGAGTTTTGCTGATAGAGCTACAATTTTAGCTCATCTCGCCCAGGAAGCTTTGAAAGCTCGCAAAAATCCTGAGAAATATACCAATATTCCAAAATCTGCACCCGTCTATCCTCGAGTTGTTGCGGCCATTCAAAAATTGTCCCAGTATTCCATTATGCTGTCTGAATCAGATGGGAATAAATCCGCACTCCGGCTAGATAAAGAAATTCAACGGGGTAATTTGTCATTTCCTTAAGTAACGGTGCCAAATGAAATGGTTGTGATTTATTATGATAGACTGCTAATCCGAGCAATTCTTCATGATCCACCCAGCTTGAAGTATTTTACGGTCGTTTTATTGAGGTCAAACTAAGAAAGTCCTGGCATCTCTAAGGCTATTATCGGTTTCCGAGTATGGAATCAGTAAGGTAATTTCGAGCTTCAAAAAGCTAAATTTATTATGTCGAACTCAACGGCTTCTCGAAAATTTCTTGTCGTGCCAGTTCGATAATTCAATTTAATTCTCCCTAGGCCCTCGCGCAGCAATTCAGTCCTTTGATTTCGCATACAGGGAATACCCATTCCCTGAAATTCCCTGCTCGGACGCTGGTGGTTTGAAAGGTGACGGGAGCCAAAAGCTAGGCAGTGCGGGGCTTTGGACTTGGTTCTACCGTTTTGGGGACTGAAAAATCCCGGAATTCCCTGCAAAATTCGCTGTTATCAGGGAAGTGCCCTGAGACGACTTGGGCCAGGACTAGCTCCACCGCCAGGTAATAAATAAAAACGCGCCTTCGGGCGCGTTTTTTATTTCTGCAATCCATCTCGAATGCAAATTTCTATGTCGGCCTTTGCAAGAAGGGGCACGATGGCGCACTTGAAACGGGGCG
>JACCDS011100055.1_pt1 | contig 20539 bp, 19 predicted proteins | sample 7446441 | NCBI WGS metagenome assembly JACCDS01 (sample SAMN15323445, study PRJNA562643) | freshwater metagenome | isolation source: river surface water | place: USA:Blue River Watershed | collected 2017-08-17
CGTCGCGGGGCTTGGGCAGCTGGTAGCGCGGCAGCTCGAGCACGAAGGGCTGCGGCTTCACCTTGAGCACGAGGCGGGTCAGGACGAAGGCCGTGGGCACCGCGAAGCACAGGCCCACGCAATGCATGGCGACCATCACGAGCGCCTCCGTCCCCGGGCCGTAGAGCGGCGCGATGAACGCCCCGCACATCAGCGCGTAGACGGGGAACCGCGCCGAGCAGCTCATGAACGGCACCACGAAGGCCGTCGCGAGCCGGGCCTTGGGGTCCTCGATGGTCCGGGTCGAAAGCAGGCTGGGGATGGCGCAGGCGTAGCCCGACAGCATCGGGACGAAGCTCTTGCCGTTGAGCCCGCACCAGCTGAAGAGCCGGTCCATGATGAAGGCCGCCCGCGCCATGTAGCCGCTGTCCTCGAGGATGCCGAGGAAGAGGAACAGGATGAGGATCTGCGGGAGGAAGGCGAGGAAGGCGCCCACGCCGCCGATCATGCCGTCGGCGACCAGGCTCTGGAGCATCGGGTACGGATCGAGCGGCGGCGCGACGACGAGCTTGAGCGCGTCGACGCCGTCCTGGATCCAGCCCATCGGGAACTTCGCGAGCCAGAAGACCGAGGCGAAGAACCCGAGCATGATGCCCGCGAAGAGGACCGGTCCCAGCACGCGGTGCAGCAGCAGCCGGTCGACGGCCGCCGAGCGGCCCGTCTTGCCCGCGCCTTCGGCGACCACGCCCGCGAGCAGCGCGCGCAGGTGCGCGTAATGCACGAGCGGTTCGGCGGCCATCGGATTATAGCCGGCGTTGCGGACGCGGTCGCGCGCGGCGCGCAGGGCCTTCTCGCGACGCGCGGCGGGCCAGCCCAGACGTTCGGCCGTGCCGGGATTCGTGTCGAAGAGCAACCGCTGCGCGTCGGCGTCGGCCACCGGCCGGCCGGTGTCGGCGGCGACGGCGGCGGCGACCTCGGCCAGCGCGCGGCCCACCTCGGCGGGCCACTCCACGCGCCGGAGCAGCGTGCGCTCCGTCAAGGCGCGGGCGATGGCGGCGCGGACCTCGGCGACGCCCTCGCCCTTCCAGGCCGAAGCCAATACCACGGGCACCCCGCCGAGGCGCTCGGAAAGCAGGGCGGTGTCGATGCGGAGGCCTTGTTCCTTGGCGACGTCGGCCTGGTTGAGCACGAGCGCGACGGGCAGGCCCAGCTCGGCGACCTGCGACGCGAGGAAGAGATTGCGCAGCAGGTTGGTCGCATCGACGACGAGCACGACCGCCGCCGGCCGGCGGTCGCCGGCGATGTGGCCGGCCAAGGCGTCGGTGACGACCTGCTCGTCGGGCGAGGCGGCGGCCAACGAGTAGAGTCCGGGGAGGTCGACGAGCTCGACCTTCCGCCCGTCGCTCAGCTCGCAGGTGCCGGCTTTGCGGGCGACGGTGACTCCAGGATAATTGCCGACGCGCTGCCGCAGGCCGGTCAGGGCGTTGAAGAGGGTCGATTTGCCGGTGTTGGGATTACCGACCAAGGCGACCAGATGGCCGGGGTCAGGAGTGCTCACGGCTGGCGCGGTCGCTGGATGGGACAGTCGGCCGAGACGTCGATGATGAGGTTCTCCGCTTCGGCCATCCGCAGGCTCACGACCTGCCCGCCGAACTCGATCGCCAACGGATCGCCCAGCGGGGCCTTGCGGACGAGCTTCAGGACCATGCCCGGCAGCAGGCCGAGGGCCATCAGACGCTGGTCGACCCCCCGCTCCGGATTGAGCGAGGCCAGCTTCCCGAATTGACCGGGCAGAAGTTGCGATAGCGGGGTCACGCTAATTGAGATTGAGTCTCAAAAGTAGGCCCTCGACCCCCTTTGTCAACGCCGTCCCTCGCTTCAGCCATGATTGCATTCCCGGCTACCCCTTCCGGATTGATCTGCTTATAACCCCCCGATGCACGAGCTGACCCCCGACGTCGAGTCGACCGCCCGGCACACCGAACGCGACCACGGGGGCATCGGCGGCCACCCCCGCGGCTTGAGCATGCTGTTCTACGCCGAGATGTGGGAGCGCTTCTCCTACTACGGCATGCGGGCGATCCTGCTGCTGTTCATGATCGCGCCGCTCGCGGTGGGCGGGATGGGCATGGACCAGAAGCTGGCCGCGCAGATCTACGGCAACTACACCATGGCGAGCTACCTGGTCTGCATCCTGGGCGGCTACCTGGCCGACAACTTCATCGGCGCGCGCCGGGCGGTCCTCGTCGGCGGCCTGATCATCACCGCCGGCCACTATGCGCTGGCGTTCGCCACCGTGCCGACGTTCTACGCCGGCCTCGTCCTCGTCGCGCTCGGCACCGGCCTCCTGAAGCCGAGCATCAGCACGCTCGTCGGCGGCCTGTATTCGCACGGCGACGCCCGCCGCGACGCCGGGTTCTCGCTCTTCTACATGGGCATCAACCTCGGCGCGTTCGCGGCCCCGCTCGTGGTCGGCTGGCTCGCGCAGGGCGAACAGTTCAAGGCGATGCTGGCCGGCTGGGGACTCGACCCGGCGCACAGCTGGCACTGGGGCTTCGGCGCGGCCGGCGTCGGCATGACCTTCGGCATGATCGTCTACCTGCGCCATCGGCACTGGCTGGCGCACGTCGGCCATCCGCCGGCGGCGGACCTCCCGCGGCCCTGGGGGCGGCTGGCGCTCGTCGCGGCCGGCACCGCGGCCTTGCTCGCCGTGATGATCGCCTCGGACTACGTCCCCTGGATCAACCCGCTCGTCTACGCGCTGCCGGTCGTCGGCGTGATCTGGTTCGGCGTCGTGCGGAAAGACGCCGACAGCCGGCGCCTCGCGGCGATCCTCGTCTTCTTCATCTGCGCCATCCTGTTCTGGGCGGTGTTCGAGCAGGCGGGTTCGTCGCTCACCTTGTTCGCCGACGAACTGACGCGCAACGAACTGTTCGGCTTCGCGTTCCCGTCGGCGTGGTTCCAGTCGGTGAACTCGCTGTTCATCCTCGCGCTCGCGCCGCTGTTCGCGTGGGGCTGGGTGCGGCTGCGCGAGCGCCAGCCGTCGATGCCCATGAAATTCGTGTGGGGCCTCGCGTTGCTGGGGCTCTCCTTCGCGTTGCTCGTGCCGGCGGCCCGGCTGACGGCGGAAGGCAAGGTGAGTCCGTGGTGGCTCGTCGCCGTGTATTTCCTGCAGACCGTCGGCGAACTCTGCCTCAGCCCCGTCGGGCTGAGCGCGATGACGAAGCTCGCCCCGGCCCGGCTGACCGGACTGGTGATGGGGGTCTGGTTCCTCGGCACCGCGCTCGGCAACAAGCTCGCGGGGGTCGTCGCGGCGGATTTCAACGCGCAGGATCCGCAGGCCCTCGCCCACTTCTTCTGGCAGCAGGCGCTGATGGTGGCCGGGCTGACGGCGCTGCTGCTCGTGCTGGTGCCGTGGGTCCGCCGGCTGACGGGCGAAACCCCGCCGGCCTGAAGGCTCAGAGCTCGGCCGCGACGCGGACCGACACCGGACAGTGGTCCGAACCGGTGACGCGGTCGTGGATCTCGGGCTGTTCATACTTCAGCCCGTCCGAGGTCAGGCAGTAGTCCAGGCGCCACCCGATGTTACGCGCCCGGATGCCGGGACGATAAGACCACCAGCTGTAACGCTGGCCGAGCGCCGGGTGCGTCGCCCGGAAGGTGTCCACGAAGCCGTGGCCCGTCAGGAGCTCGCCGAAGGAGGCGCGCTCCTCGTCGGTGAAGCCCGCGTTGCGGCGGTTGGAGGCGGGGTTGGCGAGGTCGATCTCGGCGTGCGCGACGTTGAGGTCGCCGCAGACGAGGACCGGCTTCCGCTTGGCCAGGCGGGCGAGGTATTTCCGGAAATCCGCGTCCCACCGCAGGCGATAATCGAGGCGTTCGAGCTCGCGCTGCGAATTCGGGACGTAGGCGCTGACGACGTAGAGTCCGCGGAACTCGGCGGTCACGACCCGTCCTTCGGCCGGATGGTCGCCGGGAAAATCCGTGGCCACGGAGAGCGGCGCGACCTTCGACAGGACCGCGGTGCCGGAGTAGCCTTTCTTCTCGGCCTCATGCCAGGCCTGGTGGGGGAAGGATAGCCCCAGCGTGCGCGCGACGGCCGTCTCGCATTTCGTCTCCTGCAGGCAGAGGACATCGGGGTCCGCCGCGGCGACGTAGTCCGCGAGGCCCTTGCCGAGCGCGGAGCGGACGCCGTTGACGTTCCACGAGTGGATCCGAGGGAGGCCCATCGGTCAGCGCGCGAACGGGTCTTTCTTCTTCTCGCCTTCCTTGGGCTTGGCTTCGTTCGCGGGGGGACCGGAGCGCTTCTTGCCGAAGAGCACGTTGACCCGGTCGTCGAGCGTGACCGGACCGGCGGGCGCCGCCGGAGCGGACGGAGCGGCGGCGGGAACGGCCGGCGCCGGCGCGGGGGCGGGCGGCAGGGTCATGGTCGAAGAGACCGCGGTGACCTGAGGAGAATCGAGCGGAGCGCCCTTGCCGACGAGTTCCGCGGCGCGCTTGGCGACTTCGGCGGCGAAATCGGTCAGGCTGCTCTTGATCTCGAACTTCGCGCCCTTGGCGCGGACTTCCAGCATGCCGTCGGGACGGACCTTGGAGATCTGCAGGACGGTGCCGGCGTCGAGGGCCAGCGGCTGCTCCTTGTCGTCGTCACCGGTCACCGTGACCGTCGTGGCGGACTTGGTCGTGACCGCGGCCGGCCAGACGATGAGGTGGCGGGAGATCGCTTCGAAGTCCAGGGCGGGCTCGGCGGCCGGCGCCGGCGTTTCCGGGGCGTCCACGGGCGCCGCCGGCTTGGGGGCCGCCGGCGTGACGACGGCGACCGGTTCGGAGGGGGCGGCCTCCCGGCCCGGAGCGCGCGGGAGTTCGATCAGGCGGACCGGGGATTTCCCGCGCGTGACGACGACGTTGAAGCTCGGCGTGAAGAACAGGATGCCCGCCGCGCCGAAAAGGACGCCGAAGAGGAAGAGGATGAGGCCTCGGAAGAATGCGGTCATGGGAGAATTAGGAGCCGGCTTTGATTTCAATGACGTCATGAGGGGCGGCTTCACGCTGGCCGGCGGGCGTGACGCGGATGTAGCGGGCGCGCTTGCGGTGCTCGGCGAGGTTCGCCGCGCCGAGGTAGCCCAGGCCGCTCTGGATGCCGCCGGCGAGGGTGCCCAGGACCTGGTCGACGGTGCCCGAGACTTCCTTGAGCGCCTCGATGCCTTCCGCCGCGACCTTGCTGAACTTGCCGCTGGCGGAGTGACCGTAGCGGGCGGCCGACCCCTTGCGCATGGCTTCATGCGAACCCATGCCGCGGTATTCCTTGTAGGTCTTGCCGTTGATCTCCATCAGCTTGCCCGGGGCTTCGCGCGAACCGGCGAGGAGGCCGCCGAGGATGACCGCGTCGGCGAGCGTGAGCGCCTTGACGATGTCGCCGCTCTTGGTGATCCCGCCGTCGGCGAGGATGCGGACGCCCTGCCGGGCGGCGGCGCGGGAGGCGACGTAGAGCGCGGTGAGCTGCGGGATGCCGACGCCGGCGACGATGCGGGTCGTGCAGATGGAGCCGGGGCCCTGGCCGATCTTGACCGTGTCGGCGCCGGCGGCCGCGAGGAATTCGACGCCTTCGCCGCTGGTGACGTTGCCGGCGATGAGGGTGAGGTCCTTGTGGGACTTGCGCAGGAGGCGGAGCGCGTCGCCGACGCCCTTGGTGTGGCCGTGGGCCGTGGAGATCGCGACCGCGTCGGCGCCTTCGGCGACGAGCGCGCCGACATGGGCGAGCAGGCGGGCGCGGTCGATCTCGCCGTCGGCCGTGCGGGGCACCGAGACGGCGACGCCCACGCGGAGGCGGAAGTCGGCGTCGCGGGTCGGCCGGACGTGCGCGCGGGATTCCTCGGAGATGCGTTCGATGTCGCTCAGCGTGAAGAGGCCGCGGAGGCGGTTCTTGGCGTCGACGACGAGCAGCTTGTTCTGACCGACGTGGTCGGAGAACTTGCGGTCGGCGGTGGCGATCGGATCCTTGCCGAGGTCCTTCTCGGCGACGGTGAAGACCTTGTCGCGCGGGATCATCACCGCGGCGACCTTGCGCTGGCCGTGGCGTTCCTTGACGGCGCTGCCGGGAAGCAGGCCGAGGAGCGTGCCGTCGGGCGCGGTCACGGGGAAGGTGCTGAAGGCGAGGCCGTCGCGCTCGATGCGGGCGAGCACCTCGGCGATGGTGTCGTCGGCCGACACGACGGCGGGGTCGCCGATCATGCCGTGGATGTGGTTCTTGACCCGCCGGACCTCGGCGACCTGGTCGGCCTCGGCCATGTTGTAATGCAGGAGCCCGAGGCCGCCGTTCAGGGCCATCGCGATGGCCATGCGGTGCTCGGTGACCGTGTCCATGTCGGAGGAGACGATGGGCAGCGAAAGCGGGAGGGCGTCGGACAGCGACGAGTCCAGGCGGGTCATCCGGGGCAGGACCTCGGAATAACGGGTGGCGAGGGAGACGTCGTCGTACGTCAGGCCGAGGCCGGCGTTGGCGGGGAAGAAGTCGTCCGCGGACAGGTAGAAGCGTTCGTCGAGGGAAACGCGGCCCTTGGATTTCGAGGAGGCCATGAGAGGTCGGTTTCCCCAAAGGGTGTTAGGCACCCCCCGAGGGGGTGGCAAATTGATTTTGCGAGTTTGGTCGGATTACCGTCTGCTGACTCATGACCGGAGGCTTTTTCGACTTCAAACGGGTGCGGCGCCGCCTGCGTTCGTCGGTGGTGACCGGCGCCGGCGTCGTGGACAGCGTGGACCGCATCCTCCTGCGCACGCAGTCCGACCACGGGACCGGTTACGGGGAGATCGCGCCCTGGCCGGGCTTCCCGACCGAGCCGATCGAACAATCGCTGGAATTCCTGCGATCGGCCCAAGGCAGCCTGCCCCGCCTGCTGGCCGCGGTGGCCGCCTCGCCCGCTCCCCTGCCCTGCCTATCGGCGGCGCTCTCCAGCTGCCGGCTCTGGGGACAGATCGCGGCTTACGGCGGCGCCCAGCCGTGCGCGGGGCTGCTGACCTTGTCCGTGCTCGAGACCGACGCCAAGGTCGCCGCGGGCTTCCGCACCTTGAAGATCAAGATCTCGCCGGAGACCTCCGAGGCATCGATCCGCGGCGTGCTGGGACGCTTCCCCGGCCGCCTGCGGCTCGACGCCAACGGCTCGCTGGACCTGCAGGCGGCGCGCCGCTGGGCGGAATTCGCGCGCGCCGAGGAACAGGTGGAATTCATCGAGCAGCCGCTCCCCGTCGGCCACCCCGGCTATGCTTCGCTCGGCCCGGACAAGATCGCCCTCGACGAATCCTTCCTGACGCCCGGCGGCGTCGACTGGGCGGGCGTCGTCGTCGTGAAGCCCCTGCTCGCCGGGGACTGGGACGAACTGCGCGCGTGGCGCCGGTCGCATGCGGGCGGCGTCGTCTACTCCTCCTGCTTCGAGACCGCGATCGGCCGGCAGGGCGCGCTCTGGCTCGCGGCGCAGGACCCGGCGGCCGGCACCGTCGGCTTCGACACGCTCGGACGTTTCGAGCATGACGGCCGGGACCGGCACGCCGGCGGCGCATTCGCCCGCGGACTGGCGGACTACGATTGGGCGGGCTTCTGGCAGCAGCTCACATGAGCGCCGTCGCGGTCTTCCATGCGGATCCCGCCGCGCACCTGCGCGAGGCCCTGCGCGCGCACGACGCGGGCCTGCCGGTCTTCCTCGGCAACCCGCACTGGGCGGACGCCGAGCGCGCCGAAGCCGCGCGCCAGCTCCCCCGCGGCACGCTGGTCCTCGGGACGACGCTGGAGCCGCGCGGCCTCGGCACCTGCGACTGGCCGGTGAACTGGCGCGGCCGGGTGATGATCCCGACGGGCGGCACCGGCGGGAAGGTGAAGTTCGTCATCCACTCGCCGGAGACGCTCCGGGCGGCCGTGACCGGACTGCGCGACGCGCTCGTCGCCCGCGGCCTGGCGCCCATCCTCCATGGCGTGACGTGCACGCCGCCCTGGCATGTCAGCGGCTTGCTGCCGGCGCTCCGCGCCCGCCTCACCGGCGGGCGTCATGCCGTCATCGACGGTCGCTTCCGCGAAGAGAACGCCCTGCCCTCCATCGACCTGCCCGCGGATGGCACGAAAATCGTCTCGCTCGTGCCCGCGCAGCTGACCCGCCTCCTCGCGCGCGCCGACGGCGAAGCCTGGCTGCGCGGCTTCGACGTCATCCTGCTGGGCGGTTCCGCCGTCCCGGCGGCGTTGCTCGCCGAGATCCGCGCGCGCCGCCTGGCCGTCTTCCTGACCTACGGCGCGACCGAGACCGCGGCGGCGTGCGCGCTCTGTCCGCCGGAGATGCTCTGGGCCGGCGAACCCCCCCGCGGCACGCCTCTCCCCGGCGTGCGCTTCGCGACGGACGCCGAAGGCGTCGTCATGATCGCCGCCCCTTCGCTCGGGCTGGGCGTCTGGCCGGACGTCCCGATGTCCGACCCGTGGGTCAGCGGCGACCGCGGCGACGTGAGCGCGGATGGCAGCGTGAAGATTTCAGGCCGCGCCGACCGCGTGATCGTCACCGGCGGCGAGAAGGTCGACCCGGCGCGCGTCGAACAAACGCTGCTCGCCACCGGGCTCGTCCGCGAGGCGCACGTGCTCGGCCTGGCCGACGCCACGTGGGGCGAAATCGTGACGGCCTGCGTCGTCGCCGGCCCGGAGGCCGAGGCCGCGTTACGGCAGGCCTGCGCGACGCTCGAACCCGCGGCGCGTCCGCGGCGCTACGTGTTCGTCACGAGCATCCCGACGAATCCCCAGGGCAAGCCGGACCGCGCGGCGATCGCCCGGCTGGCCGCTTAGGCGCGGACGGCCTTCCAGACGCGCAGGCAGGCTTCGACGAGCGCGGGGAACTCCGCGAGCGGGACCTGCGAGGGCCCGTCGGAGATCGCCTTCTTCGGATCCGGGTGCGTCTCCATGAAGAGGCCGTCGGCGCCCGCGGCGAGGGCCGCCTTGGCGAGGACGGGGACGTATTCGCGCTGACCGCCGGAGGAACCGCCGGCGGCGCCGGGGAGCTGCACCGCATGGGTGGCGTCCATGATCGTCGGGTGGCCGAAGCCGGCCATGATCGGGAAGGAGCGCATGTCGACGACCAGGTTCTGGTAGCCGAAGGTCGTGCCGCGGTCCGTCTGCCAGATCTCGGCGGCCTTCGCGCCCTCGAGCTTGTCGACCACGAAGCGCATCTCGAACGGGGAGAGGAACTGGCCCTTCTTCACGTTGACGACCTTGCCGGTCTTGGCGGCGGCGACGAGGAGGTCGGTCTGGCGGCACATGAACGCCGGGACCTGCAGCACGTCGACGACCTTGCCGACCGCCTCGCACTGCTCGGGCCCATGGATGTCGGTGAGGACCTTGAAGCCGTAGTCCTTCTTCACCATCGCGAGGAGGTCGAGGCCGGCCTGCAGGCCGGGGCCGCGGTCGCCGCCGAGCGACGTGCGGTTGGCCTTGTCGTAGGAACCCTTGAAGATGACGTTCAGCTCCGGATGGCGGGCGGCCAGGGCCTTGAGCTCGGCGGCGACCGTCCGGCAGTTCGCCTCCGATTCCAGGGAGCAAGGTCCGGCGATGAGGAGCAGTCGGCGCTTATCGTGCAGCATGCGGCAGGTTAGGACGGCGGCCGCCCTCAGGGCGAGCCGGAAGGCGGGCTCAGCGGCCGAGCCACTTCAGGACTTCGGGCAGCGGCCGCGTGTTGAGCACCTGCGCCGCCGTGAGCCAGCCCTTCCGGGCGACGCGGACGCCGTGCGCGGCGAAATCGAGCTGATCGACGGCGTGGGCGTCCGGGTTGATCGAACACAGCACGCCCTTCTCGGCCGCCCGGCGCCACCAACGCCAGTCGAGGTCGAGCCGCCACGGATTGGCGTTGAGCTCGAGGATGGTCTCGTTGGCCGCCGCGGCGTCGATGATCCGGGCGATGTCGAGGTCGTAGGGCTCGCGCTTGTTGAGCAGCCGGCCGGTGAGGTGGCCGATCATGTCCACGTGTTCGTTCTCGATGGCCTTGATGATGCGCGCCGTCTGCGCCTCGCGGTCGAGGGTGAAGAGGGTGTGCACCGAGGCCACGACGAAATCGAGGCGGGCGAGCACGTCGTCGGAGAAGTCCAGCGCGCCGTCCTTGAGGATGTCCACCTCGCTCCCGGAGAGCACCCGCACGCGGTATCTCCCCGAAGCGTTGAGGGCCGCGATGTCCGCGAGCTGCTTCGCCAGGCGCGCCTCGTCGAGGCCGCCGGCCTGGAAGCTCGACTTGGAATGGTCGGAGATCCCGAGGTACTCCCAGCCGCGGGCTTCGGCGGCCGCGGCCATCTGGTCGAGGGTATGGTCGCCGTCGGACTCCGTCGTGTGGTTATGGAAGACCCCGCGGAGGTCCGCGAGCCGGACGAGCGCCGGCAGCTGGCCGGCTTCGGCGGCGTCGATCTCGCCGTTGCCCTCGCGGAGCTCGGGCGGGATCCACGGGAGGCCGAGCGCGCGGAAGACCTCCTCCTCGCTGGCCGCGCCGGGCGCGACGGCGCGTTCGTCGACCGCCTTGAAGCCCCACTCGCTCATGCTGAGCCCGCGCCCGAGCGCGCGGTGGCGCATCGCGACGTTGTGCTCCTTGGAGCCGGTGAAGTGATGGAGCGCGAAATAGAACTGTTCGGCCGGCACGACGCGGAGGTCGGCCTGCAGGCCGTTCTCGAAGCGCACGCTGGACTTCGTGTCGCCGTGCGCGGTGACCTCCTTCACGCCGGGATAGGCCACGAACCAGTCCATGACCGGCCGCGGGTCCGCGGAGGCCACGAGGAAGTCGAGGTCGCCGACGGTCTCCCGGGCGCGGCGGAGCGAACCGGCGGATTCGGCGAGCGTGACCTGGGGCAGCGCGCGCAGGCCGGCGAGGATCGGTTCGGCGATCGCGGCGGCCTCGTACCAGCGGTGCCGCTTGCCGTAGGCGACGCGGTTCTTGATGCCTTCGAGGATCTTCTCCTGCGTCTTGGCGCCGAAGCCCTTGAGCTCGGCGACCGCGCCGGCCTCGCAGACCTCCTTCAGCTTCGCGAGGTCCTCGACCGCGAGCTGCGTCCAGAGCGCGCGGACCTTCTTCGGGCCGAGGCCGGGGATCTGCATGACCTCGAGGAGGCCGGCGGGGATGGAGGCCTTGAGCTTCTGGTGGAAAGGCAGCACGCCGTCGCGGCGCAGCGTGGTGATCTTGTCGACCAGCGCCTCGCCCAGGCCGGGGATGTCGGCGAGCTTCCCGCCGTCGATCAGTTCGCCGAGGTCCTCGGTGAGGTTCTCGAGGATGCGGGCGCCGGCGGAATAGGCGCGGATCTTGAACGGGTTCTCGCCCGTCAGCTCCATGAGCACGGCGATCTCGTCGAGCACGCCCGCGATGTCGTTCTTCTCCATCACGGACGGCGGGCCTTCTCCGCGAGGTAGATCCGGCGGAGTTCGGCGAAGTCTTCCTCGCGGGAAGCGCTCTCGATGACGTGCTGGTAGCTGCCGGCATGCCGGAGCTCTTCTTCCGCGGCGGCGACGCGGCGGTCGATCTCGTCGGCGGCGTCGGTCCCCCGGCCCGTGAGGCGGCGGCGGAGCTCGGCGCGGTCGCTGACCCGGATGAAGACCGTCACCAAGGCGGCGGCCAGGCGCGGATCGGCGGCGCCCTTGGCGCGGATGGTCCCGGCGCCCTGGACGTCGACGTTCAGGAGGGCGTCGAAGCCGGCGCCGAGGTGCGCGGCGACGTCGGCCGCGCGCGGGCCGTAGAGATTGCCGTGCACCTGCGCGTGTTCGAGGAACACGCCGGCGGCGACCTGCCGCTCGAAGTCGGCCCGGGTCAGGAAATGGTAGTCGACGCCGTCGGCTTCGCCGGGGCGCGGAGCGCGCGTGGTGCACGTGATCACGCGTCGGATGGCCTGCGGAAAGGCCTCGGTCAGCCGGGAGCAGAGGGTCGTCTTCCCGCTGCCGGCCGGACCGGACACCACGATGAGCAGAGCGCGGCTCACGGCAGGGTGAAGGACTGGACGAGGCAGCCGAGCCCGAGGAGCAGGCTCAGGCCGCCCACGACGCGGCGGCGGCCGGAAGTGGCGAGCACCCAGTCGCACTGCCGGCCGAAGACCGGCGGGGAGCACGCCCACCAGAATCCGAACAAGACCAGGAGTCCGTAGCTGATGCCGGCGTCGAGCAGGCTGTGCGGCAGCTGCCGGTAGCCGGCGTCGAGGGTGGCGCGCGCGAGGAAGATCATCAGGACGCCCAGCGCGCGGACCGACAGGAAATCCGGCATCGCGAAGAACGTCGCCACGCTCGCGACGAGGAAGAGCGCGGCCACCGGCAGCCGCGGGAGACCCGCGAGGTCGGCTTCGGGGAGATGGAACAGCCACCAGGCGAACCAGGCGATGGCGGCCAGCCCGAGGAGCAGCGTCGCGCCGCGCGAACGCCGGAAGCTCCGCAGGACCGGGGCGTCGGAGACGATGAGCCAGCCGGCCAGGAGCAGGAAGGCGGCGAGCGCATGGTAGGCGTGGGCGAGGGTCACGTCCTTGAGTTAGGACGACGCCCTCGGCCGAGGCAACCCGTAGCTTCAGCGGGCGCGCAGGCGCGCGACGGCCCAGGCCGCATGCTCGGCCACCATCGCGTCGCCGGAGGCGAGCTGCGCTTCGGCGGCGGGCAGGTCGTCCCGGGTGCCGACGTTGCCGAGCACGGTCAGGGCGTTGCGACGCCAACGGGCGAGGCCGAGGCGTTCGACGGGCGTGCCTTTGAAGTGGGCGAGGAACTGCTCGTCGGTCCAGGCCAGCGTCTCCCGGAGAGGCGGATGCGGGCGCGGGGCGAAATGCGCCTCCCGCGTCGCGACGGCCCACTTGTTCCAGGGACAGACGTCGAGGCAATCGTCGCAGCCGAAGACGCGGTCGCCCAGGGCTTCACGGTACTCGGCCGGGATCGCGCCCTTGTGCTCGATGGTGAGGTAGGCGAGGCACTTCCGCGCATCCATCTGATAAGGCGCGACGATCGCGCCGGTCGGGCAGGCGTCGAGGCACCGCGTGCATGAGCCGCACCGGTCGGGCTCCCGGGCGGCCGAGGCTTCCAGCTCCAACGTCGTCAGGATGACCCCGAGGAAAAGCCAGGTGCCGGCGCCGCGGTGGATGAGGATCGTGCTCTTGCCCTGCCAGCCGAGGCCGGCCGCGGCGGCGACGGGCTTCTCGAGCACCGGACCGGTGTCGACGTAAGGCTTCTGCTCGCCGCCCAGCGCCTGCATGACCCCGCAGAGCTCCCGCAGCCGGGCGAGGATCACGTCATGGTAATCGGCGCCCAGGGCGTATTTCGCGATCCGGTAGCCGGCGGGGGGATGCGGCTGGTAATAATTCAGGCCCACGACGACCAGGCTGCGGGCTTCCGGCAGGACCTTGCGGGCGTCGGTGCGACGCTCGGGATTGCGGGCCAGCCAGGCCATGTCGCCGTGCATCCCGTCGGCGATCCACTTCCGGAAGTAATCCGCGCGGACGTCGACCTCGACCGGCGCGACCCCGAAGGCGTCGAAGCCCAGCGCCTTCGCCGAAGCCTCGATCCGCTGGCGGAGGGCGCGGGGATCCATCGGCTCAGCCCAGGATCGACAGCACGCGGCTGACGATCTCCTCGACCGGAGCCAGCTTGCCGACGCCTTCATAACCGCAGGCCAGCATGCCTTCGGCCGGCTCGACCACGGCGTGGCCGCGGGCGCGGAGGGTCTGGAGGTTCGCCTGGGTGGCCGGGTGTTCGTACATCTTGCCGTTCATCGCCGGGCAGAGCAGGACGGGGCCCCGGGTGGCCAGGTAGATGCTGGTCAGCAGGTCCGGGGCGAGTCCGTGGGCGAACTCCGCGAGGACGTTGGCCGACAACGGGGCCACCAGCAGGAGGTCGGAGGAGTCGGCGATCTCGATATGCCCCGGGACGGAGTTGGCGCCTTCGGCCCAGAGGTCGAACGCCACCGGCCGGCGCGAGAGCACCTGGAGCGTCATCGGGGTGATGAACTGGGTGGCGCCCTTGGTCATGACCACCTGGACCTCGGCGCCATATCTGACGAGCTGCGAGGTCAGGTCCGCGGCCTTGTAGGCGGCGATGGAGCCGGTGACCCCGAGGGTGATGCGTTTGCCGACGAGCTGGGACATGACGGCGTTGGACGATGGGAAGGCCGCCGGATGAGGCGAGGGGAAAGGCGGCGCGCCCGGGTCGAAAACGGGGGCTTTTAGCCGAAACCGACCCTTTTCTTGTTTGCCATGCCTGCCCCCGGGGGTTCGCATTGGCATCTCTTATGCAATCCGACATTGGTCTCATCGGTCTGGCCGTCATGGGTCAGAACCTCGCCCTCAACATCGCCGACCACGGCTTCGCGATCTCGGTCTACAACCGCACGACCGCGAAGACCGACGAGTTCGTGAAGGAAAACCCGAAGACCCCGGGCAAGCTCACCGGCTGCCCCACCATGAAGGACTTCGCCGCCTCCCTGAAGAAGCCCCGCAAGGCCATCATCCTGGTCAAGGCCGGCGGACCGACCGACGCCGTGATCAACGAACTCGCCGCCGTCTTCGAGCCCGGCGACATCATCATCGACGGCGGCAACGCCCTCTGGACCGACACCATCCGCCGCGAACGCGAGCTCAAGGCCAAGGGCCTGCGCTTCATCGGTTCCGGCGTCTCCGGCGGCGAAGAAGGCGCCCGCTTCGGGCCGTCCCTCATGCCGGGCGGCGACGCCGCCGCCTGGGCCGAACTGAAGCCCATCTGGGAGGCCGTCGCCTCCAAGGTCGACGCCGTGACCGGCGTCGAGCTCACCGGCGCCACCCCGGGCAAGCCCATCAAGGGCGGCGTGCCCTGCGTGGCCCACATCGGCCCCGACGGCGCCGGCCACTACGTCAAGATGGTCCATAACGGCATCGAGTACGGCGACATGCAGATGATCTGCGAAGCCTACGACCTCATGCGCGGGCTCCTCGGCATGACCCCGGACGAGATCGGCACCACCTTCGAAGAGTGGAACAAGGGCGACCTGAACTCCTTCCTCATCGAGATCACCGCCAAGGTGCTCAAGCAGAAGGACCCCGAGACCGGCAAGCCGCTGGTCGACGTCATCCTCGACACCGCCGGCCAGAAGGGCACGGGCAAGTGGACCAGCGCCAACGCCCTCGACATGGGCGTCGCCGCCCCGACCATCGCCGAAGCCGTCTTCGCCCGCTGCCTCTCCGCCATCAAGGAAGAGCGCGTCGCCGCCGCCAAGGCCCTCCGCGGTCCGAAGCGCGCCATGACCAATCCGGACAAGGCCAAGATCATCGCGCAGATCCACGACGCCCTCTACTGCTCCAAGATCTGCTCCTACGCCCAGGGCTTCCAGCTCATGCGCGAGGCCCAGAACGAGTACAAGTGGAAGCTCAACTTCGGCGAGATCGCCCAGATCTGGCGCGGCGGCTGCATCATCCGCGCCCGCTTCCTCCAGAAGATCACCGAAGCCTTCGGCAAGAAGCCCCGCCTCGCGAACCTCCTGCTCGACCCGTACTTCAAGAAGACCGTCAAGAAGGCGCAGAAGAACTGGCGCAAGGTCATCGCCCTCGCGGTGAAGCACGGCATCCCCGTGCCGACCCTCGGTTCGGCGCTCTCGTACTTCGACTCGTACCGCACCGAAGACCTGCCGCAGAACCTGCTGCAGGGTCAGCGCGACTTCTTCGGCGCCCACACCTACGAGCGCAAGGACAAGCCCCGCGGCGAGTTCTTCCACATCGACTGGCCGGATCCCAAGCGCCCGCAGCTCAAGGCCTGAGCGCCTTGGCCGGAAACAGGAAGGGCGTCCGCGAGGACGCCCTTCTTCTTTGGCGGCGTCGCCGCGGGACTACTTCGCGGACCATCCGCCGCCCGTCGCGGCGGCGAGGCGGACGGCGACCTGCCGGCGTTCCCACGTGACCAGCGAAAGCGTGCGGGCGGCCAGGGCTTCGTCGCGGCGGGCGAGCGTGAGTTCGGTCTCGTTGGCGAGGCCGGCCCGGTGGCGGCTCTCCGCGTTGGCGAGGCGGACGCGCACGGCGGCGAGCACGCGGGCGGTGAGTTCTTCCTGCTGCGAGAGCTCACGGAGGTCGGCGAGCGCGTCCTCGACCTCACGGAAGGCGCCGAGTACGGCCTTGGTCCATTCGGCGGCGGAGCCGTCGATGCGCGCGCGGGCGGCCTCGAGGTTGGCCGAGCGGCGGCCGGCGTCGAAGATCGGGAGGTCGACGGACGGCGCGAGGCTCCAGAAACCCGCGGAGCCCCGGCCGATCTGCGAGGCCGGATCGGCCTGCCACCCGGCCTGGCCGGTCAGCGTGACGGAAGGATAGAAATCCGCGCGGGCCGCGCCTTCGCGGGAGACCGCGGCGTCGAAACGCGCGGCGGCGGCCGCGAGGTCGGGGCGGCGGAGCAGCAGCTCGGAGGGCACGCCCGCGCCGAAGCCCGGCATCGCAGCGACGCCCCGGGCGACGGGCAGTTCCGCGCCGGGCGCGGCGCCGATGAGCGCGCGGAGCGCGTTCTCGGCGGCGGCGACGCGCCGACGGCCGAGGCCTTCGTCCACCTTGGCCTGCGCGGCGGCGAGGCGCGCCGAAGAAAGCGGATCGGAAGCGACGATCCCGGCGGCGACGCTCTTCTCGACGAGTTCCATCTCGCGGAGACGCGTGGCGAACTCGACCTCGAGGAAGGCGAGCTGCTCGCGGGCGCCGCGGACGGCGAACCAGAGGCGCGCGACCTCGGCGGCGAGGGCGAGGTCGGCCTGGGCCGCGGTGAACTTCGCGGCGCGGACGTCGGCTTCGGCGGCCTGCGACTTCGCGGCCTCGCGGCCCCAGAGGTCGAGCTCCCACGACGCCTTCGCGGCGACGGCGGTGACGTCGGTGCGGCGCGGGATGCCGGGCGGGAAGCGGCCGTTGGCGACGGAGATGCGGGAGGCTTCCTGGCCGGCGGCCAGGGAGAACGCCGGCTCATCACCGGCGTCGGCGGCGCGGAGGAGCGCGACGGCCTCGCGTTGACGGGCGCGAGCGAGCGCGAGGTCGGGACTGGCCTTGCGGGCGCGCGCGAGCAGGTCGAGCAGCGCCGGATCGCCGAAGGCTTCGGCCCACCGGGCGTCGGCCGCGGCGCCGGCCTGCGAGAAGGCGGCCGGGGTCGCGGGAGCCGGCGGCCGGGCGGCCGGGTCGTGCGCGCAGCCGGCGAGGACGAACGCCGCGAGCAGGAAGGTCTTATTTACCCGAGGCATCTTGGAAGGAGGCGTCGATGTAGACGTCCATCTGCTGGCCGACGAAGAGCGCGCGTCCCGCGGGGCGGTCGAACTGGTAGATCACCTGGAGCACGCGCGTGTCGACGCGCTCGACGCTGGCGCCGGTGAGCGAGGCCTTCGGGATGACGAAGGGCTCGATGCGGACGAACTTCAGGGCGATGGAACGGTCCTTGCCGCCGGCGAGGGAGCTCTCGCCCTTGAGGTAACCCTTGGCCGGGAGGCCGTCGCGCATGCGCGTGGCCAGCTGCTCGTCGACGTCGCAACGGATCTGCAGGCGGGTGATGTCGCCGAGGACCACCGGGGCCTTGGCGCCGGCGGCGACGAACTCGCCCGCGCGGACGCCGACCTGGAGGACCGTGGCGTCGATGGGCGAACGGAGCACGAGGCGGTCGAGGAGCACCGCGGTCTGGTCGAGCTGCGCGCGGGCGAGCGCGAGCCTGGCCTGCGCCTCCTTGGCGGCCATCTGGTAGGAAAGGAGGTCGGCCGCGGAGACCGCGCCGCTGTCCTTGAGGCCGGTCCAGCGGCGGGCGGCGTCGGCGGCGCGTTCGGCGATCGCTTCCGCGGCGTCGACGGCGGCCTTCTGGACGGCATGCTGCGCGCGCAGGTCGCGGTCATCGAGCGTGAGGACGGGGTCGCCGGCCTTCACCTTGTCCCACACCTTGACGTGCACCTTGGCGACGGTGCCCGAAGTCGGCGAACCCAGGAGCGTGTTCTCGGCGACGGCTTCGACGAGGCCGGCGGCGGCGATGAGGCCGTCCTTGTCGCGGGTCGCCGGCTCGTAAGGCGGCGGCTTGATCGGCGTCTCGGTGGCCGTGCCCCGGGTGAGCTGCAGGGCGGCGCCGGCGCCGGCGAGGGCGAGGGCGAAGAGCAGGAAACGTTTCTTGAACATAAGGGGGATCAGAGGTGGGTGGTGTCGAGGAGCTTCGGGTCGTCGACGACGCGGCTGATGCGTCCGTCCTCCATCTCCGCGATGCGGTCGGCGAAGCGGAAGATGCGGTGGTCGTGCGTCACGACCACGACGCAGCGTTCGGGCGAACGCGAGAGGTCGCGGACCATCTGCATGATCTGGGCGCCGGTGTCCTTGTCCAGGGCCGAGGTCGGTTCGTCGCAGATCAGGAGCGGCGGCTCATGCACGAGGGCGCGGGCGATGGCCACGCGCTGCTGCTGGCCGCCCGAGAGGGCGTTGGGCCGGCCGTCCTCGCGGCCCTTGAGGCCGACCTTCTCGATGATCGCCAGGGCGCGCTCATGGGCCTCGGCATACGGACGCCCCTGGATGAGCAGCGGCACCATGACGTTCTCGGCGACGCTGAGCGTCGGGATCAGGTTGAAGGACTGGAAGACGAACCCGAGGTTCTTGCGGCGGAAGGTCGTGAGGGCTTCCTGGCCGAGGCCGTCGAGGCGCTGGCCGAAGACCTCGACCGTGCCGGCCTGCGGCGTGAGCGTGCCGGCGATGACGGAGAGCAGCGTGGTCTTCCCGCAGCCGGACGGACCGACGAGCATGATGAGCTCGCCGCGGCGGGCTTCGAACCGGGCCTGCTTGAGGGCGACGACGCGGTTCTCCGGCGTGCCGAAGAACATGTCGACGCCGGAGGCGCGGACGGCGACGGTGTGGGCGAGGTGGCTCATCCGCGGAAGACGGAGGCGGCGTCGACGCGCGACACCTTGATGATGCCGATGACGGCGGAGACGAAGCTGATGCCCAGCACGAGGGCGAACGTCGCCCAGAGGATCTGCGGGAACATCACGAACGGCGGCATGCCCTTCTCGATCATCACGCGGCCGATGGCCTGCGCCATGCCCGCGCCGAGGCCGAAGCCGATGAGGCCGGCGGTGAACGCCTGCACGAAGAGCATGCGCGCGATGACGCCCATGCCCGCCCCCATGGCCTTGATGGCGGCGAAGTATTTCAGGTTCTCGAGCACGAAGGAATAGAACGTCTGGCCCGAGATCGCGATGCCGACGAACAGGCCGAGCAGCACCGCGGTGCCGAAGGAGAACGGGATGCCGGTGTTGGTCCAGAACCACCAGAAGGTGTTGCGCGCCAGGCTGCGCTCGCCCCAGTTCCAGATGACCGTGTCGGAAGTCCAGGCCTTCAGGCCGGTGTCGCGCTCGATGCGGTCGCAGAGCTCGGCGGGCGCCACGCCCTTCTGCGGCTCGACGAGCATGAAGCTCAGCGTCCGGCGCGCGCCGAGGGTGTAGCCCTTCGCGCGGTCGTAGGTGGTGTAGACGAAAGGTCCGCCGGTGAAGGCGCGCCGGACCTTGCAGATGCCGACGATGCGGGCCTGGATGTCGTTGATCTCGAAGGTGTCGCCGACCTTGAGGGGCGTGCTCCGCGGCTTGCCGTCCGGGCCGACGCCCATGCGCCCCATCAGCGCGGCGCCCCACTCGTCGACGATGACCGTGTCGGGCAGGCGGAGGTCCTCGATGCGCCCCTGGGTGAGGACCGCGGGGGCGCCGGCGAAGGTGTCGGCGTCGATGCCGACGAGCGTGATCAGCTTGAAATTGCCGTCCTGCATGCGCGCCTGGACGAACGAGGTGTGCAGCGGAGCGGCCCAGGAGACGCCGTCGACGGAGCGGACGCGCCCGAGGTCGGTGTCGCGGAGCGGCTTGGCGTCGTTGACCTGCTCGACCATGGGATCGCTGACCCAGACCTGGGCGCGGATGTTGACCATCGGCGTGTAGGTCCAGCTCATGATGCCGAAGAAGACCGAGCTCTGCTGGGCCATCAGCAGGGCGGAGAACGCCAGGCCGCACAGGAGCATCGCGAGCTTGGCGCGATCTCCGAAGAGCATGTTGAGGGCGAGGCGGTACATCGGAGACGGGCGGAAGACAGTGTCGTCCCAACAAGCGGTGCGTCAATGGGAAGTCAAACGGCCCGGACGAAGTCCGGGCCGTCGTGACCGAAACGTGACTCGGCGCTTACTTGGCGGCCGAGGCGGCGGCGGGCAGCTTCACGAAGTTCGTCTTGAACCACTCGGGGCCCCAGGAGGCGTTCACCGCCCAGGCGGCGACGAGGAGGACGAGGGCGATCGAGAAGCAACGGACGACCTTGGCCTTGTCTTCGCTCTTGGCCGCGGCGTGCAGGAGGCCGACCGCGCCGAGGGCGAGGATGGGGTGGAACCAGGAGATCGGCCGGACCGTGTAGAAAAGGGCGACCAGGCCGACGACGAGGTTGATGTCGACGAGCACGGCGACGATGCGCTGGAAGACCGGCTTCGGCCCCTTGGTCAGGGCGATCACGATCGCCGCCAGGACGAGGACGAGGAGGAGGGAGCCGTAATGCTTGTGCGCGGTGAGGAGAGGATTCATCCCGTCACCTTGGACCGCGCCCGGACCGATTCAAGCCTCCGTGCTCC
>JACCDS012254380.1_pt1 | contig 20531 bp, 14 predicted proteins | sample 7446441 | NCBI WGS metagenome assembly JACCDS01 (sample SAMN15323445, study PRJNA562643) | freshwater metagenome | isolation source: river surface water | place: USA:Blue River Watershed | collected 2017-08-17
GGCACGGCAATGTAGGAGGCGCTAGCTGCCAAAATGGAAAATATCAGTCGATCTCCCACATTATCCGTTATAAATTGTGAAATATAGGCCACGGAAACCCCATTAAAAAGTGGCACTAGCAAGGCAAAAAGTAATAAAAATGGCCCCTGCTTTTTAAAGGCCTTAAACCTGCTAGCAGCCACCATTCCCATATCCAGAAGAAATATGGCTAAAAAGCCCTTAAATATGTCTGAAGTAAAATGCTTAATTCCGATGGATTGGGAAGAATCAGATACGAATCCGATGAGTAAACTTCCAAAAATCATTAACACACTTCCATTTGTCAATGAGTGTTTCATCGCCACTTTCCATTGAACGGGAACTATTTCTGCTTTTCTTTCAGGGAATACATTCATTAAAATAACCCCCATAATAATAGCGGGAAACTCCATAGAAGCCATAACGGCTACCATTTCTCCCCCTACATGCAGTTTGTTCATCTCTAAAAAAGCGACAGCTGAAACAAATGTAACAGCGCTGACAGAGCCATAGGATGCAGCAATAGCGCCTGCATCTGTGGAATTTAATTTAATGCGTAAAATGAAATAAGAATACAGTGGGATAATGAGCGCTAAAGACATCCCGAATAAGAGACTCACGATTACTTCCGTCGTTATTCCGGTCACTGCTAATTCACTTCCCCCATTGAAACCAATGGAAAATAATAAATACAACGAAATAAAGTTTTTAGAAGCAGCAGGTACTTCTAAATCACTCTTGACATATTTTGCAAAAACCCCTAAGATGAAAAAAAGTAGGGTAGGGTTCGTTAAATTAAAGGATAGGAGCTCAAAATTGATCATTATGATTTTCCTTATTCCCCTTTTGAATTAGGCGAATCAGATTTAAAGTGGTAAATATAATTAGTGCCAAATTGACCTTTTCTTGAACGACATCAGACTCCTGAAAAGTGACAAATAACAATCCTACAATCAGGATTATGTGAGAAGTAAGGAAGACAAATTTTAAGGCGGATAGCATTATACTTAATTTAGTTACAAAATAAATACAGTAACAATAATAATTTTTATTTAAGTTTATAATGAAATCCATAATGATATATTATGAACTATACCCTAAATCAATTACAGATTTTTTTGAAGGTGGTGCACACTTCGAGCATTACCAAAGCGGCAGAAGAGTTAAACCTTACACAGCCTGCGGTTTCAATACAGATTAAAAACCTTCAAGCACAATTCGATATTCCTCTTCTCGAGATCATTGGAAAAAAAATTTACATTACGGATTTTGGAAGAGAAATTGCAGAATCAGCGAAAGGAATCTTAGACCAAGTATATGCCATTAACTACAAAACAATGGCATTCAAAGATCAACTAGTAGGTCGTCTAAAATTCTCTATTGTTTCAACAGGTAAATATGTATTACCGTATTTTTTGACTGAATTTCTACGTTCAAATCCTGGCGTGGAAATTAGCATTGATGTGACAAACAGGGAAAAAGTATTAGAAAGTCAGCTATTAAATGAAGTTGATTTTAGCTTAGTTTCAGACGCATTAGAAAACCCTAGTTTTGACTCTATCGATATCCTTTCAAACGATTTATATCTGGTCGGGAATAAAGAAACGGCTATAATGTCACCTACCTTTAACTACAAAGATTTCAAAAATGAACTCCCGCTCATATTCAGAGAAAATGGATCTGGTACCAGAAAAATAATGGAGAGCTACTTTAAAAAACAAGGCGTAGATGGTTTGAAAAAAATTGAATTAATGTCAAATGAAGCCGTGAAACAGGCGGTTATTGCTGGGTTAGGCTATTCAATCATGCCTATTATTGGTATAAAAAATGAGATCAAATCAGGTGCCTTAAAAATCATTGAAAGAAATGGTCTTCCAATCTCAACAAAATGGAAATTAATCTGGCACAAAGACAAAAATTTATCTCCTGTTTCGAAGGCATTTTTAACCTATTTAATCGAAAATAAAGCTCAAATCAGGCAGAAATACTTTGAATGAAAAAAGCCAAGCAAAGAATGCTTGGCCTTTAATAACTAAATGTTCATTAATTAAACTAACACAATAAATGATTTAATTGAGTCAGAGTCGTTTGCAATTCAAAAGTAAACAGCATTAATGAATAATAAAATTTAAACTATATTATAGAAATCATAAAAATTATTAATGATATAATTTCTTCGGAATCTCTCCCAAAATCGTAGTAATTGGTTCTGCCGAATGAGTTTCCTTTTATTTCGCTACCGTAATCAATCCCGGTATCTCCACCATTTCATTTGCCTCCGCAGCGTAGTCTACACCTTCAAAGCCGAAACCGAATAAGTTCAAGAAATCTGATTTATAACCCGCTAAATCGCCTATGGAAGTCAAGTTTTCTGTCGTAGCTCCTTTCCATAATTCCGCCACTTCTTTTTGAACCTCGTCGTTCATTTCCCAATCGTCGATGCGGATACGTCCTTTTTCATCTACAGGAATCTCCCCGTTTGTGTACAAGCGTTGGCTATAAAGACGTTGAATTTGTTCGATACAACCCTCATGCGTGCCTTCTGCTTTCATTATTTTGTACAACAAAGAGATGTACAAAGGAATCACAGGGATCGCTGAACTAGCTTGAGTTACTAGGGCTTTATTCACTGAAACGAAGGCTTTGCCACCTATTTTGGCCAAATCCTTTGTAATCTGAAACGCCGTCGCTTCTAAATGCTCCTTCGCCATACCGATGGTTCCTTTGCGGTAAACCGCTTCCGTCACTTCCGGCCCAATGTACGAATAGGCAACCGTCATTACGCCATCTGCTAAAACACCCGCATTCAATAAGGCATCCATCCACATCGACCAGTCCTCGCCGCCCATTACTTCCACCGTGTTCGCGATATCCTCGTCATTGCAAGGCGTGATTGTTACATCTGAAACAATGCCCGTATGAAAATCAACCGTTTTTTGTGTAAATGTGTCACCGATAGGCTTCAAAACCGAACGATGCAACACGCCCGAAACTGGGTGCTGACGTACTGGAGAGGCTAAACTGTAAATGACTAAATCGACTTGGCCTAAATCCGCCTTAATCAAGTCGATCGTTTGGGCTTTTACTTCGTTCGAGAATGCATCACCGTTTAAGCTTTTCGCATAAAGGCCCGCTTTGCCTGCCGCTGCTTCAAAAGCAAGGCTATTATAATATCCTGGAGAGGCTGTTTTGCCTTCTGCAGGTCCTTTTTCAAAAAATACGCCTATCGTTGCGGCATTCGATCCGAATGCACTCGTGATGCGAGACGCTAAACCAAAGCCGGTCGAGGCTCCGATGACAAGCACTTTTTTAGGGCCATCGATGGCTCCCTTTGACTTCACATAGTCAATTTGATTTAATACGTTCTTCTCGCAACCTTTCGGGTGAGATGTCAAACAGATAAACCCTCTCATTCTAGGTTCAATAATCATAGTGCTTGAATTTTGTTTGTGCAAATATAGTCAAAGCCCCTAATTATCCCATAAGATGCCCTGGGTCAATTAGCCGAGAGGTTGAATAAAAGCCCAGCCAAGATCTCATTTCCCCATTTCGACGAATGCTTCCATTCCGTGCGCAACATCGTCCATGACTTCAGTTGGTAATCTACTGTCAAAGACTGCGAAACGTCCGATAAAGATTCCGACAAGATAATGGCATGCGGGTCATTGTAATATTCCAAACGCCCCGTGAACTTCAGCGATGGCTTTGCTTTCCAGGTGAGAAAGGCCGCTCCCCCATGCCAAAACTTACCTGCTTCAACCCCGAAATCCGAACTTATGGAGGCATTGAACCAATTTGAAATAGGAATCAACACATAATTATCATAAAACATCCGTAATCCTTTCCCTTCATCCCCGATGAAACCACTCGAATTAAAGCGAAGGCCTTTGGCATTATCTATCGTGATCTGTGTCCCTAGCGCCGGGCGAAATCGATGGATCGTTTGCCAGCCCGTCAAAGCTAAAACCTTCACATTCATCCGCTGGGTAGGGTTATAACTCCACGCCATTCCTGTTTCATAATACGGCGAATTCTCTGCGATATAACTGCGCGAAAAACTCGGATTTTCCCAGTTTTTCGCAGACTCCAAACCGAGGTGGGAGGGCATAATTCCCACAATTAACTGGTGTTTAGGCGCTAATTGCACTTGCGCATTGAGTTGGTAAATATGTTTTAAAAGACCTGGCTCAGCGGCTAAATTTTTCTGCGAATAGGTTCCCAGCATGAAATCCCCCCGAAGAGTCCACTTCGATTTTGACACGGAAAACTCCACGAGCCCTAAATTAATTGCTGGCTGGTTAAGCGAAGTGTGGTTGTAAAATAAGGCCGACTTTTCCGAAGCCTTTGGACTAGCAAAACTGTGCCCATAATAGGTTTCCACATAGGCCCCAAACGTATACTTCAAGGTGTCAGATTGTCCAAAAGCAGAAATACTTAACAGACACAAAATCAATACTTTCTTCATGTAAAATTTAATCCCATAATCATCCATGGGAATGGGAGAGTAAATTTAAGAACTCTTTCTCTTTTTATTAGTATGAAAAAAACACTTCTTTTTTTACTGATTTCAAGCTCAATCTTCGCACAAAAAGAGTTGAGCAATTGGCCTGCAAAAGCAAATCCTTTGACCGTAGGCAAACGAACTGCCGAACGCTTCATGGCTGTTCCTCATTCGCGCTATGGCGTTACCTTCCCTAATCCTCCTGCCACCCAAATTACCTACCCAGATGTATGTACCTGGCTTGGGACGTTAGGCTTCGCGCAGAAAACCAAAGACTCAGATTTACTGAAACGATTAAACGAAAAAACGGCTTTATTGCAAACAACCGAAGCACATCTACAGCCTAAGAAAAACCATGTAGATAACTTCGTTTTTGGTGCGATTCCCTTAGCTTTTTATCTACAAAATGGAGATCCTAGTTTAAAAACCATGGGACTTGCTTATGCAGATGAAGAATTCAAAACACTTAGTCCAGAAGAATATACGAAGCTATCGTCTGAGGTTAGAAACTGGTATGCCGCCGGGTTGAGCTGGGTTACCCGTTTCTGGATGGACGACATGTACATGATTACCGCAGTTCAAGCAAAAGCATTTGAAGTCACTAAAAATCGCAAATACATTGATCGTGCAGCGTACGAAATGGTGGCCTATTTAGACACATTACAAAATGCGGATGGATTATTTTACCACGCACCTGACGTCCCGTATTATTGGGGAAGAGGCGATGGCTGGTTGGCCGCCGGTATGGCAGATTTATTAAAAGTGCTCCCTTCAGACAACCCCCACCGTCCGCGAATTATGCAAGGTTATCTAAACATGATGAGTGTTTTATTAAAACATCAAGATTCGAATGGCATGTGGCATCAATTGATTAATGACCCTAATTCCTGGCCAGAAACTTCGTGTACAGGCATGTTTACCTATGCCTTTATTGTGGGCGTAAAAAAGGGATGGCTTCCCGAGGCCACCTATGGCAAAGCAGCCCGAAAAGCATGGATTAAACTACAAGATTACGTAAACGAAAATGGAGATTTGACCGAAATTTGTGAAGGGACTAACAAGAAAAATGACCACCAATACTATTTAGATCGTAAAAGAATTGTTGGAGATTTGCACGGCCAAGGCCCCTTGCTTTGGTGCGTTAATGCTCTTTTAGAAAAATAATATGACTTTCATTACCGTACAAACCTCCATCAACGCTCCCCTATCTACCGTTTGGGAGAAATGGACAAGCCCTGAACACGTTCAAAACTGGAACTACGCATCGCCAGATTGGCACTGCCCGTCAGCGAAAACAAGCCTACAAGTGGGTGGAGAATTTCACTATGAAATGGCGGCAAGAGACGGCTCGATGAGCTTTGATTTTTGGGGTACTTTCCTGAAAATAGAGGAGCAAAAATCACTCGAAATTCTGATTGGCGATGGCCGTAAAATGCAGGTTACTTTCGAAGCTACCGAAGTAGGAACGAAAGTAACCGAACAATTTGAGCCAGAAAATCAGAACCCAGAAGATATGCAACAGGCCGGCTGGCAGATGATTTTAGATAACTTTAAAAGCTATGCTGAAAATCCTACTTCCTAGGATTTAAAATCAACCCCACGCGCTCTAAACAATCATCCAAGTGGTAACGCACCTCTTTGTCTGTAAACTTCGCCTTCGAAGCAGCTAAACTAGCTTGAAGCGCCTTCAACTCGCCACGCACGATCGAGCGTACATCAGATTGTGCTACTGGATAGTTTTCGCGTGCCCCAAAAGCAGCTGGTGCAGGCGCCTGATCTGTCATCAACGCTTTCATGCGTTCGATGTAGGCCTTCTGTAAATTACGGCGGAATTGATCAATATTTTTACCGCTTGTTAATTCACTCCAAATGCCTCCGCGTACATCTTGGAAAAGATCAATGGTCTTGTAATGATTTGGAGTAGTCAAACCACTATTATCCAAACGCGCAAAAGTCTCTAAACTTAACATCCGGTTCATCGGACTAACCTGTAAACTCCTAATTCGATCGATATAACCCGCCATGTTATGCGTTACCACCTCTCTGTTTATCAACCAATCTACATTCGTAAATACATTCGCGATTAACCAATTAACAGCCGCTTGTTGGCTTGCTTTAGGCACCGGATTATAGGAAGAGATGTTTTGATTTGGTTTGGCATATTGCTCATAAACACCGCCCACCATCGTCGTCACATGACCCACATAGCGTGACCATGAACCCAATAATTCATCGTTTAACTCGATCAAATCCTCGTAATCGTTGGTCTTTTTACTCGTCCAATCCGCTAAATTTTTTGCTACATATTTCAAGTTCTTCACCGCATAAGTACTCGCGCGAATCGGATCATTTCCTATGTCTTCTGTTTGAGAACTTGGATCAAAAGTCGTTCCCTGACTTCCAAAACGGAATCGTGGATCCCCTGCTTTGGCCTCTACCCATTTATTCAAGGTAGGCACTTCATCCTCTGGCGTTTTCGCATCAGGTAACACACGATATCCCCAATTCACCGCATAGTCATCATAAGGACCCATTTTACGGATATAGCGAACGCCCTGATCTCCTGGCTGCGCGATGTAATTAAAGCGCGCGTAATCCATGATACTAGCTGAAATTCCTTCTTTATTCGTGAAATCTGCCTTTCGGTAATTCTCCACTTCGTACGAGCTACTCGCCCCCATGTTGTGTGGGAAACCTAAAGCGTGTCCCACCTCATGTGAAATCACCATTTCCATCATCTCGCCAATGTCCTCCTCACGCGTATCTAGCGTACGCGCGTTCGGATTAGAGGCACCGGTTTCTAACAGGAAACGGTTACGGTAGGAACGCAAGTGATTATGGTACCAAATAATATCACTCTCAATAATCTCTCCAGAACGTGGATCGCTCACACTGGGTCCTGTCGCATTTCGCGTCGTACTCGCCACATAGCGAATTACGGAATAACGGATATCTTCAGGAGAAAAATCTGGATCCTCGGCTGCGGTTGGTGGATCTTTACAAATAATCGCATTCTTAAAGCCAGCTGCTTCAAAGGCTTTTTGCCAATTCTCCACCCCTTTTTTCATGTGCTTGCGCAACTTCATCGGTGTCGCGGGATCAAGGTAATAGACGATTGGCTTTATCGGTTCAACTAGTTCGCCGCGCTTGTAAGCCGCCATATCTTTAGGCTCTAAGCGCCAGCGCTGGATGTATGTTTTTTGATCTGATTTTAATTCCTCGCTGGAATAATCGTATTGTCTTTGGGTGAAATAACCCACACGCTCATCAAATAAACGCGGTTTCATCGGCTTTTCCGGCAACAAAATCATCGACTGATTCATCTGCAAGCTAATGGTTTCCGAGTAAGCTGTTACCGATGGTTTCGAAGCATTGTAAGTGAAATCTTGCAGCACTTCGATGTTCAACGGGAACGATTTCATGGAACGAATAAAACTCCTTGACGCATCTAAGTTTCTCACCCCATGTGTCGCCCGCAAGGAGGCATCTAAAGCGCTCATTGCCGGAACGTCACTACTGTAAAATTTAGTCACATCGATCACTACATTAGAAGAATCTTTACTGTAGGTTTCAATGTCAAACATATACAAAGTAGGCTCGTAATTATTGGCCTTTACAGACAAGCTAATAGGCAATGAATCCGCTGCAACCGACGCATAAGATTTGATTTTGATCAAAATCTTTTCTTGGAATTTCTCCCACACAATCAATTGCTCCCGAGAGGACGTTCCCGCATTGACATAGCCTCCGCCGATACCACTTGGAAGTTTGGCAATTTGGCTGACTAATAACATGTCTTTGCCTAAATGTTTTTTCGGGATTTCGAAATAGAATTTATCACCTACCTGGTGAGTTGTGAATAAGCCTTTTTTGGATTTCGCCTCCTTAGATATGACCTGATCGTAGGATTTCGTCTTGGAGGCTGGCTTCCTTACAGCGGAAGAATCGGCAGGTTTAGGCTGTATGGCAGCTGGAGCTTTGCTCGATTGAGCTTGGCTTAAAAAAGTAGCTGCAAGTAGGCTGCAACTAAGGAGAATTGCTTTTTTCATTCGTCTTATTTCTATTTATCCCAAATTAATGAAATAAATATTTAATCTACGAACGCCTTGTAGGCTAACCATAAAAAAAGCCCTCTGACGAGGGCTTTCTACTAAGGCGATTAGATCTATTATTTTACTTCAATATCGAATGTAAGATCGATATCCGTACTTCCTCCCGCTTCTTGTCCCGTCTTCACTTTAGCCCCATTTAATACTGGCTGATGTTTCAATAACACGTTCAGTTTCCCTGTTCCGGCAGTAGCTGATGTTTTAGCAGAGGATGATAAACCTATAGGTAAACCATTCTTATCCTTGTCCAATATAGATACCGCTAACAACGAAGCAGGGTTCGTTTTAAATACAAATAAATGAGAATCTGATTCCTCATTAATCTCCTCTGTAATATCTTTCGCTGGAGACTTCGTATCGTCAAAAACTCCGACAGACATGGTATACGTTACTCCTTTATTTAGCACGATTTTATCAAACTTCTCGGGAGCTGTCTTAGGGTCTGCATCTTTGTCCTGAAAGGTGTAGGTTAGCGTTGTTTTCGTTGCAGCATCCGTAAATTTTAACTCGACACGCGTGATTAACTCGTTATCATCATGAGGATGAAGATGATCGTCTTTTTTACATGCTGTGAATAAAATTACAGCAACTAAAATGGATAGGTATTTTTTCATTATTGTTGATTTTTTTAGATTGGACAAAGTTCCACACAGATGCATCAAACCGGTTGCCATTTCGTCGATTGAATCCACCGTTTTCGTCTACAAAATTATCCTATATTTGTAAAAACCTATCGATAAATATGAGCATTTGGCTTCTAATTGGCATTGCCATATTGGTATTAGTGACCCTGATCTCGGTCCTTAAACTTCAGCCATTTATTTCCTTCTTAGTGGTTTCCTTGGGACTTGGTATGCTAGGCTCGCTTTCTTCAGAACAGACGATTGCTGCCATTCAAAAGGGAATAGGAGGCACCTTAGGATCCATCATCCCTATTATCATTTTAGGTGCCATGCTAGGTAAGATGGTGGCGAAAAGCAAAGCCACCTATGTTTTATCTGAGTATTTTGTGCGTTTGTTTGGGCCAAAAAACCTGCCTGTTGCCTTTATGGTGATTGGGTTTGTTGTGGGTCTTCCGCTTTTCTTTTCGGTCGCGTTTCTTTTGCTGGCGCCGCTTGTGTTATCGACCGCAGAACGCTATCAATTGCCGCCGGTCTACCTGGGAATTCCCATGCTGGCCTCCCTTTCCATTACGCAAGGTTTTCTGCCTCCACATCCAGCTCCCTATTATTTAGTTACTCATTTGCCCGGGGCAGATATGGGTGTCACGCTGGGTTATGGTATCCTTATTTCGATTCCGGCCATGTTAACTTCTGGCTGGTTGTTTGGGAAAACAGTAAAAAACATTCCCGCTACTCCCATGTCATTTGTGGAAGTGGATGAAGCTAGGGAAAACCCGAGCGTCGCAATGAGTTTAATCGTTTTATTATTACCCGTCGCACTAATTGCCCTCAAATCATTTACTCCATTACCCTTATTAAATGTAGTGGGCGAACCAATGGTTGCCTTATTAATTTCCGTATTTGCGGCCGTTTATTTACTCGGAATAAGAAGGGGGGTGTCTTGGCCTGAAATCAGCGGATGGCTGGTGGAATCCATCAAAGAAGTTTCGCCGCTTATGTTGACCTTTGGAGGAGCCGGAGCATTCAAGGAGATATTACAAGAAATGCACGTAGGAGACGCATTGCAGGGGCTTACTCGTGGATTATCCATAAATCCATTGATTATAGCCTGGTGTATCGCGGCTGTTCTCAGGATTGTCACGGGATCTTCTACCGTATCAGGGATAACTACTGCAGGCTTAATTTTGCCTTTTTTAGCCTCCTCTGGCACTAATCCAAACCTGCTCGCCCTCAGTATTGGAGCAGGATCGATGGTTTTGTCACATGTAAATGACGCTGGTTTTTGGCTTTACAAAGAATACTTCGGCGTATCCATCAAAAATAGCTTGCGCTCCTGGACTATCATGGAAACGATTCTTGCTGTTATGGGATTAGTGGGGGTGCTAGGACTTGAATTAGTGCTTTAATTGAACCATTTTTCCGGTTTTTGCGGACTCCCTCGCGGCTGATAAAATCTCTACCACCACTTGATTGATTTCGAAAGAGGACAAATCTTTCTTGGGTTTAATTCGACCTTGAACGACCGCCGCTAAATAGGGAAACACATTGGAAACTTCGTGATGTAATGGGCTCAAGGAAATCATTCCTTCCTCCCCAAATCGATCCCCTGTCACGTAGCGCATCTTGTTTGTTTTATCGGCTACCAGTATTCCTTTGGTACCATACACTTCGGTATCTTTTCGATCAAAAGGCCAATTCCAAGACGCTTGAATAATGGCTTGGCAATCCGGGTAAGTCAAAATAATACTTGCTTCATCGTCCACCTTCGGATACACGTCGGGTTTCAGTTGCTGCGTCACCGCTGTCACTGAAAGCGGTCTTTTGCCATCCATTAACCAGGTCATAATGTTCGCACCATAACAGCCAAAATCAATAATCGCCCCACCACCATTCATCACTGGATCTGTCAACCACTGTAGAAATTCTGGGGCACAGCCGATTTCTTTTGGTCCGCGATGGCCATCCATGATCACTACTTTTCGAATGGTTCCTAAGACTTTTTCTTCCTTCACCATCTGCCACATTTTGGCATGAGACGGATACCACGTAGTTTCAAAATTGGTTAACAAATGAATGGGGTGTTTTGCCACAATGGCATTCATTTGGTTCAGGTGATCCATATTAACCGCCAAAGGTTTTTCGACAATCACGTGAATTCCCTTAGGTGCGCAAGTTTTAACTACTTCCAAATGTTCATATATACTATTAAAGGCCGCAATGGCCTCTGGTTTAGTCTTCGCAATAAGTGCCTCTAAGGAAGGAAACCAAAGGGAATCTGGGAGATTTTGCTTCTTCAATAGCGACATCGCTAATTCCTTATTAGGTTCCGCAAAACCTACAATAACCACATCTTGCTGCGGCTTTTTAATGGCTGTATAAACCTGACCCACATGTCCATGGGTCATGCCAGCGATACCAACACGTAAAGGTTTGGCCTGAAACACAAAAGGCAACATTATCAAAAAAAGTAGCTTTTTCATCAGAATAGTATTTGAGTAGGAAATTATAAAATTTTACTTATATATAATGCAAAGTTCTATATTTAAAACTGCGATTTATCCGCCGGTAACCTGATTCAAGCAGAATGAATAAATTGTTAAAAGAAGCGATCGAAAAAGAGGCTAATTTGGCTACCAGACGGCATTTTTTACAGTCGTTGGGTACAGGCATTGGCTCGCTTGCCTTCGGTTCTGCCTTGTGGAATTGTCAAACCCCGGCTAGCTCACACCAAGCGGCAACTAGAATCCCTCCCCATTTCGGCAAAGCGAAATCCGTTATCTTTTTACATATGGCTGGGGCGCCGTCGCAGTTAGAATTATTCGATTACAAGCCTCTACTAGCCAAATTTGATGGAAAAGAATGCCCTAAAGAGTTACTAGAAGGCAAAAAATTCGCCTTCATTCGCGGGGTGCCTAATTTACTAGGCCCTAAAGCAAATTTTCTTCAACGAGGAAGTGCAGGTCACTGGATTTCAGACCACCTGCCACATTTAGCCACTCAAGCAGATAAAATTACCTTCTTGAAGGGCATGTATACGGATCAATTTAATCACGCACCTGCCCAATTGCTCATGCATACAGGATCGGCGCGCTTGGGCCGGCCATCGATTGGATCATGGGTGTCTTACGGACTAGGATCTGAAAATGAAAACCTGCCTTCGTTCATGGTGCTCGCTTCTGGAGGGAAAAATCCTGATGCCGGAAAGTCTGCTTGGGGAAGTGGTTTTCTTCCCTCTGTTTACCAAGGTGTGCAATGTCGCTCCGCCGGAGAACCTGTTCTATTCATTAAAAATCCAGATGGCTTAACATCCGATATTCGCAAGGCCAGTATCGATGCCATTAATGCGGTAAATCAGGAAACCTACGAAGAGTTTGGGGACCCGGAAACCGTTGCCAGAATTGCACAATACGAGATGGCCTATAAGATGCAAAGTTCCGTTCCAGAGGTGATGGACATCAGCAAAGAGCCAGACTATATCCACCAGTTATACGGGACAAATCCAGGGAAAGAATCCTTCGCGAATAACTGTTTGCTGGCTAGAAAAATGGTGGAAAAAGGCGTTCGTTTCGTACAGCTATTTGACTGGGGCTGGGATATGCATGGAACAGGGAAAAATGAATCGGTGGATTTTGGTTTGCATCAAAAATGTTTACAAACAGATAGAGCGGTTTCGGCCTTGTTAATAGACTTAGAACAGCGTGGCTTGTTAGAAGAAACCTTAGTAGTATGGGGTGGAGAGTTTGGGCGTACACCAATGCAAGAGAATAGAGAAGGGAAGGCGCAAGGGTATTTTGGTCGCGATCACCATACGGAAGCATTTACCATGTGGCTGGCTGGTGGGGGCATCAAACCGGGTATGTCGCTAGGCGAAACCGATGACTTAGGCTATGCCACCGTTAGCGGAAAAACGTCCATTTATGACCTTCAGGCGACTATTTTGCACTGCTTAGGTATTAACCACGAAGAATTTACGTTCCCTTTCCAAGGGCGAAATTTCCGCTTGACCGATGTATTCGGGAAAGTGATAAAACCAATTTTAGCCTAGGCGATGAACAAAATAATCCTTTTTCTGGGCCTTTGCATCGCAGGAATTACGGCTTATTATTTCGGAAATAAGCCGCAAAAAGTAGATTATAGTACCCAGATAAAACCCATCCTAAATAAGAATTGCATCTCCTGCCATGGAGGGGTGAAAAAGCAGGGCGGCTTTAGTTTACTTTTTCAAGAGGAAGCCTTAGCAAAAACGAAATCAGGGAAGCCGGCCATTATCCCCGGACATCCGGAAGAATCGAGTTTTATTCAGCGACTGCACAGTCAGGATCCAGAGGAGAAGATGCCCTACCAAAGACCGGCACTTTCGAAAGAAGAAATTGAACTGTTAACTACCTGGGTGAAGGAGGGTGCCGCTTGGGGAGAACATTGGGCTTATCAACCTGTGGAAGCTCCTAGCATTCCAGTTGGAAGTTGGTGGGAAAAAGCGCTCAGTTGGGTAGGGATTTCGAGTGGATGGGCTAAGAATGAGTTGGATTATTTTGTCCAAGCTGAACAAAAAAATCAGGGCTTATCCCCTGCTGAACCGGCAACTAAACCGGATCTATTGCGCAGACTTTATTTGGACTTAACAGGACTTCCTCCTACGCCATCCGATTACCAAGAATTTGAAAAAGATAAGTCAGATGACGCCTATGAAAAGCAGGTGGATAAGTTGTTGAAATCCCCTCATTTTGGAGAAAAATGGGCCTCCATGTGGATGGACTTAGCGCGCTATGCGGACACGAAGGGATATGAGAAAGATGAGGCGCGAAGTATTTGGAAATACCGGGATTACATCATCGCCTCTTTTAATCAAAACAAGCCTTACGATCAGTTTATTAAGGAACAACTCGCGGGGGACCTGCTTCCCAATCCACAAGAAAACGACTACATCGCCACGGCTTTTCACCGCAATACCACCAATAATGATGAAGGGGGAACGGAGGATGAAGAGTTCAGAACGGCAGCTATACTAGACCGCGTAAATACGACTTGGGAGGTGCTTCAAGGGACAAGTTTTGGCTGCGTTCAATGCCATTCGCACCCCTACGATCCGATTCGGCATGAGGAATATTACCGCTACATGGCCTTCTTTAATAACTCCCGCGACGAAGATATTCCCGATGATTCTCCTACCTACAAACATTACAAACCAGAGGATGAAAAAACGATTGCGCAGCTCAAATCCTTTTTAGTAAATCAACCTGTCGCCTCCCAAAAAGCTTGGGGAAATATGATCCGTTTTGTGGAGCCTAAAATCCATCCACATTGGGCAGATCAGTTTGATAATAGCGCCTTGGCGGATAACAAATATTTAGCTGTTCGAAACAAGGGTTCCGCGCGCTTTAAAGCCGTTCCCATGATGGGAAAAACCAAGTTGTTAATTGCATGCAGAAACTCGGGACCAGCACCTACGATTTTAACTATTCATCAGGGCACCAAAACGGGGCCAATTATCGCGCGTGTAAAACTAGATACGACGCTGCAGGAAAAATACGCTAAACCGAAAGGCCAGTTTGTGAAAGGCTGGGCCTACACCTTCGTAAACATTCCTTCTTTGCCTGGAAAGCAAGACCTGGTTTGGGAATTTACGAATGCCAAAACAAAGCCAGATCAAACGACCGCAACAATTGGATTTTGGGCTTTACTACCTGAAGTTCCTGCGGCACTTAAAGCGACCGAATTTGAAAGTTTAGCTTTAAAAGCGATTGCCGCTGAACCAGAATTGACTACCCCCGTTATGCTCGAAAATCCGGCGGAATTTGCTAGAACAACCCACGTTTTTGCCCGTGGATCTTGGTTAAGTCCAGCCGATCCCGTACAACCCGGCATTCCGGCCTTATTCAAAAATGGCCCCGTAAATACTCGCTTGGATTTAGCTAATTGGATCGGCGGCAAAAGCAATCCGTTGACAGCCCGCGTGGCGGTGAATCGATTCTGGGAGCAGCTGTTTGGCATCGGAATCGTCGAAACGTTAGAAGACTTAGGAAGTCAAGGCCTTGCGCCTGTGAACCAGCCCTTGTTAGATCATTTAGCCTATAAGTTTCAGGTTGATTTCAAGTACAAACCGAAAGATTTGTTGAAGTATATCGTCATGTCTGCTAGCTACCAACAATCAGTTATTGTTGATAAGGCCACTCGCGAAAAAGACCCGAACAATCGCTACATAACGAGGGGGCCACGCATTCGATTAAGTCCGGAGCAAGTACGCGATCAAGCCCTAGCTTGGTCTGGATTATTGAGTGAAAAACTAGGTGGCCCTAGCGTTATGCCTGAGCAACCAGATGGGGTTTGGAATGCGCCGTATAGTGGCATGAGATGGGAAAAAAGTAGTGGAGAAGAGCAGTGGAGGCGCTCCCTTTATACCTATTGGAGACGCAGTAGCCCCTATCCTACGATGGTGACCTTTGATGCAGGAACGCGTGATATTTGCCTTTCTAGGCGTATCCGAACGAACACGCCTATGCAAGCGCTGAATACCCTGAATGATCCCGTGTTTCTAGAGGCATCGCAATTTTTTGCGCGCAAATACCCCGAGAATGGATTGCGTTTTATTGAAAAAGGCTATGCTGATTTATTTGGCAGAACTATTGTCCCTAAAAAAGCGGAGAAATTAGGTGCATTTTACACCCAGACCTTGGCCTATTACCAAGCACACCCGAAAGAGACATTAGCCTTTTTAAAGATATGTCCAGATAACGATGTTCCGCCTAATCCGGCTAATTTAGTCGCCAAAACCTTAGTGGCCAACGCCCTATTTAACATTGATGAAAGCATAAATAAACCTTAAAACTGATGAAAGAATCTATCCCACGCAGAGACTTTTTAAAAGCGAGTTCCGCACTGATCGGAACCGGCCTATTAACCAACAACAATATGAAAAAAATCGCACCCAAAGCCGGCGAAATCACCCTTGGCCATGGCTCATTTAGGTATAAAGTAGTGCCCAATTGGGGCATTTTAGACGCTGGAAAAAATCCCGTAAACGACTGCCACGAGATGGTGGAAGACGCGAAAGGCCGATTATTTATGCTCACTAACGAGGTGAAAAACAACGTCCTCATCTACGATAAATCCGGTAAACTACTCGACTCCTGGGGACATTCCTATCCGGGTGCGCACGGTCTAACCATACTAAATGAAGGAGGCGAACAGTTTTTATTAATCTGTGATAACACGCGCCACCAAGTCATCAAAACCGATTTAAAAGGCCGCGAGATTTTCAAGATTGATTACCCAAAAGAGACGGGCGTTTACGATCACCCTCATCAGTTTGTTCCCACAGAAACAGCGGTTAATCCAAAGAATGGTGACATCTATGTGGCCGATGGTTATGGGTCAAATTACATCATTCAATATGATTCAAAAGGACGTTATATTCGACATTTTGGCGGGTATAGCGCGGTTTACGATGATAATAAGTTCAATTGCTGCCACGGGGTTTTAGTGGACACTCGCGACCCCAATAACTGGACTTTATTAGTGACAGACCGAGTAAACAACAGCTTTAAACGATTCACTTTAGACGGGAAATTTATCACCCGTTACCACTTACCTGGCTCCTTTGTTTGCAGACCTGTCTTGCACGGGGATCATATTTTAGCCGCCAGTTTCCGTAGTACCGATGCCTCCTGGCCAGGTTCAGGGTATATTCAAATTTTAGATAAAAATATGAAGGTCGTTTCTACTCCTGGTGGATCGGAACCTATCTACAAAAATGGCGTTTTGCAGAAGCAGGTAAAGGACGACGAACACAAAGTGTTCATCCATCCTCACGATGTCTATGCGGATTCCGACGAAAATATCTATGTACCACAGTGGGCGTCTGGAAAAACCTATCCGATCAAATTAGAACGAATTGGCTAAATGGTGATCGCGGAGGCAGGCCAGTCATGGCTCATTTTTTGGGGACATTTCCATCCGATGCTGGTGCATTTGCCCATCGGTATGTTCTTCATGGCCGGTATTTTACATTTTTTCTATGCACAAAAGCAGGAGGCTGCCCGGCCAATTGTAGTGCATATGTTAATCTGGACGTCCGCATTTTCTGTAATCTCCGCAGCCATGGGTTGGTCGCTTGCACAAGCTGGCGAATACGATCCCGGGACCTTACAGATTCACCAATGGCTGGGGGTAAGTACATGCGTGCTATCGCTTGGTTTAACCTATGTCATGCGCGCTGGTCTGAATCGTCATTTAATAAATTCCTTGTTTATACTCGGACTTCTTTGCCTTACGGTCACCGGACATTATGGAGGAAATCTCACCCATGGTTCTGATTATTTAACGGCGAGTTTACCTGCCCCTGCACAAAAAATGCTGGGTATTAAAAAAGAAGAAACCGAAGAGGTCCCTAAAATCACTAACCTGAAAGAGGCCGTCGTTTACACGCAACTCGTCAAACCGATTTTAACCCAGCGCTGTATTTCCTGCCACAATGCAGAAAAGCAAAAAGGCAAACTTCGTTTAGACGCCCCTAATTTTATCCTAGCAGGCGGCGAAGATGGTCCCATTATCGCTGCCGGAAAGCCTTTAGAAAGCGAGCTAATCAAACGACTTTTATTGGAAGAAAACGATGAACACCACATGCCTCCTAAAGGCAAAACACCCCTAACGGAGAACGAAATTTCTTTACTGCATTGGTGGATACAGCAGGGGGCTGATTTCAATAAAAAAGTTGCCCAACTACCTTCCGATGAGAAAATAAACGCCATTTTAAAGACCTACACACAAGCGGAGGTGGCTATGGAATCCGCTGTATTTAAACAGTCAGTTGATGCAGCAGACGAGGCTGATCTTGCGCGGATTCGCACCCATGGTCTACTCGCAAATCCGGTTTCAAAAGACCAAAACTACATCGAGGTCAATGCCATAAACGCACCTCGCGTAACCAACAAAGAACTGGCTGATTTACGATTGATTAATGCACAAATCATCCGCTTAAAATTAGGCAATACCGGTGTTAGCGGAGAATTTATGAAGGAAATTGCGGACATGCCTTTGTTGATTTTCCTTGATTTACAGCACACCAAAATCACTGACGGGGATCTCGAGAGCCTAAAAAACTTGGCCTATTTAGAGTCAATTAATCTGGTAGGAACTAAAATCAGTGACCGAGGTTTGCTGACGCTCGCGAAAATCAAATCGCTCAAGCGCGTCTATTTGTGGAAAACACGAATTACCGAAAAAGGCATCGCACAACTCAAAAAAAATCGACCAGATATGGCTATTCAATCTGGGTTCAAAGGGCAGTGGCCGATCGAAGTAGACAGCACTCAACTAGCCTTTAACAAATAGCAATTTTCAAAGAAAAAATTTAATCGTATATTTCGGTATTCGTCTTGAAAACTATGACATTACTGAGCAAGCGATTTGGGTTTCTGTTACTCCTAGCCATTGGGAGCATTTTTACGTACACCCGCTGTTCAGATACGCAAGCGCAGGAAACCGCGATGCCAGACGTCATTGACTATAATTACCACATCCGACCGATTCTTTCCGACCGCTGTTTCAAATGCCATGGGCCGGATGCGAACAAGCGAAAAGCAGGCTTACGATTAGATACGCCGGAAGGAGCATACGCCGCCTTCAAGGATAATCCTTCCATGCACGCCATAGTTCCGGGTCACCCAGAATCTTCCGATGCATTTCAACGATTAATCACAAAAGATACCTCGTTGAGAATGCCTACGATGAGTTCGCATTTAACAGTCTCCAAACATGAAATTGACCTCATCGAAAAGTGGATCAAACAAGGGGCCGTTTACAAACCACACTGGGCCTTTATTAAACCCGTGAAATCGGCTTTGCCTGATGCAGATGAGGATTGGGTACGCAATCCGATTGACTATTTTGTCTATGCAAAAATGACGGAGAAATCGTTAAAGCCTAGCCCGGAAGCATCGAAAGAGCAGTTATTGAAAAGAGTTTGCCTGGATTTAACCGGCTTACCACCGACACTAGAAATGCAGGATCGTTTTCTAAATGACAACAGCCCACAGGCCTATGAGAAGATCGTTAACGAGCTAATCAGCAGCAAACATTACGGCGAAAAAATGTCGATTCAATGGCTGGATTTAGCGCGCTACGCGGATTCGCACGGCTACCAGGATGATGGTTTGCGAACGATGTGGCCTTGGCGAGATTGGGTGATACACGCATTTAATTCGAATTATTCGTATGCTAAATTCGTCACGTGGCAACTTGCTGGCGACCTATTGCCACAACCATCTAAAGAGATGCTTCTCGCTACCGGCTTTAACCGCAATCACAAGATTACGCAGGAAGGCGGGGTGATTGACGAGGAATACCGCGTGGAATATGTGAACGATCGAACGAATACTTTTTCGAAATCTTTTCTTGCGCTGACCTTCGAATGTGCGCGCTGCCATGATCACAAGTATGATCCTATTTCGCAAAAGGACTATTACAGCACCTATGCCTTTTTCAACCAGGTGCCTGAAAAGGGATTGTTTGGGACTATCGACGCCTCGTTTGCGGATCCCCCTAATATGTCCATATCGACTAAAGACGTGCAATCGATTCTGAAGTTTATTCATAAAAAAGATACCGCAACCGTGGACGTCATGATCATGGCTGATTCTAGTAAACATCGGCCCACTTATGTTTTGTCACGCGGGAATTACGATATGCCTGGTCCAGAAGTAGGTTTTGGGTTGCCAAAAAGTATTTTACCCTTCACCCCTGCCAAGTACGGACAAAATCGCCTTGGCTTAGCGCGTTGGGTAGTAGATCCTGCAAACCCGCTGACATCTCGCGTATTTGTGAACCGCATGTGGGCACAGTTTTTTGGGCGAGGCATCGTGAAAACAGTGGGCGATTTTGGGATGCAAGGAGAACTTCCTACGCATCCGGAATTACTCGACTGGTTAGCCGTTGACTTCCAAAGTCACGGTTGGAACATCAAACGATTAGTCAAACAAATCGTTTTGTCGGCCACCTACCAACAAGCCTCCACGGTTAGCTCAGCTTCCTTTAAAGTAGACCCAGAAAATATCTATTTATCGCGCATGTCCCGGATACGTATTCCGGCTGAACAGATTCGAGATCAAGTATTAGCCTCCGCTGGCATATTAAACAAAGAAATAGGAGGTCCGAGCGTGAAGACCTACCAGCCTAAAGGACTCTGGGAAGTAGCCACTTCTGGTAGAGGATCATTAATGAATTACATCCAGGATCACAACCAAGATTTATACCGCCGCGGCATGTATGTGTTCATTAAACGTA
>JACCDS011110303.1_pt1 | contig 20519 bp, 10 predicted proteins | sample 7446441 | NCBI WGS metagenome assembly JACCDS01 (sample SAMN15323445, study PRJNA562643) | freshwater metagenome | isolation source: river surface water | place: USA:Blue River Watershed | collected 2017-08-17
TGCAACAGATCATCGCGCGTGGAGGTGATCAATTCACGCCGTTCGCGCACGCACCACGCGGCCGGGCGATCCGGTTCGTGCAAGCCCTGGCTGGACACCGGCTGGCGCACGCCGTTTTCGATTTCATAGACAAACACCAGCCGTTGCTGTTGCTCGTCCAAAATACCGATCATGAACACATACGCATCCAGTCTGGCCCGCACGTGTTTGTAAATGCGCGCGAAAGCCTGTTCGTTATCGAGCGTGGCGGTCAATTCCTGTCCGATTTTGCCCAGTTTTAAGATATCGGCAGTACGCGCTGCGATGCGCTTTTGCATCGCCAGTGCTTCGGCCTGCAAGCGCGCCAGCCGCCAGCGGTAGCCCGCTGCCACAACTGCGCCCAACAACAGCAACAGCAGCAGGGCAAACCACCAGGTTTGCCAAAAGGCGGGCAAGACCCGAATCCGAATATTCGGCCCGTCAGCGGCAAATTCACCGTTGCGGTTGCTGGCGCGTACCTGTAGCGTGTACTCGCCGGGCCACAAATTGCCATAGTTGGCACTGCGCTGCTCGGCACCGGCTTCAATCTGTTCCTTGTCATAGCCTTGCAAGCGGTAGCGGTAGCGGTTTTTTTGTGGTGCAGAAAAGTCGAGCGCAGCAAATTCGATGCCAAGATTGCGCTGCTCCGGCGTCAATACCAGTTCCGGCTGCAATCTACCCAGTGGCAGTGATTTGCCATTGATTTTGACTTCGGTTGGCTGAACCGGGGCCACAAATTTCCATGGCGCAAATCGTTGCGGGTCGATTAGCACCATGCCTTGCGAGCCGCCATACATCAGCAAGCCATCCCGGGTCTTGCCGAACGAGCCAACCCAGGCGGTGCCAATATCAAAACCATCGGCCCGACTCAGTGCATACACCCGCATGGCTTCCGGTTCCAGTACGAACCACTGGGTCCAGATTCGGCCCAACCGGTCTTCCTGCAAATTGCCACCAAAATACTTTTCCGGCAAGCCAAGCCGGTTGCTGATATGTTCAAACGAGGCGGCCCGGCCATCGAAACTGCGCATCCGCTCCAGCCCGCGCGCTGTGTCAAGCCACAGTCTATCCTTTTGATCAACCAGCAAACCGCGTACTTCGGGCGAGGGCAATCCTTCGGCCTTTGCCGCAGGGGCGACAATCTGGCGCATTCGATTGCGCGCCGGTTCGGCCAGCCACAAACCCACATGGCTACCAATCCAAATCCGCCGCTGCCGGTCTTCGGCAAAGGTATACACATTGGCGCGCATCGGTTTGCCCGCTTCATCCGTTTGGGCCACAAAGCGCGCGCTGCCGGCCTGCCAGCGTGCCACGCCGCTATTAGTGGCGGCCCATACATGCCCGCCCGAATCGACAAACAGTCGCCTCACTTGTCCGTCTGGCATACCGGGCATCAGTTGCCAGTTGGTCGCGCCGGGCAAGAGCCGCATCACGCCCGATAAAATCGTGCCAAGCCACAACGAGCCATCGGCAGTCTGGGCAATGGCCGTGACACCGGCGTCGGGCAGGCGCGGCAAATTACCGTTGCGACTGCGGTAGCTGCGGTAACCACCGATCCGGCCTTGCTGCCGGTCGATCAGATCGACCCCGTTGGAGGTACTGCCCACCAAAAGCTGGCCGTTGGCCAATTCGAGCATGCTGCTGACATCGGGGTGGGATAGCGATTCGGGCCGGGTCGGGCTGTGGCGCAACAGGTGAAACGTGCGTCGGCCATAGTTGCGCTGCAAACCAGCGCCCCAGGTGCCGACCCACAGCAGCCCGGATTGATCGAGCAGCATCGAACCGATATTGTCCATCGCCAACCCGCCCGGTACCGCCACGTCGTGCCGGATTTGCTGCAATATCCGGCCATCACTGGCTGCTACAACATTGATCCCGCCGCCATAGGTGCCGAGCCACAGCCGGTCGGGTTCTGGCTGAATGATGGCGGTGACCCGGCCATGGCTTAGGGCTGCCGGGTTGCCCGGTTCTGGTAGCAGCAGATGCACCTTGCCGGTTTGCGGCTCAATATAGCCCGCCCCGCCTTTGCGCGTGCCATACCACAGCTTGCCATCTTTGGCCTGAAACAGGGAAATCACCATTTGCCCGGCCAACTTGTCGGGCATGCCAGCGGCTGGTTCAAACTGCTTGCCATCGCTGGACAGGCGCTGCAAACCGGCCTCGCTGCCAACCCACAAGCGCCCGGCAGTATCGATCAACAGGCTGCTAATCCGGTCGTCATACAAACTGGTCGGGTTGCCCGGTTCGTGCCGGTAGTGGACAAACCGCTCGCTGCCGGGGGCCAGATAGTCGAGCCCCTGATCCGAACCAATCCACAAGCCGCCCCGCGCATCGGTGGCCAGCGCAAAAATTCGCCCACGGTTGATGCTGTCGGCGCGCTTCGGGTCATGCTGGAACCGCTCAAAGCGTTCGCTGGCCGGATCAAACCGGGCCAGCCCGGTACTGGCGGTGCCAACCCAGATCCGGCCATCGCCGGTGGGTGCCAGACAATGGACAAAATCGCCGGGCAGGGAAAACGGGTCATCGCGCCGATGGACGAATTTGCGCAGCCGATAGCCATCGTAGCGAATCAGACCGGCCTGAGTGGCCACCCACAAAAAACCGCGCCGATCTTGCGCCAGTGCCATGACCAACCCGTGCGGAATCGATTCACTGTCCCCCACTGACTCAAAATACGGGCTGGCAAAACCAAATTCGATGCCCGGCGGTACGGCCCAGACCCGGCTGCTGACCAGCAACCAACTGCACAGCAGCAGGATTAGCCCGAGTCGATATCGCCGGTTCGTGTTCAAAATGCCCCCATGGCGCAAAAAACGCCGCTAACCTGCCGTTTGCCCTGTTCAGCCCCGCCCGCCATCAGGGCACTGTCTGACGATTCTACCGCAGTTTAATCGTGGCGCTCCATGCCCGGCAGGACATGCCGCTTAGTCCGCCAAAATTGCCGAGCACCAACATTTTTATGCCTGCATCAGTTTGGCGTAACTCTTGTTAATTTATTTGCGTTTTTCAGCTTTTTTTCATGCCTTGCCAGCCAAGCCAAGTCGGGTACGACAACATTTGACGCACAGGCAAGATTCAGGGATACTTCACCCATTGCACTAATGCAACAAGGATCACCGCCTATGAAATTTTGTGTGCCAAACCAAGCATTGGAACGGCTGGAAATCGAAGCCCGCCAAGGCCATGGCCTGGCCGGCTGGCGCAGTTGGGCGGTGCTGGCCTGGCATTTGCGCCAGCGCGATACCACGCGTGCGCTGGAACTGGCAAAACAGGTCGCGGCCACGCTCGATGCCTCGGATTGGCCACCGCTTGAAGCCAGTTTGTTGCGGCACCGCTTGCAGTTGGTCGAGGGCGAAGCACTGTGGCTCGATGGCGAACTGGAAGCGGCCACCCATCTTGCTGAACAGGCCAAAATCGGTTTTACCAATCTGGCCGACCCATTGGGTGAAGCCGATGCCTGGTGGCTGATAGCGGGGATTGCACTGGACTGCGGTAATCTGGAGGCCCGTGAGCAGGCGTTGCGGCACATGCTGGAACGGGTCGAACAGCAGGACCCGATGCGCAGCACCCAGGCCGAAACCGCATTGGCGCGCAGTATCGTGTTTCAACAACCGCATCATGCCCGCGAACGTTTCGCCGATTATTACCAGGCCTGCCACACCGGGGAAAATGCCGAATCGGCCAATGGTTGCGCGGTCAGCGATTTGCTGGGTGTGATCGAAGGGATGAACAGTGACTATGCCCAGTCGGTACGCCATTTCGCCAAAGCCTTCTCGATGGGGATTGATACCGGCCAGATCCGGTGCGCCATCATCGCGGCCGGCAATCTGGGGGATTCATTGGCCAACCTGTCGGAATACCATACGGCACTGGACTGGATGCAGCGCGGTCTGGATCTGGCGCGCCAGCATGGCTGGCCAGCGCCGCTAGGTGTGGTGCTGCTGCAAACGGCCAAGCCGCTGCGCCGCTTGCAACGCTTTGATGCGGCGCGCGAACTGCTGGTCGAGGCATTGCACGTGATGCGCAATATGAGCGCATCGCGCAATTTCGCGGTGGGACTCGATTATCTGGGCGACGTGGAATTCGACAGTCATCAATACCAAGCTGCACTGGCTACCTTTCGCCTGCTCGAACAGCGCGCCAAACAACTGGCCCAACCCGACTTGCAGGCCAGTGCCTGGCGCGGTCAGGCGCACGCGTTGCTGCGGCTGGACCAGCCGCTGGCGGCACGGCAGGCGGCGCAGAGTGCGCTGGCCATTGCCGGGGTCGAAATCCGTATCGCTTGCCTGCGCATCATGGCCGATATCGAGCGGGTCGCACCGGACCCGCAAACACCGCAGCACAGCCCGCTGTATTACCTGCATCAGGCGCTAACGCTCTCTGCGTCGATTGAAGGCTATACCATGCCGGGTGAGGTGCTCAATACCATCGCACGTGAATATGCCCGGATGGGTGACTACCAGCAAGCCTACCAGTTTGCTACCCAGGCGTCACTGGCACATGAAAAACTCCATAGTCAAGAAGCGACCCAGCGCGTCATCGCGCTGCACGTCAATCACCAGACCGAACGGGCCAGGGCCGAGAGCGAATACCACCGCAAACTGGCCGAGGCCGAGGCCAAGCGGGCCAGCATCTTGCAAGAAACCGGCGTCACACTCGAACGGCTGGGCAGTATCGGCCAGGAAATCACGGCCCATCTGGCGTTGCCACAAATTTTTGATGTTTTGCAGCAACAAGTACACCACCTGCTTGATACCCATTCACTGGCGATCTATTTGCTCGACCCAAGCGGCCAGATGCTTGATCTGGCGTTTGGCGTGGAGAACGGCCAGCCTTTGTCGGACAACAGCATCGCACTGGATCAGCCTGATTCCAAGACCGCCGAATGCGTGCGCGCCGGACACCCAATTTTGGTCAATTATGCGCCGGAACAGGATCAGGACAACGTGCTCCCGGGTACCGAGCCAAACCTGTCAGCCCTGTTCGCACCGCTGCTGTTGGCTGATCAAACTCTGGGCGCGATCACGATTCAATCCCAGCATGCCGATGCGTACGGCAATCGGGAGCAAATGATTTTCCGCAGCCTGTGCGCCTACACGGCGATTGCCGTGGCCAACGCCAACACCCATGGCAAACTGGCTGCCGCCAATCGCCACCTGCAAGAAACCCAGCAGCAATTGGTGTTGCAGGAAAAAATGGTGGCGCTCGGTACTCTGACCGCCGGGGTTGGCCACGAAATCAACAATCCAACCAATTTTGCCCACGTCGCGGCGCAAAATCTGCGGATCGACCTGAACCGGTTTGAGCAAACCCTGATTGACCTGACGCAGGGCGAGGCCGATCAGCGCGTCACCGATCTGTTTCAAGAAAATTTCTCACGCCTGCAACAGCACGTCGCCACCGTGCTCGATGGCACCGAACGGATCAAGGGCATCGTACAGGATTTGCGTGCCTTCACCCGGGCCGATAGCAGTGAAAAACACTTGTTGCAGATCTCGTCGTGCCTGCAATCGACCCTGAATCTGGTGCGCACCAGTTGGCTGGAACAGGTTGAATTTATTTGCGAATTTCAGGATGATCCGGCCATTTGGTGCTGGCCCGCGCTGATCAACCAAGCCTTCATGAATTTGCTGGTCAATGGTTGTCAGGCGATTGCCGAAGCACGGGCACTGCGCGATGGGGCCGAGCGCGGCCGCTTGCGCCTTTGCTGCCGCTGCGAAGGGCCGTGGCTTACGATTGATTTCATCGACAATGGCATTGGCATTCCCGAAGCGAATCTCGATCATGTGCTCGAACCGTTTTTCACGACCAAACAGGTTGGCATCGGCACCGGGCTGGGGTTGGCAATTACGTACAACATTATCAAGAAACATGAAGGACAACTCATCATCGCCAGTGTCATGGGGGAGGGCAGTTGTTTTTCAGTCAAGCTCCCCCTGTATCCTGAGCCGCAGTAATTGACTACAAAACCGGCATGCACCATACTCCTATTTCGCAGGCAGACCCACTGGAGCCGACACCATGGAATTTTTCAAGAAAGAAAAGCTCGACGAATTACTGGCAGTAAAGCAGACACCGCGCCATACGGTTTTGCTGGTAGATGACGAGCCAAACAACCTGAAGGTGCTGACCGCGATTCTGGAGACGCAATACCACATCCTGCACGCGGCAGACGGTCAGGAAGCACTGGAACAGGTGCGCCAGCATCCCGGCAAACTGGCCATGGTGATCAGCGACCAGCGCATGCCGCGCCTGACCGGGGTACAACTGTTTGAACAACTGTGTCACCTGACCCCGGACACAATGCGCATCATCGTTACCGGCCACATTGATGTCGATGCCATTATCGATTCGATCAACCGCGCCCACATCTATCATTTCGTACTCAAGCCGTTTGACCGGGGAGATTTTGAAAAAATCGTCGAACAAACGATTGCCGTGTATGAAAAGCAGCAGCAATTGCAACAACCGGTGCGCTCCTTGGGCGTGAGTTTGGCTGGGATGGAATAAGCGGTATCACTGGTTTAATTTCCGGCTACTTATTGACTAGCCGATGTAGTCGCACTGGAAACCAATGGCTAGGCCCCGCAACCACCTTATGCCATCGGCCCAAAATACCCCGTCGTTACCTAACAACAACTGGCACAGTCCGTGTATTTTTGCCGTGCGGACAGTCAGGCAATATGGTTACACTGGGTGGACGGCATAATGGGAAGTAAGCGCATGGAATTTTTTGCCAGCGATGACCAATTAGCCCACCTTGAAGCACACCTGCAGGCGACCGAAGGCGCGGCCCGTGTGCCGTGCTTGGTGGCTCTCGCGTGGGCGGTGCGCCAGCGCGATTGCACACGTGCGTTGGTACTGGCCGATGAGGCCGAAGGCATATTCGCCACAGCCGACACAACCAACACAACAGACAGCGTAGCAACGGGCCATGATGTGGCCACCTGGCAAGCACTGCGTTTGCGCTTGCTGCTGGTGCGCGGCGAGGTGAAATGGCTGTTCGGTGAATATGCCGATGGTTTGGTGCTGGCCGAACAGGCCTTGCGTGGCTTTGCCGATTTGAATCTGGCAGCTTTGAATCTGGCCGCTGCTGTGCAAGGTCGTGCCGACGGACACTGGCTATTGGCTTGGCTCGCCTATGACCAGGGCAACTGGGATGAGGCCAATGACCAATTGCATACCGTGATCGAACTTGCCGCTCCGATCGACCCGATACGACAAGTCATTGCACAGGCGGCATCGGCCCGCATTGGCGTGGTACGGGATGTGATGGCCACGAAAATCCGCTGGGGTGATTATTTTACCGATTGGAGCGCCAACCATGGCGCGCTGCTCACAGCCAAAGTGCCAGAACAAGCACCCGCACCGGCACCGTTGTGCTGGATTTCGGATTTTTTTGGCAGCATGGCCAATCAAAGCAGTGACTACGCCAATGGCATTGGTCACTTGAATCATGCCTATGCTCAAGGCTTGGTCAGTGGCCAGATGCGCCGCGCCATTACTGCCGCCGCCAATATCGGCCATGCGTTTAATCATCTGAACGATTTCCACGCCGCACTGGACTGGATGCAGCGCGCCCTGGCACTGGCACGCAGTACTGGCTGGCCCAATATGATCGGTCAGATCCTGATGCAAACCGCCGATACCCTGCGCCGCCTGCAACAATATGACAGTGCCCACGAGTTGCTGCACGAAGCGCTGACGTTGCAGGCAGCGAGTGCCAAATCACGCAATTACGCCATTACCTTGTACTATTTGGGCGATGTTGAACTGGCACGCAAGCAATACGCCAGTGCCTTGACCCACTTTCAATTGTTAGAGCAGCGCGCCAGCGCCCTGAGTCAACCCGATTTGCTATGCCGCGCCAAGCGTGGTCAGGCACAGGCTTGGCTGGAACTGGGCGAACCGGAAGCGGCGCTGCAAGCGGCCAATGCGGCACTGGCCAATGTTGGAGCCAGTATTGATGATCAAATCGATGCCTTGCGCGTGCTGGCCGATATTTACCACCGGCACACGCTGGCCCCACCGGCCAATATGCCGACCGCCAATATGCCGACCGCCAATGTGCCGACCGCCAATGTGCCCGGCACCAATGTAGCGCTGCATTATTTGCAACAAGCGCTGGCACTGGAACAGGGCATGGCAGAAAACAAGGTGCCACCGGATCTGTATGATGGTTTGGCTGAACAATACGCCAAACAGGGTGACTACCAACTGGCATGGGAAATGGGCAAACGCGCTGCGCAGGCTCGGGAAACGATTCACAGCCGGGAAACCACCAACCGGGCGCTGGCGATGCAACTGATGCATCAGGCTGAACGCGAACAGGCGGAAGACGCGCATCGTCGTGAATTGGCGTCGGAAGCAAAACGGGCTGAAATTTTGCAGCAAACCAGTGACACACTTGCCCATTTGGGCGTGATTGGACAGGAAATTACCGCGCATCTGGATGCGCCCCATGTGTTCGAGGCGCTGTTGCATCATATTCCCGAATTATTCGATGCCAGCCACTTTGCCGTGTATTTAATGGCCGAAGATGGCACTTCGCTCGACGGCGCGTTTATTCATGAGCATGGCCAGCAATTACCTCCGATCAGCATCGCATTGAATCATCCGCTCAGCTATGCGGCACGCTGCGCCCGCGAACGACGCGCCGTGATGATCCATTATGACCCACAGCGTGACAATCCACCACTCTGGGTGCCCGGTGGCGAACCGACCCGCAGCCTGTTGTTTGGCCCGCTGATGCTGGCGGACCGGGTACTCGGTGTGATGACCGTGCAATCGCCCCGGGCCAACGCGATTGTCTATCGCGCGCGCGAAGAGCTAATCTTTAATGCCCTGTGCAGCTATACGGCAATTGCCCTGTCCAATGCCGAAGTACACCAAAATCTGGCCGATGCACACCGCCAATTGCAGGAAACCCAACAGCAATTGGTGTTGCAGGGCAAAATGGCCGGATTAGGGTCGTTGACCGCCGGCGTCGCGCATGAAATCAACAACCCAACCAATTTTGTCCACGTGGCGGCGCAAAACCAGCGTACCGATATTGCCGAATTTCAGCAATTCGTCACCAGCCTGATTGAAGACGATGAAGATTCGGCGGTTCTGAACAGCTTTGCCAAGCGCTTTAAGCGGCTCGACGACAATATTTCAATCATGCTCAATGGTACGCAGCGCATTCAGGGCATCGTCCGGGATTTGCGCGGTTTCACCCGCATGGACAGCGAACAAAAGCGCCCGGTGCGGCTCTCCGATTGCTTGATCTCAACTTTGAATTTGGTGCGCACCAGTTGGCTCGAACAGGTTGAATTCATCACCGAATTGGAAAGTGATCCGGAAATCGAATGCTGGCCTGCACTGTTAAATCAGGTGTTCATGAATTTACTGGTCAACGGCTGTCAGGCGATTGCCGAGCGGCTGGCGCATGAGGTCAAAATTACCCCTGCGGCCAGCGGCCAAACCGGCAAGCTGTGGCTGCGCCTGTTCCAGCAAGGCACAAGCATGGTGATTGAATTTCAGGACAGTGGCATCGGCATGAGTGCGGCAACCCAGGCCCGGATCATGGAGCCGTTTTTTACCACCAAGGAAGTGGGCCAGGGCACCGGGCTGGGGCTGTCGATTGCGTTTGACATTATCCAAAAGCATGGCGGGTCAATCAAGGTCACATCGGAGCCGGGGCATGGCAGTTGTTTTAGGATTGTGTTGCCCTTGGCCTGAGCGGGTACTTGAGCCGAGTCAATAGTGGTAAGTGCATAAAATTCTTGTAAAAATTTAGCGAAATCGTGACTCTCTTTGATCGATCCCGTAATAAAATACCGGATTGCCCTTTTTTATCTCCATGCCACCGTGACTACCTGGATGCAACTTTCCCCCAGCCGCCTGCATCAGTGCGGCTCGATGTCGGCGTTTGGCATGACCGATGTCGGTCAGGTACGCAAAGCCAATGAAGACAATTTTTTGATCGACGAGGGCTTGGGCCTGATGGCGGTGGGCGATGGCATGGGCGGGCATCAAAGTGGTGAGATTGCCAGTGCCGAAGCCTTGCAGGCGCTGCGCGGGTTTATTCAATCGACGCTGCACCAACAACATCAGCAACAGTTGAACCAATTGGGCGAAGACGATACGGTGCCGCGCTTTCAGGCGGCAAGCGTGATGGCACGGCAATTTGATCCAGATGCGACCTGGGATAGTGCCATGCCAGCAGTGCAAGCGATTTTTGCCGCGATGGAGCATGCCAACAGCCAGATTTACCAAAAAAATATGCAAAACCTGCACGGCGACGGACGTGGCATGGGGACGACACTGGTCGGTTGCTGGCAATTTGTGCCGGGCGCACCGATGGTGATCTTCAACGTTGGCGACAGCCGGGTGTACCTGCAACGTGATGGCCAACTGACTCAGTTGACCAAAGACCAAACCCTGTACCAGCAAGCGATTGACATGGGCCACACCGAAAACCTGCCGGGGCGCAATTTATTGTTGCAGGCAGTAGGGCCGAGCGATGCGGTTACGCCACAGGTGTTTACCCATGCCACCCGCAGTGGTGATATTTATTTGCTCTGTTCCGACGGCTTGCATGGTGCGGTGACCGATCAACACATCGGCCAGATTCTGGGGCAGGCCAGCCGGGGTAATCTCGGACAGTGTTGTCAGGAATTGATTGCGCTGGCCAACCAGAATGGCGGCAAGGACAATATCACCGCCCTGTTGGCACTGTGTGACTGACCCTGCGTAAGCCACGCACGGCCTGCCACTGTTTGTCCGGGTTTGCCCGGGTTTGCCCGGGTTTGCCATTTTTTACCCTTATTTGCCCGGGCTTACACGGTGCTGCACTACTGCATCAATTCCCGAATCATGCGCACCGGCGCACTGCCAAAGCCGAGTACGGTTTCGTGAAACGCTTTCAGGTTAAATTTATCACCCAGCGCTTTTTTCCGCTCTTCGCGCAGTGCCATGATTTCGGCATAGCCGGAAAAGTAGCTGGTCAGTTGCACCGACGTTAATTGCACGCGCCGCCACTTGCCCTTGGCTTCGGCTTCGGTCTGGAACGCTTCGCGGGTTAAAAAGCGCAGCGCTTCGTCCTGCTCCATCCCCAGCACATGTACCCGATAATCGAGAATGGTATTGCAGATGGTACGCAAATTCCATTTGCTGTACATCAGCCACATTTCCGGGGTATTGCCGCCATAGCCCGATTCCATCATCATGCGCTCGCCATACACGGCCCAGCCTTCAATCATGGCACCATTGCCAAACAGGGATTTGATCAGCGACGGCGAACGGTTGGCGTACACCAGTTGCGTATAGTGGCCCGGAATCGCTTCGTGGATATTCAAAATCTGCAAAATCCAGTGATTGTATTCGCGCAACTCGCTCTCGGCCTGCTCCGGCGTGTAAGCGTCGAGCGGGGTAACATTGTAATAGGTGCGATCCTGTGGCCGGAACGGGCCCGGCGCTTCGATCCCGGCACCGGCCACGCCGCGCTGGTAGAGCGGAGTTTCGCGCACTTCGAGCGGTTTGCTCGGGTCCATGGTCAACAGATCATGCTTGATCACCCATTCCATCAATTCTGGAATTTGGCGTTTGACTTCCGGCACGAATTGCTCGCGGCTCACATGGTTTTGTGACAGTTTTGCGATAACTTGCCCGATTTTATCGAACCGATCACCCGGTTTGACTGCATCGCCCATGTGTTTCGGCCACAGTTGATCGGCCAGTTCATCCATTTTGGCCAGCGCCGTATCGCGCGCTTCCAGCGCTTGCTGGTACAACTGGTCGGCACTCAGGCTCGATTGGATATCGTAGCCAAATTTTTGTTGATACAGCGCTTTGTCGAGCCGGAACGGTCGGCGTGGCCCGGCTTGCAAGTCGAGTTTTTTGAGCCATTCACCATACGCTTGTACCGTGGCAATAGCCGTCACCAGACGCCGTTGCAGCAATTGTTGTTCCGGCTTGCTCAATGGTGCCGTTTGCGCGCTTTTTTGCACGGCTTTCAAGACCGAAATTGCCCCGGCATTTTGGCTAATTGCCAATTGCGTATGAACATGAGTCGGCTGCTTGATCATCTGGCGGGCGGCAGCGTAATAGGCTGGCACGTCTTTTAGGCGCTGGGTTAGCGTGCGCAGGCGCTGCGGCAGCGGCGCATATTCGGTGTTGAGGATCAGGTCGGTCAAACCGGCGATATTGTATTCGGACGGATTCCATTCATGCTCGCGCAACGTATCGATCCGCCAGCGCTGACTCTCCAGCGCATTTTTCAGCAAGGCCAAATCGGTTGCCTGCTTGGCGGGCAGTTGCGCGGCATCTTGCGTGCGCAGAATGTCAAGCCAGCGGTTGATAAATTGCCGATTCTTGGCCTGGTTGGCCGCGTCAGGCACCACCATCTTGCCAGCCAGTTCATAGCGCCCGGCACTCACCGCAAAATCCGGGTTGATTTGCCACAGTTCTTGCAAAAACCGGGCGCTGAGCGCATCAAACTTGGCACTGGCCGACTTTGGCTGGGCCGCATGCGGCTTAGTCGCCTGTTTGGTTGCCTGTTTGGCGGGGTGTTTGGTGGGGTGTTTGGCCGCTACCGGGGTGGCGGACAGGCTGCCGATGCAGGCCAATGAGAGTAAAACGGGCAACCATGGCTTCATGTTCGATCCTGTTAAAAAAAAGGCCAGCCTGAAAAAGAGGCTGGCCAAAATGCAGGGAAGACAACTTACGTTGGAGGACAACGTGTAGCGTCACTATACTGAATTAGGCCTGCTACCACTAGCGCCAACCGATGAACTGCGCTTTGGGCGGGATGAATTGCTGCCGGAGCCGATAAACGCATCTAGCCACGTACGCTCCCAGAACCCCGGGCCGGCACGGTCATCCGGCTCAGGCCACACGTAACTATCGTGCGCAGCACCGAACCGGATACTTGGCTAACCGGCCTTGGGCTGTGCCAGCAAGGATTCGCACACCGCTTTTTGCCCATCACCGCTCGGCAATTTGGCGCAAATGCCATTCAATTGCGCCTTGACTTTACCAAACACCTGTTGATGATCGCCATCGGCATTCCAGCTATTCAATTTTTTGCTAATTCTTTCCAGTGAGCCGCGATTGCGCTCATAAAACGCATCCGGTGTGGCGGCCAGTTCGGTCAACACACCCTGCGCCGCTTTTTCGATGCGCGCTTCGTCTTCCGGCGCTAAATCGAGCAAATTGGTCAGATACGAAGCGCCCCATTGCAGGCGGGTGGCCGGGCCCTTGGCGGCCTGATACGCCCGTTCATACCAGTTCAGCGCGCCAGCCGAGTCGCTGCGCTTTTTGGCGTTCGAGGCGAGCGTCAGCATGTAGTAGTACGACGACTTGCTGTGCTTGAGTTCGGCCAAAAGCAAGGCGTCCGATTGCTCAAGCAAGGCCATATCGGACAAGATACGGGCTACCCGGCTAATGACGGCTTGCCGTTCATACGGGTCTTTCGTGGCCTTGTCGATCTCGTTCAGGCGTTCGCGCAGCTTGCCAACGAGTTCCGGTGCCAGTTCGCCCTTGGGGCTGGTCAGCTTGGCCAGGGCAAACTGGGTCGCAACCGCGCCGACCCGGTCAGCCTTGGACAGCGTGCCATCGGCCAGTAGCGTTGGCAGGGCGGCATCCCATGCGCTGATCAATTGCTGGCGCAGCGGTGTTGCTGCGTCACTGAGCATTTCGGTCAACTCGGCACCGTCACCGAGCAGCAAATCCATGTTGTCGCGCGTTGCTTTCGGGTTGGCCAGCGTGGCCAGTAATTTCGCGCCAGCGGCATCGCGCGCCAAACCGGTACGCTGTTCCGGCTTTAACGGCAATAGCGCGGCCCAAGCTTTCAATTGCAGCCGGGTAGCCAGTTCGGGCTGCGGGCACGTGCTGGCCAGTTTTTGCAAGGTGGGGGCAATCTGATCCTTGGCTATCAATTGCTGTTCATCGATATCCCACGAGTAATACGCGAGCAAGCGCCATTCATCGTTACTGATCTTGCTGCCCTCTTTCAGGGCGGCCTGCAAGGTATCCTTGATCGGATGGGCTGCATTCATGCCCAACTCCAGCACCTGCAAATAACGTGCGCCATCAACTTCACCGGGTAGGCGGATGACTTCGCTGCCATCGGGGCGGAACAAAATCATGGATGGATAGCCACGCACCTTGAACCGGCTGCCGAGCTTTTGCGCCGAAGCACTGTCCCCATCGATATACACGGGTACGAAGAACTTGGAACGTTCGATAAAATCCTGCCGGTTGAAAATTGTGGCCTTGACTTGATTGCAATATGGGCACCACACTGCACCCCAGTACAAAAACAGCGGTTTGTTGGTTTTTTTGGCCAGCGCAAACGCGGCATCAACACCACCGGTATGCCAATCGATGCCAGCAGGCAATTCATCCTTGGCGGCAGTGGCCGGTGCAGTGGTTGGTGCAGTGCTGGTGGCGTGGGTCAGGGTGGCGGCAGGCAGCAAGGCGCTGGCCAGAGCGGCAGAAACAAACAGGCTGGACAATTTCATGGAACAGTCTCGCAATCAATAAAAACGGCACGGTGTGGGCTATCGTTTCGGTCGGTTTGCATGGAACCGACCTGTGAACGCAGCATGATGCCAGAGATTGCGATGCCAGAAAAGAATTTTTTGCGATACCGGGGAAGGTTTGCCGGGGTGAAGGGATTGGTGTGGAAAATTTGGTGGTGTGTTGTGTGGCCGGGCACGCGCCGATGTGTTTGCACGGGCGGATTATTTATCAGTACGACCCACAATAGTCAAATTTTCAAGATGTTGCACAGGCGTGAAATCAGTTATTGGCGTATTGCCACAACACAATACCCGCAAGCTTTTTAGATTACTCAAGGCGGTAATATCAGTAACCTGTGTACGGGTAATATCTAACACCCGTAAATTGGGACAATTTGCTAGGGCTGTAATGTCGTTAATTAGCGCGCCACCAATTGTTAAATACATAAGCTTATTGTGGTCGGCCAATGCTCCAATATCCATCAGTTTAGGTGTTATCAAGTTGATGATAAACAAGTTTGGCAAACGGGCTAATGGTGGCAACGCTGTCAAAGAATTATCCTCAACTAACAACGCATGACAAGTGGCTGGATCAATCTGATCTGCCAGCCATTGTTCCACCGTTGTTTCAGCACGCTGACTAGAAAAATATGCAAGCAACCCATGTGCCATCAGCGCAGGAATAATTCTCAGATACAACAATTCATCCTTCACAAAAATCAAAAAAGGTAAGCAACCATACAAAAGCTTGATCGACTGCTCTTTTGATAAATTAACATGCCTATTCAATGTCAGCCTAGCCACGAGCTCAACCTCTCCAAATGGCAAAGCCTTGCCCACACCAAGATCGCTAGACAGGGTTTCAAGTAAATCCACCAACCATTCTTGCTCACGCTCAGCCGACAGCAATTCAAACAAGAAAATAAAACTCTCGCGCCAAATATCGTGGTGACTCCAGATCGTTAACTTTGCTGGCGTAACCGGCGCATTTGCTTCCAGCTTACCCTTGACATACGCAGGACTGAGAAAGCGCGCCAACAGAAAGCGCGCACAAAAATATTCCAAAAAGCTCAAGTGACTAAAGCCATACAGCCCCTCGCCACGCGGCAGTAGCAAGCCACTCCTACGTGCTGTCCAAGCCAAAAATTCCCTAGCGACCAATTCCGGCTGCGTGACATTATTACGTGCCATCGCTGCAGCCAGCCAGCCCAATACCTGCGCTTCGGTAGCTAGCACAGCACTTGCATCCAGCGCTGCCGCTGCAGCAGTCGTTTCACCGCGTATAAACGCCATCATTTGCTTCTGGCTCTTTTCAAACCGGATCAACTGCATTTCAAACGCCACCGCTGCCAGCCACTGTTCCCGTATCTCCCAACCATACCCAACCAACGCATCATGCACCGGTATTTTGCGCTGCTGGTCTATCGTATTCAAATACGCATTCACAATTTCCCGATACAGCAATGCCTTGCCATCGGGCAAATACGCTCGCTCCCGGAACACCACCGCCATCAACCCCAGCAGATTCGGCGTGCGCGCCAAAATCCGGGTGGTTTCAGCCCCCTGAATCGCCTCAGCCAGCGCACTGGTATGCTTGACCGCCTCGTAGTGGTCGGCACTGCGTAGGTGATACCATTTTTGGATAAATTGCCAAACCCGTGGTTGGTCAAATGGCATCAGGTAAGACACTTGCGCCCACGCCGCATCGGCTTGCAATTGGTTGTAGCTGCCGCCGCCCGGTATTTCGCATGGCGTAAACGGGCAATGTACCGGGTAATCGTCATACCCAACCAACCGCGAGGTTGCCAATGCGTAGGTATCGTCCCGCTCGGCCTGTTGCAGCCATGTCGCCACGCGGGCACGCTGCCAAGACGCGATTTCGTCAATCCCATCGAGTATCAAAATATAGCGGCCCTTGGCCACCCACTCGGCTAGCCGCGCTGCTTTTTTGTCACTCCAGCCATCAGCCAGCAGTTGCCGGGCCAAAATTTGCGCCAGGGCAGCGATATCAACTGACTCCTCAAACGCCTCGGCCCGCATGTCGCGCAACGCCACTGGCAGCGGCACGCGCTCGCGCAGGAATTCGGGTAAATCGTGCGCCATTACACTAGCCACATGCCAGGCCAGCCAACTGCTTAAGATGGTTTTGCCGGAACCGGGATCACCCTGCACGAGGATGCGCGGATGGCGGGCCAGGGTGTCGAGCAGCTTGGTCCCCGTCGGCCAGGTTTTGGGCTCGGTTTCCGGGTCAACCCATTTTGGGGCCAACATGGGTTCGACGAACATGCGTCCCAAATCCATAGCAGGAAGGTCTTTCAGTGTCGGCATGCCGATCGCGTAAAACCAGCCAAACCGACTGCGAATTCTGCCCAAAAATTCGGCCAACAGATAATCATTGTCGAGCAGTTGCCATTTTGTGCCAGACATGCCCTGATCCAGTTCAGCCATATTATCCTCCCGTACCCGAGCCAGTCACGTACTGGTGAATGATGTTACCCTTGATTGTCGCACCGGCCATCTTGATTAAATTGGCAATCCAGAAAATGGCAATATCACCCGGATCAAGATCGGCCCGATTACCGCCCGGTTTCGGCATAACCAGATAGTTTGCCACAGGCGGGGCCCCCTCAACCTGACACCACTCGGTCAATCGTTCCCAAATCTTGGTATCGAAATACCAACGCTCCCAAATATCCCGGTGGAACTGGTACACATAGGCAACGATTAACAACCCGGCAGCCCATTGCTTCTGTGCCTGTGCCTGCTCATCTGCATCGACGCGTCCTGCATCGGCAAACATCGGCTTGGGAAAAAGCTGAGACAAGCGCAGAAACTGATTAGCCAATGCCTTCAGGCGGCGCGGATTGGGTGGCAAAAATGGTTCTGAGGGCGCAGCACCGGGAAACAACAGGCTGTCGCGACTGTCAATCCAGCCGCAAAACACGGCCAATGGATCACGCAGCATCGGCAGGCGATAGATGTCGGTACACATCTTTTCCAGATAATGGGCCGCATACAAGGCCAGCCGTTTGTCTTTGTCAGCCGCATCATCACTGCCCTTCGCCACAAACACTTCGTCCTGAATCACCTTGACCAACACCCGTTCGTTCATGCCCAGCACAAACACGCAATCGGGAATTTGCAGGTAGATTTTCAAGCCTTCCAACAAGCGCATGGCCGCTTTGGGGTTGCAGCGGTCGATATCGTCAATGAACACCACCACCCGGTAGTCGCTACCCTGCCCACCCTTATGCTTGGGCAACAAGGCTTGTACTGTCTGATGCAGGTGCTCGCAAATGGCATTGGTCGGCAAGGTTTCTTCAAAGTGATCTTTTTCCCAATTGAGGCCATGCGCTTCTACCTTGTCGATATTGAGCATACCTTCTTGCCCGACAGCCTGGGCCACCGCGACAAAATTATCGAGAATACTGCGCGTGACAACACTGCCAAGTTTTTTCAACTGGTTTTTGACGACTGTTTGCCTGGGCAACTGGCGGTGCATTTCGTGAACCAAGGCCACCACCGGGACAGCTTCGTTTTGATAACGCCAAGCATCAAACCAGACGGTAACGACTTTCGGGGCTGCTTGGGTTGTGGCGCGGCTGGCACCCGCCGGGCTATCGCCGTGGTTAAGTGAGCCATCCCCCTTGGGTAACAGGCCACCCAGTTCGCGCTGCAACTGTCGCATGAAGCTGGTTTTGCCGCTGCCCCAATCACCATGCACACCAAACACATGCGGTGGCTGGCACTGCTGGATGCGCCGACTCATGGCCGCCAGTTCGGCAGCCCATTGCAACCGATCTTGCAGGGTTGGTAAATCATTATGAATGGCAGGCGAATCAGCCATGTCGGGCTCCGCAGGCAGAAAGCTGCATTATCGCACCATTTTTGCCAACTGTTTTACTCGCGCGCCAAGGCCAGAAATTCAGTGCGCAGCGCCAGATTCGGCTGCAATTCGCCCAGCATGGCCGAGGTGATGGTCTCTTCGCCCGGTGTACGGATGCCACGGCTTTCCATGCACAAGTGGCGACAGTGCACGACTACACCGACCGCTTTCGGCTGCAATGCATCCATTAATGCGTTGGCGATTTGGCTGGTTAGCCGCTCCTGCACTTGCAGCCGCTTGGCAAAGCAATCGACCAGCCGGGTCAGCTTGGACAGGCCTACGATTTTGCCATTGGGCACGTAGCCGACGGTAGCCTTGCCGAAAAATGGTGCCAAGTGATGTTCGCAGTGGCTATATACCGGAATATTGCGCACCACAATCAATTCGTTGTAGCTCTCGGCTCCGTCTTCAAACACCTTGAGCAAATCTTCCGGTTTTTGCTGGTAGCCAGAAGTCCAGTGCTTCCACGCCTTGGCCACCCGGCTCGGTGTTTCCAGCAAGCCGGGGCGATTCGGGTTTTCGCCGATGCTCGCCAAAAAGCGTTGCCAATCGTGTTCTGAAAAGTCAAGTTCTGCCATGGTGCTTGTGAGTCAAGGGTTGCGAAGAGCTACAGTATATAGAAAACCGGCGCACTGTGTTGGCGACACTCATGCCACGCGCCTACTACGTCATACCACAGCCCTACAACCTGCTCGCTGCCCCACTCTACCGGTATCGTGTCATTTGGCACCGGCATCGCCCATGGCCACCACGCGTACTACACTATTGCGCAAGAGCTATGAGCGAATTAACTGCACGAATCATTGCCGCAGCAATTATCGTTGCGATACGAGAACTTCCGTATCAGGCCAGTGGTAATTGTAAGGTTTCACCATATAACCCCGGCCCCATTTCCGCTACCTGAGCCACCGAGGCTATACCGAGATTGCTTACCACCACAAAACCCGCAGTCCCTACTGCCAAAACAAACCCAAGTGAAATACAGCCATAAACCAGGGTCTTCATCCAACGAGCTTGAGTTTGCATACCCGTCGTTTGATTAGCAAGGTCATTTTTCATGTTACCCCCTTTTTCGCTTCACTAGTGTAAGGATTGATGTCCCGCACCGACCAAGGTTTCAACTGCTTAAATTGCCTTGCTCGATTCGGTAAGATCATAATAGTCAACAATTGTTCACCCGAACAGATGCAGTTTGGCGATATTTTTTGCAGTACAGTGGCGCGCAATACGGACTGTGCTGGTTCAATTTAGCAAAACTGTGCTTATCATAATGGCAACATCCTTGTTTTGCCCGCACTCTTAATCTCCCTCATAAAAAAGCCTTCCAAGTCCTTGGATAAGTTGCAGTGCGTCAAGTCACAATGAAATGGGGAATGCTGCACGGCAGCATGGGACGCTACTGATCTTGCCCGGAATGAATTTCTATTATTTTTGCGGGGCAAGCCGAATCAGGTGTGGGGTGCAATCGCTTCAGTTGGGGCGAATCAGTGCCGCATTGCAACACTGCACTGATTCAACCCTCTGGCTTACTACTGTTTTATTGATAGCTGGCGTTCAAACTGACGCCCGAGAACGGCTGCTTGGCGCGCAGTGTAATGTAATACCACTGGCCACTGGTCGGGCTGGCAATGCTGACGCTTTCACTGTTGCCGGTATTGGTTGAGGCCAGATCATAGCGGCTGGTGCTGGGGTAATAGCCCCTGGCCACATACAAATCGACATCGCCACTGCCGCCGGTGGTATACAGACGCAGGTTTTTGGCACCGCTTGGCAACAGGATGTAGGCATAGGCTTGGCTGGTCGAGGCCAGATTGCCGATGCTACAGTTTTTGCCCAACTGGCCGTTGCTGCTGCCACAACTGGGCAGGGTTGGCTCGCTGGTGGTCGGCAGTGGCGGCTCCCCGGCAGTGGTGGCGGTTTGCGCCCATGCGGCAAACTCACTGTCGTAACGGCGACCGATATTGTTCATATAGGTCTGATAGGCATCATAGTTACCGGCGCGGAAGTAAACCAGCGCCTGATCGACATCGGCCCGATGTTTTTCCACCATGAAGCGCGCCGCCAGATAACCCCAGCGATAGGCCCGGGTTACGTAATCGGACATCGAA
>JACCDS011740041.1_pt1 | contig 20518 bp, 17 predicted proteins | sample 7446441 | NCBI WGS metagenome assembly JACCDS01 (sample SAMN15323445, study PRJNA562643) | freshwater metagenome | isolation source: river surface water | place: USA:Blue River Watershed | collected 2017-08-17
CAGGGCGATACCTACGCCGACCTGCTGTTCACCATGATCGAGCGGCTGCCGCAGCGCCCGCCGGTCACCTACACTACCTTTCAGGCGCGCGACCTCGGCAGCGATACCGCCGAGCTGTTCAAGACTGCGGCGCGCGACGCCTACGAACGCTTCCGCCCGCAGGCGATGATGGTCGGCGCATCCTGCACCGCCGAGCTGATCCAGGACGATCCGGCCGGGCTGGCCGCCGCGCTGCGGCTGCCGGTGCCGGTGGTGCCGCTTGAGCTGCCGTCGTACCAGAAAAAAGAAAACTGGGGCGCGGCCGAGACTTTCTACCGCATGGTGCGAACGCTGGCGCAGCCGCGCGGCGAGCGCCGTGAGGGCGCACAGGACGGCGAGGGCGCAGCAACCGGCCGCAGCTGCAACATCCTTGGGCCGGCCGCGCTGGGCTTTCGCCATCGCGACGATCTGATCGAGGTGCGCCGACTGCTGGAGAGGCTGGGCGTGCGCGTGAATGTAGTGGCGCCGTTGGGCGCCTCGCCGGCCGATCTGGCACGGCTGACCGACGCCGACTTCAATGTGGTGATGTACCCGGAAATCGCGCACTCCGCCGCCGCCTGGCTGCAGAAGCAGCATGGCATGCCCTTCACCACCGTCATACCGATCGGCGCGCAGGCGACGCGCGAGTTCATCAACGAGGTCGTGCAGCTGGCCGGCCTGACGGCGACTCCCGACGTCGAAGACCCTGCCTCGCGTGCGCCCTGGTACGCGCGCTCGGTCGATTCCACTTATCTCACCGGCAAGCGTGTGTTCGTGTTCGGTGACGCTACGCATGCGATCGCCGCCGCGCGCATCGCATCCGAGGAGCTGGGTTTTGAGGTGGTCGGTCTCGGTACCTACAGCCGCGAGTTTGCGCGCGAGGTACGTGCTGCTGCTGCACGCTATGGCGTCGAGGCGCTGATCACCGACGACTATCTGGAGGTTGAAGCGCGGGTCAGCGAACTATCGCCCGAGCTGGTGCTCGGTACGCAGATGGAGCGTCATATCGCCAAGCGCCTCGGCTTGCCGTGCGCGGTGATCTCCGCGCCGGTCCATGTGCAGGATTTCCCGGCACGGTACTCACCGCAAATGGGATTCGAAGGCGCGAACGTGATCTTCGACAACTGGGTCCATCCGCTGATGATGGGGCTGGAGGAGCACCTGCTGGCGATGTTCCGCGAAGACTTTGAATTTCACGACGGTGCCGCTCCTTCGCACCTGGGCAAGGCCGCTGCGCCGCGGCCTGTGTCACCGATTCCTGAGGTCGTTGCACCCGTCGTCGCCGAATCTTCGAACGCCGCCGGCGGTCCGCCAGCGTGGACCGACGAGGCCGAGAAGGAACTCGGCAAGATTCCATTTTTCGTGCGCGGCAAGGCGCGCCGAAATACCGAGCGCTTTGCGCAGCAGAGCGGCCTGCACACCATTACTGTTGAGACTCTCTATGACGCGAAAGCCCACTTCGGCCGCTGACGCGACAAGTCTGCGCGTGGCCATCGTCACGATGGACAGCCATCTGGCTGGCACCGTCGCCCGCGCCAACCGCCTGTTGCAGCAGCGCCTGCCCGGCGTGTCCGTCACCGTGCATGCGGCATCCGCCTGGGCAGACCATCCTGCCGAGCTGGCGCGCTGCATCGACGATATCGGCAGTGCCGACATTGTGCTGGCGGCGATGCTGTTCATGGAAGAGCATTTCCTGCCGGTGCTGCCGGCGCTGAAGGCGCGGCGAGACGCTTGCGATGCGATGGTCTGCATCATGTCGGCTGGCGAGGTCATGCGATTGACCCGCATCGGCCGCTTTTCGATGGACGGCAGCACACGCGGCCCTCTGGCCTTTCTCAAGAAGCTACGCGGCAAGCCCGAGGAGGGCAAGCCGGCCGCCAGCGCCGGTGCGCAGCAAATGAAAATGCTGCGCCGGCTGCCCAAGCTGCTGAGATTTATCCCCGGCACGGCGCAGGATGTGCGCAGCTATTTTCTCGTGCTGCAGTACTGGCTGGCCGGCTCGGAAGAGAACATCGCCAGCCTGGTGCAGCTGCTGGTCAACGGCTATGCCGATGGCGAGCGCAAGCCACTGCGTGGCAAGGCGCCGGCCGATGCGCCGATCGAATATCCGGACGTCGGCCTCTATCATCCGCGCATGAAGGGCAGCGGCGTGCACAAGGGCATGTCTGACCGGCTTGAGCGCGTGCCTGCCATTGCCGGCAGCACCGGCACCGTCGGCCTGCTGTTGATGCGCTCGTATCTGTTGGCTGGCAATGCGCGGCATTACGATGGCGTGATCGCCGCACTCGAGGCACGCGGGCTATCGGTGCTGCCTGCGTACGCCAGCGGGCTCGATGCCCGGCCGGCGGTCGAAGCTTTCTTCATGCGCGATGGCCAGGCCCGCGTGGATGCGGTGGTATCACTGACCGGATTCTCCCTAGTCGGCGGTCCCGCCTACAACGACGCTCGCGCAGCCGAGGACATGCTGGCAGCGCTGGACGTGCCGTACATGGCGGTGTCGCCGGTCGAATTCCAGACACTGGAACATTGGGGCGCCTCGGAGCGCGGCCTGTTGCCGGTCGAGGCGACGATGATGGTCGCGCTGCCCGAGCTCGACGGCTCCAGCGGTTCCATGGTCTATGGCGGCCGCAGCGATGCCGCCGGCCGTGCCTGTACCGGCTGCAGCCGCGCCTGCACCTTCAAGCCGGCCGATGGCGCGCACGATATGCAAACCTGCAGCGAGCGCGCCGACATGTTGGCCGCGCGCGTCGCCCGCCTGATCGCGTTGCGGCAGCGTGAGCGTGCAGAGCGCAAGGTCGCCATCGTGCTGTTCAACTTTCCGCCGAATGCCGGTAGCACCGGTACGGCCGCATTCCTGTCGGTATTCGAGTCGCTGTACAACACGCTGGCCGCGATGCAGCGCTCAGGCTATACAGTCACGTTGCCGGCCGATGTCGATGCGCTGCGCCATGCGGTATTGAAGGGCAATGCCGAGCATTACGGCGCGCCGGCGAATGTGTTCGGGAAAGTCAGTGCGGACGACCATGTGCGACGCGAGACCTGGCTGCGCGACATTGAGGCGCAATGGGGGCCGGCGCCGGGCCGGCACCAGACTGACGGCCGCAACATCCTGTTGCTGGGCGCAAGCTTCGGCAATGTACTGGTCGCGGTGCAGCCGGCGATGGGCATCGAAGGCGACCCGATGCGCCTGCTGTTCGACAAAGGCTTCGCGCCCACGCATGCGTTCTCGGCGTTCTATCGCCATCTGCGCGACGATTTCAAGGCCGATGCAGTGCTGCATTTCGGCACCCACGGTGCGCTGGAGTTCATGCCCGGCAAGCAGTCCGGCATGTCGGGCGCCTGCTGGCCGGACCGGCTGATCGCCGATCTGCCGAACATTTATCTGTATGCGGCCAACAATCCGTCCGAAGGCACCATCGCCAAGCGCCGCGCGAATGCGACGCTGGTGTCATACCTGACGCCACCGGTGGCCGAGGCCGGTCTGTACCGCGGGCTGACTGATCTGAAGGCCGCGCTGAACCGCTGGCGCCTGATCGGCCCTGAAGACGCGCATGAGCAGGCCGAGCTGGCCGCGTTGATCCACGCACAGGCGGTCGCGCTCTACCTTGCCGCTGCCGCACCGATATGGGATGCGCACAACACCCGCGAGATCGCTGCGCTGAACGACGCCTTGCTCGAACTCGAATACACGCTGATACCGCACGGCCTGCATGTGGTCGGCCGTGCGCCCACGCTGGAAGAGCGCATCGACATGCTGGCCGCGATCGCCGAATCGGCGCACGGTGCCACCATGGACGACGCGCTGCGGGCAGCGATTCGTTCGCTGCTGACCGGCGAAGCGCTGGCACTGGATGACGTGCAGCGCGCGCTGCTGAAAAAGCTGGCGCACAGCAGCGACCTGATGAGCGAGTCGTTCGAGCTCGACGGCCTGCTCGCCGCGCTTGATGGCCGCTATGTGCGGCCCGCACCGGGCGGTGACCTGATGCGTACGCCCGACATTCTGCCGGCCGGCCGCAATCTGCATGGCTTTGATCCTTTCCGTCTGCCGAGCGCGTATGCCGTGCAGGACGGCGCGCGCCAGGCGGCGCGCCTGCTCGAGCGGCACTGGCAGGACACCGGCAGCTTCCCCGAGTCGATCGCAATGGTGCTGTGGGGCACCGACAACTTGAAGAGCGAAGGCGGGCCGATTGCGCAGGCGCTGGCGCTGATGGGGGCGGCACCGCGCTTTGACACCTATGGCCGCCTTGCCGGCGCGCAGCTGCTGCCTTTGCACGAACTGGGCAGGCCACGCGTGGACGTGATGATCACCCTGTCGGGCATCTTCCGCGATCTGCTGCCCTTGCAGATCCGGCTGCTGGCCGAAGCCGCGTTACTGGCCGCCGAGGCCGACGAGCCGCCCGAACAGAATTTCATCCGCAAGCATGCGCTGGCCTATATCGACCAGCACGGCGGCGACCTGCAGACGGCTGCACTGCGCGTGTTTGGCAATGCCGAAGGCGCGTATGGCGCGAACGTGAACCATTTGATCGACTGCAGCCGCTGGGACGACGAAGACGAGCTGGCCGAGACCTACACCAGCCGCAAGGGCTTTGCGTACGGCACCACGGGCCGGCCGCTGGCCCAGCCTCAGCTGCTCAAAAGCGTATTGGCGCAGGTCGAGCTGGCGTACCAGAACCTCGATTCGGTCGAGGTCGGCGTCACGACCATCGACACCTATTTCGATACGCTCGGCGGCATCAGCCGCGCGGTCAAGCGCGCCAAGGGTCCGGATGCGCAGGTTGCGCCGGTCTACATCGGCGACCAGACGCGCGGCGGCGGCGCGGTGCGCACCCTGACCGAGCAAGTCGCGCTGGAGACGCGCACGCGCATGCTGAACCCGAAGTGGTACGAGGGCATGCTCGCGCACGGCTATGAAGGCGTGCACCAGATTGAGCTGCACCTGACCAACACCATGGGCTGGTCAGCCACCACCGGCCAGGTACAGCCCTGGGTCTATCAGCAGCTGACGCAGACCTTCCTGCTCGACCCCGGCATGCGCGAGCGGCTGGCGCGGCTAAACCCGTCGGCGTCGGCGCGCGTGGCCAGCCGGCTGATGGAAGCCTGTGAAAGACAGTATTGGACGCCGGACGACGACACGCTGGAAGCGATGCGGCGCGCCGGCGAAGAGCTGGAAGACCGGCTTGAAGGAATCAACGAGGGAGTCAACTAATGAACGTCAGTAAGGTGCCTGTCAGCGAGATCCGCCGCGAGCGGCCGGGAGACGGCGAGGGCAGTGTACAAGTGTCGCTCGATCCCAGCGTGAAAATCGGCACGGCCAAAGTGTTCGCCATCTATGGCAAGGGCGGCATCGGCAAGAGCACCACGTCGTCCAATCTGTCGGTCGCCTTCGCAAAGCTCGGCAAGCGCGTGCTGCAGATCGGCTGCGACCCAAAGCACGATTCCACTTTTACGTTGACCAAGAAGCTGATGCCGACCGTGATCGACGTGCTCGAATCGGTCGATTTCCACAGTGAAGAGCTGCGCATCGAGGATTTCGTCTTCGAGGGCTACGGCGGCGTGATGTGCGTCGAGGCCGGCGGCCCGCCGGCCGGCACCGGCTGCGGCGGCTATGTGGTCGGCCAGACGGTCAAGCTGCTGAAGGAACATCACCTTCTGGACGACACCGACGTCGTCATCTTCGACGTGCTCGGCGACGTCGTATGCGGCGGCTTTGCCGCGCCGCTGCAGCATGCCGACCGCGCGCTGATCGTCACGGCCAACGATTTCGATTCGATCTTCGCGATGAACCGCATCGTGCAGGCCATCGCCGCGAAGGCCAAGAACTATAACGTCCGGCTCGGCGGCGTGATCGCAAACCGCTCGGACGCGACCGACCAGATCGACAAATTCAATGAGCGCATCGGCCTGAAGACGATGGCGCACATACCGGCGCTGGACGTGATCCGCCAGAGCCGGCTGAAGAAGGCAACGCTGTTCGAAATGGACGGGACGCCCGAAGTGCTGGCCGTGCAGCGCGAATACCTGCAGCTGGCCGCCCGGCTGTGGGCCGGTACCGATCCGCTCGACTGCGCCCCGATGAAAGACCGTGACATTTTCGACCTGCTCGGCTTCGACTGAGCGCCGGCAGACCGATGGAAAGGCAGACCATGGAAGACACACGCTATCTGGAAAAACGCGAACGGCTGGCCGAGTACTTCGACCGCACTGCCGCCGATCAATGGGCGAAGCTGACCTCGGACGCACCGGTGTCCGGCATACGCAAGACCGTGCGCGCCGGCCGCGACCGCATGCGCGCGACGCTCTTGTCCTGGTTGCCGCAAGACCTGCAGGGCCGTCGCATCCTCGATGCCGGCTGCGGCACCGGCGCGCTCGCCTGCGAGCTGGCCGAGCGCGGTGCGCAAGTGGTGGCGGTCGATCTGTCCGCGACCATGGTGCAACTGGCACGCGAGCGCCATCCGAATGCGCTGCATGATGGCCGGCTGCAGTTCATCTCCGGTGACATGCTGTCGTCCTCCTACGGCAAGTTCGATCATGTGGTCGCGATGGACTCGATGATCCATTACGAGCTGGGTGATCTCGCCAAAGGGCTCGCCAGCCTGGCCGCGCGCACCACCGGCTCGTTGCTGTTCACCTTTGCGCCGAGTAATCCGATCCTGGCGACGATGATCCGTGTCGGCCGGCTGTTTCCGCGTAGCGAGCGCGCGCCTTTCATTGAGCCTGTCCCAGAACCGGCCATGCGCAGTGCGATCCGTGTGACGCCGGGCCTGGACCGCTGGCAAGTCGCGCGCACCGAGAAAATTTCCAGCGGCTTTTACACCTCACAGGCCATGGAGATCCGGCCATGAATCACTTCATCGATCTTATGCTGGTGTTGTTCTGGACCGGCTATGTCGCGCTGATGTGGCGGCTCTTGCGCGGACCCGCGAACGACGCCGTTGAGACCCTCGAGCTATCGCAAGGAGAGACCGTATGCACCACGCAGCCCGTGAAATAAGCTCGGTCGAGGATGCGGCCCGCAAGGCCATCGCCGACAACCTGTTCGCGCCGCGCTTCTACACCACCGACTATGCGGCGATGGATGCGCTGAATATTGAGCCGGTGCGCGCCGAATGGGACGCCATGATGGCCGAGTACGAAGGCGACAACAACCATGATCATTTTCAGCGCGACGCCGGCTTTGCCGACGAGGCCCTGGTGCTGGCGTCGAAGATGCCGCCCGAACTGAAGCAGGAATTCCTCGATTTTCTGGTCAGTTCGCTGACGTCTGAATTTTCCGGCTGCGTGCTGTACAACGAGATCAAGCGCAACGTCAGCAACCCTGACATCAAGCAGCTGATGGAATACATGGCACGCGACGAATCGCGGCATGCCGGCTTCATCAATTCGTCGCTGAAGGATTACGGGCTCGGCATCGACCTCGGTAACCTGAAGCGCAGCAAGCATTACACCTTCTTCAAGCCGAAGTACATTTTCTACGCGACCTACCTGTCGGAAAAAATCGGGTATGCGCGCTATATCCGTATCTTCCGCCAGCTTGAGCGCCATCCCGACAAGCGCTTCCATCCGATCTTTCGCTGGTTCCAGCGCTGGTGCAACGATGAATTCCGTCATGGCGAGTCGTTTGCGCTGATCATGCGCGCTAATCCTCAGCTGTTGCGCGGGCCGAATGTGCTGTGGATACGCTTTTTCCTGCTGGCGGTGTACGCCACCATGTACGTGCGCGACCACACGCGGCCGGCGCTGAAGCAGGCGATGGGACTGGCGCCGACCGAGTACGATTTCGACGTCTTCCGCATCTGCAACGAGATCACCCGGCAGGTCTTCCCGATCCTGCTCGACATTGACCATCCGGCCTTCGCGTCCGGTCTCGACCGGCTGGCGCGCTGCGTCGCACGGGCTGACGAGGGCAAGGCGCAAGGCGGCATCGTGGGCGGGCTCAAGCGCGCCGTCTGGAGCTTGGCGGGTGCGGCCGTGTTTGCGCGAATGTATCTGATTCCTGTGTTGTCGAACCGGCTGCCCGAGACCGTCCGGCTGCAGCCGCGCTGGTAAGCGGCGAGGGCACGCGCGATGTCGGCTTATCTGTTGCCAGTGCTGTTCACGATCTTCGTCTGGTGGTTCTCCACCGGCGCGATCCTGTGGCTGGGCAGGCTGCCGCGCGCCAGCTTTCGCTGGACGATGCTCGGCTCGACCGTCGTGCTGGTGCTGGCGCTGATCGGGCTGTCGTTCTCGGCTGCGCAGACCACCGTGGCTTCGGCCTATTGTGCGTTCACCTGTGCGGTGCTGGTCTGGGGGTGGCAGGAAATCGCCTTCCTGCTCGGCTACGTCACTGGTGCGCGCCGCAGCGCCTGTTCACCGGGCAGCCGCGGCTGGCGGCGCGCATGGCAGGCAGCGCAGACGATAGGGCATCACGAGCTTGCGCTGGTCGTGCTGGCGCTGCTGGTGCTGACGGCCAGCTGGGAACAGCCGAACCAGACCGGCTGGTGGACCTATCTCGTGCTATGGAGCATGCGTCTGTCGGCCAAGCTGAACCTGTTCCTGGGCGTGCGCAATCTGTCCGAAAATTTTTTGCCGCCGCACCTGGCCTACTTGCAGAGCTACTTCACGCGGCGCGCGTTCAACTGGCTGATGCCGCTGTCGTTGTCGGCGGCCACCGCCGTGGCCGTGCCCTTGTGGATGGCCGTATCCCAGCAGGCGGACGATGGCTTTGCTGCGGCCAGCCTGTGCCTGGTCGCCGGGCTGTTGTCGCTGGCCGTGCTCGAGCACCTCTTCATGATCGTGCCGCTGCCGACCGGCTGGCTGTGGAAATGGGGGCTGCGCGCGAAGGCCTGAGGCTCTCGCCGCAGACGGTGTCATGGCGTTGCTGGATTCGCTGCTGACCGGCACGCACCTGATCGACGTCGTGATCGCGGCGACGCTGGTCGAATGGGCAGTGCTGCTGCTGCTGTGGCGACAGCGCAAGCGGGGCGTGCCGCCGCGCCTGTTGGGATGGATGCTGTTGCCCGGGCTGTGCCTGATGCTGGCAGTACGCAGCGTGATCACCGGCGCGCCCGGGTATTGGCTGGCGCTGCTGCTGACGCTGGCCGGTCTGTTCCACTTGCTGGACTTGAAGAGCCGCTGGAAAAAGTGAACGGCAGCGATGCGATACCAGCGCGCTGTCAACGACTGAGGAGAAACAAGCATGGCCGTCTTTCCCTTTTCCGCCATCGTTGGTCAGGAAGAAATGAAGAGCGCGATCCTCGCCGCCGCCGTCGATCCCGGCATCGGCGGCGTGCTGGTGCTGGGCGATCGTGGCACGGGCAAGTCAACGGCGGTGCGCGCGCTGGCCGCGCTGCTGCCGCAGATCAAGGCCGTCGACGGCTGTCCGTACGGCTGCGATCCTGCGCCCGCCGCGCCGGCCTGCGAGCACTGCGCGCCCAAAAAGGCTGCCGGCAAGCTGAAGGCTGTCGTGAAGCCGGTGCCGGTGGTCGACCTGCCGCTGGGCGCGACCGAAGACCGCGTAGTCGGCGCACTCGATCTGGAGCGCGCGCTGTCGCAGGGCGTCAAGGCTTTTGAGCCTGGCCTGCTGGCGCGCGCGAACCGTGGCTTTTTGTATATCGATGAAGTCAACCTGCTGGAAGACCATCTGGTCGACCTGCTGATCGACGTGGCCGCGTCCGGCGAGAACCGCGTCGAGCGCGAAGGCCTGTCGGTCTGCCATCCGGCGCGCTTCGTGCTGGTCGGCAGCGGCAATCCGGAAGAGGGCGAGCTGCGCCCCCAGCTGCTGGACCGCTTCGGCCTCGCCGTCGACATCAGCACGCCGACCGACCTGAAGCTGCGCATCGAAGTCGTGAAGCGGCGCGATGCCTTCGAGCGCGCGCCGGACGCCTTCGTCGCGCAATGGCAGCGCGAAGACGAAAAAATCCGCCGCCGGCTGGTCGCCGCGCGCAAACGGCTGCCCGGCGTCACGCTGCCGGATGCGGCGCTCGAGCGCGCTGCCCAGCTGTGCGTGACGCTGGGCACCGATGGCCTGCGCGGTGAGCTCGCGCTCATGCGCGCGGCACGCGCACTGGCCGCCTATGAAGGTGCTGACGAAGTCAGTGATGCGCACCTGCGACGCATGGCGCCGGCCGCACTGCGGCACCGTCTGCGCCGTAATCCGCTTGACGATGCCGGTTCCGGCACGCGGGTCGCGCGCGCGCTCGATGATGTGTTTGCGCAGGTCGCCTGATGCTGGCGCCGACCGGCCGCGAGCCTGATCCGTCAGAGCGCGCCTGGCAACGGGCGGTGCAGGCGGCAGTGCTGTTCGCGATCGACCCGGTAGGCCTGGGCGGTGTGCGCGTGCGCGCACAGGCCGGTCCGGTGCGCGATGCCTGGCTCGGCCTGCTGCGCGGCCTGCTGCCGGGGCGGCCGCAACTGCGGATGCCGCTGTCGATTACCCAGGAACGTCTGCTCGGCGGGCTCGACCTGCCAGCGACCCTGGCCGCTGGCCGGCCGGTCGCACAGCGCGGTCTGCTGGCCGAGGCCGATGGTGGCGTGCTGCTGCTGGCGATGGCCGAGCGGCTGTCCCTCGGCTGCGCGGCGCAGGTGGCGCAGGCGCTTGACCGGCAGGAAGTCGCGCTGGAGCGCGACGGCCTGTGCGTGCGCAACCCGGCGCGCTTTGGTGTGGTGGCACTGGACGAAGGGCTGCCCGAGGATGACGGCGTGCCTGCGGCGCTGTGCGACCGCTTTGCTTTTGATGTCGATCTGCGCTCGGTGTCGCCGCGCGTGGCGCTGAATGACGACCTGCAGATGATGACCAGCGGCAGCACCGATCTCGATGCCGCGCGCGAGCGCCTGGCCGCGATCGAACTGCCGACCGGCATGATCGACGCGCTATGCGCTGCTGCGCAGTCGCTCGGCGTGCCGTCGATGCGCGCGCCCTTGCTGGCGCTGGCGGCTGCGCGTGCCAGCGCTGCGCTGGATGGCAATGACGTCTGCAGCGACGACGATGCGCGCATCGCTGCCGCGCTCGTGCTCGCGCCGCGCGCCACCCAATGGCCGTCGGCACAGGAGGAGGCGGCGGACGTGCGGGCGGCGGAGGTGCCGGCTGATGAACCACCGGCCGGTCCACCGCCAGAGCCTCCGTCCGACATGTCGCACGAATCGCCGCCGCCCGAGGCCGCAGCATCCGCCACGGGCACGAATTCCCTGCAAGAGCGCGTGCTCGACGCCGCGCAGGCAGCCATACCGCCGGGCCTGCTGGCGGCCTTGCTGGCGGGTGCAGGCCCGCGCCGCAGTACCGCCGGCAAATCCGGCACGGCCACTAGCGGCGGGCTGCGCGGCCGCCCGACTGGTTCGCGCCGCGCGACTGCATTGCGCGGCGCGCGGCTGCATCTGGTCGATACGCTGCGTGCCGCCGCACCCTGGCAGCGGCTGCGCCGGACCGCCAGCAGCACCGGCGTGAGCGATGCCGCTGCCGGTGCGCCGCGCGTGCTGGTCAGGGCCGACGATTTCCATGTCGCGCGCATCCGGCAGAAGAGCGCCACCACCACGGTGTTCGTTGTCGATGCATCCGGCTCGTCGGCGCTGCACCGGCTGGCCGAGGCGAAGGGCGCGGTGGAATTGCTGCTGAACGATTGCTATGTGCGGCGCGACCAGGTGGCCGTGATCGCCTTCCGTGGCCGGCAGGCCGAACTGCTGCTGCCGCCGACGCGCTCGCTGGTCTGCGCGAAGCGCCGCTTGTCCGGCCTGCCCGGCGGGGGCGGCACGCCGCTGGCCAGCGCGCTCGACTCGGCTGCAGCGCTGGTCGACGCGCTGCAAAGAAAAGGACAGTCGCCGACCGTGGTGCTGCTCACCGATGGCCGCGCCAATGTCGCACGTGATGGCAGTGGCGGCCGCGAGCGCGCGCAGGACGATGCGCTGCAATCCGGCCGCCTGCTAGCGGCGCTCGGTGCGCCACTGCTGCTGATCGATACCTCGCCCAAGGCACAGCGCGAGGCCGCCGAGCTGGCGCGTGCGATGCGCGCGAACTATTTGCCGCTGCCCTATGCGGGCGCGGCGCAGCTGGCGCAGTCGGTGTCGGCAGCGCAAGCCAGCCTGGGAGCGCGCTGACGTGCAAGAGCGCCTGGACTGGTCCGTTGACGGCCGTGACTGGCCTAACCGCGAGCGCAGCCGGTTCGTGCACGCGGGCGGCCTGCAATGGCATGTGCAGCAATTTCTCGATGCCGGCGACGACGCGCCGCTGGTGCTGCTGCTGCACGGTACGGGCTCGTCCAGCCACTCCTGGCGCGACGTGGCGCCGGCGCTCGCCGCCCATGCGCGGCTGCTGGTACCCGATCTGCCGGGCCACGCATTCACGCAGATGCCATCGCCATCGTCCGAACAATCGTTGCCCGGTATGGCGCGGCGCGTCGAGCAATTGCTTGAGCAGTTGCAGATGACGCCCACACTGATCGTCGGCCATTCGGCAGGCGCGGCGATCGGCGCGCGCATGGTGCTCGACGGCCGGCTACATCCGGCTGCGCTGATCAGCTTGAACGGCGCGTTCGTCGGCTTTGGCGGACTGGCCGGCGCGCTGTTCTCGCCGCTGGCCAGACTGCTGGCCACCGGCAGCATGGCCGCGCGGCTGTTTGCGCGGCAAGCACAGGACGAGGCCTTCGTCGGCCGTCTGTTGCGCGGCACCGGCTCGGCGATCGACGAGGCCGGCCTGCGGCTGTATGCGCGGCTGCTGCAATGTCCGGCCCATGTGCGTGCCGCGCTGGCGATGATGGCGCACTGGGAGCTGGGCTCATTAGAACGTGAATTGCCGAAGTTGCAGTTGCCGGTCTGGCTGGTCGGCGCCGGCAATGACCTGACCGTGCCGCCGATGCAGGTCACGCAGGTGGCTGCGCTGCTGCCGCAGGCCGAGCAGGTACTGTGGCCGGTGCTGGGGCACCTGGCGCATGAAGAGCGTCCGTCGCAGTGCGTCGCGCTGATCGCCGACGTGCTGGAGTCGGTGCTGCAGCACTGAGCGACGGCCATGGCTCTGTTGATCGAGATCGTCTTCTTCGGCGTGCTGCCGCTGGCCTTTGCGCTATGGCAGATCATTGACGTGCGGCGCGAGCAGCGCCGCCGGCAGCGCGACAAACAACAACGCGCCCACGACGCGCAAACGGTACACCTTCCGCAGAATGATGATGCGCGTTGATACCCTTCGGAAAGTGTCAGCATTACGATACTCAATTATGTGTAAATAAATGTTGACACAAAGGTGAGACGCCCATAAGTTACACCTCAGGGCTGCCAGCGGGCGGCCGGTGAGGAGGCGTCATGGAAAATACCGAACGCATCGAGGCGGCACTTGAGGCAGCTCTGGCCATGCAACAGGGCGCGAGCGGTCCGCCGCGCCTGGCGGCGGCGATGCGCGATGCGGTCTTTCCCGGCGGCGCGCGCATCCGTCCTCATCTCACCCTGGCCGTTGCGCAGGCCTGCGGCGCCGACGATCTGGCGCTGGCAGCCGGCGCGGCCGCCGCCATCGAGTTGATGCACTGTGCCTCGCTGGTGCATGACGACCTTCCCTGTTTCGACAATGCGCTGACGCGGCGCGGCCGACCGTCGGTGTTTGCCGCGCATGGCGAGCGACTGGCGGTGCTGGCCGGTGACGCGCTGATTGTCGCCGCCTATCAATCGATGCTGATCCATGGCGCAGCGCATCCGCAGCGGCTGGCGCAGCTGATGCAAACGGTCTCGGCGGGCGTGGCCGCGCCCTCCGGCATCATTGCCGGGCAGGCGTGGGAATGTGAGCCGCGCGTGGCGCTGACCGAATACCAGCGCGCCAAGACCGGCGCATTGTTTGTTGCAGCCACCGTGGCCGGCGCACAGGCGGCGGGCGTGGCGGCCGACCCGTGGCGCACGCTGGGCGAATGCCTGGGTGAGGCCTATCAGGTGGCCGACGATATTCGTGATGTGGCGCTCGATGCCGAGGCGCTTGGCAAGCCTTGCGGGCAAGACGCCGCACACGGCCGGCCAAGCTCTGCCGCCGAGCTCGGGCTGTGCGGCGCGATACAGCTGTTCGACCGGCTGATCGCCTATGCGAGCACCGCCATTCCGAGCTGCCGCGGCTCGGCGCAGCTGCGCACACTGGTGAGGATGGAAGCGAAGCGGCTGGTGCCGGTGGCGCTCACCAGAAAACTGGCGCCGTCGGTGGCGCGAGTGGCGGCCTGAGCGGCATGAGCGCTGCGGCGACCTTCTTCTCTGACCGCTGGCGCGGCTGGCGCGACCGGCTGCTGGCCAGTCCGGCATTCCATCGCTTTGCGTCGGGCTTCGTGCTGACGCGTCCGATCGCGCAACGCAGCGCGCGCGAGCTGTTCGATCTGGTCGCCGGCTTTGTGTATTCGCAGGTGCTGTCGGCTTGTGTGAAGCTGGACCTGTTCGAGATTCTGTCAGCCGGCCCGCAATCGCAGTCGGCACTGGCGCAGCGCTTTGGCTTCAGCGACGAGGCGGCCGTCCGTTTGCTGGCCGCTGCTGCTTCGCTGCGGCTGGTGGAGCTGCGCGGTACCACGGACGATGGCGTGCCGCGCTACGGCCTGGGCATGTTGGGCGCGCCATTGGTCGGCAATGAGGCGGTGAAGGCCATGATTCTGCATCACGACACCTTGTATGCCGACCTGATCGATCCTCTGGCGCTGCTGCGCGGCGCCGGGCCGCGTCCAGCCTTGTCAGGCTTCTATCCCTATACCGCCGACGATGCGCCGGCGCGCGCATCTGAACTCGCGGCTGAGCAGGTCGGCAGTTATTCGCAGCTAATGGCGGCATCGCAGCCGCTGGTGGCTGCTGAGATTCTTGATGCGTATTCCTTTGCCAGCCATCGCCGCCTGCTCGATGTGGGCGGCGGCGAAGGACGCTTCCTGTGCAGCGTCGCGGCACGTGCGCCGCAGTTGCAGCTGACGCTGTTCGACTTGCCGGCGGTGGCGGAGCGCGCACGTCAGCGCTTTGACGCTGCCGGCATTGCGACGCGCGCGCAGGCCATCGGCGGCAATTTTCTGAGCGACCCGCTACCGGCCGGTGCCGACATCGTGACCTTGGTGAGAGTGATCCACGACCACGACGATGAACGCGCACTGGCGATCTTGCGCAATGCATGGCAAGCGCTGCCGCCGGGCGGCAGCCTGTTGCTGGCCGAGCCGATGGCCGGCACGCCGGGCGCCGAGGCGATGGGCGACGCTTATTTCGGCTTTTATCTGCTGGCGATGGGGCGCGGCCGCGCGCGCACGGCGCAGGCGCTGTCCGGCCTGCTGCAAGCGGCCGGTTTTGCCAGCGTACGCACGCTGAATACCCGCATTCCTCTGCAGGTTCGCGTGCTGTTGGCGCGCAAGCCGGAGAGTCCGGAGCGGCACTGACCGCGGCCCTGTGCACCTGAGGTGTGCACTGCAGTGTAAATAAAGATTGACACCGCACTCTGTAAACACAAGAATACACACAATAACCAGCCAGGTGGACAAGATGATCCAGGGGCGACACGAGACGACAGGGCAGTACCGACCGGCGCGGGGGCGCGCATGAACGCGCATGCGGTCGTGGTCGAGCAACCTCTGACCTTGAGGGTGCGCGAGCTTGCGCTGGCCGAGCCCGGCGAGAATGACCTGCTGGTGGACATCGACTGGTCCGGCATTTCCACCGGTACCGAAAAGCTGCTCTGGTCCGGCCGCATGCCGACTTTCCCGGGCATGGGCTATCCGCTGGTACCAGGCTATGAGTCGGTCGGCCGGGTCACGTTTGCCGGCGCCAACACACAGTACGAGATCGGTGAGCGCGTGTTCGTGCCTGGCGCGGCCTGCTTCGGCGAGGTGCGCGGCCTGTTTGGCGGCGCGGCTTCGCGGCTGGTGATACCGGCGCTGCGCGCATTGCGCGTTGCTGATGATCTCGGCGAGCGCGGCACGCTGCTCGCGCTGGCCGCCACGGCTTACCATGCGAACGCCGGCAGTGCGACGCCTCCGGAGCTGATCGTCGGCCATGGCGTGCTGGGCCGGATGATTGCACGGCTGGCGGTCATCGCCGGCGGCAATCCGGTGGTGTGGGAGACCAATCCCGCGCGCCGCGAAGGCGCGCAGGACTACACAGTCATCGACCCTGCCGACGACATCCGATCGAACTACCGCAGCATCTGCGACGTCAGCGGCGACGCCAGCGTGCTCGACCGACTGATCGCGCGCATGGTGCCCGGCGGCGAGATCGTGCTGGCCGGTTTTTACGACGCCAATATCAGCTTTGCCTTTGCACCGGCCTTCATGCGTGAGGTGCGGCTGCGCGTCGCCGCGCAATGGAAGCCGTCTGATCTGCTGGCGGTACGCGAGCTGGCCGAGAGTGGCCGCCTGTCGCTCGACGGTCTGATCACGCACCGCAGTTCCCCCGCACACGCCGAACAGGCCTACCGCACCGCATTCAGCGATCCGGACTGCCTGAAGATGATCCTCGACTGGAGAACTTCACCATGAGCCAGCCCGCTGAATTACAGCCCGCGCCCGTCCATTTCATGCAAAAAGAGCGGCTGCGCGCCGAGGCTGCGGTCGAGCCTGAGCCAGCGCACAGCGGCGAGGTAAAGAAGGACACACAAGTCATCGCCATCTATGGCAAGGGCGGCATCGGCAAGAGCTTCACCCTGGCCAACCTGTCGTACATGATGGCGCAGCAGGGCAAGAAGGTGCTGCTGATCGGCTGCGACCCGAAGAGCGACACCACGTCGCTGCTGTTCGGCGGCCGCGCGTGCCCGACCATCATTGAGACCTCGTCGAAGAAAAAGCTGGCCGGTGAGCCGGTCGCCATCGGCGACGTCTGCTTCAAGCGCGACGGTGTCTACGCGATGGAGCTGGGCGGGCCGGAAGTCGGTCGCGGTTGCGGCGGACGCGGCATCATCCATGGCTTCGAGCTGCTGGAAAAGCTGGGTTTCCATGACTGGGGCTTCGACTACGTGCTGCTTGATTTCCTCGGCGACGTGGTGTGCGGCGGCTTCGGCCTGCCAATCGCACGCGACATGTGCCAGAAGGTGATCGTGGTCGCCAGCAATGACCTGCAGTCGCTGTATGTGGCCAACAATGTCTGCTCGGCAGTCGAATACTTCCGCAAGCTCGGCGGCAATGTCGGCGTGGCCGGCATGGTGATCAACAAGGACGATGGCACCGGCGAGGCGCAGGCCTTCGCGCAGCGGGCCGGCATACCGGTGCTGTCGGCGATACCGGCCAACGAGGACATCCGCAGGAAGAGCGCCAGTTACGAGATCATCGGCCGTCCCGACGGCGCGTGGGGCGCGCTGTTCGCCGGCCTCGCCAAGAATGTGGCCGAGGCGCCGCCGGTACGACCCAAGCCGTTGGCGCAGGAAGAATTGCTGAGCCTGTTCGCGGCCGACGCCGTCGGACGCGATGTGGTGCTGCAGCCGGCTACGGCTGCCGACATGATGGGCCGCGACATCGTCGTCAGGCCCTCGCTCGAAGTCATCTACGACGAGGCCTGAAGCCATGAACGAGCGCACCGTGATACCGATCGTGAACGCAGCGGCTGTCGACAATCCCGACGGCCTGCAGGGCGACGGTGCCGGCTGCCATTCCGGCCGTGAGCAGATGGATGCCGCCGCACGGGCGGCCGGCAAGAGCGAGGTGCTCGATCGCTATGCCGCCGACTATCCGAAAGGTCCGCACGACCAGCCGCAGAGCATGTGCCCGGCCTTCGGCGCGCTGCGCGTGGGCCTGCGCATGCGCCGCACCGCGACCATCCTGTCGGGCTCGGCCTGCTGCGTATACGGGCTGACCTTTACCTCCCATTTTTATGGCGCGCGCCGCAGCGTTGGCTACGTGCCGTTCAATTCCGAGTCGCTCGTTACCGGCAAGCTGTTCGAGGACATCCGCGACGCCGTGCACAAAGAGTGCGATCCGGCGCGCTATGACGCGGTGGTGGTGATCAACCTGTGCGTGCCGACTGCGTCCGGCGTGCCGCTGCAGATCCTGCCGAAGGAGATCAACGGCGTGCGCGTGATCGGCATCGACGTGCCCGGCTTTGGTGTGCCCACGCATGCCGAGGCCAAAGACGTGCTGGCAGCCGCCATGCTGCGCTATGCGCGCGCCGAGGCCGCGGCCGGCCCGGTGGCGGCGCCGCGCACCGGCATCAGCGCAAGGCCGACCGTTACGCTGCTGGGCGAGATGTTTCCGGCCGACCCGATGATCATCGGCGGCATGCTCGATCTGCTGGGTCTGGGTGCCGGCCCGGTCGTGCCGACGCGCGAATGGCGCGAACTGTATGCGGCGCTTGACTGCGCGGCCGTTGCGGCGATCCATCCTTTTTATACCGCCAGCCTGCGCGAGTTCGAGGCGGCCGGCCGTGTTGCGGTCGGCTCCGCGCCGGTCGGACATGACGGCACCGAGGCCTGGCTGCAATCGATCGGCGATGCGTGCAATGTCGCGCAGGTGCAGATCGACGCGGCGAAGAACCGCTTCCTGCCGGCCATACGCAGCGCGCTGTCGGCAGTGCCGATCAAGGGCCGCATCACCTTGTCGGGCTATGAGGGCTCGGAGCTGTTGGTCGGACGTTTGCTGGTGGAGTCGGGCGCCGATCTGCGCTATGTCGGCACCGCCTGTCCGCAGACACCGGCCAGCGCCGTCGACCGCGACTGGCTGCAAGCGCATGGCGTGCAAGTGCAGTACCGCGCATCGCTCGAGCAGGATCTCGCGGCCGTCAATGAATTCCGGCCAGACCTGGCGATCGGCACCACGCCGGTGGTGCAGGCGGCCAAGCAGCTGTCGCTGCCGGCACTGTATTTCACCAACCTGATTTCCGCGCGGCCACTGATGGGCGCGGCCGGTGCCGGTTCGCTGGCCACCGTGATCAATGCGGCGATCGCGAACAAGCCGCGCATGGACGCGATGAAAGACTTCTTCGGCGATGCCGGCGAGGGCGACCGTGCCGGCGTCTGGGAAGACGTGCCGCAGGCGCGCCCGGAATTCCGTGCTGACGTGCGCCGCCGGCTGGACAAAGCGGCGAAGAAGCGCAAGGCGGAGGAGATGGTATGAACATCATCGATCACGATCGCGCGGGCGGCTACTGGGGTGCGGTGTATGTGTTCACCGCGATCAAGGGCCTGCAGGTGATCATCGACGGCCCGGTCGGCTGCGAGAACCTGCCGGTCACCTCGGTGCTGCACTACACCGATGCGCTGCCGCCACATGAACTGCCGATCGTTGTGACCGGCCTGGCCGAGGAGCAGCTGGGCCGCGAAGGCACCGAAGGCGCGATGAAGCGCGCGCACGGCACGCTCGACCCGGACCTGCCGGCGGTGGTGGTGACTGGCTCGATCGCCGAGATGATCGGTGGCGGCGTCACGCCCGAGGGCACCGGCATCCTGCGCTTCTTGCCGCGCACGATCGACGAAGACCAATGGCAGTGCGCGAACCGCGCAATGCTGTGGCTGTGGAATGAATACGGGCTGCGCCATGTCCCCGAGCGCACGCCGTTTGCCGAGCGTGCGCCGGATGAAAAGCCGCGCGTGAACCTGATCGGCCCGAGCTACGGCATCTTCAACATGCCGAGCGACCTGGCCGAGATCCGCCGGCTGGTGGAAGGCATCGGCGCCGAGGTGAACATGGTCTTCCCGCTCGGCAGCCATGTGGCTGACGTGCAGAAGCTGGCCGATGCCGACGTCAATATCTGCCTGTATCGCGAGTTCGGCCAGCTGCTGTGCGAGGCGCTGGGCCGGCCCTGGCTGCGCGCACCGATCGGTCTGCACAGCACCACGAAATTCTTGCGCAAGCTGGGCGAATTGCTGCAGCTCGATCCTGAGCCTTTCATCGAGCGCGAGAAGCACACGACGATCAAGCCAGTCTGGGACCTGTGGCGCTCAGTCACGCAGGATTTTTTCAGCACGGCCAGCTTTGCGGTGGTGGCCAACGACACCTACACGCGCGGACTGCGCCGCTTCTTCGAAGACGAGATGGGGCTGCCCTGCAATTTCGCGGTGGCGCGCCGGCCGGGTGAAAAGACCGACAGCGAGGCCATTCGCACGCTGGTCAGGGAGAAGCCGCCGCTGGTGATGTACGGCAGCTATAACGAGCGCATGTACTTAGCCGAAGTCGGCGGTGCGTCGCCGATGAAGGCGTCGTTCATTCCGGCCTCGTTCCCGGGCGCGATCATTCGCCGCCATACCGGCACGCCCTTCATGGGCTATGCGGGTGCGACCTATCTGATCCAGGAATTCTGTAATTGCCTCTTTGATGCGCTGTTCAACATCCTGCCGCTGGGCACCGAGCTTGATCGCGTCGATCCGACACCGGCGCGTGCACTGGCGCAGGTGGCGTGGGATGACGACGCCAGCGATCTCCTGAGCGACCTGGTGGCCGCCGAGCCGGTGCTGGTGCAGATTTCGGCCGCGCGGCAGATCCGTGACCGCGCCGAGCGCGCCGCGCGCAGCGCCGGTGAGGACAGCGTGTCGGCATCACGGGTCGCGCAGGCGCGCGCGGCGCTGCGCATGGGCGAGGCGGCCTGATGGGCCGCGCGCTATCGAACATAAGAATGCCGCGGCATG